>Ga0187877_1004660_pt1 | contig 10418 bp, 8 predicted proteins | sample June2016WEW_17_1_3_FD_132430 | JGI IMG/M metagenome (GOLD analysis project Ga0187877, IMG submission 132430) | Peatland microbial communities from SPRUCE experiment site at the Marcell Experimental Forest, Minnesota, USA - June2016WEW_17_100 | ecosystem: Environmental > Terrestrial > Soil >... | reverse complement strand
GGCTTGGGCGACTGGTTAGGTCTTTCCATTCTTCACTTTCGCGTTGAACTCCGGCGGCTTGGCCGCCAAACCTGGGGGGGCTTTCACCCCCGGATGCACACGTCTTCTCCGAGCGCACCAATGCTCAATTCTCAATAGTTCTCTTATGGCGGCAGGGGGAGGCCGGTTTGGAGGGGGCGGAAGGGGGCGAAGATGCGGAGATGGATGGGACAGGGTCCGTGCCGGGTGATGGCGGCCAGGTGCTGGGGCGTGGGGTAGCCCTTGTGCTCCGCAAAGCCATAGCCGGGGTAGAGCCGGTCGAACTCCCGCATCATCCGGTCGCGGGTCACTTTGGCCAGGACGCTGGCGGCGGCGATGGAGTAACTCTTGCAGTCGCCCTGGACAAGGGCGGTGTGAGGATAGCGCAGCCACTTGATTGGCAGGCCATCGATGAGGGCGTGTTGCGGCCGGGGCTGCAGCCGGTCCAGGGCCAGGCTCATCGCCCGCCAGGCGGCCTGGCGGATGTTGATGCGCTCGATGGTTTCGACGTCTGCGTGGGCGATGGCATAGCGAATGCCGGGGTGAGTGGTGATGGCCGAGAAGTACTTTTCGCGCTGCTCCCCGGCAAGCTGCTTGGAGTCGTTGAGGCCGCGAAGTTTTCCCCAAAGACCTTGCTCGATCCAACTGGAGGGGAACATGACCGCGGCGGCGACAACCGGCCCGGCCAGCGGGCCGCAGCCCGCCTCGTCTACGCCGGCGACGCAACTCAGGCCCTGCTGCCACAACTGGCGCTCATAGCCCAAGCGGTTCCAATACCTGGCCCTCATTGGCCGCCGGCTTTCAAGCTGCGCTCGTAGGCCCGGTTGACCAGGCAAGCCCGGCCCAGGGCCTCGGCCAGGGGGTCGTCCTCGGGCGCGCAGAAGCCCAGGTGAAGGTGCCGGCGCCAGCCCTCGGCGTGCTGGAACCGCTGGGACATGCGCCCGACCGCCAGCGACATGTCCTCCATGGCCAGGAGATAAGAATCGAGGCCCTGGCTGACATCCAGCCAGCGTTGCTGGCTTTTGTGGGCGCTGAGCGCCTCGCGTTTGATCTTTTGGACGGAGGCGGTGTTCACAAAGGCGCCGGGCACGATGGGCCGCCGCAGGGGATCGCGCAACCCCTGCGGCATGGCATGAAAGAGGGTGACGGAGTAGGTGGCGGCCGGACGCGGGGGGGCAGTCTTGAAGTTGGCCATCCCGCGGGCGAACGCAGCCGACACGGCCAGGCGCGAAGTGTTGACGTGGTCCTCCATGTAATCCTGGGGCGAATGGGTCAGGATGATGTTGGGCCTGGCTTCCCGAATGATGGCGGCCAGGGCGCGAAGGAGTTCGAGGCTGTAAATGATCTCCAGATCGTCGGTCAGGCACGGATGGAACTGGGCGCCAAGGATTTTAGCGGCGGCCCGGGCCTCGGTGTTGCGGATGGCGCGGGTGGTGGCGGAGTTGTAGTCGGCGCTGCCGCAGTTGCCGCTGGCCAGGGTCACGTAATGCGTCGTGTAACCGGCTTTCTTGAGGAGCAGCAGCGTCCCGGCCATTTGAAATTCAATGTCGTCCGGGTGCGCGGCGATGGCAATGGCAACTTGGTTGGACATGGTGTCGAGGGTGCATTTCAGTTTCTTGGGTGGCCGCTCCTAATCCTAAGCCTAAGCCTAAGCCTAATCCCAATCCTAATCCTGCTCCTCATCTCCTTCGTGCGTCCGGTAATCAGATGGTCGAACAGGGGGTTCATTCGGATTAAGATTAAGATCAGGATTAAGATTAAGATTAGGATTAAGATTAGGAGTAAGATTAAGATTACTCATCGGAGAGAGGCAGTTTTACGGGCCGGCCCAGTTGGACGGAGCGGTCGGCGGCGAAAATGACTTCGTGGGTCCTGGCGGCATCATCGAGGCTGGTGAGAGGCATTGGGCGGTCCTGGTCGAGGGCCTCCAGGAAGGCCTGGAACTGGGTCTGGTAGGGGTGGTCGGAGACGTCGCCCGAATCGAGCAGCCTTATGGCCAGGGTATTCCAGGCCTGCTTGCCGGTGCCCAATGCGGTGGAATGGAACTTGTTGTCCAGGAGGCTGCCGGTGCTGCCGACCAGGTGCGTGTGGAAGTAGTAGGGCTGCAAGCAATCGATGGAAGAGGCGCACTTGCCGGCGCTGCCATTCTTGAACTTGAGAATGGTGACGGTGGTGCCCGGGTATTCGTAGGGCGCGAAGACCTGGTTTTGCGAATGGGCGCCGTAACTGGCGACTTCGGTGACCTCGGCGCCCAGGCAGAGCAGCAAGGCGTCCAGGGCGTGACAGCCGCCCTCCAGCAGCGAGCTGCCGCCTTCCGCTTTGCGCGCGCACCACTGGAACTGGCCGTACCATGGGCCGATGCCATGGTAGTAATCGACTTCGCCATAGTGCAAGGCGCCGAGCAGACCGGCGTCGATGACGGCCTTGGTGGCGACCAACTGGCTGGAAAAGCGGCACTCGAAGCAGACGCAGGTCTTGAGGCGGGCTTGTTTGACCGCCTGCTGCATCGCCCGCAGGTCCGCGAGCGAGAGGCAGAGCGGTTTTTCCAGGATGAGGTGTTTGCCGGCCCTGGCGGCGCGGGCGGCCTGGCCGGGGCGCTGGCTGGGAAGACCACAGAGCGAAACGACGTGGATGGCAGGGTTGGCCAGCAGTTCATCCAGCTCGTTATAGACGCGGATGGGGCTGCCGTATTTGGCGCTGAGCTGGGCCGCATCCAGTTTGCGGGCGGAGCAAACGGCGGTGACCTGCCCGAGGGTGGTGGCGTTGATGGCGGGAATGTGCGCCGTGGCGGCCCAACCGTAGCCGACAATGCCAACATTGTACTTTTTCATGGAATCAACCAATGCGACAATCTTTGGGCGCGGTTGTCAAAACAAAAGAGCATTTCAGATATGAAAATTCAGGACCTGACCGTAGGCCAGCGAGTCAAACATCCCCATTACGGGGTGGGTGTCGTCAAGAGCATCTCCGAGCACCTGGCCGATATCCGGTTTGACGATGCGGTGCGCTCGCTGGACCCCGATGCCAGCGAGCTCGCACCGGCGGAACCCCATATCACGGCTTCCAACCTGGAAGTGCCGCTCAGGCAGTTTGTCGAATCCATCATCGAGGGCATGGTGGAGCGGCTGGGCGTCGAAAAGCCCGATGCCGTCGTCAACCAACTCGCAACCCGCTGGCACAAGGGAAAAGCCGTCCTCCACCCGGCCGACCCCGCGTTGCAAGCCAAGGAAATCCCGCTCGAGGTCTTCTTCCACAAGATTGTGGGCATCCGCAACCAGTTGCGGGTGCTGGAACAAAAAATCAACGGCCACCCCACCCTCTCGGACGGTGAGAAAGTGGAAATGCAGCAGTACATCACCCGCTGCTACGGCTCGCTGACGACGTTCAACCTGCTCTTCAAAGAGAAAGAGGATCAGTTCTGAGGATGGCAATTCGCTCTTCTCATAACCTCCTGCCCGCATTAAGCTTTGCGGATGCGAACATCCTTTTTATTGCTGCCACTCTGCCTGGCCGCCGGCTGCGCCAGGCTCCCACCTTCGGGTGCGCCGGCCGCGGACGATGTTGACGCCGCGTTCGTCCGCCTGGCCGACGAGTACATTTCGGGTTACCTGGCCTGGCGGCCGCAGACCGGCACCGCCCTCGGACTTCATGAATACGACGGGAGGTTGACCGATTACGGCCGCGCCTCGGTCGAGACCGAGTTGGGCCGTCTGAAATCGTTTGCCGGGCGGCTGGCGGGCTTGAACACGAACGGCCTGAGCGCCGGCGCCTTTTATGATTACCGCATTCTGCGCAGCGCGATTCAACGGGAGATCTTCGGCTTTGAGCGGATGGACATCTTCCGGCAAAACCCGATGACTTACGCCGGGGCGCTGGACGCAAGCATTTACATCAAGCGCGACTTCGCCCCGCTGAGCCAGCGGGCGCGCGCGCTCATCGGGATTCTCAATCAAGCCCAGCCCCTTTTCGCGGCCGCCCGCGCCAACCTGGCCGGCGAACTGCCGCGTCCCCAAGTGGAGACCGCCATCGAACAGACGGAGGGCGCTGCGGATTTTCTGGCCAAAGACCTGGTTGCGGCGCTCAAGGAGGTCAACGACGGCAGATTGATGGAAGAGTTCAAGGCGGCGAACCAGCGGGCCATCGAGGAACTCCACGGCTACGCGGCCTGGCTCAAGCAAGAGAAACTGCCCAAGGCCAACGACCGCTACGCGCTGGGCCGGGAAAAGTACATGGAACTGCTCCAATACGGCGAACTGGTGAGCGCATCGCCCGAGCGTCTGCTGGAAATCGGCGCGCGCGAACTGCGGCGCCAGCAGGAGGCCTTGGCCCAGGCCGCCCGGCAGATCGACCCGGACAAGAAGGCCCTCGAGGTCTTCAAGGCCATCCAGCATGACCATCCGACCGAGCAGGGCCTCATTGCCGATACGGCAAAAGACCTGGAGATGATCCGCCGCTTCCTGGTCGAGCGCCGGCTGATCAGCCTGCCTTCGCCTCTCCGCCCGCGGGTGGCGGAAACCCCGCAGTTCTTGCGCGCCACCAGCTTCGCTTCCATGGACACACCGGGCCCGTTCGAAACCAGGGCCACCGAGGCCTACTATTATGTCACGCCAGTGGAACCCGATTGGCCCCCCGGTCAAAAGGAGGAATGGCTCACGGCGTTCAACTATTACACGACCGACGTGGTCTCCATCCATGAAGTGTATCCGGGCCACTACGTCCAGTTTCTGGCCCTCAAGGCCTCGCCCGCCACCCGATTGGAAAAGATCTTCGGGAGCTATGCCTTCATCGAAGGCTGGGCGCATTACTGCGAGCAGATGATGCTGGACGAAGGCTTCGGCCAGGACGGGGGGGCCACCCCCGGCCGCACAGAGCAGAATGGCGATGGCCGGGCAGGTGTTTCGGCTGCCATTCGGGGGGCCAAATACCGCCTGGCACAGGCCGATGAGGCCCTGCTGCGCGTTTGCCGGCTCTGCGTCTCGATTCGGATGCACTGCCAGGGCATGACCGTCGAGCAAGCGACCCAATTCTTCCAGGACAACTGCTATTACGAGCCAAAGGCCGCCGCCCAGGAAGCCGTCCGCGGAACCTTCGACCCCGAATATCTCTACTACACCCTGGGCAAACTCGAAATCTTCAAACTGCGCGAAGACTACCGGAAACAGGAGGGGACGAGCTTTACGCTCAGGAAATTCCACGACGAGCTGCTGCGGCACGGGGCGCCGCCCATCCGCCTCTTGAGGGAGTTGATGCTCAAAGATCGGAGCGTATGGAACGAGGCATTCTGATCCCAACACCGGCACCAACCTTGATTCAAGCCCGTAAAACAATTGCACGCTTATGAGTACGGTCCGCGAGCCAGTTTTTGGAGTGAACCTCCAGGAGACGAAAGCGGGGAAGGGGGCACAGCCGGGCGGCAGGGGCCGCCAAGGTTTTACCCTGATCGAATTGCTGGTCGTTATCGCCATCATCGCCATCCTGGCGGCGATGCTCCTGCCGGCTTTGGCCAAGGCCAGGCAAAAGGCGCAGGGCATCTGCTGCCTGAGCAACACGAAGCAACTGGCGCTGGCCTGGTTGATGTACGCCCACGACAACAATGACCGGCTGGTTAACAATGCGGGGATTGACGGCACGGAGGCGAGCCGCACGAATAACTGGGTGGCGGACGTGATGGGTTATAGCCCGCAGGAAGACACGAACACGACGCTGCTCCAGGCCGGGCTGCTGGCTCCCCAAGTAGCCAGGAATACTGGCATTTATCATTGCCCGGCCGACCGTACCATGACCACCGAGCCGGACGGCAGGCAATACCCGCGGGTGCGCAGCGTCTCCATGAACGCGTTTGTCGGCCCTTGGGATGCCGCCGGCTCGCAGCTTTTGCCGGGCTGGGCACAATTCGTCAGGCTGTCCGCGATCAGAAAGCCGTCGATGATTTTTGTTTTTCTGGACGAGAGCCCGCAAACCATCAACGACGGCTGGTACATCTTCTGTAACAACGGTCCCACCGGAAACTTGTGGAGCGATATGCCGGCCTCCTATCACAATGGCGCGTGCGGTTTTTCCTTTGCCGACGGGCATTCGGAAATAAAGCGCTGGCGGGTGCGCACCACAATAGTCCCATTTTCATCCTGGCCGGTTCCCACCGGCCCTAACAGAAGCGATTTCCTCTGGGTTTCTCAGCGGGCCACGTATTCTCAGTAGCCAGCGCCTCCTCCTCGGTGTGCCCCTGGCTGGCAGTGCCGATCTCGGGACACTCCGCCACGAGCCAATCGGTTTCCGAGTCCGGATAGATAACGGCCGTCAGTTTCATTGGCGCACCCTACCCGCTCTCGCCGCCCAAGGCAATCCGACATCCGAGTGTCGGGGGGCGAGTGTCGAGGGGTGGCACTTCGGGCGCGTTTCGCTTTTGGGTGGCGGTTTCCGCCTCCTGATCTTAATCCTGCTCCTAATCTTAATCCTAATCTTAATCTTAATCTTAATCCGAATGCACGAAGGAGATTAGGAGCAGGATTAAGATTAAGATTAGGATTAAGATTAAGATTAAGATTAGGAGCGACTACCCCAAAAGTGAAATGCGCTCCGGCACTTCGTTCCCTCGACCCTCGACCCCCCGAATTTTTGCTCTTGACAACCCGGGGTTATATGTGGACACTTGTTCAGTATGAAGGAAATGACGAAAAAACAGCGCCAGGTCCTGGAGTTTATCCAGGACCGCCAGGATGCGGCGGGCCTGGTTCCCACTTACCGCGAGATTGCCGCGCACTTCGGCTTCAACAGTCCGAACGCGGCGCTGGCGCACATCAAGGCCCTGCGCGGCAAGGGCTTTTTAAGAAACCAACCGGGGCGCGCCCGGACATTTCAGGTGCTGAATCCCAACGCGCCCAAGCACCGGTTGCGGCCGCGCATCCTGTCGGTGCCGATTTACGGCTCCATTCCCGCCGGATTTCCCATCGATGCCGCCCAGGAGGACGAAGGCTGCGTGCTGATCGATGTGGAAACCCTCGGGATCAAAGCGACCGCCCGCACGTTCGGCCTGAAAGTGCGGGGCGATTCCATGATCGGCAAACATATCGTGGGCGGCGACGTGGTCATTATCGAGCACGGCCTGGCGCCGCATCCCGGCGATGTCGTGGCGGCGCTCATTGACGGCCAGGTGACGCTCAAGACCTTTCTCATGCACCGGGGCAAACCGTGCCTGCGCGCGGAAAATCCCCGCTATCCGAACCTGGTTCCCCAGGAAGAATTGCAAGTCCAGGGCGTTATGGTTGCCCTGGTGCGCAAACGAAAGTGAGTAACCCGACAACTTAGACCGCAGTTCAAAAGTATCCAGACGCAGGTGTCGAGGGGCGAGTGTCGAGGGGCGAGTGTCGAGGGGCGGCACTTCGTTCCCTCGACACTCGACACTCGACACTCGGATGTCGGATTGCTTATGAACCGGGGTCTAACAACCCGGCAACTTCGTTATGGTCGAGCCTCGGCAACGGGCGATCGTGCATCTGGATGCGGATGCCTTTTTCGCCTCGGTGGAGCAGGCGGCGGATGCGCGGTTGCGCGGCAAGCCGGTCGCTGTGGGCGGGGAAAAGCGCGGCATCATCGCCTCGGCCTCCTACGAGGCGCGCCGGTTCGGGATCTACACGCCGATGCCCAGCGCGCTGGCCCGCCGGCTTTGTCCCAAGCTGGTGCTCCTGCCGGGCGACTTCGACAAATACGAACTTTTCTCGAGGCTGATGTTTTCGTATGCCTACGATTTCACGCCGGACGTGGAGATCGGCTCGATTGACGAGGGATATTTCGACCTGACCGGCGCGCGCCGGCCGGCGTTGAGCATTGCCGAGACGATTCGCCTGGCCATTGGCCAGTCGCTCCGGCTCTCGGTCAGCGAAGGCATTGCGGCCAACAAACTGGTCAGCCAGATTGCTTCCAAGCTGAACAAACCGGCGGCCTTTCAATTCGTGCCGCGTGGGCGCGAGGGGGGATTCCTGGCGCCGCTGGCCAATCGCTGGCTGCCGGGAATCGGCCCCCGGACGGCGGCGCAGTTGAATGCCGCCGGGCTGGCGCGCATCGGCCAGATTGCCTGCACGCCGCCGGACCTGCTGGGGTTGCTCGTCGGAAAGCTGGCGCCGCAGTTGCGGCGCTTTGCCTTGGGCCTGGATGAGCGGCCGGTAGTCCCGGCCCGCGCCCCGCTCAAATCCTACAGCGAGCAGGAAACGTTTCCGGCGGACACGACCGACCAGGAGTTCCTCGAGGCCACCTTGCAGCGGATGGCCGACAAGCTCATGGCCAACGTGCGCGCGGAGGGCAAAAGCATCCGCACCCTCACCGTCAAGGTGCGCTACAACGACATGGACCAGGAGCAGGCGAGCGAGAGCCTGGCTGAGCCGACGGACCTGGAAACGGAAATCTATGGCCGTGTCATCCGGCTTCTGCGCCAGGCCTGGAAACGCCGCGTGAGCCTCCGGTTGGTTTCGCTCAAGCTGGCCAATGTCTATGATGGCCGTTTCCGGAGCGGCTTGGCCCTGGACGCCGCCGCCCGGCAGCACGAGGCCCAGCAGCGCCTGGCCGGCGCCGTGGACCATCTGCGCCAAAAATACGGCCGCAACGCCCTCCTCCGGGGCCATGATTTCGTCTTGCAAACCAAGCAGCTTGCTCTCCTGCCTCTTCCACCCTCCCCCCCTCCACCCCAAGCCACCCCTTCACCTCGACCTTCGACCTTCGACCTTCGGACTTCCCCACTCCCCTGCCCCCTCAACGTCCACAGTTATTACTCATTCCTGGATTCCACGCTCTCGATTGAGGCCATAGTGGCTTTGGCCAAACGGCAGGGCCTGCCGGCCATTGCGCTGACCGACCGGAACAACCTGCACGGGGCGGTGGAGTTTGCCCAGGCAGCCGCCGAGGCGGGAATCAAACCGATTATCGGCGCCGAACTCGCCTGGCAGGGCCGGCGGCTCTGCCTCTACGTCGAGAACCAAAGCGGCTATCATAATCTGTGCCGCATGATAAGCCTGACGCCAACGCCGGAGGGAACGGCTCCTGCCATTTTCAATGGCCCCGAGGATACCGCCGGGCTCCTGGCCGTAAGCCCCTTTGCCGAGTTGGCCCCATTCTTCCCCGGCCGATTCTACTTGGAAGCCGCCGATGCCGAGGCCCTCGACGGGCGGGCCGGTCTCCTGCCCTGTGTGGCCTCGTTGCCCATCCATTACGAGCGGCCTGCCGACCGCTGGAAGTACGACGTAGTACAAAGCATCCGCACTCTGACCCTGCTCCGGCAGCCGCATCCGCAAAAGCGCCTGGGAGGCGAATATCATTTCCGGTCCGCCGCGGAGCTGCAGCAGCTTTTTGCCGCCCGGCCGGAGTGCCTCGAGCATAGCCGCGAGATTGCCGACCGCTGCGCCTTCGCCTTCCGGCTGGGCCAACCGCAATTCCCCAGCTACGCCCCCGCGGACGGCTCCGCGCCGGCCGCCTTTCTGCGCCGGCTGGTGCTGGAAGGGCTGCAGCGGCGTTACCCCAAAGAGCACGCCCGGCTCAAACCGCAACTCGAGGAGGAGTTAGCCATCATCACCGAAGTCGGTTACGAGGAATATTTCCTGGCGATGTGGGATATCCTGGAGGAATGCCGCCGCCGCCGCATCCCCTGGCTCACACGCGGCAGCGCCGCCGACTCGCTGGCCTGCTATTGTCTGGGCATCAGCGAGGTCTGCCCCATCCGCTTCGATCTCTACTTCCGGCGTTTTCTCAACAAAGAGCGCTTGGCCCTGCACAAGCTGCCGGACATCGATGTTGATTTTCCACACGACCGCAAAGACGACGTGATCGATTTGATTTTCGAAAAATACGGTTCGGCGCACGCGGCGGTCGTGGGCGGCTTTTCCACGTTCCAATCGCGCAGCGCCTTTGCCGAAGCGGCCAAAGTGCTGGGCGTCTCGGAATTCCAGGTCCGCCGCATTACCGAGCGGCTGCCGCATTTCTCGCGCGCCTCCGAATTGGCCGAAGCGGCCGCCGGCGCGCTCGAATGCCGCGATTTGCCGCTGGACCAGGAGCCCTACGCCACCGCGCTCCAGATGGCGCGATTCCTCGACGGCTTTCCCCGGTATCCCAAGATGCACCCCTGCGGATTGGTGCTGTCGCGCCAGCCAATGCTCGAGCTCACCCCCTGTTTCGTCTCTGCCAAAGGCTATCCCACCACGCACTTTGACATGGACTCCGTCGAGGCGGTGGGCCTGGTCAAGATGGACATCCTCGCCCAGGGCGGCCTGGCCGTCATGCGCGATGTGCTATCCGCAGTCCACAGTCCACAGTCCGCAGTCCACAGTCCACAGTCCGCAGTCCACAGTCCACAGTCCACAGTCCACAGTCCACAGTCGGAGGGCCGAAGGTCAAAGGTCGAAGGTCGAATTGAGGGG
>Ga0187877_1004659_pt1 | contig 10419 bp, 14 predicted proteins | sample June2016WEW_17_1_3_FD_132430 | JGI IMG/M metagenome (GOLD analysis project Ga0187877, IMG submission 132430) | Peatland microbial communities from SPRUCE experiment site at the Marcell Experimental Forest, Minnesota, USA - June2016WEW_17_100 | ecosystem: Environmental > Terrestrial > Soil >... | reverse complement strand
GTATACGCACAATGTTTGAAGTCAACACTTGCCAATACGATTTTCCAAGTATCACCATCGTTTAGTTTCCTACAACGCACGATAAGCTGCCTTGCTAGCAGCCTATCTTCTCACGTGCATTAGGTGCGCTCCTCAGTAGCTCTTGTTATACTTTGTGTTAGTCTCTACCCACTGGCTCGCCGGCAATACGGGCGTCGCTGATTGACGGACGGGAAATCCACGTCGCCCTCCGACGCACGCCACAGCGCAGAAGAAGTCAGTTCTGCCGGGCGCCATCTCCATCACCGATTCAAGGCCGTCACTGTTGGCGCCCTAGGACTTCCATCCTGGTTTAACCCCGTCGCGGATTGCTTCTAGGGAGGAAGGAGTTGACGCGACCGAGCCGCCTTGCTTCCTACCAGATTGCGGTTCTCGCCGCGAACTGGCGCTTATGGCCGGTGGACGGTTCCACCTGGCGGAAGTCAATTTCGTGATCGTTGCACCAGGCCTGGATCACATCCGCGCTTCCAAGCTGGCCCAGGAAGCTGGACCGGACCCGGCCGTAATTGTCCAGCGTCTGTAGCCAGTAGCGCCCTCCACTATCACGGATCATTGTTGCTTGTTCCATAAATCACACTCACGGTTTGACACTCTCCGATTGCTTCTCCGATTGCTGACACTTGTCCACGAGACGACCGTTAACGATATCGAAGCTCTGCAAAAGTCGCTTGCGGATCTTGTGCATAGCCCTTCTCTCGATCTTCCAAACGACGTTGCGACTCAGGCCAAGACTCTGCGCGACTTCGTCCAAAGTCCGCACCGCCATGAAGTCAGGGTCAAGGTTCATGGTGGCGGCGGGGCAGGGGACTTGACCGGCCACCGCAACTTACGAACTTTCGCAAGTCGCTGTGCCCGCCGCTCTCGTTCCTTTGCCGTAAACTTCCGGGGAACCCCCTTACCCATCGCTCCAAAGTAGGACCCCAGGTTAATCAAACGACCGCAATGCGGACATGAAAACATCTTTTCTGCCATCCCCCAGACTATCAGTAAAGCCGCTTGCTGTCAATGACAGATATCGGCACATCGGATTTTAGCGGGATTTGCTCAGGAATCACCCCAGAAACGCTCCACTTAGAAATCATACCCTTTGCGTCATTATTCTAATAGTAACAAGGTTAGGGGCGCCGCCGACGCCGCTCGTCCCTCGCGGCTGTCGGCTGGCGCCCCTGTTGCACTCCCGCATAGGGAAAACCGAGTAGCTGAGGAACTGAATCTTGAGTAACTTGCTCGGGATTGTTACCTTTGACAGCCTGCCAGACCAACGCCGCCAAACAGTCCACCTTGGCGTTGAGCCCCTCAAGTTCAGACTGGGCAATCCATGGTCCGCGCCCTTCGTTGCGCCAATGGCACTGACAGTCATACAGCGTGTCCTGGGCGAGCCGATGCAACCGGCCCTTAGCTTCTCCCTCGAACAACCTCAGAAGCCCGCTAGCGGTCAACCAGTGCGCAAACTCGCTGGCTTCCTCAACACACTTGCCCTCGCGTGCGCGACCCCGCAGGACTTTCAGCCGCTGGAGAGTCGAAGCAAGCAGGACAGACAAGTCCGCATCATCGAACGCGCAAGGCTTGCGGCCTAGGAGGTTGATCAACTCCCGCTTGGACAGGACATGCAATGAGTCAGTCGTCATTTGATTGCATTCTGACTCGGGGAAACCTCGCGAGTCCGTTGACGGTGGCAACAGTGGCCTCGGCGGGTTCGCGCCCAGTCCGTCAACGCTGGGGGGATTCTGCCGGGCACGCGGAGGCTTGTCAACAGAATATAACGCACAATGCTTTTCTTTGCTTGTCTCGTAATATTGGCTTTTTCTTAAAGTTTCCTGCATTTTGCAGGATGGTAATTCGCACAATGTTTGTTATATTCAATACGTGCAGGGTCATTGCTAGAGCGTCAGGCTTAGTGAGGATTGACAGCAAAGTCCGCCAAAGGCGAAATTCGGCGAAAGAGGCCGAAAGACACTGAAACTCAAGCACTTACAACTGGAAAACGCCCCGGTCGGCGAGGCAAATACCGCTCGATTTTGGGCGGCGAGGCAAATCCCGCTCAATCCTCATGTCCACGCATCGGAGGCCTGGAAACATTGGGGATTGTGCTTTGGACATTTCGATTTGGCGGTATTTGCCTCGCCGCGGGAGGTTGTCAACCTGGGAAGCCAGTTTTGAAGGAAATCGGGGACTGTCTAGCAATAAGACAGGGCGATTTTCGGGGGCATTCGCTTGGCGGAATGAGGGATTAAGGAGCGGTTAATGCCGGTTCCTTGCTCCACTACAGGAGGGCATGTTACAAACGCCTGCCCGGCTCGCCTCTCAGATTCCAAATCGGTTGGGAATTTAGGGCACTCGCGCAAAAGAAAAGCGCCGGCCAGGGAGAGCCCGGTCGGCGCGGCGGTGGGGTGTGAGGCTCAATTGGAATGTATCGGCGGGCCATCACGGAATGCCCACGCCAGGGGCTCGCCTGGGGCAAAGACTGGCTGGGGATGATAGTAATCGCTAAGCCGTGCCTTGCGCCCGGCTTCGCAGACTGCCTGGTAATGGCTGGCAAGCCTGGCTCTGTCACCTTTGCTCAGTGTCGCTAGGCCACCACTCGACATGCCAAAGAGGCGCTCAGTTTCCTGTTTCACCTGAAGCAAGGCTTGGTATAGGAACGCATCGAAGCGCCAGCCGAGGGCCTCAGCGCAGGCGCGAAGTTCCTGCACATAGAAGTCCATCATGCGGACCTTGACACCGGGGAATTTCCGTTTGCGCCCCCGCCTGCTAGGACCGCTTCTACTTCTGACCTGCCTCAAGTCCGTGACCTGGAATGGATAGGCGAGGACCGGCTCAAGGTCTTTTACGGGAGACTTTTTCCTCATGCGGCCCTCCGATGCGTGCACAACTCGATAAAGTTAGAGATCGCGTTGTAGAAGAATTGCTCAAGGGTGATGCCCAGTTTGGAACTGGCGGCCTCGATGCGCGCAAAGTCATTGCGCGGAAAGTCCACGCGCGACAATTCGCGGCCGGCCGGATCGTTAAAGACACAGGTGACGGTATTGGCACCAGGCGTCTTGCCGAGCTTCTCTCTGATCGCATCGGCAATGAAATGATCGACGCTGGTGCGTTGGCGGTGAGCGGCAATGACCACCTCGGAAAGCTCATGCTGCACGAGAGGAATCTCACCAGCCAGCTCGCCGACGCCGGCATCGTAGAAGCAGAGGCAGGAAGGTTGCTTGGCGGCGCGCTTCAGCGACACCGCGCCAGATTGGGTAACTTTTTCCAATGCTGCGTTGGCCATGAACATGAGGATGCCATCGCCGGTGGGGGCGGCGGCCCGGTTGAGCGCGGCGTATTCAGCCTGGCTCAGGTCGATTTGCTCTTCGGCTTCGCCGCCGTCGTCGTCTAGGAAAAATACAATGGATGGCGTCGGGGATGTGGGGCGAACATTTGCCCGGCCCCGTGAGGTTTTGGGTTGTGAAGCGGCAGCGGTTTTGCTACTCCTTCTTGCGGACTTGACTTGGCGTTTCATAACTTGACTTGCTGACTTGGGTCTTGCCCTTGGCGGTGTTCGTATCACTGTCAAGGGTTTTTGGTTTACGCTCTTGCTGTTCGACCCACTGGACCAACCGGAGCGTGGTTTCACCGCCCGGCTTCTTTTTGCCGGACAGCCATTCAGACACCCGCGCCTGCGGAACATTGAGGTCCCTCGCGAGCGCAGCGGGGCGGCCCGGTTCCGACGCTAAGGATTTCAAAGCGGCCAGCAGGTCATTAAATGTCCGAATCTTCACCGGGGCCATTCTACTCTTTAGAGAAGTACTCGTCAACACCTGGTTGTGAAAATTCTTCGCAACTAGTATCCTCCGGACCTTTGTCATCCTGATTTTGTGCCACATTAGATCCTCCATGCGGCGTGCGACCACACTATCCGGGTCTTTGGGCAGGCTGGCCATCAATGACTGCGCGGCTTTGCAGATATGGTCTCTGAAAGATGCAAGGTAGCCATCTGGTACTTGGGCGATCCACCGGTCAAGCCGCATTTTCAAGGAATCCGCGCACCATCCCCTGCGCAACAGTTCATCCCCCGCTTGTGAGCGCGGTTCAAACTCCGGCCCTACAATCGTAAGCTCGTGACGTTTTGTGTGGAACCTGCGCACTACCTCACTCAGTAACGCCCGCCGTGGCAGTCCCGTCGCACTTGGAATTGGTAGATAATCAAGCTCAGGCCTATCTGCCGGCTGCGCATGATCAGGACATTCGAGCCAGAGAAGACTGATGCCAAATGCGAGGCGCAGGCTCCAAGCGATCTCGTAGCGGAGCGGCGTCCGGCCGTACTCTATGGCCGCCAGTTGATCTCTCGTAATCCCAAGCTGACCAGCAAATGGAGGCTGGGACCATCGGATTGATTCCCGCACAGTTTTGACGCGGGCGCATATTGCGCGCTCCCGATCGGTCATTTTGCCACTGGCTCTGGGCACGGCAGAATCGTATCGAAACCCGGGCGAAAGAAAAATGTAAATGGGTGTTGACCAATACCACGATTCCGTGTATTTTTCGCGCAATGGCGTGCCACACGAACAAGAAGCGGAGATACCGGACACGGCCAGGCGCCGTCGTGGCGGCGCTGGAATTGGGCGTTACGTACTCGCATTTGAGGCGTGTGCTGGCCGGCGAGCGGCAAAGCCGTTCGCTGATGGCCCGATACCGCACAGTGGTGAATAGAGACCTGGCCAAGGCAGCCTAACTGACCAATAGAATCAAACGCCAACAATGAAGACAGAAACCGACAATCCCAACCGGCTCCAGGAACTGGAGGCTGAAAATCTCGAACTGCGGGGGCGCCTGGCGGAGCACGACCGGGTCGAAAAGGAGCCCGCCGCGGATGATCTGATCATCGCCGAGAAGATGGCCTGCGGCCTCAGCCGAGAGCAGGCTGTGGCCGTGATCCAGAGGCAGCGGGACTTCGACGGAGCGAAGGCCGCGAAGCCGTAAACCATCCACGAAACACGCGTTTTTATGAATGAACTTGACCAGATTGATCCGAACACGCTTACCAAAGAGCAAGCCGCAATCGCGTTTCAAGCCAAGGTTGCGGAGCATCGACGGAACACTGGTGATGACCTCACCAAGGCTTGGGCCAGGATGCGCGCATTGAATCCGAAGCTGTTTGCCAGGATTTCAGTGCGAGATGAACCGCCGAATCCAGCGAAAGTGCAGCCGGCCGGAAGGTACGATGACCCGACCGGCCTGATTAAAGGGCCTGTCCCGCCTCTGATTTATTCGGAAACCCGCACCGGCCATGCCCCGAATCTCGCAGCAAAGCTCCTGCCACGAGCCCCGCTTGTGATTCCGAATGCTGGCAACATTGAACTACTCGGCCTCCCCCCTGATGCCTCATTCGAAGAGTTTCGCGCCGCCGATTGCGCCAATGCCGGCGCGACGCCGCGCAACAGTGAGGCGATTTTCGAGGCTCTGGTTGGACTGCAGGTGCAGAGCGGCTTGAGCATAGACGCGGCCCGCGACGCGGCGCGGGCACGGTTTCCCAAATTGGCTGATGAAGCCGCGGCCAGCGGCACGGGTGCGAATGGTGAGGAAGGGGAAGCGTCCCGAAAAGCGCACCTCACTTCAGCGGTGGCCGCCGGGGAATCGGGCCATTTGGCGGCAGCGGCGACGCACAAAGCGGCGGCAGAGGCCCAGAGCAATGCCGGCGACGCGGAGTCGGCCGACATGCATCGCAAAATGCAGGAATACCATAGCCGTCAGGCGGACCGGCTCAAAACAACGTAGGGCGATATGTTCACACCGAGGCTATCAGCAGCGCAACGCCGGGCGGTAACCGATCTCCGAACGCGGTTGGCATCGGCGCTGGAGCCCGTCGTTGTTGACGAGCCCCCTGAACTCGCGCAGATCATTATCAGGCGGAATGAACTAAGGGCCGAAATCTCCGGGATCGAGCGCAACGCTGGCGCAGGCAATTTGGAAGAGCGGGCCCAGATCCTTGCGAACAGAAAGGCTCAGGAGCACCTAGTGGACGTCCGATTGAAGGAGTTGAGTGAAAAGCGCGAGAGGGCTGAGGCAGAGGGGCGGAAGAAATCGGCGGAGGCGCTCGCCGCGCTAGCTGGCGAGGCGCACAATCTCCTCGCCGATGTCGCAAAGGACTTACATGACCAGCACCGGACCGCGTTTGAAGCCGCGGCTGTTCAGTATGCGACGACTCCCGCGCAGTCTCACCAGCTCGTCAATTTGTTCCCATTCTTCGTGAATTACTTGCGGGCGATTCGCCGGTTCCAGGAAAACGGAAATGATCCCGCCCGCCTCTTGCAGTTTCTGGGAGCGGCACTCGAAGGAAAGGACTTCCTGATGCCTTCTTGCTGATGAGCCCGAACAATTTCACCAGACTCTGCGCTCTCTTCTTGCTGCGCGCGCGGGGCGGCCCTTGGCGGGGCCTCGCCCGCCGGAAACCTGGCGGGGCGCTTTCATCCTTTGGCGCCCCGCCTTGGCCCGGCTGTCGAGACCGCAGAGTGCGGGATGATTGGATGGTGTTGGACGCCCTGAACTATGAGCGCGGTAGCTGAATCTGTTTCCCCGCCCGTTGCCACCGCGGCAATGGTTGCCAGGCAGCGATCCAAGCCGCTCCTGCCTGTTCGCGGGGTGTGCTCCCTAGTTGTTGAGGACGAAGACCAGGTGTTGAAACTGATTGAGGACGGAAGGATTGCATGGACTTGGAACGTGGCCCTTGACACAAAGCCCGGACACAACAGGCACTTGAGGATCTTGCCGGCGGCAGTGGCCGATTACATGCAGGGGCGCCCTTGTGAGCTGAAGTGGGCGGACGTTTTCGGGCTCCTACTGCCTGACGCACCCACAATGCGCGCCAGCGACATTACGCGGGTTTTGAATGTCTCCTGTGATCATGTGTATCACTTAATTGATCGCAAGAAGATCGTTGCGTGTCCCGCCCGGCGTCGGGGGCCGGGCGGCAGCGCCCGCGTGCCGACCAAGAGCTTTATTCAGTTTCTTCAGCAAAGGCGGTTCCCTTGACCACTACATCATGTCAACCGATAATGCAGCAATCGCGAACAGCATCGCGGAGGCGGATAAGAGGCTTGAAACCCTGCTCGTGCTCTGCGGGATACTCTCGGGCCGGATCGAAGCGTCGCGCCGGGACCTGCGGGAAATTAAATCGAATGTCGCATCCGCTCAAAGGCGCCAAGAAGATACCCACGCGGTGGCGGCCGAGCTTTCTGCCGAGATGTTGGCGGGGTGAAGCCAGGGCACTGGAAACCTGAGAATTGAAATGGGGGGACTATGACACTTTGCCGGCCGTCAAGTGAGGCTCGATCATCACAGAGAGGGCATCATACTGTTACAGCACCGCCGGCCCCGGCGCGCGGGAGAAGTTCCCCCCTCCTGCGCGCCCATTTTTCTTCCGCTTCCTGGCAATGGGAGAGGGCGCACCGCCTGGCTAGGGTGTTTCGGTGCATTGACCGTGGCCTTGCCAATGGCAAGCGCTTGCACGAAATGCTGGTCTGGTTCGCATGGAGATGGAAAGGGCGGCACTACAGCTCCGACCCCAGCCGCAAGATTCGTTTCGGCTACGGAACACTGAGGCGCAAGTATCGCGAATGGAAGGCAGCCGGGGGTAACCCCGAGGCGCTGGCCCTCAAGTATCGCGCGCCAGTGAAGGTGCATAACCGACATGTGCAGCAATTCGCAAAGCTCTGCATCAACTCAGAAGTCCGGTCGCTTGCTGAGGCATACAGGGGGCTCCCACACCCGAGGGCAACCGTCTATGCATATCGCCTCTCCCTGGGGCCCACGTTGCGGGGGAGGATCATGAAGCTATTTGCGGCCCGGCGGTTAGTGGACGTCCGCACCCGCAAGGCGCGGGCAGAAGCGAAGAGGTTTGCTAGTGAGGGGGCAAGGTGAGAACACGCAATAATGAGATAGATGCGCGGCGCACAAAAGCCCCGGGAATGGGGTTAGAGCGTTTTACCCATCTTGGTAGCGGGATAGGATTCCGACGCCACCAGCGCAGCGTTAACGGGGGATTAATGGGCTTCCTGAGATTGGTCAGGGGGCCGCAAAGTCCGATTCCGGCAAAGGAGTGGGAACATGTCTGACGACAGCTTAGAGATTTTAATTCGTACAACGGCGGATACGAGAGGGACACAGCAGGCGACCACCGGTCTGAACGATGTCACGGCCGCGACGAAAAAGGGAACGGAGGCAAATGCCAGTGCGGACAAGTCGTTTGTTGAGCTAGCGGAGCATTCAAGGGGGTTTCATAAACTGCTCCATGCGATCACGGAGTTGTCGCCGGCAGCGGGCCTGGGATTGATTGCGGCGTTCAGCGGTCCGCAGGCGGCCATCATGGGGCTGATCATGCTGGTGCGGGCGCTGAAGTCCCAGGAGGAAGAGGCCGCCAAAGCGGCGGTGGAGTTTGCGCTGGAGGCGGGCAAGGCTTGGGGAGACATCGGAGGGATCATCAATGGAGTGGTGGACGCGGTCAGGAAGAGCGATCAAGCACACGCGGCTTGGGCTGAGCACCTGGGGGAAGACTCGAAGAAAATCACCACGGCGCTCGATCTGCAGATTGGGAAGCTGAAGGCTGAGGCGGCGGCGGTCAAAGAGGTGATCAGCGCGATGCACAATGCGGCGCAGGTGCGATTGGAGGCTGATAAGGATGCCGGGCGCGTTACGCCGGAACAATATGCGGCGCGCAAGGCCAAAATCGACGCCGATAAGCGCATGGGTGAAGAGAGCGTGGGTGCTACCGCCGGCAAGGCTGAGCTGGCAATGCTGCAAACGGCAAAAGAGAAGGCCGATAAAGAGGCCGCTGCAGCGCGGAAGGCTGAAGCCGAGGCTCACACGGCGGCCGAGGACCTGCATAAGAAGGTCAATGCGGGTGCGCTGAAGGCGCAAGCCGAGGCGGACGCAAAAGCGGCGGACGAGCTGAAAAATCAGCTTCTGGCAGCCGAGGGAAAATCGGCGGCGGCCAGGCTGCCAAGCAATCTGCGCGGGCTGTGGGACGTTATAGGAAGTATTGGTAGCCTTGGTCTCAACCCACACATGGGGGGGGACATGGATGCGCGGGCGTCGGCAAGGGCTCAAGGGGAAGAGGATAAAGCAGCCAAGAGCTACGGCGACCGGCAGGCGCTGGCCAAGAAGGAGAGTGACCGCGCGGCTCGTGCTGAGGCGGAACAAAACCAATTGGACCTTGCCGCGGCAGAGGCGAAGAAAAAGGCCGATGCGGCGGTAGCCCAGGCTAATGAACTGAAGATCAAGGCTGATGCGCTGGCGACATCGGTTGGCGAGGCGGAAAAGGGCCGGGCGCAGGCCGAGACCATGAAACACCTATCCGAGGTTATGCCGACACCGTTTGGCCACGCGGCGGCGGGAGATGTGCGATGGGGGGCGGAGATTGCGCGCAAGCTGTCGGATACGGTCGAGAGATACATGCGTGAGCATACCGGGATCAGCGCGGGGCAGGCAGCCTCGGCGGTGGGACGGGAGCATGCCGAGCCCTCAGGGGCTGATCGGACGCGGTTGCAGGATTTGGGGACGCGGCTGGCGGGGCACAGGGTAAGCCTGGCGCAAGCGGTCGAGCTATTGGCACCGGCAGCGAGAGATGTGGGGGAGTATTCAAAGGACGTAACGCGATTGGTGACCATTATGGAGAACTTGGCGCGGAACCTGGGGCCAATTCACGGGCGGATGGACCAGCTTGAACAGGAGGTACGGGGCCTGGCTGCGCGGCAGCGAGATGGATATAACCAATGAACCGCGAAGATCTAGATCAAGCGATTGGCGTCCACGTCGGGAATCCATTGATGCACTTGGCGCTGGAATTTCCGGCCGGGAACTACGTCGGATTGCGCCTGCTAAATCGGTCGCTTGAATTGGCGTTACAGGCCAATGGACTGACGGGAGAGGATTGTTGCGCTGCAGACGGGGTGGAGTTGAATGATCTTGTTTGGATCGCCCGAGTCGCCGACGCCCTTGCCGCCGCTGAGATCGTCAAGCGGGAGCTTGGAGCCCTGTATCTTCTGCGCCTTTCGCAGATTGGTGTTTTGGGTCGCGATGGCTGGCGGTGCGTCTATCCGTCCAAGGAAGTCCGATTAAACTGGCTGTTGGACGGTGAGCGGCTGGAGCTAACAGATGAGAAGTTTCGCCAAGCCCAGCGAAAGCAAATCGCTATTTGGGAGGAGATACAGAGGCGGTTACAGCAGCGAGACGAAGGGAAGGAAGGAGAGAAGCTGTGAATAACGGCCTATTCACGGCGAGCCAAATTGCGAGGGCGGCTGCTATCACACGGCAGGCGGCGCACGCGGGGCTTCAGCCGATTGCATCCGCGGGCATGGTGAGCAGCCAGGTCGGGGAAGTTGCGGGCTGGAGGTTTGCCGATTTGCC
>Ga0187877_1004658_pt1 | contig 10420 bp, 10 predicted proteins | sample June2016WEW_17_1_3_FD_132430 | JGI IMG/M metagenome (GOLD analysis project Ga0187877, IMG submission 132430) | Peatland microbial communities from SPRUCE experiment site at the Marcell Experimental Forest, Minnesota, USA - June2016WEW_17_100 | ecosystem: Environmental > Terrestrial > Soil >... | reverse complement strand
GAAACCGTTGAATTTCCTGAATTACCCGGTCAACCTCGCCATGCGCCGCCGAAGCGCACGGATACTCCTGGTTGAGCCCAGCCAGCAATTCCGAAAGGTGACTTGGGCGGGGGCCAACATATAGAACCGGCGCAGCGACACTGAGGATGTTATAGATCTTGCACGGATGCACCAACCCCACGAACTCGTTGCCCATCACCACCACATGCAAGTCAGCCGCTGAAAGCGACGCCGCCAGTTGATTCAGGGGCTGATACGGGAGGCAGAGAATGTTTGAGAGTTGGTAGTTGATAGTTGATGGACCCTTAACTCCACACTCCGCACTTCGCGCTCCGCACGCTGCGTTCTCCTTTCGTATCTTCCTCCATTCGCTGCCGCCTCCGACGAAGCAGAAGATCACACCTTTGTCGCTCCGCATCTGTTCGGCAGCTTGCAGCAGGGTGTCCAGCGGATGGACCGGGCTGTGGTTGCCCGAATACATCACCACAAATTTCCCGGCCAGCTCGTGCGCGTTGCGGAATCGTTCCCGTCCTTCGAGATCGAACCGGATTTCCGTGTCATGAGACCAGGGCGGAATGACGACGATCTTCCTCGCCGGAATGCCTTTGGCCAGGATCCGGTCGCGCATAAACCGATCCAGCGCGATGATCTTCGTTGCGCGCCGGAGACTGAACCGGGACATGGAATCCAGCAGCCTGGCGACCAAGGAACCCGACCGCAACCAGCCGGCGGCGACAGCCTCGTCCGGGTTAAAATCCATCACCCAATAAACAAACGAGGCTCGCCAGAACCGAGCGAGCCACGCGCCGATGAATGAGATGAGTGGCGGAGTCGTCAATGCGACCACCCGGTCGTGCTTCGGGAGCAAGACCAGGCGCGCGCAACAACTGACTATAAAGCTGGCAAAGTCCGCCGCCCGCCGCCATTTGGCGTCTTTGCCGAAACCGGTCGAGCCAACGCGGTGGATGCGGATGCCACGCCAGGTTTCGGTTTTCGGGAATTGCGTTTCGGGGTGGTCGTAAGCGCGCCGGCTGGTGACCACCGTCACCTGGTGACCGCGCTCGATGAGGCGCACGGCGACCTCGGTCAAATATTGCCCGGTCGCCATCACGTCCGGGTTGAAGGTCTGGTTGAGGAGGAGGAAGGTCAAAAGGAAAGGCTGAAACGCTGAAAGCAGAGGTCAGAGGACTACAGGATTACTGGTCCAAAAGCAGAAAGGGGAGCCGTGAAACCTAATGCGTGATGCGTGATTCTTAGTCCGTGGTCTCGTGGTCAGTTTTCCTGTAGTATGGGGTCTCGCAGTCCGGTAATCATCTTTCCACTTTGATTATTTTGTCCAACTCGCTTCTGAGCGCAGCACGGGCATCCTCCGGGCGTTCGCAGCCAATGAGTGCCACCTCGAGGAACCGCTGGCCGTAGTTCCGGCTGCCGGACAGGGCCGCCGCGACCCGGCTCGGGAAATCCTTTCTTCGATTGGCCAGTTCGGTGGTTCCGCTCGGGTCTTCGTAAATCGCGTAGAACACATGCAGCGTCGTTCCCTCGGCGCTGAACACGTACTGCTGCAGGGCCAGTTGGATGCCCGCGACGGGGACGGTGATGATGCCGCGGTAGGCCCTCAGAGTCATCCCCGCCGCCGGCAGGCATTTTTCTGGTCCGTGGGTCTTGGCCAACTGAATCGCGACTCTCTTCTCGAGTGAATGCGCAGGCAACCAGCGGAAATAGTAAAGCTGCCATGAATTGCCGCTGCCATCCTTCCAGCGCGCATGAGTACTTTCGTCGGCTAGAAACTGTCCGCGAATATTGGACGGGATTTCGACTTCCTCATAGCTAGGATTCTGCGCCGGATGTTGCACCGACCATTGTAAATTGGCTGCCGTCGCTCGCTCGTGAGACTGATACCAGAGCTCGGTGCCGGATTCGACTACCAATAACCAAGCGAGCAGAGACCAGGAGACCGCTGACAACGGGACCACGGGACTACGGACTACGGGACCACCGACCTCTGACCACTGACCACTGACCACCGACCCCGGACCACCCTCTTCAACTTTCTGCTTTCCGCTTTCTACTGCTCGCAACGCTCGCGCGACGAGCCAGAGGGAAAGGAAGCAAGTCACGAGGATGGTGACACCGGCGGGATCGTGCCAGGAAGCGACCGCCCCAACGCCCTTTGCCGCGGCAACGCGTGCGAGTAGGAAGGTGCGGCCGATGTTGAACGCAAAGGCCAAGGCAAACCCCGCAAAGACGCAAAACGTGCGGCGCCAAGCGCTGAGGGCATACATCTCGCCGAGGAAAAGCGAGATCATCAGTGTGGCCTGGAGGGAGCGGATACCGCTGCAGGCCTCGTCAATGCCGACCATGCCGCTACCCACCTCGATAACGTTCCCGTGTTGCAAGGCTGGCACCCCAAACAGGCCGAGTAACTCGACCGTGGTTGCGCTGTTGAGCCGCATCAGCGACTGGATCACGAAGGTCTCGATGCCTGAAGGCCAGGGCACCGCGACGAGGAAAAAGCAGATTGGGAACGTGAGACGTGATGCGTGATTCGCGGTGGGTGATGCGGGATGCGTGGCCTGTAGAAGGAGCAGTGTCAGCCCGATGACTTCCAGGGTCCACAGCAGGCTGGTGAAGCGCCAGATCGGATTAGCCTCGTGGAAAAAACGTGTGGGAGCATAAAGAAGGCAGAGGAGGAAGAGGCCGACAATTTGAAACGCTGAAACGTTGAAACGCTGAAACGCTGGAAGGCTGGAAGGGGTCGGACTTTCTGCTTTCTGCTTTTTGCTTTCGGCATTACCGCTTTTCGGCATCTCGGCGTTTCGCCACAGTAAATAGAGGCAAAGGATGGGCACAGCCCAGCCGTAACTGTATTGCTCATAGACCGACCATTGGGCCCCCAGGTTGTAGATGAGGACCAGCCAGAAGCCCAGGAGGGGAAGGAGATAGAAGATAGAAGTCAGGCGCAAGGCGGACATCTAACAATGGAAAGGAAAAAGCTGAAAGCGTACTGCCGAGATCAGAAAGCAGAGACAACAATTGTCGCTCGGATGCCGTTTCATTTCTGTTTTCTGCCTTCCTAATTTCCGGCTTTCGGTGGCGTTTCGGCCTGGGCTCGGATTTGCCGTTGCTGGATCAAGACCGCGGGGTTGCCCTGGTAGATTCCGTAGGGCTGAAGGTCTTTGGTCGCCACAGACCCCGCCGTGAGGACGGCGTGGGTACCGACGGTGAGGCCGGGACCAACAAAAGCACTGGCGCCGATCCAGGCACCCTGCTGCACCTGGATCGGCATTGTGATCAGGTCAAAGGCCGGAGCTTTGAAATTGTGATTACCTGTGCAGAGGAGGGCCCGCTGGGAAATGCACACATTATCTGCAATCGTTATAGGCGCGAGGTTCAGCAACCAACATTCCTCTCCCAGCCAGACGTGATCCCCCAGGGTCAGCTTCCAGGGAAAGGTGATCTTGACATCCGGCTTAATAACGACTCCCCGCCCCACGCGAGCGCCAAAGAACCTCAGGACCTGGCATTTCAACGCCGACAGTTTGAGCGGGCATAGCCGGAGCAAGACCAGGCTGGCTATGAGCCAAACCAACTCCTTCACCGAGCTCGCTTCACGCTCGAACCCACCCGTCGAGAACTTCGATAAGTTGACCCGCAATTCGGGTGCTGGGTTCTGGCTTCCGACCTCTGACCTTTCGCTGTCCGTCATTTCAGCTTTCTGCTTTCCGCTCCTGGATGTGCTTTCAGCATTTCAGCATTTCAGCTTTTGTCATCGGATTTCTGCTTTTTGTTTTTCAAAGCACCACGCATTCCGGCCGCTCCCCCCGCCCGAGGAGCCACTCGTAGAGGTGGATCAAATCCGCGGCGATGCGCTCAGGACGGAAACGCTCGGCGATCGGCACCGCGCGGTGCCCCATGGCCCGCCGCTGACCATCTGGCATGGCAAGCGCCTCGCACAGCGCACGGGCTAGGTCCTCGACTGTCGGCTGCACCCACCAGCCGGCACCGGCGGCGGGCAGTTCTTCCCAGGGCGTGCCGGTGGTGGTGATGACCGGAACCCCACTTGATAGCGCCTCGACAATCGCACTGCCGAAGTTCTCGAAATCACTGGGCATTATAAACAAATCCGCCGCCGCGAGCGCACCCCACTTCTGATGCTCATCGAGTTGGCCCGTGAACATCACATTGTTCCGACATCCCAATTGGCCGACGAACGACTCAAGCTCCCTTCGGTATCCGCCCTCATCCGGACCGGCCAGAACCAGCACCCAATCTTCTGGACTCCTTCCTTCGCTCTCCGTCTTCTGGGCTGATTTCTGCTTTCTTCTTTCTGCTTTTTCGCCGTGAATCTTCGCCCATGCCTGGAGCAGTCGGGGAAGACCTTTCACCGGGTGCAACCGCCCGAGGAAAAGGACCATGCGGTGGCCGGGGACCACAGACCACGGACCACGCACCACGGAACTACCGGCAGGAGGCGGAGCAGTGGGATTGGCAATGACGGCTACAGGATTGTGCAAGCCGAAGCGGCGAATATCATCGCACTCCTTCTGAGACTTGGCGTGCAGGCATTGGGCCTCGCGCAACACCCGATCCTGGAACCAAAATCGGACCGGGACCTTCCTCCAGCCGTGATGCCGCAAGGCGCCGGGGCCCAGCATGCCACAGGGCGCTAGCACGTGCGGCAGGCGACGGCGCCGGGCGATATCCCCCGCCAGTCGGCTCACATCAGTCCATAAACCATGGGAATGGACAAGGTCCATCTCAGCGGCCTGTGCCTGGCGCCAGAGTGCGGGGCAGCGGCGGAAGCTTCCCCAGCGCTGTCCGAGCTCCCGCACCAGCCGAGCCCTTGAATCAAGTCGAACCGACTCCCCTTCCACGCTCTTTGACACGCTGTAAACAGTGACCGCGTAGCCCGTCTCGGCCAGGAGGCCGACATACGCCGCCATGCCATTGACCGGCCCTCCCATGGCGGTGCCGGTGTACGGAATGAAATGGGCGATGTGGGGCAAGAGACTACGAGGAGAAAAGCCGAAACGCTGACCGCTGACTTGTGTTTTCTGCTTTTGGATCTGCGCTCAGCGTTTCAGCGTTTCAACATTTGGAATGGCCAGTGGTCCCTTGGCCTAATTCAGCTTGTTGCTCTCAGCTTTTCAGAGTTTGGAACAGTCACTGGTCAGTGGTCAGTGGCAAGCGCGCGGAAGACGCGGCTTTCCCCTGTGAAACTACTTCGCGACGACCGGATGCAACCAATTCGACCAGTTTGGGGGAGCTTGGGTTGGGAAATGGTTTTCCATCTCTGTTCCTGAATCCAGGTGGACGTGGCTGATTGGAATGGATCCCCGGTTCCCACGAACGAAGCGGCTACGAACTGAATGCGACTGTGCCACGTTTCGAATTGAAAGTATATGGGATCAAAGACGTTAAAACATGGCTTGTACACAAAGTCAAGACTCGGCGAAACGACACCGGAAAGGGGCTCGATCATGGGCGAAGCTTTGTTGAGGTCCTCGACCAGAGCCGCACACTGGGCGCGAGCCCGCGCCCGAGCGCCCAGTTTACCCCTGCGTCCTTATAGACGAAGACGTCCGTTCCTCCGAATTGTGGATCGGCAATTGCAGAAATCAGGAACCAGAAGGCCGTCCCGACGATCCAGATATTCGACGGGCTCATGCAACGGCTCGCAAATCGGCGGAATATATTCATGGGGCCTTTCTAATGAGCACAAACCGTCGTCATCTCCCCTGCACATATTCATGGTGCCTCAGCATCGGTCGCCTGCCGCAGCCCGGTCGGTGACTTCCGCTTCGCACGCACTCCAAATGGGGCGCGCATCAATACGCGCCGCCATGCTGGTTCCAGCAAAGCCACCAGTGCGATCACGACCAACGACTTCACGGCGTAGTCCAAACAGTCGCTAATGGCTGACTCTCCCTGGTGCCACTGTCCCAACACATAAGGCACCCACACAAAAGCCAGTGTCGCCCTGGAGAACTTGACATAGATCATGCGGAACAGCAGGCCAAACACGGCCATGGATAAGCCCATGAAGGCCAGCCCGCCAAAAAAGCCAAAATTCGCATAAGCCTCGCCAAGCTGCCCGATATCCATACTGGTGCCCCCAGAGAGTTCGTGCTGCGTGAAGCGCGTAAAAACAGACTTTCCACCCGCCTTCGTTTTCCCGGGTGCGAGAATCCTTATCTTGACGCTGTTCAGCATCCCTTCCTTCAGGGTTTCGCCCATTGCGTACGGTTCCACCGCTGGTACAGTCAGCATGACATGCTCTACAATCCTCGCGTGATCCATCCGCAAAACCAAAGGTCCTACGAGTGCTTCTTGCCCGCGATTGGCGACATCCACCTGAAGGTTGGCCAGGTAGCTGCCAATCAGGCTTATGCGCCCCGATACTGTAGTTGGGCCCTCGCCGGACCACACCATCCCTCGATATTCCGCCTTGACTGCCTGCAACGGCATTGAAAGCACGAATGCCAGAAGCCCGCTGACAACCAGGACAGACGGTTTGCGGAGGCGAAAACCCAGGAACACGCTATAGGTCAACAGCGGAGTCATGAGTGTGCCGAGGGAGCCGCCGAGAGCTCCGAGGATTTGAAACATCAGCCCAACAAAATACCAACGCATAGATACGTTTGGAGCCTCAAGGAGGATGAGGCAGCAAATAGCAACGTGCCGCAGCTCGACAGCCAGGGCCACGAAGAATTGCAGGCCGCCGGGTATTACGTCGGTTCTTGATCGCAGAAGGAATAGCAGAAAGGACACCCCATAAGTCACTATTGACCAACGACGCAATCGTGCCGACACCTCTTTGCTCAAGGTGGCCGACACTTCGCTGGTTGTGGGCACGGTCGCCAGGGCCACTACCATGGCCAGGAGGAAAATGCCACTGCCAAGCTGACAGAAGATGAAGTTTTCTCCGAACTTGTCGGTCATGACGAAGCTGTCGAGCACATTGGGATACCAGTAGCAGTAAATGGGAGCTATGCAGTGGCCCAATGAAAACAAAACCGCCAGTGCCAATGGATATGTGATGATATGATGAGACCAAAAGATGAGGAATAGGCAGGAACTGAGGAAGGTGAACAGGCCCAGCCAAGCTGACCAGAGCGGCACAGGCGACGGACAGTAAATACCGGCCATGGGCAACGCGAGGGCCGCACAGCCTGCCAGCCAGTCCCAGGGCATGCTCAACCTTGTTTGTAGTTTATCGCGCACAGATTAGATCGTCCGTGAACACTGTCGTGGCCACTGAACACATAAGATGCCTTCCTCGTTGAAGGCCGGAACAACAATGGTCAATATAGTTCTGTCCATAAACTCTCGCTCTCCGCCGGCCAGCTAAGGTCCCTGCTGTTGGTGGTGAGAGCGCGGATAAACTATTCCCGGGCAGCGCTTAAGGCGAGGCAAATCCACACCCAAGGCCACAAGGCCGCTGACAGAGGCGCCCTGAGCGCCGGGAGCGGCTTCTTGCTGCTAACCATCTCACTAAATCGTAAACACGAATGCCGGCTCGGACGCAATAAAGCAACGGGTCCGTAGCGATCCACCAACCGGAGGCCGTGGACATCCTGCGCGGCCTGGAGAATATCTTCAACCAGCAGCCGCTGCCCATTCAACACCGTGTCATGCAACTCCACCAAAACCTGGTAGCAACGCTGGACGACTGCCGTTGATTCCGAAAGAAACACGCCCGCTCCGGCACCTTCAATGTCCATCTGCAACTGAAAGCTGCCCGGCATATTCTGGCTGACCAACTCCGAGAGCTTCACAGCCGGTGTGCGACAAAGTGGCCCCTGGCCCTCCGCCGCCAGGCTCGTGCGGAGGTAATCCTGCGCGCACCTAAACTCCACGCGGCCAGAACCGGAGTAATCAATGGCCTGGTTCACAAAGGCCTTGCGGACGTGGGGGGCGTTCGCGGTGACATTGGACTCGAGCAACCGCATCAAAAGCGGATTGGCTTCGACGCATACCAAAAGGCGATCCGGATCGAGTGCCCGCGCAATATGGCAGGCAATGACGCCAATTCCCGCGCCCAGTTGAAGTGTGTCGAGATCAGCATTCCAGGACGCTTTGATGAACCGGCAGTCCGCGGTCTAGAAGCGGCCCCACCACAAGGCAGCCTTCGTTTTGTCGGATACCAGTGAAGAGTCAACATTGAAATGAAAGCCTCCGCTCGGAATGCGGTTCCCATACGCTCGGGCTAACGTCCTTCCGAGGAGCGGGTGAAGAAGGACTTTTCCTGCTCCAGCCTTCAGCCGACTGAAATGAGCCCGCTCGCGCAAGTTTGGACTCTGGATCAGGTTGATTTCGAGAGGACCACTCCCTGGACTGCCTTAAGAACTCCACTGACGGCGGCGTCCAGTCCACACTCCCGCGCCACTTTGAGGGTGGCTGCTTCCATAGCCGCCAACTGGTGCGGATTCATCAGCATGGTCCGAAGCGCGTGTGCCAGCGCGCCGACATCGCCGGCGGGGTAAACCAACGCGTTTTGTCCGGGGCGGGCGGTGTCCGTGGGGCCGATGCACCCGATTTTGTTGCTCACGATGACCGGGAGCCCGACCATCGCCGACTCCGTGATCGTGAGCGGGTGGGCGTCTTCTTCGGCCGGATGGACCAGGACATCGGCAGCCGCGTAGGCGGCCGGCAGCTCGCTTTGGTTCAGGAAGCCGAGGAACTTACAGCAGGCCCCGCCTGAGGCTCGGGCGTCCCGCTCCAGAGCGCCTCGGAGTTCCCCGTCGCCGGCGAAGACAGCGGTCATGCGCGGGCATAAAGCAGGGTCACGAGAGAGCCGGATCGCGGCCTGGAGCAAATCCAGCGGTCGCTTGCGCGGGATCAGCTTCCCGACAAAGAGAGCCACAAACTCGTCCAGACCGATCCGCCGCTTCTGTCGCGTGCTGAGCCGCAGAGCCGCCCTCTGCTCCCGGGCCTTCCAGAACACCTCCTCGTCGGTGGGATATGCGCCGCGGTAGAGCTTGTGTGCCGCAACGCCGTAATAGCGGAGGTAAGCCTCGTTGTTGTCCCCGATGGTCAGAAATCCGCTTACTCGGCGGAATATTCGAGGCAACACGAGCTTCTTGACCACGCGTTTCCATTTGGCCCGCGGATGAATTAACTCGCTGTCGGAGAGCATGATCACCGGAATCCGCCTCCGGTTTGCCCACCTTAACGCGCGCAACATGACAACTCTACTGTAGCCGAAGGTAATTAGTGCCTGGGCCCCAAACTCTGCCAGCCGACTAGCGACCTGCGGGCTATCATTGGCCCAGAACCGTGGTTGAATGGGCGCTTCCGCCCCAGGAAGAAACTCCGACTCATACCCAGCCAACAAATCGGTATCCCAGGAACACTTCATCGCGAAGCCCGAATCGTGGTACGGGTCCAGACCGGACCTCGAACAATAAAAGACCTTCAACCGCACCTCCGGCACCTGCGCCAGCCGCCGGTATAGTGGGGCAAAGTGCTGAATCACGTGCGTGCTGACAACTGCAATGGAGAGAGTATTCCCCATCAAGCCTTTGGCGGCTGCACCAGGGAATTGCTGAAGTAGTTCACGATTTTCTGGACCAGAGGATGTTGTTGATGTTGGATCGCCGACGTGCCCTCTTCCGTTCCCGGGCTAGCAGGCCCTCCAGACTTGAGTGAACGAACCGGTCTGGTGGGCACCTGGTGCGGGCGAAAAGCAGGCCTGAAGGACGGCTTCCAGACGAGAAGCGTGGCTGTAACCGCTGGCAAGGCACCGTTGCCGCCCTGCCTGAGCTATCGGCACGCGCTCGACATCGTTGGCCAGGTAATAGCGCGCTTTGGCGGCCAACTCCTCATTCGATTCAAAATAGACGGCTTCGACGTCTTCGCGGAACAAGGCCTGATGTTCTTCTGAACGCTCGGCGAGCATAAACGCACCGCAAGCGGGGATTTCGATGCTGCGCGCTGTTTGCCGGTCGCGGTTCATCTTCCGCAGGAAACAGAGGGAGATCTTTGCGGCGCTGATTGCCTTGGCATAATCCTCACCGTAGAGAGGGTGTTTTTCCAACCTCAATAAAGGCGCAGGGGCCTTCACGTTCTTCCAACCATCACCCCAGACCCGAACCGACACCCCGTGACTGGCAAGCAAGCAGAGGCTCTGCCAGCGTTCGCGCTCATAGTGCCCGACGAACGTCACATCGGAAGCATAGCGGATGTGGTCCTCTTCCGAAAGGAGTATGGGCCGATGCGTGTGCGGGTCGTAAGATTTTGGCATGAAGACAACGCCCCTGGCGCCAATTCGGATGAAATCATCAATGTTATGGGTCTTGGTGGTTACGTGAACGTCGTACTGGCGAAACCCTCGCCGCCAGTAGGCGGACTGGTTGCGAGGATTCATCATGTCGTCGGCACTGAACCAGACCAGCCGGGACTGAGGCGGCAGCAGTTT
>Ga0187877_1004655_pt1 | contig 10427 bp, 10 predicted proteins | sample June2016WEW_17_1_3_FD_132430 | JGI IMG/M metagenome (GOLD analysis project Ga0187877, IMG submission 132430) | Peatland microbial communities from SPRUCE experiment site at the Marcell Experimental Forest, Minnesota, USA - June2016WEW_17_100 | ecosystem: Environmental > Terrestrial > Soil >... | reverse complement strand
CGCTCATGGCGCTTCAGGCTGGTTAAACAGTTCCTCGGCGGATCGGAGGGTTGTCGAAGCCGTGTTCGCCGAACCTGAAGGAAAGGAGAAAATGGTGATCGCCACTCCGTTGAAGGACCTCCCCAACGGCGGAAATGGCGTTGAATGGGAACCCTTTTGGTAACCCCAGGGCGTTAAACCTGACCAGAATTCGAGGTATGTTGTTGATTTGATTGGTCGGGGAGAGAGGATTTGAACCTCCGACCCCCTGGTCCCGAACCAGATTCAGCAAGTTATTGAAAACTATGGAAGTTTGATGTTTCTAAGTGATTGCTGTTGAACCTGTTGCGGCCCGCTAGTTGAAAGCTATTGAACTTTGTGGTTCTTGGATGCTTTGACAGCTACATTTTCATCTACAGCGTGTCTCATTTTATGGGTGCAGTCCAAGAGTTCCTAAGTGTCCGGTAGACAAATCTCCCCCCTCGACACGTGACACGATGAGCGGAGATATATTGCTCAGGTCAGAACCAAATTGCATAGGGCCAGCGCCCCCTGGTATTCTTTGAATTGGTATTTCCGCAGCAGGTCCATAATGCGCCCCCGATTCAGCCCCGCTTCCTCAATAGCTGCAATTAGTAGCGTCATACCATCGTAAGCATAGGCGGCGTTTGGACTCGCGACTTCATCAAATCTTCTCCGATAATTCTGCTGAAATGTTCGCCACTTCGGGTCCATTCGCGTTGGATCCAATACGGAGATTGCAAAGACGCCTTCAGCCGCCGGTCCGGCGGTTTGCACCAACCGCGAATCCTCCTGTCGTGAGTGGTGTTCTGCTGAAACGAAGTGGAGCAAACCCTGCATTGCCCTTTTCGAGGCCCGTTTAGCGTTCACTCACGTTATGGCCGCACGCTCGCCGCGTCGCTATAGCGACCCCCTACGCCGGAGGCTTCCGCAACTTCGTTGTCTTCCTCTGCTGCACAGATTACTGCCGGTCGTCCTGCCGAACTCAATCAATGGCTTCGCTACCGGTTTCATCTTTGTTCCTCTCACCGCCATAACTATGTGCAAACTGCGCAAAGAGGAAATTGGTAATGCGACCGAGATCTACAACCTGGTGCATAACATCGGAGGCAGTGGTTGGCCACAGAATTTGCGCTAGGTTCGCCGGGTTATTTGCGATTGCTAATAGGTATAAATTTTTTTGAAATTTCCTGTTGACAGCGGCTCTCCCCAGAGATTAAATAGCGTCCACCTGAAAAGGAAGCAAGCAAGTAAATGCTCGCCACCGGAGTAAAGGCAAGTATGTGCTTGTTTCGCTTCGCAATCGTGGGCAAGGAGCAGGAAGGCTTGGCAAGATGTAATCCGCCTTCTCGCGCGTACTGATTCCAAGTTGATCATAAGGCTCCGGAAGGCATTAAGAGAGACACCTCCTAAGTGAGGACGGCGAAGCTATGTTTCAAATGGAATCCCCAGCGTCCAAAAGCATTCTGGCGGAACATGCCGTGAGCCCGTCGCTTGTCCCGGACGGCCTGCCGCAATGGTTTGCGGTCTACACTACGCCGCGGCACGAAAAGCACATCGCCCGCCACTTCGATCTAAGGGGCATCGCATATTTTCTCCCGCTCTATCAGACGCCGCGAAAATGGAAAAATGGAGTGACCGTCAGTGTTGAGCTGCCTTTATTCCCCAACTACATTTTCGTCCGCATCGATCGTTGCAGGCGCGGGCACGTGTTGGAGGTTCCGGGCGTGCTGTCGATTGTGGGCGGCCGCCACCCGGCGGCGCTGCCGGAAATCGAGATCGAGTCGTTGCGCGCCGGCGTTCAGCTCAGGAAGTTTGAGCCCCATCCATATCTGGTGACCGGAGAAAAGGTCCGGATTAGAACCGGACCCTTGGCCGGTATGTTCGGCGTACTGCTACGGAACAGCAACCGTTGCCACGTGGTCGTGACGGTAGAACAGGTCATGCGCAGCGTGGTGGTTGAAGTCGAAAGCAATGAGTTGGAGTTTGTTAGCTCTGCGTCGATTGCCTAGTGGCATGTTTGCCTAGGGCTTGATCTGACGACTCGTGCGCGCGAGAATACCAATTCACAAGAAGAAACTGCTAGTGGGACTTCCGGCGCTTCGCCAGGACATCTTAATTTGTGGCTGTTATAGGCTAACTCTGTGAGGTGGGTTATTTATGGCCGAAGCTAGACCCAAAATTCTGAAAGCGGCTGCCGCGTTGTTCGCGACACGTGGTTTTCATGGGACAACGACACGCGCTATCGCCAAGAAGGCCGCGGTCAATGAGGGCACAATCTTCAAAGTTTTTGGCAGCAAGCGTCGGCTATACCGGGAAACCCTCGAATGGAAACTGGGGGAACTGGCGGATCGCTCCCTTCCGGCGCAGCCGTCAACTCCTCATGATCTGGTGAAACACGTCATTGAGGCACGGGAGCAAGATCCATACGTAATGCGGCTGATTCTGTTCGGCGTACTCGAGGCATTTCCCGAGTTCAAGAAAGTACTGCACACCTGGAGGCGCGACTACTACGGCCGCCTGGGCGCCATCATCGAGCAACAAAAAGAGCAGGGGGCTATAGCCGAAGACGTTCCCTCGTTGCTTGCTGCGGTAGCGCTTACCGGGTTCGGTATCTATCATTATCTCTATTTCGATGTGTTCAGGATTGGCGAAGACATCGCGATCTCCCGCGATGAGCTTACCGACTTTTACTACCGGCTCTGGCGGCATGGACTGGCCAGCGGCGTTCCCCACAATGGCGATAAAGCGGAAGAAGTGACTGAGGTCCCTGCGGTTGTCTGAATCGTCGAGCCGGCTCTATGCTCCAGTCCAGTTGGCCGACATTGCTCCGCCCGTTGTGCCGCCCGAAGCTGAGCTTACAGATTCCAAGTGACAACAGGTGAGGTTCACCATATGAGAATTGTGCCTCTGCACGTCGGCGATATTCTTCGCGACAAGTCGTCCTTTACGTGTTTGCGCAACCAGGGACTCAAGGTAGAGCTGCCAGTCATTTGCTGGTTGATCGAGACTAACGAAGCAAAGGTTATAGTCGATACAGGGACGAATGCTCCGCATGAAACCGCCGAGCACCACAAGCCGCTAACCAGAACCAGGGAGCAGGAACCGGCTTTCCTGATGGACTCTCTCGGGGTAAATGTTGCCGATATCGACCTCGTAATACTCACGCACCTTCACTGGGACCATTGCTACAACAACCATCTATTCCCCAACGCTGAGTTTCTTGTCCAAAGGGAAGAACTGCGGTACGCGATTGCTCCTTTGCCGCTTCACGCGCATGCCTATGACTTGCCGCCGATTGTCGGTACAAAGTACAAAGTCATCGACGGTGACAAGAAGCTCGGCAATGGCATATCAGTCGTATGCACCCCCGGCCATACACCAGGGTTCCAGAGCGTGTTGGTCGAGAGCCCGAACAAGAGGATTCTGATCGCCAGTGATACGATCCCGCTCTTCGAGAACTGGTGTCAAGACCCTCCGCTTCCAAGCGGTGTGTTCAACAACCTGGAAAAGTACTACTCAACTTTCGATAAGATCAGCAGACTCGAGACCGATCTGGTATTGCCAGGCCATGATCGGAAGGTATTTGATCAGCCCGAATACGTGCTCTAGCGAAACGTAAGCACCACCATCACTTCAGCTACATGTTTGTCCACAGTCTTATCGGTTCAAGAGATAAACAATAAAAATGGCTGGCTGGACTGCCACCCACTGGTGAAAGGAAACGCTATGAAGAATAAGAAAACCAAAAAGATCGAGAGCTCGGACGTAACACGGAGAGACTTTCTGAAAGTCGCCGGTACAGGAGTACTGGCGGCTGGTGCAACAAGTGTTGTTGGATTTCCGACGATACTGCGAGCAGCACCTCCCGACATAAAGATCGCATGTGTGTACCCGCTTTCGGGCGCTTTTTCGCGCAATGGGAATCTTACTTTGCAAGGTGCGAAAGCCGCCATGGGGTGGGTTAACGATAACGGAGGCATAAAGTCGTTGGGCGGCGCCAAATTGGTTCCCGTGGTTGGTGACTGCGCCAGTACCGTCGAGGGTGCGGCAAGCGCAATGGACCGCCTGTGCAGAGACCCTGAAATCGTCATGGCAATGGGTGCTTGGGCAAGCTCGTTCACGATGTCGTCCACCGAGGTTACGGAAAGGCTCGGCATTCCCCAGTTCTCTGTGTCATTTGCCGACTCCCTTACAAATCGCGGCTTTAAGTGGGGGTTCTACCCGAATGCTCCCTACTCGACGCTAACGCAGATCGTCTGTCCTCAAGTGATTGAGTTGGCTAAAAACGCGGGGAAGACGATCAAGACTGTCATGATCGTCGGGAATAACCAGGCCGCCAGCACATCCTTTTATGCTGCATGTAAGGAGAACTTTAATCCACTTGGGATCAAGTTTATCGCTGAAGAAACCTGGGCTATTGGCACCCTGACCGACGCCACCCCAGTGATGCAGAAGGTCAAGAGACTAAATCCTGACCTTGTCGTTTACATGGGCGATGCCCTTACCGAGATCCAGATGGTGATGATGAAGAAGAAGGAGTTCGGTGTCCGGGTACCATTTTTCTGTGGAGGCGGTTGGTTAGGGGATCCATCGCTGAAATTCGCCGGGGAATACCTTGAGAGTTGGATCGCTCTGACGCCGTGTTTCCCTCATAAGCTGACACCACCCGAATGGATTGAACGCTCTCTCGCGCAATGCCGCAAGGAATACTCGAATGAGGCATGGGTAGGTCAAGAGCTTAGCTTTGCATGGCCTTTGGTTCCGATCATGGCGGAAGTTTTGGAGAGAGCTGGGACGCGAGACCGCAACAAGATAAGAGATGTGGCAGCGAACATGGATATCCACAACGTTATGGCGACTCGACAAGTTATTGGACAAGGCATGGCTTTCGATGGGACTGGCCGGATAGCTCCGAAATACAGGGGCGCCATAATCATCCAGTGGCAGGGTGGAAAGCCTGTTGTGGTTTTTCCACCGCAACTTGCTCAGGCAAAGGCTTTGTGGAGATAGAGCTGACAACGAGGCAATCTATCGAGAGGAGCAGCTCAGAGTTGTCGTCAAAAGGATGATGGATGCCATGAAAAACACGTAAAAGCAAAACTCCCCTGCCAAGGCACTAACCCGGAGGGATTTCTTGAAGACCGCGGGCGCGAGCGCGCTCGTTGCCGGCGTGGGGGGAACAACCGTTGTTAAGGCCCGCGCGGCAGTTCCGGATGTCAAGATTGCAGTCGTTTATCCTCTCTCGGGAGCCTTTTCCCGCAATGGCAATCTTACGTTGCAGGGAGTGAAGGCCGCCATGGGCTGGGTAAATGACAACGGCGGAATCAAATCGCTTGGCGGCGCCAAGTTAGTGCCGGTGATAGCTGACAGCGGAAGTGCAGTCGAGGGTGCCGCAAACGCCATGGCTCGTGTCTGCGGCGATTCCGACATCCTTATGGCATGCGGATGCTGGGCCAGTTCGCTGACCCTGGCTGCAACTGAGGTGACGGAACGGGCCGGCATCCCTCATTTCAGCATTAGTTCTGCCGACGCCCTGCACGAACGCGGGTTCAAGTGGGGCTTCTACGTGTCTCCTCCGATGTCTGTATACGGAGATCTCGGGTTGGCGAACGTAATCAGATTGGCAAGAGAGGCGGGCAAGCCGCCCAAAACCGCCATGGTCGTCGGCGATAACGGTGCATCGTCGCGAATGTTTTACGAGTCGGCCAAGAAGTACTTCTTGACCGCAGGTATCAAGGTGTTGGGTGAAGAGACGTGGCCGACAGGAAGCCTCACCGATGCTACGCCGGTCATGCAGAAGATAAAGCACCTGAATCCGGATATTGTTCCTTTTAGTTCGTTGGCCATCAGTGAGACACAGATGTGCATGATGAAAAGGAAGGAACTGGGAATCAAGGCGCCGTTCATGTACAGCGGTGGGTACGGAGCCGACCCATCCCTCCGGCAAATCGGAGCCGGCTTTCTTGAGGGCACAATCTGCTACGCGGCTTTCTTCCCGCACAAGTTAACGCCGAAAGAGTGGATTGACCGGTCTCTCGCCCAATGCAAGAAGGAGTACTCCGACGAGCCCTGGATGGGGCAAGAACTAGGATTCCCCTGGACGATGATTCCCATCATGGCACAAATCCTGGAACGAGCCGGCTCTCGGAATCGTCAGACTATTCTGAAAGCAGGCCGCGAACTGGACATTCAGAATGTGCCAGCTACCAGAGCTCTTCCGAAGCAAGGAATAACCTTCGACCAGAATGGACGCATCGCGAAGAAGTACCAGAACCTCATCGTCGTTCAATGGCAGAAGGGAATTCCCGTCACCGTCTATCCTCCGGAACTCGCGTTGGCTAAGCCCGTCTGGGAAACATAGCCCAACCACATCTCTCCAGGCACTCTCTGTTCGTGGTTTCCGACAAGCGCTGGCACTGCGCCTTGGAGTGAGACTCGCCTGCACGTAAGGCTTAGTGCAATTAGGACCAGGTCCGTCGAAATAGGCCCGCACCTAATCCTTTCTCTGCACGGCCGATTGTACACTGCTGGGGAAAATGCAATGGAAAATGCAATTCAGCTACTAGTGCAAGGTCTGCTGGTCGGAATGTCCTATGCCGTTCTAGCCGCCGGATTGACGTTGATTTTTGGAGTGATGAAGATTATCAACTTCGCCCACGCCTCGTTCGCCGTTCTGGCAATGTATTTTCCAACATTCTGGTTTCTCCAGTGGTGGGGTATTGATCCATTTCTGTCCGCAGCCATATCGCTGCCGCTGTTCTTCGTCTTTGGTTTTTTGATCGAGAGACTGTTGATCAGCAAGATTCTCGGTAGAGACACAAGCGAGACGTCGACGCTGATCATCACAATGGGCCTGTCACTACTGATCGAAAACCTGATCCTTATTGGATGGACCGGAGCTCCCCGCATCATCAATCAAAGTTACACGCTAGAAACCTGGGAATTTGGCGAAGTGCTTATCAACCACGCCCAGGTCTACAGCATGATTGGTTCCGTCGTGCTGATCGCTGCTTTGTATTTGTTTTTGAATAAGACAATGTTTGGCAAGGGAATCAAAGCCGCATCTGATGACCCCGAGGGTTGCGCGTACATGGGCGTGAACCTGAGGCTTGTGTATGGCGTGGCTTTCGGCCTGGGAATCGCGGTAACGGCAGCGGGCGGCTGCTTCATGGCAACTTATCGTCCCTTTGATCCATTTTATGGAAACGGTATCGTGGTGATTCTCTTTGTCATTGTAGTGCTAGGCGGATTAGGCAGCATAACCGGAGCTGTTGTCGGAGGTCTGATCATCGGCGTGATTCAGCAAATGTCGACTCTGGTGATTGCTGTATCGCTCCAGAATGTGGCGGTCTTCGCGATTTTTCTGCTCTGCCTCTTTTTCCGTCCGCAGGGCATCTTCGGCAAAAAGGAGCGTGCAATATGAGCGCCCCTGGCAAGCGCAGTCGCGTCGACTACATTGCGATCCTCGCCGTCTGCTTCCTCACTCTGGTTCTATCCTGGCTGGTCGGCCCGGATCGCTATGTTCAGCGCCTCATTCTGCTGGTTGTACTTTGGGCGAGCATGAGTTCGGGATTTAACCTGATCTCCGGCTATGGCGGCCAGGTCGTATTTGGCTACATGGTGTTCGTGGGGACAGGTTCTTACACGACGGTCCTGCTATTCAAAGCTTTCAAGCTCTCTCCGTGGATTGGTATGTGGGTCGGTGCGGTCCTCGCGATTCTCATCGCCTTCATTATCGGTCTGCCTACACTCCGCCTCCGAGGTCACTACTTCGCCGTGGCGACCATTGCCTTTCCATTGATGGCCTTCCCGGTCCTGAACCACTTGGGATTCGAGGAGGTCACAATCCCCTTTACCGGTGAGGGCCTGAGTTCTTTTCAGTTTAGGGATCTTCGTTATTACGTTCTAATTGCAGTCGTTCTGTTGGGCATTGTGCTGGTGCTTATCAAGAAGATTGAGGGAGCACGACTTGGCTTTGCGCTGAACGCTCTCAAACAGAATGAAACCGCCGCCGAGGGTATGGGCATTGACACCTTCAGAGCGAAGATGATTGCCTTCATGGTCAGCGCGGCGATCGGTGCCATCGGCGGAGTGATTTATGCGTTCAGTCTTCTTTATGTATTGACCACCCACGCAGTGTTCGGGCTCTTTATCATCGTCAGGATTCTCAGCATCACCATCGTGGGCGGATTTGGCACGCTCTGGGGACCAGTGATTGCGGCGGCTATTTTGGTACCGGTTGGTGAGTTTCTGACAGCGCAGTTCGGCGCCCGAGCGCCCGGAATCCAAGACGTGGTCTACGGCATAGCCCTTGTCCTCTGTATGTTGTATCTGCCCGATGGCATATGGGGAAGAATGCTCAAGGCGCTGCACAAGCATGGGCCGGCCGACGAAAATCAATCGATTCCCGCACCGGCTCTGGCCGGCACTCCGGGGGACCCGGCAAGCGCAGTTGTCGCGGCGCTTAGGGCAGAGGCAACTGCCAGCCTCTCGCTGCGCCACGCCAGCCCGGAGGTGGTCAATAACAAAGAAAATGATCCTCTCCTACGAATCAAAAATGTTTCGAAGTATTTTGGCGGCGTAAAGGCGATAGATGGTCTGAGTGTCAATGTACCATTTGGGAAACTTGTCGGCATTATCGGTCCAAATGGCGCCGGCAAAACCACCCTGTTCAATGTCATCAATGGTTACATGGAACCCGAGAAAGGAAAGCTGCTGTTTGATGATGTCGACACGACATCGATGAAGCCTAACCGGCTATGCAAACTCGGCGTCGGCCGTACCTTCCAGGTTCCACAAATCTTCCGCCACATGAGCGTTGTTGAGAACATCATGGTCGGCGCCTTTGCAAAGACCAGAGATGCGGACGAAGCTTTTGCCATCGCCGAGAATGTCGCTAGGCAAATGGGGCTCAGTAAACGATCGACACATTTGGCCGCCGGCCTGACGATGTGGGAGATAAAGATGGTCGAGATCTCCCGGGCGCTCGCAACCAAACCCCAATTGCTGCTGCTTGACGAGCCCATGTCTGGCTTGAATCTGGAAGAGACGGACCGCATCGGCGCCATCATACGCGCCATTGCAGACAGGGGTATCACCATCATTGTGATCGAGCACGTCGTGCAAAGCCTGGTGAAAATTGCCGACGTCATGGTGGCTCTCGATCACGGGCAGAAGGTGGCCGAAGGGACTCCGCAAGAAGTCATCGAGCATCCTGAAGTCATCGAAGCTTATCTCGGGGCTAAGTGGAGAAAGCGCTATGCTGGTCGTTGAAGACGTTGTTGTCGAGTACGGGGGAATGACGGCCCTCCGCAAGGTCTCGATCAAGCTTGCAGAAGGCGAATTCGTGTCCATCGTCGGACCAAACGGCGCCGGCAAGAGCACAATCCTAAAAGCGATTTCCGGCACGGTAAGATGCAAGTCGGGACATATCTACTACCGTAACAACGAAATTACCGGAATGCCGGCACATAAGCGCACGGAACTTGGGATCATCCATGTCCCAGAAGGCCGGCGCATATTTCCCTCTCTTACTGTGATGGAGAATCTCGAAATCGGCGCCTACCGTCCCGAGGCTCGCGGCTCCGCAGCCAAGACGCTCGAGATGGTCTTCGAATACTTTCCTATCCTGAAGGAAAGACGTGAGCAGAGGGGAAGCAATCTGAGCGGCGGTGAACAGCAGATGCTCGCTATAAGCCGAGGATTGATGTCCATGCCACATGTCCTTATTCTTGATGAGCCGTCATTGGGCCTTTCCCCAAGGCTTACTGAAGTGATTTTCGAAGCGGTGAGGAAGTTGCAAGAGAACTTAAAGTTCAGCATTCTGCTGGTCGAGCAGCGGGCGCTTGAGGCCCTGGAGTTGTGTAATCGCGGCTATATTTTAGAGTCCGGTCGAATCACTACCAGTGGCGACCGTGAACAGTTGATGGGCAACTCGGTCGTGCAAAGAGCTTACCTCGGCGCCATCTGATCGCGCATAACCCGAACCGGGCTCGCGTTATTTCGCGACAAGTTCGATAATGGCCACGCCTCGCCAGGCAAAGACATGCTTGGGAAATGGCGTGCCTCCCAGCTAACGACCCAACGTGAGATTTTTGAAGGAGTCCTCCGTGAATGACACAAGCATATCAGAAAAACTGGCTGCACAAATTGACCGCATTTCGTATGATCAGCTTCCCGAGTCGACTATAACGAAAGCAAAACTCTGTATCTTGGACCTACTTGGCGCTCACTATGCGGGCTATCGCATCGCTCCCTGTGATGCCGTTAGAGGATACATCTCCTATATCAAGGGGGAAGCGCAGTCAACTGTTTGGAGTACCGGAGAACGCACTTCTTGTACCGAGGCGGCTTTCGCGAACAGTGCCATAGCGCACGTAACAGTCTTTGACGATATGCACGCGAAGAGCGCCTCGCACTATGGG
>Ga0187877_1004653_pt1 | contig 10430 bp, 7 predicted proteins | sample June2016WEW_17_1_3_FD_132430 | JGI IMG/M metagenome (GOLD analysis project Ga0187877, IMG submission 132430) | Peatland microbial communities from SPRUCE experiment site at the Marcell Experimental Forest, Minnesota, USA - June2016WEW_17_100 | ecosystem: Environmental > Terrestrial > Soil >... | reverse complement strand
GTGATTGGCGAGCACCACAAGCGCGGGCTCAGCCAGGGCCGCCGACTGCACACCCTCGAACTTCGCCGCCGACCACCGGCGCGCTTCGGCCAGCTCCGCCGGAGTCGCCACGACACCCGCAGCCCGGGCCGAGACTATCACGAGCGAGCTGAGGAGCAGGGTGGTTCTCAAGCTTGCTTTGGTCTTCATCTTGATTGGGGATCAGTAAAATGTGGCGTCACCGTCGGCAGTGGTTACGGAGGCGATATTTGTGGTGCCCGTCCTGAGCGATGGAATATCGAACCGTTTGGCCGGTTTCCGAACTCAAAGTGAAGCCCGCGCCACCGGTGGAGAAGCGCTGTCTTGAGTTTGGCACCGAACGCAGTTTCACCCATACAGACTGCAATCCCCGGCAGTTGAAAGCAACAAGAACGGTGAGAACTTCCTCGCTTCCGAAATCAGCTTGGCCCGCTGCTGCTAGGCGAATATCCTCGGACTGGAAAATGCGGCATGAATGCACCACGCGCCACCATGTGAGATCCTTAGAGGAGAATATCTTGTGGGAAAAGCAAGCTGCCGGTCTCGCCGTCAGCCTCCTCGCGTTTGCCCTCACATGTTTCGCGCAGCCGAAGACTGGTGACATCGTATTCCAGACCGGCTTCGAGGGCGCGGGCACGTTGCGGGCTTGGGGTGCGGAGCAAAATCAGAACGTGCGGCTAGCCCCGGGATTCCAGAGCGCCCGATCGCTGCAGGTCGAAAGGCAAACGAACACGACCGGCTCCGCCAGCGTGTCTCTTCCGCTGCCGCTCGACAAGATGCGCGGCGCTCGTCTCGCTTGTCGGGCGATGGTGAGGGCCGACGGCGTGACGCCGCCGCCGCAGCCATGGAACGGCATCAAGTTCATGCTGCACATCACCACGCCCAGCGGCGCACTCTGGCCGCAGCAGAACAACCTGTTCGGCACGTTTGATTGGAAGCGCGTTCAGTTCAAAGCCGCCATACCGGCGGATGCCACGGCGGCGGAGTTGGTCCTTGGTCTCGAGGCGGTGAACGGCCGCGCGCAGTTTGACGACCTAAAGATCACTGTGGCGCACGGCCCGCGCGTGCGGCCCGCGACTCCGCCGGCGGGGCCGGTGTTCACAGGTCATGCCGAACCCCGTCTGCGCGGCGCGATGATCGCTCCGGACATCACGCCGGACAGTCTCCGCGTGCTCGGACAGGAATGGAACGCGAACCTGATCCGCTGGCAGCTCATCCGCTACGGGCCGGCGGCGCGGATCAACACGGCGGCCGGATACGACGCGTGGCTCGAAGACGCATTGGGCAAACTCGATGCCGCGCTGCCGCTTTGCGAGAAATACGGCGTGCGCGTCGTGCTGGATTTACACTCACCGTTTGGCGGCACACCCACCGTCAGCGGCTATGTCGGCACGGACACCGGCTTGTTCACGAACCGAGCGGCGCAGGACAAATTCGTCGCGGACTGGGAGCGGATGGCCCGTCGTTATCGCGACAGCGCGGTGATCTGGGGCTACGACCTCGCCAACGAACCCGTGGAGGAAGAGGTCGCGGAAGGCTGCGACGATTGGCAAGCGCTGGCGACGCGCGCCGCCCGAGCTGTCCGCGCCGCCGACGCCCGGCACGCCATCATCGTCGAGCCGACGCCGTGGGGCGGACCGGAGGCGCTGGAGAATCTGGAGCCGCTCCCGGCGACGGGCGTGGTTTATAGCGTGCATATGTATCTGCCGCACCAGTTCACGCACCAGGGCGTCCACGGCGGGGAGACTGGCATCGCCTATCCAGGCATGATCGCGGGCAAACTATGGGACCAGGCCGCGTTGCGCCGCGTGTTGCAGCCGGTGCGTGACTGGCAGCGCGATTACGGCGTGCAGATCTATATTGGCGAATTCAGCGCCATTCGGTGGGCGCCGAACGACAGCGCGTATCGGTATTTGAAGGACTGCATCGAGGTGTTTGAGGAGTTCGGCTGGGACTGGAGTTATCACGCCTTCCGTGAATGGAGCGGCTGGAGCGTCGAGCACGGCCAGGACCAAGCCGACACCGCCCCGAGCAAGACCCAGACGAACCGTGAGAAGCTGCTCCGCGAGTGGTATGGGAAGAACGTGAAAGCGAAGTGAATCCGCCGGCTAACCTCGGAAAGGGCTCGGTCAGTGAGATATTCCCCGAGGAGGGTTGCGCAACTCGCTGACGTTGCTGAACTTCTGCCATTAACGCCTTCCCCGTGCGTGGTTCCAATAGCAAGGCCGAGCCCCACCGCTCCTTAACGGAGTTGCGTCCGACGAAATGCTGTTGCCCGGTGAGGGAACCTGACTGGCCCCGGCGGGGAGCGGATTTGGTCTTCGCTGCCTCGGCGTACCAGGCACGCCGCTGTTCTTCTGTCAGCAGCTCGTTTTCACTCCAAGCCTTGGAGGCGGCGCCGAAAGCGGCCCGGCAGCGCCGCTGCACGGCCGCGCGCGGGTCTTTGGAAGGAACATGGCGGTGCCAGCACAGCCGCCCGTAGGCGCGGTAGAATTGCACCATGTCCAACCTATGAACCGCATTCCTTATCTCTGGTTGATGTCGCGCCCCGGATGCCACCAGATCCAGTCCTCAGGCTGCGGCCCATAAACAAACGCCGACCCCGGAGCGGGAAACGTATCGTTGTTAGCTTCGCAATACAGGACAAACGCCAACCCGAGCTGGCGAAGGCCGTTACTGCAAGTAGCCGCACCGGCCCGTTGTTTCGCTTGGCTCAGCGCCGGCAGCAAGAGGGCGGCCAATACAGCGATGATGGCCGCCGCTCCAGTTCAGGACAATGTTCGTGACCTAGGTGGAGAGCGAGATGGAGGGCAAAGACACCACGGTGACGGTCATGGTGGCGGTGTCCTGAAGCTTAAAGGGAAGTCATTTCTTTATCGGCAACACCGATTGGAATGTCTCTCCGGCCCGCAATTCATCCATCGAGAACGCGCCGGTGGAATACATCAACACCGTGTCTGTGATGCCAAGATCGGTGTGGTCCTTGACTGTCCCATTTGTTGGTTCCAATTCCCCGGGTGCTGGATTCACATAGAGTGTTAAACGGTCGTTTCCTTCCTTGTATTCGATCTTCAATACCAGCAGGGTGGCTTGGTTCGCTACGACTGGAGAAGCCGTGGCAACCTGCGCCCTTCCGCCGCGTTCTTCCATGACCCATTTGTCTATCGCTTCATTGCCGGGTTTCCCCAAAAACAATTCGCCTCCTTTTGAGCGCAAACACAGGCCAAAAAAGCCATTGAGCGGTCCGTCTCCAAGTTTTCCTTCAGGTCGCATGACCACGCTGACATACCGGGTGGAACCAGGCTTGGCAAACTCCTCCGGATGTGCCAGCGATCGTTCCATGCCGACAATCCGATTCTGCCCGGCCACCTTGCACGACTTCCCGCTAGTGGCCAAATTCTCATAGGCCAGAGACTCGTCGCCGACTACATGTGGCGCGTTGGGATCTGAATTGAATCCGCCACTGCCCCACGCCTGGGCAAATCCTGTGCCGCCGTTCTTTCCGGTCAACCGCTCCCCTTTGGGATAGTCAAATGGCTCTGAAAATAAGACTTTTCCCGTGGTTGCCTCCGGCTTCGGCGCAGCCGCTTCATTAGATTGGCTGGTTTTGGAACAGCCGGAAATCGCAGCGCAACAAGCCAAGATCGCAACGCATCGCCCTGGACTCCACCAACGTGTTAACATCCTGACCGGATGAACGCGCCCAACTCGTTTGTTATTGCTCATCTTCATAGGTTCAATGTTTGTGGGGATGACCGTAACTGGCTGGAAATATACTCTTTACGCTGCGAGCGTAAAGGAGAATCGGTTGGGGGCCACTGCCCCACTGCCGCCGTCCGCCGCCGTCCCATAGATGGCGTTGCCCCATAAAATCAAGCCGGCATTCGGGAAAGCTCCGTCGCTGCCGCTAGCGAAACTATACAGGGTCGTGAAGGTCTGCGCCGTCACCCGATTAGGCAGTGGCAGGCCAAGACCGGTTATCAGCACGGACAGGAGGGACAGGTCCTTGATGTGCGTTTTCATTGGTTCACACTTCTGTTTACTGGCTCAACCGGTAAAACTGCTGTGCGCCGGAGATGGGATTGGTCACGGTGTTCTGCCCGTTGACGACGGCTGGGGCGGGAGAATTAGTTGTCCAGACCGCCGACGAACCAAGGTTCGTGGTGGATTGCAGGGTGAAACCGGCGGCGTTGGTCGGCCATGTCAAAATAACATTGGCTCCGGAAGGAATGATGGTCAGTTGTGGCGGTGCAATCGGCAACGAAAGACTGAACACCGTGCCATAGCCAGAACTGCCGCCGATCCACGCCGTCCCATACAGGGTGTTGCCCGATAAAATCAAACCGGCACCCGGATAAGCTCCGTCGCTGTTCGTAGAGAGAGAGCCAGAGGTTTTCGTGAAACTATGCAGGTTCGTAAAACCCGTGCCGTTGGTGTTGACGGCGAACACCGTGCCATTGCTCGAACTGCCGCCACCATTCGCCGTCCCATACAGGGTGTTGCTCGATAAAATCAAACCGGCATACGGACCAACCATGACTATGTCGTTGTTCCCAGTAAAACTATAAAGGGTCGTAAAACTCGTGCCATCGGTGTTGACGGCGAACACCGTGCCACAGCCCGAACTGCCGCCTTGTCTCGCCGTCCCATACAGGGTGTTGCCCGATAAAATCAATACGCCCTCCGGATCAACTCCGTCGCTGTTGACATAGTGAGGATAAGAACCAGAGGCTGCCGTGAAACTATGCAGGGTCGTAAAACCCGTGCCATTGGTGTTGACGGCGAACACCGTGCCACTGCCTGAACTACCGCCACCACTCGCCGTCCCATACAGGGTGTTGCCCGATAAAATCAAACCAGCATACGGCTGAGCTCCGTCGTCGAAGCCAGTAAAACTATAAAGAATCGTAAAAGCCGAGCCGTCGGTGTTGACGGCGAACACCGTGCCACGGTACGAACTGCCGCCACTAACCGTCGTCCCATACAGGGTGTTGCCCGATAAAATCAAACCGGCCCACGGAGCACCTCCGTCGCTGCCGGTAGAAGGTGGAGTGGTTGGCGTGAAACTATGCAGGGTCGTAAAGGTCTGCGCCGTCATCCGACCAGCCAGCATCAGGGCGAGAGCGGCTATCAGCACGGGCTGGAGGAACAGGTTTTTAGTGTGCGTTTTCATTGGTTGGTCTTTGCTGATAGGAATTAACCGGACTTCATCTTTTTGTGTGCGAGTTGCTGTTCTCGCCTATTTCGCGTGGTTCGTGGTTCCGCTGCTGTCTTTGCGTTCACAGGGCCGCCTCTGTCAAAACCGCCGCACGATCCAATGGCGCCCCGTGGCGTCTGAGGCACTTCCGGTGACCAGCAGGTGTCCCGCGGCGTCGGTGGCTGCTGCCGAAGCTGAGGCGTAATAGCCGGGCGCGAGTTGGAAGTCATCTATCGTGTGCCAAGCCCCGGCGAGATCGGGCGTTCTCACGATCCAATGTCCAGAGGAGTTTCCCACGACAACGACGTTGCCGGCTGCATCCGTTCCGATGCCGACGGGGCCGTAGCCACCTGTGTTTTGGGTGTAGGAAAAGGAATCAACCGTTGACCATGTATTGCCGCCATCGCTGCTCTTGCGGGTAACCCAGGCATAATAGCCCTGTGCTGCTGTGTGCTTGGTGGCTGCCTGGGTCGTGACGAACATCGTGCCAGCGACGTAGATTTTTCCCTGGCTGTCACTGCCCACACCGCGTGCTGCAGAAGAGACATTGGCAAAGGGGTTATCAACCGTTGACCAGGTGCCAGGCTCCCCAGTAGCGCTTCGGCGCACCAGCCACGGGTAGGTAGCATTGACGAACCGGGGGCCTACCACAAAAACTCCGGCGCCCGGCACGTAAGCGGCCCCATTGGCTGAAGGCCCGGTCACGTCGTCCACCAGGTTCCAGGTTTGGCCGCCATCAGAACTCTTGCGGACCAGCCAGTGGATGGTGGTTTGTGTCGTCGTATGTTTTCCCGAGCCAACCACGGTTTCATCCTGTCCCCAACCCACGACATAGACGTTGCCCGAATTGTCCGCCGCAAAGCCTGTAGCGTCCATGAACTGTCCTGCGCCGTATAGGGATTGGTCCACCGTGGACCAGGTGGCGCCGCTATCTGAGCTCTTACGGACGTACCAGTAGGTAATCGCACTGCTATCGGGCGTCAGTTGGCCGATCGAGTACACTTTGCCACTGGCGTCCAGACCCATGTTCCAAATGACAGATTGACCCTGGGTCGCGGAGGGGTTGGTGTCATCGCTGAAATACCAGTTGGCCTGCGTCGTGTCGCTCTTCAGGACGACTCCGTGGTTGGTTCCAGCGGCGTCAGCCCCAATGCCGCCCGAGAACACATTGCCGGAGGCGTCCGCCACTATGCCCGAACCATCGGACTCCTTTCCTGCGGCGAGTTGGTAATCCAGGACCGTTTCCCAGCTTTGGGCGCCGACAGATTGGACGCTCAGCAGGGTGAGGCTGAGCCCCAGGAGTTTGGCCGGCAGGTTTTTAGTCAGTTGCTTTGATTTCATTGTTCTACTTTCTTGTTTGTTGTTTTTCCGTTGTTATTTAAATCAGGCGTTCATTGGCCGAGCCTTTGCAGGGCAGCTTTCGCTTCGGCGAGATCAGGCTGCAAACTCAGGGCCTTGCGGTAAGCCTGGATAGCTGCGTCCCGCTCGCCTCGCTTCTCGTCAAGCTGGCCCAAGCGGGCCCAGGTGATGGTGGCTTCGGGCTTGTCCCCAATCAGTTCAATCGCCTTGCGATACATCTTTTCCGCTTCATCCAGATTGCCGCGGGCCAGCAAGAGGTTGCCCAGGTTGCTAAAGGGGTAGGGGTAAGTGGGATCCATCTCGATGACCCTGCGGTAAATCTTCTCGGCTTGGTCGTACTGGTGTCGGTTGTACTGGTAAAGGCCCCCCAGGTTGTTGATGGCGGTCACATTCTGCGGATCGAGACGAATCCCGGTCCGCAGCATTCGCTCGGCTTCGTCCAAGCGGCCCAGCCGGCGATACAGTTCGCCGAGGTTGGTGTAGGGGATGGGGTTATCCGGATCGAGCTCGATGGCTTTCAGATACATCCGTTCCGCTTCGGCGGTCTGGCCCTGCCGGCGGTACAGATAGCCCAGATTGCTGTAGGTCAGCGCGCCAGCCGGGTCGCGCCGGATCACCTCCAGCAGCGTTTGCACTGCCTCAGCGAAGCGGCCCTGGCTGCCGTAAATGTTGCCCAGGGTGCTCAAGGCACCGACATCTGAAGGATCAATTTCCACCGCCTTCCGCAGCAGCCGCTCCGCCTCATCGAGCTGGTCCTCGTGGTGGTAGAGGTCGCCCAGTTTCCGGCAGGCGGCGGCGTAGGTGGGCTCCAGCTCGAGGGCTTTCGTGAATGCCTGCCGCGCTTCTTCGGTGCGATTTTGATGCGCCAGCACCGTGCCCCGACTCAACCACAGGTCGGGGGATTGCGGTCTGAATCTGAGCGCGGCATCTACCGCGCGGAGAGCGTCCTCGTGGCGGTCGAGCGGGCTGCAAATCTCAGCCAGCAATTGAAACGCTTCGCCCCAGGACGGCGCTAACGAAGTCGCCACTTCCAACTCTTCGGCGGCACGTTCGAGGTTGCCGATGTTCTGCAAAGCCATGCCGTAGTTGAAGTGGTAAAGGGCCGCCGCCGGCGAGGCCCGGACCGCTGCCTGGTAATGGGCGATAGCCTGGGCCAGGTCATCCTTCGTCTCGTAAAGCAGGCCCAGGTTATTGTGCGCGGCGGCGGCCGCCTCGGTCCCCAGCAGTTGGTCAAGAGCGCGTTGCCCCTCGTCGTCGCGGTGTTCGAGCAGCAAACGGCTGGCCGCTTCCACCGCGGTAAACGCCGTGCGGGAAAGCGGCGGCAACGGCGGCGCGTCGGGCGCCGCACTGGAGGTCAGGGTGACGACTCGTGGCGCCGGCTCCCCCGCGAGAGTCAAGGTGGTGGACGTCCCCGGTTGTTCGAAGATGGCGGTATCTGCTTGCCACGCGTTGGTAATAGCCCGTCCATTGATGGCCAGGATGACATCTCCGATCCTCATGCCCGCCCGTTCCGCCGGCGAATTCCTCTCGACACGCACCACGCGCACCTGCTCGGCGGGCGTCACGGCATTCGCCCCTTGCGCGGCGCCGCCGCTGGCGACGTCCGCCGCATCCAATCCAGCCCACCCGCAGCGATACGCGAGCCGGTGGCCCGCCTCGGGCAAGCTGGGGCGCGAAGTCGTATCCACCAACGCGTACTTCGGCTTGATCCAATAGGTCTTCAACGAGGACACCCGTCTCGGGGCTGTCGGCGCCGCCGTTCCAGTCGCGACGGACTCCGTCAGGTCGGTGGCCTCCACCTTGCCAAACGGGTTGGAGAATTCCACCACGCCCTCTTTCACGGTCAGAGTAGCCGTGAGGGGAGCCTGGAGGGTGGAGCGTGGAGCGTTGGACGTTGAGGCAGCAGCCTTGTGAAGCCGCAGGCCGAATTCCGTGCCTTTGACCGTAGCCGTAGCGACGGGCGTTTGGACTGCAAATTGTGACTGGTTGGTGGTTTTCTGCACTTTGGCCCAGACCTGACCGAGCAGCAGCTTGATCTCCGTGGGGCGGCCTACGGACATTGGACTTTGGACTTTGGACTTTGGACTCGGAATCTCCAGCGTGGTATTAAAGCTCAGGCGCAGTGTTGTGCCGTCCGTGAACCGAATCTCGGTTTTGTCAGCGTCACCCGTTTCGACGCGGTCGCCCAGGTAAACCGTGCTGGAGAGTGAAGCGTCGAGCGTGGAGCGTTGCCCGAAGTGTCGGACCTTGGGCGAGCCAACGACGGCGGCGAACCTGCCAACCTGGATGCGTGGACCCTGAGCCGTTGTGAAATAGAACAAGAGCCCGACGCCAAGCACCACCGCGGCGGCTGCGCCAAGGGCGAGTCGCTGAATGGCTGAGATACTGAACCATTCAAGCAATGATTGGCTGAAACGGCGAAGGGGCGAAGGAGCGATGGGGCTGGTGGCGCCTGACCCGCGTCGGGCAACTTGGGGAGCGAGCGTCTCTGCCAATACGCGCGCTTTCAGTTGCTCAGGGGCCATTCTGCTTGCCGCCGCGAGGATGGACTGTTTTAAGCGCTGCTTTTGGGTCTCCGGTCGAAGCGTGGAACGCAGCAGGCGATCCAGCTTTCGCTGGTCAACGAGATAGCGCAAGGCCTCGGGGTCGCTGGCGAGTTGGGCCTCGATCTGCGCCCGGGCGCCCGGCTCGAGCCCGTCTTCGAGATAGACCGACAGAGTGCCGGGGTCCATCATGTCAGCTCCCTGGCCACGCCTCGCTCGATGCATTCCCGGAGTTGCTGGCGCAAGCGGCACAGGGTCGTGCGCACCCAGGCCAGGCTGCGTTGCAGGCGTTGGGCGATGTCCGCGGTGGAGTGCTCCTGGCTGTATTTTAGGGTCAGCAACTCCCGAAGCGGCGGGGGAACTTTTGCGAGACAATCATTGAGGGCTTCAACTTCGCGTGAGGTTTCGACCTCGCTTTCAGCAAGTGCTATCTCAAGCTGACGATGCTCGGCGTAGTTGATCCGGTTTCTTTCTTCCCGACAGTAGCGCTCGATTTCCGCGCGGATTTTGTTACTGGCGATAGCCCGCAACCAGGCGCGAACGGCTGTGCCGGCGGTGAATTGCTGGAGATGATGGTAGGCGAAGACAAACGTCTCGTGAGTGATCTCGTCCACCAGGTGCGGTACGGGCAACCGCAGCGAGATGAAGGCATGAAGGTGATCCAGGTGGTGATCCACCAGGAGTCCGAAGGCGTGGGCGTCGCCGCGCTGCACGGCCTCGACCAGCGCGGCGTCGTCCGGCCCATCCCATCTCTTATCGGCAGTGACCATAGTGCTTTCTTACCCAGTGTATAGGACTTCCTGCCTGCAATGTTACAGAAACTTTATCCGCGACATGGAGAAAACTGATGCGGAGGCAGGGACACCGGTTACCCGGCACGCCTTTGGAGCAGTCCAGCGCCATGCGGAGGTATTCGGTCAAGCTCTACCCCCGCGACCACCGCGGCAGTACCAAGGTGTGCCCTTCCACGGTTGCGGGACGATTCGGCAGTTGCTTCGGGCTAAGCTATGGGCGACCATACTCTTGAGTATGCGAGGCCCGACCATCATGCTCACCGAGAGGGGTCTGTTAGCCATTACGGCGGCGTTAATTGTGTCCGTCCGCCTGGCGGGTGCGCAAAGCGGCGTGACGAGCGGTTTGTATGAGATTGCCTCCGGCACCTACACCGAATGTTGCGGCTTTGGAGGGGAAGTGCGCTCGCCGGTGCCGAACGAAAGGCAGGGCTTTGTCAGGTTGACGATGGATGCGCAGACAGGTCTGGCCACGATGACCTTCCTGGGACGGGACCTGCAGACAATCTTCAGCGTTGTCCC
>Ga0187877_1004651_pt1 | contig 10435 bp, 12 predicted proteins | sample June2016WEW_17_1_3_FD_132430 | JGI IMG/M metagenome (GOLD analysis project Ga0187877, IMG submission 132430) | Peatland microbial communities from SPRUCE experiment site at the Marcell Experimental Forest, Minnesota, USA - June2016WEW_17_100 | ecosystem: Environmental > Terrestrial > Soil >... | reverse complement strand
GACTTTTTCAACCCGGATATTGGGAAATTCAGCCTCAACGCGGGAGAGCCTCCCCTTTGACCGGTCTATTCCGGTGACGGTACGACCTTCATCGATAAGCATAGGTAATTATCGACCGGCGTCGCAGGCGGCGTCAAGGATGGCGCAGTGTTTTGGCAGAATCCCCATGAGCTCATGGATGAACTTTTGATGGGTTGCATTGCTTCAAACGCCCCGCTTCTCGCCATATAGCGGTGCCCAAAGGGTGTCGTATCGCTCTTCAATTTCGCGTCGGTTTTCTTTGTGCCATTTAGATCGGTCCATCATTATTGATCTCGCTTTTCTTGCATGGGTCAATCTGCCTAGCTGCACGCGTCTGCTGCTTGGGGGAGTGCGAGCGGGACAACGACGGCTGGACGTTGTGTCCGTTACCGGCATTATTGCATGAGTGGTGAAGTCCCCTTTTTCCCGAGCATGATCAAGCCAAAACCTGCCAGCGGGCGCTCCAGGGCCAAGACGGTCAGTCCTGCCTGGCTGAATAAAGCATTCCATGTTTCGGATCGATTGAACTTGAAGTGGTTAAACACTATGGAGAGCACGCCCGGTCCCCTGATATCCGCTAGGCAGAAGGTACCGCCAGGGCGCAGAATCCGGACGATCTCCTGTACGCCCTTAGAGGGTTCGGTCCAGTGATGGATCGACAGGGTGCTGAAGGCTGCCTCGACGGAATTATCCGGGAGGGGAAGCGCTTCGGCTGACCCGGCATAAAACACTCCGGCGGGCGTCAGGCGGCGAGCCACATCCAGCATGCCCGGCGAGTGATCCACGCCGATCAAACGAGCGGCTGGCCAGCGTTTTCCGGCGCTGCGGAGCAAACGACCGGTTCCGCAGCCTATGTCTGCGATGGCGCCCGGGCTGTTATCGACCGCCTGCTTGCCCACCATATCCAGGACATCGCGATGAAGGCGGTCGATAAAAAATTGTGCCACGCTCTTTTCGTAGGTACCTGCCCAGCGGTTGAAACATTGAATATCATCTGATTCCGGGATAGGATCCATATGCGGAGTCCTCATTATTTGATCGGTTTGATCTACGATTCTTCTGGTTGGATGCCCATCGCGGGAATTTCCAACATCTTGCGAGGACGAGCCCTATGAACTCGCAGGGCTTGCCCTAGATCCACTCGGGGTTTTCAATCGTTCGTTCATCGACGACATTCCCCTAAGAGGCGAAATTTATCTAGACGGATTACTTTATCCATATGCGTCCTTCCATTGAGAATTCTCTTTCCCCCAGGGCGATGTCTGCTTTGAGCATCCGGGAAGCTCAAAGCACAGTCAACACGATCGGTTTGTCCTTCTGAACGATGATGGTATGTTCGAACTGCGCAGCGATCGAATTATCCGCGGTTCGCAGGGACCAGCCGTCCTGTTCCTGGACCACATGTCCCTGTCCAGGTGTCAGGAAGGGTTCGATCGCCAGAACGCTTCCATCGTTCAATCGGCGCCGTATCCATCCAGTTCAGCGGAGACATCAATATGAACCAGGTCGCCGCCTCGCAGAGCGTAGCTCGAAGGGATACCGTGTGCGATCACAGGAATCACACTGATGCAGGTTGCGCTGGGAAATTGATACATCAATTCCGGGGCGGAATGGGCTCCTTCCGCCTTGAGGAGGGTACGGCCGATATGATCCAGCTCGGCAGTGGTAATCCCCACCCGCACCTGCTGGATCATCTTTTGCAACACGAACGCACAAATCCGGCCAATCGTTTTAAGTTGCTGGGTATCTTTTTCGGAGTCTACTGTCATGTCGACCTCTAATAAAGCTTCGCGGGAGAGATCGGGGTTTGGATGACAATCCTGGCGCCTCAGATCCGTTTAAAATTATTATGCATTGGCTGACTTTAATTCATTCAACAAATGACCGGTTGCCGCGATCATTTTCTGATACATTTCGGATTTGCCCAGGACCCTCCAATTATTCATATCCAGTTGATAGATCTTATCAATTTCGGTTTTACATGCCTCTAAATCAGTTTTCAGCTCAACCACCACAGCCATCGCCTCATCGACCGTGGCATCCCGCCGGGCGACCAATTGATTCGTTTTTACAGCCGCGGCCGATAATTTTTTCTCGATCTCGGTGAGCGCTTCCACGTGTCCCTCATAAACGCTTTTTTGCACACTCGAATCGGACCTGGAAAGGTCAAGGGCTTTCTGCCGTTCCTGGTGTGTCCATTCGATGTTCGTCTGAATAGACTTCGCAAAACGCTCCAATGTGACTTTTGCTTTCAAGGATAACATCGATACTCCTCTCGGTTGCCTCGCAAGGACTTGACTTGTGGCTTCTCGCAGCAGGAACCGGAACCTTTTGCCCGTCATCTGGAAGACGGAGCCAACCGCTATCTAATTGTACTCAAGAACAGCTAATTTTTCACAAGCGTACAAGAATGCAAGCTTTTCCTTGGAAGAACGATGGCCCGCCTCTGTGCTAGCAGGCTGTCAGGGCATAAAATTGGTTCGTGATTTAATGGCAGAATGGATGGTTGGCTTTTCTGGCAAGAAGGAGGTTTTCAGGATGCGTATCGCGATCTTCGGGACGGGTGGGGTAGGAGGCTATTTCGGCGGCCGGTTGGCGCAGGCCGGTGAAGATGTGACCTTCATCGCGCGCGGGGCGCACCTCGAGGCGATCCAGAAAAACGGCCTGAAGGTTGAGAGCGTCCAGGGCAATTTTGTTATCAAGCCCGTCAAGGCCATCGATGATGCTACTCGGGCCGGGATCATGGACATCATCCTCGTGGCGGTCAAGAGCTGGGATGTCCCCACGGCTGCAGAAGCGATGCGGCCCATGGTTGGAAGGAGCACCTTTATCGTCCCGCTGGAAAACGGCGTCGACGCGTCCGACCAGCTGGCCAGCATTTTGGGGCAGGAACACGTCCTCGGGGGCATGTGTCGTATCAGCGCGACCTTGGGTGCCCCAGGGGTAATTCGGCATATCGGTTTGAACCCTTCTATCGCCTTCGGTGAGCTGGATGGCAGGTCGAGCCTGCGCGCCGAAGCCCTTCGGAAGATTTTTACCCGGATCCCTACCATCACCGTCGAAATCCCGGAGGACATCCGCATCAAAATATGGGAAAAGTTTTTGTTCATCGCCTCGGTCAGCGGGGTGGGAGCGGTGACGCGCCAGCCGTTAGGCGTTTTTCGGAAGGTACCGGAAACGCGGGCATTGCTGCAGGCTAGTTTGGAAGAAACTGCGGCGATCGCAAAGGCGCGCGGTGTGGCGCAATCAGGCGATGCAGTCCAAAGCACACTGACCTTTATCGACGGTTTGCCGCCGGAGACGACCGCATCCATGCAGCGGGACATCGCGGATGGAAGTCCATCAGAACTCGAATCGCAAAACGGGGCGGTCGTTCGCATGGGCCGGACATTGGGAATCCCCACCCCCGCCCATGAATTCATTTATGCCAGCTTGCTTCCTGGTGAATTAATCGCCAGAGGCAAGATCACCTAGACCGGCGAGCTGTCTACTGCGGCACATACCAGAAATGACTCCCGCTGCCGCCCCTGTACAGGCGGTTGGCTACCCCGCACCGGAGCTACTCTGGTTGAACAATCTGGATTACCTCAGCACCGCGCTCTTCCGCGGTTCTGGATCTTATCCCCTGGAACACTCCCCCAAATCAATGCTCGCTGGTGGTTTTCTCAAAGAGGACAAGCAGGCTTAAACGGCCCAGACGGATCTGGGTACCGCTCTTCAGCGGATAGGGTTTATCCGGGAGAAGTAAATACTGGTTCAACCAGGTGCCATTCGTGCTGCCCATATCGAGGATCTCATAGCCGTCCCCTTTCCTCCGGATCATGGCATGCCGCCTGGAAACCCCCTTCTCATAACCTCCAAAGGGATTAAGATCCACCAGGGTTTCGGCCAGGGCTCCCGTTACCTTTCGACCAAGGATGAATTCGGCGTCCCTGCGAATATCGATGGGGGCCTCGTAGCCTTCCACGTAAAATGAAATGCCATCTTTGGGCGGTTTGGCCTGTTTTTGGGCGGATGGGGTCGGAGCTTGAAGGAGTTGCTCTGGTATCCCTCTTCTGCCCGTGACCCGCTTGGTTGTGGTCGGGCCGACTGGGCCGGCTTCGAGGGGCGACCCACAGTTTCGACAGGTCGCAGCCGAGAGCTCGTTTTTTTGGCCACAAACGGGGCAGGATTTGGTGGCAGGAGCTTCCATACGCACCTCTAAATATCAAGAAAATTCAGGGGCCGACCGTCTTCTGACGAGGAAGTCTCGGGGATGCTTATCCCCGACTTCCTCGAATTTAAATTCAACCTGCGCAGGTGCGTCTATTATACATTATGGGAAAAAAAAGAGGTCTCGATCCGGTGTCTTCCTATTCCTATCCCATATCACATCTCTGAAGAGGTTTTGGCGTTATATATCCCAGCAGATGCGCGGGACGACGCACTCTGGCCGCCCTAGACCTAGCGAGGTATCCGGGAATCAGAATGTTCCTTTTGCATGTCCTCCTTTATGATTATGTTATAAAATAGATAGGATCGCTCGGGACTTGCCTGTTTCGGAAGTTTCTTCAGAAACCGTGCGACCTCATCCATGAGGTTGGCGAAAACGATTGTCTATGGCGAATCTAATCACCTTCTTACGTTTTCCACTCCTTTTCCTTTATCTCATCTTGATCTATTTCGGGGGTACGGGAGCCCAACTCTGGTCCATCCCTCTGGTTGCTATTATATTTTTTATGGATTCCGTGGATGGCCTTGTCGCCCGGCTGAGAGGGGAGGTCAGTCTTCTGGGGAGTGCTTTCGATATCGCCACGGACCGCACCATGGAGATCGTGCTGTGGGTCGTATTTTCAGATCTTAAATTGATCCCGATCGTCATCCCGATCATCGCCATCGTGCGCGGCACCACGGTGGATGCCATCCGGGCGGTCGGGATCGGCAACGGCCTGCCAGCCTTCGACCAGGTGCACCATCCGGTCAGCCGGTTTCTGGTGTCATCCCGGTTCATGCGAGACTTTTATGGGGTCACCAAGGGTCTCACTTTTATCTTGTTGTCCACCAGTTTATGGGCCAGGAGTTCGGCTTCACCCTATGCAAGATTGATCCTCGAGGTATCCCTGGTACTGACCTGGGTGGTCATCGCGACCATGATTGCCCGAGGACTCCCGGTCCTGGTTGAGGGCTATACTTCTCTCAGGGTCAAGAAACACTAAGTTCCTCTCGCGATGGACATCGATTATCTTTCGAAGAGCCGTTTCGGGGTCGGCCTCGCTCTAGCCCTGGGAAGGGTCATCCCCTCCGCCTGGGGCTATCCTCTGGCGGGATGGGCTGCCAACCAGCTGGCAAAAAGAAAAAAGTCTCCCATGGTTCAGGCTGTACGACTGAACCAGTGGGTGATCCGCGGCAGGATTTCATCACCGGACGAGTTGGATCTGGCGGTTCATGCGGTCTTTCAGCACGCGGGACGATGCATGTTCGATCTGTATCACAACATTTCCAATCCCGTGCGAATACGGGAATTCTTCCGTGAGACTGCTGAAATTCGTGGGCTGGTGCAGCGTAGCCTAAAACGGGAAAAAGGTGCGTTCCTGGTGACGAGCCATCTTAGCAATTTTGACCTGGCGCTTCTCTCGCTCGGCCAGCGCGGCCTGGACGCCCAGGTGCTGAGCTACAGCGAGCCCAGCGCGGGATATCAAGTCCAGAACCAGCTCCGCACCCAGGCCAGCCTGAAGGTCGCCCCGATCAGCCCGTATACACTTCGCCAGGCGATCCGCCGGATGAGGGATGGGGGCCTCGTGATCACTGGCATTGATCGACCTGTCGATAAGCAGGGTATCGAGCTCTCTTTTTTTGGCAGGCCGGCTCGGCTGCCGACCGGGCACGTCCGCATGGCGCTCGCCGCGGATGTCCCTATCATCGTCGCGGTGCCATCCATTCGTCCGGACGGTGAATATCAGCTCTTTATCTCGGAGCCGCTCCCCATGCGGCGGTTATCCGACCCCAAGGAGGAGATTCGAGTCAATGCCGAGGCGATCTTGAAGATCGTCGAGGGTTGCGTTCGCCAGAATCCGGAGCAGTGGTTGATGTACTATCCGGTATGGCCCGATCTACTTGATGAAATGAATCGGCAAAGCTGATGGTGGTTTCAGGATGAATGCCCTTTACGCAGCTTTTGCCTTCACAGGCCTTGTTTTGTTCCTGGCCGGGTTGGGCTATCGCCTTCCCATGATCTCTCAATGGGATACCCTCGTATTCAAGATAATCCAGGCCCATATGCAGCAGAGGGTTGTGATCGCCATTTTCCGAGCTATATGGCTGGCTGGTACGACCCCCTTTTTGATCCTCATGCTAGCCGGCTTGTTCTTCCGCAGTCAACCGGCCACCCTGCTGGCGAGCGTGGTTTATCTCTGGGCAGCCCTGATCGAACGGGTCGTTAAAGTGACTTTAAAACGCCGGCGGCCATATGAAGTCCTGCCGGAAACTGTCGTACGCCAGCCCCGGTTGCCGATCGATGCCTCTTTCCCAAGTGGAGACTGCCTGAGGGTTTGGTATCTGGCAATTGCCCTACCCGTGCTGCTGCGAAGCCCGTGGCCTTATGCGGCGGCCGCTCTCCTGATCGCCTGCCTGGTCGCCGCAGGGCGTCTTGTGATGGGTGTCCATTACCCCAGTGATGTGCTTGCCGGGATCGGACTGGGCATGCTGTTCGCTGGAACCTGTCTCTTCATTTCCACATGGATTTACTAAGAGCGGCCGGGCGATTTCATCTATATCCTGCCATCCGCCAGCTATAATCCCGGACCGGTCTGGGGACCGGCTCATGCATGTAGGAAGACCGATAGAAAAGCCTGTTCTTGCCAGGAGAGCGGATTGTATCCTCTGGCGATTGGCCTTTCATCATCCCATCTGGGCGACGATATGAAGAAATGTGATGATGGGGGCTTATCCGGTCGCTTGCGCGCCTGCCGGCATTTCTTTTACGGCCTTCCCGGCAGCCACCAGCATGTCGCTGGGCTGCTGGTAATAGGCATCGTATATTACAGCGCCCAGACTGATTTTCAAGGAATACGATTCCTCCCCGATAAAATAGGGCTGCGATAATTTTTCATAGAGTCGTGAGAGGATGATCTGAATATCCTCTGGACCGTTCAGGTCCTCGTGAATTGTGGCGAATTTCCATCCGGAGATTCTGGCGACTGCATCGGTGGGGCGCACGTAACCCTTCAGACGAGAGGCGATCTCGTGCAGGATGTCCAGCAGCCGGTCCGGCGCGATTTGCTCCTCTTGCCGCGAGTCCAGTTGCAACTCCAGAATGACCACGGCAAAATGGAACTGCGGCCGCCGCTTGGCCCGCTCGAAAGCGAGGTCCAGCCTGGTCAGGAAGAATTCTTCATTGAACAATTCGGTGACTGGGTCCCGGAAAAGGTGGTGCTTCGGTTTGAAATTCAGATCCCCCATGCGCTGAACCAGGCTTTTCAGCTGGTCCACGTCCACCGGTTTGAGCAGGACAAGGTCTGCCAGGTCGGTGATCGGCTCCGCCAGCCTAGGATATGCGGTGACGACCACTACGCGGGTTTTGTCGAAGCGGGTGTTTGACCGGATCTGGTAAAGGATGTCCTCGCCGCTGATTTCAAGGCCGAGGCGGATATCTAGCAGGATGAGGTCCGGCGTGCTGATCGCCAGCCTGGCGAGCGCCTCTTTTGCCGATAGGATGATCTCGCATTCGAAACCTACCAGATTCAGGACGGTTTTGAAGAACCCGGCGGCATCCTTATCGTCTTCAATGATCAATACTTGTGCTTGAACTGCTGCCATTCCGCCGCTTTCCGATCCAACGACCCTGCCGAACACAAATTCCTGAATAAGAACATGCTCTGATGGTTCTTTTACTTCCAACCTGATTATAGCCGGGGATTGGAAGAAAAGACAAGAATGGTTCCCCTTTTCCGCCCGATGGTCGGATTTAGGTGGATCAGGCTGCGTGTTGAGACACGTTCAAAGCTGCCTGCACCCCCGCGCCTCTGTCGACCTGGTACCCGCATTCGATAAAGGAAGTTTCGATCGCAGCCAGGGTGGTCAGCACATCCTCCATATCCACCGAACCCATGTGGCCGATCCGGAAGTACTCCGTCTTGATCGCCGGATGCAGGCCGCCCGCGATGACAACCCCGTTCTTTGCCACCGCCGCGATGAATTCTGCACCGTTGATCCCTTTCGGGTAGCGCGGCGCGCTCATCGCATGCGCCGCCCACTCAGGCCGCTGCGGGACCTGCCCCAGCCCGAGAGCCGATAAACCTGCCTTGCACGCCTGGCTGATGGTGCGATGGCGCTCGAAGCGTACGGCTAATCCCTCCGCCACGATCTGTCGCAGGCTTACCTCCAAGGCCCAGACGAGGTTGACGGCCGGGGTCCCGAAGTAAGCGCTTTTGCGGGCCTCGTAAGCCTGCATGACCGGCAGCCAGTTCGTCCAGTCCGCATAATAATTGGCGACCGGGGTCTTCCTGGACTGGAAGGTCGCCAGAGCGCGAGGGCCGGCCACCACGAGTGCCAGTCCGGGCGGCGTGCCCAGCGCCTTCTGGGAGGCTGTCAGCACCAGATCAATCCCCCAGGCTTTCATGCGCAGCTCTTCCGCGGCGACCGAACAGACCCCATCCACCAGGCAGAGGGCACCATGGCGGTGGGCAATTTCGGCCAGTTTCTCGACGTCGTTCAACACCCCGGTCGAAGTATCCACGTGGGTCACCGTCATCAGCTTATAGCTTCTCTCTTTCAGAGCTGCTTCCACCGCCTCGACCTCCGGACGGCCGCCGACCGGCGCCTTCACCTGGGAAACCTCTGCACCGTAACGGGTGACGATCTCCGCAAAGCGATCCGAGAAATAACCCGTGTTCACTACGAGGACTTTGTCCCCGGGTTCCACCAGATTCGCACCGGCCGAATCCATCGCCAGGGTTCCGGATCCCGCCAGGATGATGGGCTGGCCATCCGGGCTGGCGAAAACCTCCCTTACCAGCTCGAGGGAATGTCCGAAGGCTTCGATAAATTCGGGGGCCACGTGACTGGTAGTTGGGGCACCTAGCGCCGCTAGCACAGCCGGGTCGAATTCAATCGGCTCGGGGATCATTAATAGGTTGTGTTTTTTCATGGCATCCCGTTTCTCTATACAGGTATTTGGGGTGGATGAGTAGAACCTGCATATTATAAATCCCTCCAGATAGAGGAAAGGCGAACGATGCCGGTTGACAACCGACGCGTTTTAAAATATAATTAGATAATCTAATTGTTAGAAAGGCAAACCAATGAATGTGCCTTCCGATATGATTGCCCGTGAAGTCCTGGATGTGGTGCCGACCATCATGCGGACGATCCGGGCGGAGATGCGCAGCCGGCGAGGTGCTGACATGAGCGTCGTCCAGTTCCGGGCGCTGCTCTTCCTCAACCGCAACCCAGGTGCCTCCTTAACCACAGTGGCCGAGCATCTCGGCCTGACCTCGCCTACGGTCTGTAAAATGATCGATGGGATGGTATCCCATCGCCTGGTCACCCGCATGCCCTCTTCAGCCGACCGTCGCAAGGTGATCCTGACCCTGACCACAGAGGGCCAGTCCATCCTCGAAAAGGCCAGGAACGGCACCCAGGCGCGCCTGATGGATGTTTTAGCCGGTCTTACGCCGGAGGACCGGGAGGCGGTGCATCATGTCATGCAGCTGCTGCAAACGCTTTTTTCTCCGACGATGTCGACACAATCGGTTTCGAAGAGGTGAGTATGGCAATATTGGAAACCCAGGAACTGACCCGCCGTTTTAAGACGCTTACCGCAGTTGATTCGCTGAATCTTACCGTTGAAACGGGCGAGGTTTTTGGTCTTTTGGGCCCTAACGGGGCGGGTAAAACCACGGTCATCAAGATGCTGACCACGCTCCTGCCGCCCACCTCCGGGCATGCCCAGATCGCTGGATTTGACATCGGCCGTCAGGCCACCGCGGTCCGGCGTGTGATCGGTTACGTTCCGCAAATGATCTCAGCGGATGGATCGCTGACGGGTTGGGAGAATTTGATGGTATTTGCCAGGCTGTATGACATTCCCCGCAAGGAATGCGATGAACGCGTTAGCTCCGCTCTTGAGTTTATGGGTCTGGCTGATTCGGGCAACAAGCTGGTCCGGGATTTTTCGGGGGGCATGATCCGGAGGCTGGAGATCGCCCAATCGATGCTGCACCGTCCGCCGCTGCTCTTCCTGGACGAGCCGACCGTGGGTCTCGACCCGAACGCCCGCCGTACGGTCTGGGAACATATTGAGGAGCTGCGGAAAAGTTTTGGCATGACCATTCTGTTGACCACCCATATCATGGACGAGGCCGACAGCCTGTGCGGACGGGTAGCCATCATGCACCACGGCAAGGTGGTAGTGACCGGCAGTCCGACCGAGCTGAAG
>Ga0187877_1004644_pt1 | contig 10440 bp, 10 predicted proteins | sample June2016WEW_17_1_3_FD_132430 | JGI IMG/M metagenome (GOLD analysis project Ga0187877, IMG submission 132430) | Peatland microbial communities from SPRUCE experiment site at the Marcell Experimental Forest, Minnesota, USA - June2016WEW_17_100 | ecosystem: Environmental > Terrestrial > Soil >... | reverse complement strand
TGACGCTACCGCCGAGCATGTTGAACTCTACTGTGCCAGAAGTTAATCCCTTGAGTGTGAAGTCACCCATAGCCCTATCAAGAAGAACGCTTATAGGAGCGACTGTAGTAACGATTTGCGCGCCTTCGAAAGTGCAATCCGAGAGTACAGTAGTCGAATCATCTGCGATAAAGATGAAGCCCGAATACCAGTTGCAGCGAGTAAATGTGCCGCCCAAAAAGCCAGTGCCTGCGACTCCAGGATATATCCAGCAATCTAAGGCCGTCACTAGCGGAAGCACATCCCCTGCCCATGGGAAGAGTTGCATGTTGACGAACTTCGTATTGTTATACGAGTAGTTGTTATTTGTGAAGGTGTAAGGTTCGCCAGCGATAGTCCCTATACCGATAAATTCCAGGTCGGGTAAGTCTACTAGAGCAGGAATGGCCGACGTTGCATAGACCCTAGCTAGATTCCGCGCCGCCAATATCGCCAACATGTCGTCGATGTTATTGACAGGCGTTTGCGCTAAACCAATGCCAATTCCCCGGCCTGAAAACGGGCTATTCTGATTGAAATATACGCCGTCAGGGAATTCTATCAATGCTTGTCTAACCAAATCATACACGTCATAGCAGATTTGGAAGTTACGCACGTAGGCTGTCCGCGAAGCGTCATTCACTTTCGCCCATATTGTAAGGGAATTACCTTGTGTACTTAATCCCATGAAATCTTGGGAGAATGACTGATACGAACCTGTGGCATCGGTTGCCACTACACCGATAGGATCGCCATTAAGATATACTTGCGCATATGCCATTCCCGATGTGTCATCTACTTTAAGGTCAAATTTGACACGGAATCCATTCGATAGGTCGCGCTGACATATTCCTGCTGGCAAACTTATAACCTGTATATAATCTGTCGATTGTGTAGTTTGCTCGGCGTCGGCATGTTCTTCTTCCGTATCACTGATAACCGAATAGTATTTTGGTTGATTACTTGCAGACATCAGTAATGGCGTTAATATATTACTCAGCCAACTAAAAAAAGTAGTTAGCCAGTCCTGTATTCCTTTTACAAACATAAGCGCACGGCTAAGTTTGGCATGGGCTGACGTTTCGGTAATATTCGACAAGTCCTCATTGGTAGGCGTATCGTCCTCTGCACCTACATTGGTATCTATCTCAGCGATGCGTGTATTATCGGGTGCGGGAGGTAAGTCGCTCTTAGCAGCGATAACAGTAGCAGGCGCAACATCATCTAGAGCCTTTAATATCGTTCCTATCGCATCTGTCCCGTCTGATGTCGAGCAGGTTTGTTTATGCACTTCTGAGGTCTTTGCATCGGCATTGGTGACAACCATCGTGTCGCCCGGTTGCGCTGCTGTCTTTGCAGCGTCATAGTCCGATGTCAACGTCATGGCATCCCCGGGTTGCGCCGCTGTCTTTGCGTTATCATACGACGCGGTGAGGGTCATCGCATCGCCAGCTTTGGACGGGGCGTAGAGTGGCTGTGAGGCGGCAAGCGTGACATCACTACCTGGAGGCACTTGCATAGTCCATGCCCCACTCACCATCTTGTACTCGTTGCCATCATCGCAATCGGCGATAGAGCCTTCAGACGCGGTCAGACTCGGTAAGTCCGTAGTCAGACACGTAAAACGCTTTATAGTTGTAACTAGCTTGATTGTCATTTAAGACCTCCTACTCTCGTTTCTCGTATTTAAAACTGATTAGTGTGCTCCACCTACAAGAATAATTGCCATGCTGGTGTAATATGGCAAATCAGTATCTGAACCTAATCCGATCTGAATAAGCAGTTGACAACATGGGAAAAGCTTTCCGCCACGAAATAGAGGGGAATGTAGAAAAGGGCGGGGCCGGTTGGTCCCGCCCTTTTTTATGGGTCAATAACTGCTGCCGGTAGGAAGTCCGCGAGGTCATAGCATAGGTTGTAATTTTCCGCCGATATGCCGAGTAGCGCGGTTGTCGATTGCCCCCACAATTCGATCTGAAGAGGTTGCGCCAGGGCCGCAAGGGGATTTTGGTAAAATATCTCGGATTGTGCGCCGTATGTGTCCGCGACAATGGCATGCACGCCGAAAGTAAGCGCGACGACGCCGGCGGCGTCACGAATGATAATTTTAGTATTGCCGCTGCCGCCGGTATCGAATTTGTCTAACCACTTTGCCTTTAGGCCGAAGCCCGCGCCCATGACGACGGCATCACCAGGCATTGCCGGAATATACAACTGGAAATGCTTTAATAGCATCCAGGCCGCCGCCGTGGTGCTGCGTTCCGTTTCGTCAAAATTTCGGGGGTTGTCGGATAATACGAGCGTTTTGCTTGGTATCGACATTTGACAGCGCGTTTTTTCTGTTTCGGCTTCTTCACTTTGCCACATAATAACCGTATCGCCAATGACCGGCGTGCCAGGCAATTGAGGATATAGCGAAAACGTCGGCGGCGTAGTCGTATTATTGACCGCTATAATAGTTGACGTGCCGACCATACTACCGACGGACGCGAGCCACGATATTTTATTTCCCACAATGCCGTTGCCGCTAAAAAGCTGTATTTGTGTAGGCGTCGGCGTCGTTGCCGCCGAGATAGTGTCGGTATAGATGGCGTAATTGAAGTTGCTCAAGATCGAAAGAAGATCAGGGACAACGATAAGATTTATTTCGTCGTACAAAGTATGCAAAATACCTTGATTCGGATTGACAACATATATATCAAAGGTGTCACCGTCAGCGGGAACGGCGGGCCAATCATTCAAGGCCCACGGAACGCGGATGCCATCCGTCGCAAAACCAAGTAAAGTTTGTACGCCGACAGTTATACAGCTTTCCGTAGCGCGGCCCATGCCCGCACAGGCCCCCGATGTAAAAACAATAAAAAGGCTCCCTATTATATCCGTGGTGAGGACGGTTGTTGTTGCAAAGACGTTTACAGTTGGTGGAAAAATAGAATCGTCAACTACACCGGAGCCGACTAGCTTGCCGTAGTGCTGCATATTATCTACCAGGTATTGATTCATTAATTCAAGTAGCTTTGCATTGCCGCCAGCGTAAAGGCTGAATGAATCGCCAGCGGAAGGAGCTATAGGGAGTGTATTCCACTCCGGCAAACCAGGTTGGTTGACATAGATTCTACCATCAGACGGCGGCGAAATGACCTTGCCTGTGCAAACGACAACTTGTGTTGTGATGCCCTTACATGCGCCAGTGGTAAAGACGAGCACGGCATTTGAATAGAAATCATTGACCTGACTCGGCAAGTCAACGGAAAAGTTATCAGTGGTGGGAACGGTGCCGTCCGTTACATGGCCGGTTGCTAGAAGTATACCTCCACCCCCCGGCGTCATGCCCTTTAGCCCTGTTTTTACCTTCACTTTGCCCGCTGGTATTCTTACATCCATATTAGCTTCCTTTCGGCACGTAATCAACAAACACAGGGAATATCAGAGATGTTACCTGACCGTCGCTATAAGTTACCTGTATTGCCCCCTTGTATTCCCCCTTAACTGTGAAATCGCCCTGCGCTCTTTGATATGTGCAAACTCCCGATGTCAGCGGCGTTGCGGCGACGCATTCTCCGCTCAGCATTAGCGGATACGGCAACGCGGGATTCCAAACAAGGAAATAGATATCAGTACAGTCGGTGAAGTCAAAGAGCGAGCCGTCTTCGTTGTATAAGGTAAAGACTATATCGGCTTCGGGGCCATAATCGCCAATCCGTATTCTCAGATACTCATCCATAATGCCCACCTTAATAAATATCGAATTGCACTATCAACTTTGCACCCAAAGGCGCTTTGTTTACGTGCTCGCAGATGTTTGCCCCTTCATGCACGCTTTCTATCCCGTACTGAATCGGCGCTAAAGCTTCGGCATCCCACGAGCTTCTCAGGGCAAACCGTGTAATGTCTCCTGCCTTAATGAGTGCTAACCCTGCTGCATTTAAAGGTAGATAAACTTGCCCAGCGCCACTAATTATAATGATAATGTAACCCATTCCGCCGGACGTAGTAATAGTAGAAGTACCTGCACCGACTAGTTGTGGGCTGCCTACTGATATCATCGTGCCGCTGTATATTCCAGCGGTTGCGCCCGAAGGTAAAACAAGGCTGAACGTGCCAGCGGTCACGATTTGCACGAGATTCACGCCGGAATAGAGCTGTTGCGGGCTGCTATTTAACAACGTTCCCGAACCATTGGAGATATACATCGTATCGGTAGGAGAGAGCGAATAATCATTCGACATCGGACAGATTACGAACGGGCTGTTTACGGGCGTTGTCTGGCTCAATAGCTTCCCGAAGTCAGAAAGTTGCAAACCAAAAGAGGATGGACTTATTACATTGACATTGATAACATCGGGAGTGTGGTCATCTCCTGCCCATGCCGTCTCTACTGTATATATACCAGGAGACGAATATGTTTGTGGGTTAAGAACAATTATTCTGTCTTCTGGATTCTCTGTTTGCACGGTTACGCCTGGTGGTACAACTAAAAATAAAGTACCAGCACTATCTACGAGAGGGTTACTCCATCCGTATGGCAGAATGGTAGGAGACGTATGCAATGTTCCTCGTCCATTTTCAATACTTGGCTGCCAAACTGGTGCCATTGTACCAGGGTCAACCGCCCACAGATAAAAGAGCCGATTATCGACTTCATGGAGTTCGTCTATGTCTAATGCCAGCCATGCTCTGAGGATTAACGGCGTTGACGGCAGTAATGTTGTGTCAAACTCAAGATACGACCGAAAGACATGCCAAAAATTCGCTTCTAAGCTACTTAGGATAGATTGCCCCGCTAAAATAAAATTGTTTTGACTGTCTGTGAATGCACCATTAGCATTACTGGCCGACTGTGCCGCCGCATAACTAGCGGAACTATAGCTATCCAAATATCCATCGTGGCTCGCAGATACCACCACGAACGCATCCGAGTTCCACAGTTCGTATGTCGTTTCCCATTGCTCGCCGACCTTCCAATCATGGTGTATCGCTTCGATGTTGTAATTCACGGCGTTAATGTTCGCCGGATTGTAGTCAGAATTGAGCTGTAGAGAGATGCACGTGGCTAGGTCGAATGAGATAACGTTATTCCAAACACTGCCTGTCGGATCGCCGTCAGGGAAGACCATGAGCCCTTGTGACCTTAAAGCAGACGATTGATACCTGTTTTGAATCTTGAACGCCATGCACCAAGCATCGTTTATGTCGGCTAGTAGGCTCCCCGTGTCAGAATACTTCCGTGGGCCGTTTATCATCAGGTTCGTTGTCGGCGGCGGGTTTAGGTCGGTGGGGTTGGAGATGTCCATGTTGCCCACTTGAACGCCGGGGTGAATCGCGTTGCCGTCGATTTGAGCGATGTTGTAAACGTACTGATCGTCGTCCACGAATTCAGGGGATGCGATACGATTCACCGCCGAGGGTGTGTCCTGAAATGCAGCTTGCGGTTGATAATATGCGAGCATGTTCAGCCGCGTGTAGGCGTCCAAGAACGTGAACGCGCCGTTGGCCGCTATGAATATCGAGCCCTGCTCGGCTTTCGCAATATCGTTGAAATGCTGTTGTAAATTAAGCGTCTGAGGGGAACTGCTGCCACTAGAGGCTTTAAGGTCAATCGCGTTAATTGTGACCTGTCCCGGGGCAAGCCCTACGTCTGGATAACCAGCGTATGTTGCTCCCATGCGCATGTATGTACCGAAAGGCGGGAAGCCGATTAAATTCAAGAGGAAATTAAGCCTGTCGCCGCTGATTTCAGGCGCTCGATAGAACGGATAGGCGAACGGGAACGCGGGCAAGTCGTAATACGAAAACGTCTTAAATATGTCCGACACGCTAATCGTGACTATCGGCGTCTTGCCGTACTGAGCATCTATCCAGCTTGGCTTTATCTGCTCGATAATCCCCGTGAAGATGGGAAAAATCGCCGATGTGCTACTGACGCCGCACAATTGCACCAACGTCACGGGATGGAACGCGCCAGGCGCTATGTTCGGCGGTAGGGTCACAACAGGGCCGAATAGTGGAGATTCGGTGTTATAGCGCCAGTATTTGCCGTCAGCGTTGTTTAGTACCAGCTCTAATGTGCCAGCCTCGATACGATCCGCATGATGCACGCGCCCTCGGCTTGTCTTGCAAGAGATATAGTCTATTTGTATCTGGTTAGTCCAGACACTACCTTCTTCGCCATAGGGGATAGTAGTGTCCGACAGTATCTGAGCGTTTATGGCGATATTCAGTAGGAGGTTTGGCATTAATGTATCACCGACGTTCCAGCGTTACGATTCTGAGTGTAGATAATGCTTGCTCGTGATGCACTTGCTACAGCATTGCCGTTAAGCTCTATATTATGGTTTACCGTTTGCACCGAATGCCCGGCGGATGATTCCTTACTGGCGAACGTTGCCACACCTACCGCCGCCGCTGCGCCTACCCCCAGCATGGCGATCCCGCCCCATCCGGAGAATGCCTGTGTCATTATCTCGGCAAGTTGCAAGTCCTTAAGCCCTTTGACTACAGTTCCGATAGACGATACAAAGCGCATGGACGCGCCTATTGCCGTTGCAATGCCTCCCGCCATAGTAACCCACCGGCCCATGTTCTTGACCGTCGAATTTCCCGATTCTTGCATCGCTATGCCGACTCCCAGCGCGGCGGTGCCGAGTTGCGTCATCCCACGCCCTAGCTCGCGGAAGGCCATGCGGTTGCTTGTCAGTATATTGCCGGTATTCTGCGCAGCGGTGCCAACTCCGCCGAGGGCGGCACTAGCCTCATCGCTGCCATTAACGTTGATTGCAATCTCTAACGATGTGTCTGACATTATCCGTACACTACCGATCCGACTTTTCTACCATTCATTGTGGCTGTGATAGTGCCTTGTGTTTTACTCTGTGACTTCTCGTACTTGGACACGCCGTAGACTGCCCCAGCGGTAACGGCGGCACCGATCCCCAGCGCAGCCCATCCCATCGGGCCGGAAAACGCTTGCTGTAAAATCTCCGCCTGTGTCAGCCTTTGAAGGGCTTGCGTTATCATGGTTATCGAGCGGATAAACATCGCCGCCGAACCTATGGCCGACATTATCCCGCCTGCTAACATTACGTAGCTACCGATGTTCGATTCAAGCTGGTTATGCGATTCCTTGAGCGCGAATCCCACCATTAGCGTGCTTGTGCCGAGTTGCATCATACCCCGTGTAAGTTGAGTTATAGCGGTTTTGTTTGATACCAGTGTCGAGGCCAGGTTGGTAGAGGCCGTGCCAGCGCCGCCGAGTGTGTCGGATAGTCCTTCGCTGCCAGTGCTATTAACCGCTATTCCGAGTGCTGCCTCTGACATTATAAATCCAACTTCCCGCCGAAGCGTGCAACGTTTAAGACCTCTTTACAGATTAGGAGATATTGCAGTTGGCTTTCCGATGCCTCATTTAGCTCTGCGATGCTAGGCCGCCAATCGAGCTGCGCCAACAAAGCCGCTTCCGATATCTCAATCGGGCAAGCGTGCCGCCGAGGTTGTATCAGAGATAGGTAGTATTGCTCTGCGAGCCTCTTTAGCTCGCCCCTGCTAAAGGGAAGTACAACTCTCCTAGAATCTTACAGATAGCAACTCTCTTAGGCTCAGATACTTCATCGTCGAGAACTTTCTGTGTGACTTCACCGAATGACCACGCCTTGACCTGATTCAATATCAGTATATCGTCCATCTTTGAATCGTCTTCGGGCGTAAGGATAGCGGCGAATTGCTTTTTTAGTTCTGACGGTGACAGGCTAGGATTGAGTTGCGCATCGTAGGGCTTTCGGATAGTCCTGATCTTCACTGTCGTTTGGTGCTTCAGCTCTAAAAGAGCCTCGATCCATCCGCCGTCAAATTCCTTGCGAACTGTTGGTATCATACGCCTCCTTAAGCCGTTATGGTTATATTAACGTTGTTGCTGGTAATACTTAACGAGAAGATAGTATAGGAGACCACCTCCGAACCTACTTCTGACCCTGTTGCTAAAGGATATACTCCGGACCCCCAACTTAAACTTGCGCCGCTGCCGCTTACAACGTTAAAAGTGTCATTCCCTGTAAAGTAGGGGAGCATATCCGCAGTAGAGCCGTCGCTGTAATGGCCGGTGACCGAATATGTCTGTGAGTTACCTACTGCGATTGATGTACTATGAGGAGCTAAATCAATCGAGACAAGCGTAACAGCTTCCCATTGAGCGTACAGAGTGACATCGGCACTAAAGTTGTATGTAGCTCCGTCATCGTAAGAAGTGCCTCCGCCTCCTGCTTCCGTATTCCAATGAGTAAATGAATAGCCTTCGTAAGTGAACGTATTAGTGGTAAGCGCGGCTGGCGAGTCGCTGGTTTGAGGTGCCATAGTGCCCGTTCCCCCGTTGGCGTCGAATGTGACAGTATGTGTGGCTAAAGGTGCCCATTGCGCGAACAAGGTTACATCGGCGGTGAAGGCGTAAGTAGCTTCGTCGGCGTAGTCTGTTCCTGAGCCGTCATAGGCCGTATTCCATTTGTTAAAGGTGTAATGAGTACGCGTGAATGTGTTGGTCTTCAATGCGGTTGGCGTGTTGGCGGATTGAGGAGACATGGAACCTGTGCCACCGTTAGGATCGAATGTAACAGTGTGCGAACCTGGGGGTAGGGGAACCGGCTCGGAAACAATCGCGCCGCCGTCTACCTTGAACTCTATCTTTGCGGTAACCGCGTTGCCGACTTTGCCTATCAAGTTGAATTTCGGCGCATAACAATAGCCGGTGATTATCTTATTCCCTGAGGACGGAACATCCCCGGCGGGGCCGATTACGAAGGGAACCTTGACGCGGCTATTCCAGACGCCGGTCGGCGCGCCGCCGGAACCTAGCGACAGAAACACTGGCGCAATACCCACGTCGGTAACCTGGTTGTAAGCAACCGTCAGCGTGAACGTCGATATGTCGATTGACGGCGACCACTGCGAGCCGCCTCCCGGGTTAGCAACTGAGACGCCATACCCGAAGGTTGTAACGTCGTTAATCTTGTACTCGCCGTTGAAATCAACATCGGTCACAGACGCCGAAATGTCTACGCCATTGATAAGGACTTTGAAATTTACTGAATCCAAATACGGGGCAATGTTTGTCATGGTTCCCTCCCTTATGCTGTATATACTTGTAGAGCCATTTCGACTCCGAGATAAGGCTTGCCGTTAAACATATATCGTCTGGCCGGGCTAACGCCCGTCAAGTGCGCGTGTGAGGCATCGGGCAACAGGGCATTGTCCTCAATGGCGTATATCGCCGCCCTGACGCTGTTCTGGCCTGTTGAATCAGTGTAGGTGTCTAAAACTTTGATTGCGTCCTCAGTGCGCGTTCCGGCGGGGAACATCGTCATTACAGACACGATAAAGTTCATGCGACTGAGCGTTTTCGAGAATGTTATTAGGTGTGACGTGTTAGTGTAGCGCAGGTACATAAACGTGTTATCATTGGGGTTGCTCGGCATATACGGGTATATCTTTAGAGTGGGGCTGATATTTTGCAGCGCCTCTACTAATTGCCCTCTGATACCTGCTATGCTCATTTAACGTTACCGCCCTCAAACTTTGTCTCTATATCCGCCGCTAGTTGGTCTAGCGCACTCTCTAGCTTCCAATCGGCTAACCAATCAAATGCGATCTGAAACATGTGATGCCCCGTCGTGCCGTGCATCGCTATACCGTACTGGACGGCGAAGACGTTTGCGCTGTGCCGGAAAGCCCACTCATTAAGATTCGTCCAGGATGTCCAATGGGGTGCGGTGTCCTCCTCTACGTCTATAGCGTAATCAACATCCGTCCCGACCTCGCCATAGAGCGGCATAGGTGACGGGTCAATTTCCCCTCGTATGTTGCCCCTTAGAAAGCCGGTATCGACGGGCGTCTTATCCATGACCATTGCTTGCGTGTCTGGAATGAGGCTTTCAAAGAATTGCCGCAACGGATCGCCGAGCAATTCGGGCAAAATCTCATTGAGATTGTCAGCGCGGCTTATCGAAATATCGACTTCCATGCTATACCCCTGATACGGTTGGCCGTCCTGTGTCGCGAGTTACGTAGATTTGATCTACCCAGCCACAGAGTCTACAATGTCTGATACCGTCGATAGACTTCTCCAGCGACTCCCATCCACATCTAGGGCAGTCAGGCCGCTGGTACGGTTGCATGGCGTTGCATCCGCGAATCATGCCACTTATCTCATATCCGAGGCTCCCAGTATCAGCCATGTTAGTCTCCTACCCATGTCGCTACACGTTCGCGCTTGTAGGGCTTCAATAGCCCGTCCGCTTCGTTGCCGAGCGGAGCCTTATCGGTTCCCGTAACCGCGTTGCCGACAGACCCGCCGGACGAAAGACGCTTATTATATTCGTCCTTTGCGATGATAAGGCAAGCTCTATTAACGTCAGCGGGGTATTGAGCGACATATAT
>Ga0187877_1004641_pt1 | contig 10442 bp, 8 predicted proteins | sample June2016WEW_17_1_3_FD_132430 | JGI IMG/M metagenome (GOLD analysis project Ga0187877, IMG submission 132430) | Peatland microbial communities from SPRUCE experiment site at the Marcell Experimental Forest, Minnesota, USA - June2016WEW_17_100 | ecosystem: Environmental > Terrestrial > Soil >... | reverse complement strand
GGTCGAAAAATGCGATGTGACCGATTTCGACCAGGTGCGGTCGGTTGTTACGAAGACCGTCAACCAGTTCGGTGGGCTGGACATCATCGTCAACGCAGCTGCAATTCATCCCTTCGGCACGGTGCTGCAAACGGATCTTGCGACCTGGAATCGCTGCATGATGGTGAACGTTGGCAGCATCTATCTGATGGCGCATCTCGGCATCCCGGAGATGAAAAAGCGCGGAGGCGGATCCATCATTAATCTGGCATCCGTTCAGGGATATGCCTGCCAGCGGGGAGTCGCCGCGTATGCCGCATCCAAGGGGGCAATTCACAGCTTGACGCGCGCCTTGGCACTCGACCATGCCGCCGACAACATCCGCGTCAATTCGATCAGCCCGGGCTCGATTCGCACGCCCATGTTGGCGCGTTCGGCGGCAAACTTCTCGCCGGATGTGCCGGTTGAAGAAGCATTCGCGCGTTTTGGCGCGGCGCATCCGCTGGGGCGTATCGGCACACCTGAAGAAGTCGCAGAATTAGCGGCGTTTCTAGCATCGGATAAAGCAGGATTCTGCACTGGTGGCGATTACCTCGTGGATGGCGGACTACTCGCTGGCATTGGTGTCCAGTGATCATTGGGGCACCCTCGCCGCGATCTATGTTGAGCCCTTCCATCGTGCCTCGCAGGCGATGGCGAATCGCTTTTCTGCTCGCCTTTGGGGTGCTGGTCAACTTCTTCGACCGGATCAACCTATCGGTCTCACGTGATGCGCTTCATGATTCGTTCGGATTATCGTTGGTTGCATTTGGATATCTCTCCAGCGCCTTCAGTTGGACTTATGCCGTGATGCAGATGCCTTGTGGAGTGTTGCTGGACCGGTGGGGAGTGCGCCGCGTGGGAAGAATCAGCGCGCTCCTGTGGAGCATATCCTCTTTCGCCGCCGCCATAGCCCCCGGCATCAACTGGTTCTTCGGAGCACGCTTTCTTCTGGGTGTGAGCGAATCTCCCACGTTTCCCGCGAATGCTAAAGCCTTGGGATACTGGTTCACGCGAGAAGAAAGAGGCTTGGCGACGGCGATCACGGACGCGGCGGCGAAGTTCTCCACCGCAATCGGAGTTCCGCTGATCGGCCTGCTGCTCATATATTTTGGCTGGCGCTGGAGTTTTGCCGCCACCGGCTTCATCAGCTTTCTTTATTTTGTGCTGTTTTACTTCATCTATCGCAATCCCAGTGAAGACCGGGAACTTACGCCGCAGGAGCACGATTTCATTCTGCAAGGCGGAGCACAACTGGAAGACGAGGCAAGAGTACGAAGCGGCAGCTCGCTGGGTTACCTCTTGAAGCAGCGAAAGGTTTACGGGCTCGCGCTGGGATGGGGTGCCTATAACTACACTTTCTTCCTCTTGCTGACGTGGCTGCCCAGCTATCTTTCCGTTTCGCTCCATGTGGACTTGTTCCACTCAGTCTTCTACACGAGCCTTCCTTGGTTGTTCGCCACGGCGACGGATCTCCTGGTTGGCGGATGGCTGGTGGATGCTGTGATCCAGCGTGGTCACGATGCGAATCGCGTCCGCCAAACCGTTCTAGTGGCGGGAATGGCTTTCGGTCTCGCGATCTTCGGCGCGGCGAGGGCCCACAGCGCAACAGCTGCGCTAGTCTGGATCAGCCTTGCCTTGGGAGGATTGGCTGCGGCCGCACCCGTGGCGTGGACCATTCCATCTCTCATTTCTCCGCGGGAAAGTGTCGGCACACTGGCAGGAGCGGTCAATCTTTGTGGCCAGATCGCGGCGATCTCCGCGCCAATCGTTACTGGCTACATCGTTTCCGCATCACACTCGTTCGCCGCCGCGTTCGTGACGGCGACTGTAATCCTGCTACTGGGAATTGTCGGCTACATCTTTTTACTCGGACGCATCGAACCGATCCCAGAACCGTGATTTAAGTCAGTAGCTACGACTTGTCATGTGCAAGCGAGCACGTTTGCGCTTCTTCACGGCTTTCCTGCTGTCACAGGCAGAACGTCGTAGAGCGGCTGCACTGGCCTCACGTCTGGACTCTCATCTGCGACCGAGATAGCGAGGATGCGGATCCTTTCGTTATCCGGAACCTTGATGGCCTTTGTGCCAGCCGGCAAGTCGATTGGATATGCGAAAAGATAAGAATAACGGTAGGGCACATTCTCGCCCGCGGCGTTGTGATGATGCGAGCAGTACCACGCCAGATCGGCACGCTTGATGTAGCCCGGCTCAATACCAGTCATCTCGCCGTAATCGTCATGGGAAGTGTCTTTCGAACTCCACTGCCGGTCGTCCCACTGACCAATGAATCCGCCCCAATCCTCAACATTGAGCTCAGCTTCAGAGTTGCCTAGGTTGAACGTCACCTTCCGATCGCCATCCGCAGAGGCCGCCAGTACGTACAAGCGGTTATAGTGACCGACTGGCAGATCAATCGTCTGCCCCTTCGCCACAAGCGCGTTGGGCGCACCACTCTTCGCCGGAGCAAGCTGGAATTGCACGTCGTTGAACGTAATCTGTGCAGGAAGCATCTCCGCCGGCAAAGCGCTGCCCTTGCCGTCAAATCCAGCTTCCGACTTGGTGCCGTCATTGCTGGCAGTTGCCAAGTCATACTTCAGTGACACCGGAACCGAACTCACAGCCGCGACCTTGGCCCGAGGCGCAGCCAGCCGAACAGCGAACGTGCGCGGCTGATACGCGGAGAACGAGGTGACCAGAACGCCGCCCTTCACCGCCGCCGCTCCCACCGCTTGCTCCTGCCCATTCACTTCGCGTGCAGCGATGATCGGCGTGTTGAATGTCACGCGTACGTCCGGCTGGGTTTTGTCATCGAGTTCAACCATGCGCACGATAATCTCATCGCTCAGTTCCGCTTTCTTCAGCGCCAACACCCGTATCCGCGGATTGCTGACCATGAGCAGTGAAAACTCCCGCCCCAATGGTCCTGCACGCTTTGGAGCTTCGAACGCGATGAGCGGATCGTTCAAGCGTTGCGCTTGCCAATCGGTCTCAGCGTGGCGCCAGTCGCCAGCGTGTCCGGCGATGCCATAGACGAAGTCATGATGTCCGATATCCTGCGTCCCCTGGTCCGCATAACCTCCGCGCGTTCCAGGCGTGCGGATCATCGTCAATCGAATCGTGTGGTCGTTCGGCTTATCCGATCCATTCTTGCAATCGGTCAGGATGGTTGCGCCGAACTCGCCGCTCGCATCGGTCAAATCAATCCACTGATGCGACGGCACTTCGAACTTCCCCGGCTCGGCGGTGGGCCGCTCGATCGTCCCAATGTCCCAGTTATAAGTGGCCATCTCATTGGAAGCCGTCAGCGGAAAGGTCGCTTTCAGATTCGACTCTTTCGTGTTCCAGTCGATCGCGTTCTCGAACTCGACGCGCTTCCCCGCATCCCCAGCCGACAGGCTAATCGTTTGGACGAACCTGGAGCCTGCGGCCTCGCGCGCAACTTCCACTGCCACCCGCGCCGGACCATTCTCCACCACGCGAATTTTTGCCGGACCGCCGACGTATGCTTTCGGAGCAGCCTGTTCCTGATCCCAGTCCATATTCCAGGCAGGCCAGTGCTCGGGATTGTCATAGGAAATGGCCAGACGCGCCGAAGCGGCCAGTAATTCTCTGCCAATCGACTTGTCGAAAATACTTGCCACGTCGCCATCCGAGTTCAGTTTCACCCGGTAGTACTCGTTCTCGAGCGAACTCTCCGAGACTTGCAGCGTTCCTGCGCGAGCGGTGGCAGCCTCTGGCTGCACATCGAAAACCGCATATCCGACGGACGGCGCCTTGGCTGCGAAGATTACTTTCCCGTTCGAAATCTGCGCGGGAACTTCTTTCCCGTCCGGACCCATCACATGCACCGCCTTCGCCATGCCGCCGGGAAAATCCACCGTTGCCTCGACCAAGTCTTCCCGCGCGATGTTCAACGGGTTGAAGACAACGATCGGCACGCCTTTCGTCTCGGTGTCCAGCGCCGCGGAAACGCCTTCGGTGGCGTTGGTGAGAACACCGGCGAATTGATTCATCGCGATCACATCATCGTTCCAGGCAAATTCGTAAGCCTTCGGAGTGGCAGTTCCGGCGGCGATGTCGTGAAACTGGCCGCCCATCACCAGCGTCCACGCATCATTCAAACGCTGCATCGGATACGGCCGCGCACCCAGCCATTCCGCGGCAATCGAAGCCTTCTCCGCGGCATCGGCCAGCAATTCTTCTTTTCGAAGCCAGCGCTTTTGATAAGCCTGCGACGTCAACGACCCGGCGGAATGGTTCGTTAGCTCCATTTCACCGGTGTAGCGTGGAAGTCCGGCGGCTTCGGCTGGGGTGATATCGCGGAACATCTGCTCGGCATTCGCGGAGATCACGTGCACTGGGCCGTCGCCGACGTTCATCGGTGTACCCTCGGCATGCGAGAGACGAGAAAAGAGCGGATCTTCGTCAAGGGGAAAGCTTGCCGTGCCTTTCGTCACAATGGCTTCGAGCCGTTTCACGGATTCCTCATCCGGAGTACCGCCAATGTCCCCCGTGCCGTAATAGTGATAATCGGTGAGTACGCCACTGATCTTGCCGTTTAGTTCGACGCGCGCCGCCCAGTCCCCCTGATGGCGGTTTACTTCTCGATCGAGCTCGACCATGGCGAACGCTCTCTGCTGAGTTCGCAAGTCGAGAAATTCTTCGATCTTCTTTTGATCCAACATTCCACCGTTCTGCTCGGCCTGCTCAACTTCTTTCTGCAGCGGCTGCAGCCTCTTATTAAGGTCCTCCAGTACGAGATTTGGCGCTAGCGGGGACAACGGCTTGCTGAGATCGCTGTAAATTCCGCCGCTGTAATCGCCCGGATTCAGTCCAGCCAGCACGCTCTCGCCATCTGGCCCTACCCACACGCCCACATTGAAGGGCGTGCCTTGCGGCGTTTTCTCCAGCGATTCTGGGCCTCCGCCAGGAGCAGAGGATCCCCACACCAACTTCTGCGTCGAGAATGCTTTCACGCCGGAGTGCGCGAGAATAGTCGGCAGCGAAGCTGGAAATCCGAAACAGTCAGGCAGCATGTATTCCGCGCTGGCTCTGCCGAGTTCTCGGCGAAACCAATTATTCCCGTACAGCACCTGCCGGATGATGGTTTCAGCGCTGGGTGTGTTTACATCGCCCTCTTCCATGGATGAACCCGCCGGAAACCATCTCCCCTCGTCCACATACTTCTTCACTCTCGCAAAATCGGCGGGGAAATATTCCTTCATGAGACGGTAACGGTTGGCCCCGCTGAAATTGAAGATATAGTGCGGATATTTGTCGAAGAGCTTGAAATTATCCTCCATGGTTTTGCGAATATATTCGTCGATGACCTGCGGATACTCCCATCGCCATTCTGTATCCAGGTGAGCATAGCCAACCACATAAAGCGTGGGTTGCTTCGTCAAATCGGGCTTATTGTTCGTTTGTGCATTTCCCGTGCTGAAAAATAAGAAGAGGAGGCAGGCCAGTTGGATCGTCATTAAGATCGCACGGAAGCGTCGCATCGTAACTCTCCAGAGATCTAACGTGCAGGCAAGCGGTTTTACAATATCAGGTTTTGCAAAGTGCGAAAGCAGGACTCGATGATGGCGCCTTGTATGGTGTAGGTTAGAGGTATGCCGCCGAAGCCTCAGGGCCGCCCACCCCGCTGGTACGCGATTCCGGTGCGCGTCTTGCTTGTGACATTCATCGGCACTCTGATCTCATTCGCCGTCAGCCTGTTTCTGGGAATCGTCGGGACCGTGGTCGTGTCAGGTGTGCGCGGTGTCCGCGCTGACATGACTGTAGCCTATCGCCACATAGCTCTGCCCTTTGCGGTGGTCGCCGGAAGCATCATCTTTGTTCTGGCGCTCGCCATGGAAATCCGCCACTACCGCCAAACCAAGACGCTGGCGGCCATCGAGAGGGTTAGCTGAATATGCCTGCGGACTCGCCGCGCATTGCCATCCCCATGCCTCATTCCGGCAATCGCGAATATGCAGAACGCGCGATCCCACAATACGAACGCGCCGTTACGCTCGCCGGCGGCGAACCGGTGCGCATTCCGCTCGATCGCACGCCCGCCGAAGTGATGAAAATGGTTGAGCGCTGCGACGGAGTGCTCTTGCCCGGCAGCAACGCCGACGTCGACCCCGCCAAGTTTGGCGCACCCCGCTCTCCGCGCACTGCGGCCGCCGACCCTCGCCGTGACGCCGTCGACGAACTTCTGCTGCAGGACGCCTACAACATGCGCAAGCCCGTCCTCGGCATCTGCTACGGCCTGCAGAGCCTGAACGTTTACCGCACCGGATCGCTCATCCAGCACATTCCAGATTTTCTGCCGAAAGAATTGCGCACGCGTGTGAATCACGGCGCAGGAAAGAAAGTCGCAATAGCGCACAAAGTTGAAGTTGCCGCGGATTCGAAACTCGCACGGATCCTCGCGCCAGGTGCCAGGACACTCGTGCTTCCGGTGAACTCATCGCATCACCAGTCGGCCGGCACAATCGGCGTCGGCCTGCGCATCGCAGCCCGCTGCATCGACGATGGCATCATCGAAGCGTTGGAAGGTACTGCTCCCGATCACTTCGTGCTCGCGGTACAGTGGCATCCCGAGCGCTCCGTGGATGAAGACGAACCTTCCCGTGCCATTTTTCACGGGCTCGTGAAAGCAGCGGAAGCGCGGCGCAATCAACTTAAGAGTGAGATTGACAGGGTGAAGTGAAAACTATTTCGTCTTCTTGCGCGCCTTTTTCGGATTTCCCCGTGCCTCCAGCAACACCACCACGTGGGTGAGTGCGGTATTCTCCAGATTGAGCCCTTCCGGAGTCTTCGCCTTCAGCCCGACACAATCGGCAGGAATTCCCAACAGCTGCGCCACCCGCATTCGAATCGCTGTTGCATGCGGTCCAATCTTTGGCGCAGCCAGAATCAGACTGGCGTCGATATTCGCCACGCCATATCCCGCATGGCGGACACGCTTCAACGCCTCGCGCAGAAAGACGACCGAATCAGCGCCCTTCCACTTCGCGTCAGACGGCGGGAATAGGTCTCCGATATCAGGCGCAGCTACCGCCCCGAGCAACGCGTCAGTGATGGCGTGCAGCAGCACGTCGCCGTCGGAATGCCCGCCTAAGCCCTTGTCGTGCGCCAGAGTGATACCACCAAGCTTCAGTGGGGTTCCAGAACGGAATTCGTGCGAATCAAACCCATAGCCGATGCGAGTAGCAGGCTTGGTGGCTCGTTGGTCCTTGGCTGATGGCATCCGACTCAATGAGTAGCCTTCAGATAAAATTCCGCCAGTTCCATATCCGCCGGAGCCGTGATCTTGATATTCCGCGGCGACCCCATCACGACGGCCACGTCGTGCCCCGATCTTTCCACCAGCGAAGCTTCGTCGGTGCCCATAAATCCGTCCGCCGAAGCCTCATCAAACGCCTTCTTAATCACGCTGTAGCGAAAACCTTGCGGCGTCTGCGCCATGACGATACCAGCGCGAGGAATGGTCGCTTTGATCAATGCTCCCTCCGCCGTGCGCTCGACTTGCTTCACCGTATCGATCGCGGGCAGCCCGGCAACCGCAGCGCCATATTTCTCCGCCGCTTCAATCACTTCCTGAATGATTTCACGGGTCACAAACGGGCGCACCGCATCGTGCACCAAAACGACATCGTCGGCTGCCGCCTCAACTGCGTTGAGCGCACTCTCCACCGACTGCTGCCGGTGCTCCCCGCCAACAACAAACTCGATTTTCTTGTTCAGAAGGTCCTTCGCTTCGTTCTCTAGGCGCGCCCGAAATCCAGAAATTTCGTTTTCTCGCAACGCGATCCATATCTCACTTACCGCATCGACGGCGGCAAACTTGCGCAGCGTGTGGATGAGAATTGGTGTTCCGCCCAACTCGGTGAACTGCTTCGAGGGTGGCGCCTTCTTTTGCTTGCCTTTGGCACCGACGGACATCGGAGCCATGCGGGTTCCCAGACCCGCCGCCGGAATTATGACAACCACCTTCATCGCGGCCTGTAAGTATACGAGTGGGAAGCCGGAGAGTTCAAATCGGCAGGGCCTCGAGTTGCCAGCGAGTAGCTGCGACAGACACTCACCAATTTGTCAGCCCGCTCTCGTCAGACATAAGATCGATACTAGTGATCAGTTGCTGGTTGTCCGCCAGCGGCTGTCCGGAAGGATAGGCAATCTTTATGCCTGATCTTGCAACTCACTATCTCGACGAAGCGCGGCGTCAAATGCGCGGCCAAAAGCGCCTGGCCGAGGGCGCGATCGCCCAACTCAAAGACGAAGAACTATTTCTTACCCTCGACCCCGAATCGAATTCCGTCGCTATCCTCATCAAGCACATGGCGGGCAGCATGCGCTCCCGTTTTAGAGATTTCCTCGCCACCGATGGCGAAAAGCCCGACCGTTTTCGCGATCAGGAATTTGAACTCAATACCGCGACCACCCGGGCCGACGTGTTGCGCTGGTGGGACAATGGATGGGCGCAGGTGTTTAGCACGCTCGATGCGCTCAAGCCCGAAGACGTGATGCGCACGGTGACGATTCGCGGCGAACCGCATACCGTTCTCCAGGCCATCAACCGGCAGATCGCACACTACGGCGGCCATACCGGGCAGATCATATTTCTAGCCAAGCATCTGCGCTCAAGCGATTGGAAGACGCTAAGCATCCCGCGCGGCAAGTCGGAAGAGTATAAGATGGCGCCTCCCAAAACCTACAAGCCCATGAGTTAGACAAAGGATGGGCCGCGCAACCCAAGCCTCAAAGAAAGCGTCTCACGCTTGGTGCTACAATCTTCCGTTTGCTTCAAAGGCTCTACAAGCTGAAACTAACGACGGAAGTCCTTTCCAATAGCGGTGAGGTCATAATCTCATGTCATCCACAATGCTGGCGGTCGTCAAGCCGGAGGCCGCGCCCGGCGCGGAAATTCGCGAAGTAAACATTCCAGCCTTCGGACGGACCGAAGTGCTGGTCAAAGTGAAGATGGCCTCCATCTGCGGCACTGACCTGCACATCTACAACTGGGATCGCTGGGCGCAGAACCGCATTCATCCGCCTCTGATACCGGGACACGAATTCTGCGGCGAAGTGGCCGCTTTCGGCGATGAAGTGACCAGCGTGAAGGAAGGCGACTTTGTTTCCGCCGAGATGCACGTGGCTTGTGGTAAATGCCTGCAGTGCCGCACCGGCGAGGCCCACATCTGCCAGAACGTAAAGATCATCGGCGTGGATGCGAACGGCGCTTTTGCCGAGTATGTAGTCATTCCCGAATCGAATATCTGGAAGCTCGACCCAGCCATTCCGCAGGAGTATGCGTCGATTCTCGACCCGCTGGGCAACGCGGTTCACACGGTGCTAGCGGGCGAAATCGCCGCTAAGACGGTAGCCATTACGGGCTGCGGGCCCATCGGACTTTTTGCGATTGCAGTAGCGCGCGCCGTGGGAGCGACCGGCGTGTTTGCCTTCGAAGTGAACGAGCACCGGCGCAAAATCGCGCTCGCGATGAAGGCCGACTATGTGCTCGATCCATCGAAAGAAAATGCGAAAGCGGTCGTGATGGAGAAGACAGGCGGGCTTGGCGTGGACGTGGTGCTCGAGATGGCAGGCCATCCTGATTCGATTCGAACCGCTTTCGACATCGTACGGCGCGGCGGTAGAATCTCCCTTCTCGGGCTGACCTCAAAGCCCATCTCGCTGAACTTTTCCGAAGACATTATTTTTAAAGGCATCACGGTGCAGGGCATTAACGGACGCCGCATGTACCAAACCTGGTACCAGATGACGGCTTTGCTTAAGGCCGGCAAACTCGATCTGCATCCTGTGATCACTGACCGCATCCCGATGAAGGATTTTTCCAAAGCCATGGAGCGGTTGAAGACGGGCGAGGCCAGCAAGATACTCGTATATCCGAACCGCGTACGATGATTGCGCGAAACAAGAATTGCAGTCGGAGATGAACTCATGAGCCTTGATGCATTCGTGCGCTGTACTTGCATCCGGGAGGGAAAGGCCAAGCCGCACCCGTTCCCTGATCGCCTCACTTTCGATGAGTCGGGCGAGCCGACGCTGACTGGCGATCCTTCCGAAGAGGAATGGGAGGCTCACGACCAGTGGGTGGGTGAGTCGTGTGAGCACGAGGGATATCTTCTCTCAATGTTCCTCGGCAACATCACCCGCCTTGGCAACTTGCGCACTTTTCTACGCGGCTTGCAGGGCAGCCCCGGACCGCGATTTCCCATTCTGCTGGAAAAAGTTCTCTACGACGGTACGCACACCGGCGATTGGATCTCCAGCAAAGACGCGGTGAAGCTTTTGAAAGAAGTGAATACCGTACTCCACTCCAGCGACATTCTGGCGGATTCCGAGAAAGAGTTCTTCACCAACATGAAGCTTCTGTGTGAGGCCAGCATTGCCACCGGCAACCCGAT
>Ga0187877_1004640_pt1 | contig 10444 bp, 8 predicted proteins | sample June2016WEW_17_1_3_FD_132430 | JGI IMG/M metagenome (GOLD analysis project Ga0187877, IMG submission 132430) | Peatland microbial communities from SPRUCE experiment site at the Marcell Experimental Forest, Minnesota, USA - June2016WEW_17_100 | ecosystem: Environmental > Terrestrial > Soil >... | reverse complement strand
TCACATAGCTTCACGTTCTACCAGTTTCTTATGGGCTCGGTGACCGCAAAAGTGTTACACGGGACCGAGTGCCCGGTTTGGACCGGTGCGCACGTGCAAGAATCGCTGGTGCAGAGGTTTGCGATCCGCAACGTCCTGGGCGCGGTCGAGTTGGGCCCCCGTGCTGACATAACCGTGTCGTGGGCCGCCCAAATAGCCACCGAATTTGGTGCTCATCTTACGCTCGCTAACGTCACTGCCGGGGTGGAGTTGTGGGGGCCCGGCGGCAGCTACGTCGATCAGAGGTGGAAAGAGGAGCTCGTCAGCAACGCTTCCCAGCAAATGGCAAAGCTCCAGCAAGACACGGGCATCAAGGCCGATGTATTCATCGGCAGTGGTAACGTGCCCAAGGTGCTGAGCCAAGCTGCGAAGCAGACGAAGGCGGATTTACTGGTTACCGGGTGCTACCCTTATGGCGGTCACCTGCGGACGCACGGCTACGGAATCATTTGCGCGGTGCCGATCCCGGTTCTGAGCGTGTGAGAGTGGAACGTTCCTAGATAAGCGCCAAGCCTCGCCCCAGCAATCGCAGTGGCAAGTCACCCGTCGATTGCTCGCTGAAACAGTGGCGACGGTGAGCCAACACCTTTAAGCTCACGGAAATCACGGTTGAATCCTATAAGGCATTCCGCCGATCACCGCTTAAGCCAAGTTCCACGGTCCATAGCCGAACAGCTCTACGCCAATTCCAATCCTTCTCGGCCTCAGCGTGGCCATCGGCAAGCGCTTGTTGCCAGACCAAAATCAGTGTCTCTCCTTAAATATTGAACCACTTTGTCCTGCGCCACGACTGACTGATTTTGAACAGTGCAATGAGCAAGACTGCACAGACAGTGATAAAGAAAGACGGTGAGAATGTAAATGGTGCTGACCCGGCGGGCGGCACCCCCCCCTCGCACGGCAGAGGCAGTGACACGACTTGGACGCCGGCCGCAACGGGCAGGTTTGGAAACATCGCCAGGACGAGTGGAATCGGCGGGATAAGAACGGCAACTGGTTTCGTTCCCAAGGGAATGACCGCCCAGGGCTAAGAATTCAATGATAGAAGGAGGGACAAAAATGAGCAAGTCGCTGATTCTCGGTATCCTGTTCCTGCTGTTCTGTTCCACTGCCTTCGCTGTAACTGCAGTCAAGGGCAGGATTGAGAAGATCGACCGCACGGCCAAGACCATCGTCGTGAAGGCGGCAGATGGTACTGAACACACGTTTCATTTTGTGGGGCGGACTGCGGTCCACGGCGCTGAAATGGCGGGCGCGGACGCGAAAGAATCATTTCACGGATTGCGGGAAGGTAGTGAAGTGATTGTGCACTACACTGCCAGGGGAAGCCAAGAGACCGCCCTGGAGATCGACCACATTGGCGAGCGTGGCCTAAAGACTACCGAGGGCACTCTCACCCACCTTGATCGGAACGCAAAAACCTTTACCATCAAGGCGGAAGACGGAACCGAGCATGAATTCCGCTTAACCGAGCACGCCGCGGAAGATGCGGGCAATGAGATTTCTGAAGACGCACAGAAATCCGCCAAGGTCATCATTTACTACACGGAGCAAGCCGGTCAACAAGTCGCGCACTATTTCAGCAAGAATTTTTAGCTCGAAGGCGCCAGCTAATCGGGGCGGCTGGACTTTGACCTTTAAGGGGCAGTGTATCCCCCGCTCAAGTCGCGCCGAATTTTTCTCTCAAGGGCGGCATCCCCTCCGATTGCGGGCGCGGCACAGCCACGGCAATTACGCCACCGGACTAACTTCTTGTCCTCCGTTGAATGAAGGTGGAGTGTGCTCGGAGCTTGTATGGGAGCTATTCCCAGGCCGAAAGTCTTCCCAAAACCGTTGGCCCCTGACCGGGCATGACCATTCATTGGGCGGGCGATTCGAGCAACGCCGGGGATTCCGCGAAGCCTGAAGAAGTGGCATTGGTTGGTCACTCAGCCGGACCCTCGCAGGGTGCTCAACGTCCACGAAGTCACACGATGTTTCCGACAGCTCCGCAAATCGCTCGATCAGGCCGGTCTCTAAGATGTCACCGTGAGTCAGGATCGCGACAAGGGCGTAATGAGGAGTGAGCAAGGTGACAAGGACGCAATTTTGGCGGTTGCTAGCGACAGTTCCTTTCCTGGTATTGTTTTTCCCCGGTCCCGCCGCCTGCCAGGAAGATCGAGGAACGCCGGTGCGTGGTGAAGCGACCCAGTTCAACTACACGAAAAGCCACAGCTTTCCCGATGTTTTTTCTCCCTACATCGCTCCCTTTGTCCCCGAGCCGCGACTGGACACCTCGCGACGGCTTCAAAACCTGATTGTCGACGGCAAACTGAATTTGACACTTGATGACGCCATCGCGCTGGCCTTGGAAAACAATATGGAGATCGCCGTGGCGCGGTACGACCTGCCCAATGCCCAGACGGACCTGCTGCGCGAGAAGGAGGGCGGCGCGACACGTGGTGTGGCGGGCTCACATCAGTCCTCCACCCTTTTTTCCGGTCTAGCCTCAAACACCCCAACCGCCAGTTTCAATCCGGAGTTTGTCTCCGGCCTTTCGGTAGGCTTTAACCAGCACTTGTTAAAAGGCTTTGGCACCCGCACCAACTCCAGGTTTATCCGTATCGGCCGTAATGATGTGAAATTTTCCATAAGTATCTTCCGCCAAAACGTGATCAACGAGGTTGCGGTCGTGATGACCACTTACTACGACCTGCTGTCCGACCTGGAAATGATTCGCGCGGCACAAGAAGGACTGGAGCATGGGCAGAAGCTCCTGAAAAACAACCAAGCCGAAGGGAAGAGCGGGCCCGTGGCTCATTACGATGTGCTGCTGAGCCAGGAGGAAGTCGCTTTGCGGCAGCAAGACTTGCTGGAAGCGCAAAACACCTTCTCCGAGCACGCGCAATCCCTGAAAGCCAAAATCTCCAAGAGTTTCAATGAGGAGTTGGCGACGGTGGAGGTTATCCCCTCCGACCGGCTGCCTGATCCCCATTCCGATGATGTGCCTGCGTTGGCCGAGGCCCTACGGGAACCTGCCAGCCATCGGCCGGAGATCGAGCAGGCCGATTTAAGCTTGTGCAATCAGCAGATCGCGATCCAAGCGACACGCAATTCGCTGTTGCCCTCGCTTGATGTCTATGCCTCCTATTATCCCTCGGGGTTGGATGGGGCGCTGCGCCCTACCTTCGGGAATATCTTCCAAAACGACTTCCCCAACTTATCCTACGGCGCGAGGCTCAACCTCTCCATTCGCAACCGTACCGCTCAGGCCGATGCCGCACGGGCGCTGCTGGAACAACGGCAATTGCAAACGGAGCTCCAGAATGCGAAGGACTGTGCCGTTTGGGATGTCAGCAAGGCGGTAAGCGCGGTGCAGCAGGCTCGGGACCGACTCGATGCCGCGCTGAACTGGTGACGCTCGCGCGCCAGGTGCACGAAATGCAGCACCAGAAGTTCACCTTGGCTTTGGCCACCGTGGAAGACGTCATCACGGCACAACGGAATCTGGCTGCGGCCCAAAGCCATGTGGTGATAGCCCGCGCCATCTATGCCAAGACATTGATCCAGTATGAACTGGCGACCGGAACCCTTCTGGACCGACACAACATTGTATTGTTCGAGGCCATTGATGGGGATGTTCACCGTGTACCCAATATTCCTGGCACACCTGAGCTGGCGAATTAGCAATGGCGAAGTCAGCAAGGGCCATCGATAGATTCAAGAATTATTTGCCAGTTTCCTTTCGCTCCCCAGCCTCGGCCGGTTTCGCTTTCGCTCCGCTGAGGCTGGGCTTGGCCAGCGCGAGATCCTTCAGGAGATCCTGAATCACCGCATCCTTCGGGCGCGAACTAACTCGCTCTGTTTTGCTCCAAAGGAGGTCGCCCCGTGGCGAAATCAACTCCATTTCGATCGCGACAGTCGCAGGGCTTAAAAAGTCGGGGCTCCACGATAATTCGTTCACAAGCAGGGTCGAATTGATAGCGTCGCCGCTGAGCCGGTAGTGAGTGTACTTCTCAAAATCCGTTCTCACTTGCATAGCGGCTTGATTGTCGCCCCTGACGAATACTTCCTGCCCCCATAGGGGAATCGCCAAGAGCAGGCTGAAAAGCAAAAATGTAACGCAGGCTTTATGCATCGTATTCCTCCTATACCAAGTATTTTCCGTTCTGTCGCGCCGGCAACCTTAGCGAAGGGACTGGTGGTTGCATTGATCGAGGGAGAGTTAGAAAGTGCGGTGGCGGTCGGAAATAGCAGCGTTATGGGAAGAATGACACCACGCGTGGGGGACACCATAAACCTCTCTGCATGGGTCCTCAGACGCTCAAGACCGGGATGTGCGACTCCCGAATGATCCCATAGCCGTTACCGTTGTCCCCCAAATGGCCGCGAACAGGACTGTGTCCGATGACCAAGACATCAGCCTTCGTTTGCTCTGCCGCTCGGTTCAACAGCTCAGGGACGTTGCCACTCTCGATGATAATTTCGGCCTTTGTGCCGACGTCCTGCTGAAGCTTGGCGATCTCTTCGGCGGCGAAGCCGACGATCTTTTCCTTCCACGCAGGGTCGACGTAGGATCCGCCGGGGCCGTAGATCTCCACGCCGGCCGTAATGTGGACGAGCGTAAGAGTCGCACCGACGGCCGCGGCCATCTCGGCGGCCATCGACACGGTGTGGCGGCTGTGATGGGTCAAATCCACCGAGCAGAGGATGTGACGGATCGAAAACTCGCGCGCCGACGCCTCTTCCAGGTGAGCCCCTGTCCAGACCGGGCATGGGCTTTCGTGCAGTACCTTCGCGGTCACTGAGCCCAGCAGAAAGCGGTAGAACGGCCCATGGCCATGGGTCGACATCACGATCAAGTTGGCGTTCCGGTCGCCAGCCGTCTTCACGATTTCCTGGGCCGGGTCCCCTCTGAGCAGCACACGTGTGACCGCAATCCCGTCGAGATCTGGCCGCAACTCCTGATCCAGATCCTTCTGAGCCCGCTGGACGATGTGCGCGTGCAAGTCCCGCGCGGTGATCTCGTACCCGCTCTCCAACACGCCCGCGGGATAGTTGAGAGGCGTTACCACGTGCAGCAGGATCATCTCTGCATGGAAGCAGCGCGCCAACCACACGGCCTGGTGCACGACGTGCCGAGAAGTATCCGTGAAGACAACGGGAACAAGAATTTTCTGAATGCTCAGCATCACGTCACCTCTCAATTGACGGAGCCCATCCGGCAAGGCTGACGCGACCAACAGTGCCCCAGGCCCACGAAGCTGACCTTCATGCCGGTCGCCAAACCACCTAACCGCTCATCAGCCCGGGCAGCTTTGCGATCAAGTTGAGCCGGAAGTACCTACGGTCATCCTCCCCGATTCCGGGCTCAAGCAGCTCTAAGCGCCTTGCTCTTGGACGAGATGCACTCCAGCAGATCGTTCCAGGACTTGACGAACGATCCGGCCCCTTCTTCCTGAAGCTGGTCGCCCAACGCGTCAATGTCAATTCCCGCCTTTGCGAACTGGTCCAAAACCTTCTCGCCATCACCGCCGTCCGGCGCCATGATCGGGCCGATATCGCCGTGATCGGCGAGGGCGTTCAACGTTCCCTCCGGCATCGTGTTCACCGTGAATGGCGCGGCCAGAGTCTTGATGTACAGGGTGTCGGCCGCCTTGGGGTCCTTGGTGCCGGTGCTAGCCCAGAGCAGTCGTTGCGGCCTCGCGCCGGCATTGTACACACACTGCCACCGCGGATTGCTCAACAGCTCGAGGTACGCTTTGTAGATTCGTCTGGCCACGGCGATGCCAAGCTGATTGCGCAGCGCTTCGGGTGCTTTGTCCACCACGGCGACGTCCCAGCGGCTGATGAATATTGAAGCTACGGACCCGACATCCGGATTCAGCCCGGCAGTGATGCGCCGTTCGATGCCACGCAGGTACGCCTCGGCCGCCGCGACATACTGCGCGCGGGAAAACAAGAGTGTCACGTTGATCGGCACGCCCGCGAAGATCGCCTCCTCGATGGCGGGAAGGCCCTCCTTGGTACCCGGAATCTTGATGAAGAGATTCGGCCGTCGCGCTCGGGCGTGAAGAGCCTTGGCGGCGGCGAGGGAGCCGGACGTGTCGTGGGCCAGCTGGGGCGAGACCTCCAAGGAGACCCAGCCGTCGACACCGTTCGTCAGGTCGTGGATCGATCGAAACAGATCGGCGGCCTGCCTGAGGTCCTCCAGTGCCAACTCGAAGAACAGCGCCTCGCCCGACTTGCCTTCGTTTAACTTCTGGCGGATGGCGTCGTCGTAATCGTGACTGTTCTTGATGGCGTGATCGAAGATCGTGGGGTTCGAGGTGAGCCCCGTGACCGATAACTCCTGGATGTAGCGGTGGAGCGCGCCACTGGTCAATAGACCCCGAGTGATGTTGTCGAGCCAGAGACTCTGGCCGATTTCGTGCAGTTTTTGGGTCGCTTTCATCATTTCCCTTCCTGCAGCAGTTTCCACTGCGATTTGTTATCTCCAGCCGTGGTTGGGCGGCGCTGGGCGGGCAGATCACACCGTGACCGTCACCGGTATACTGGAGTCCTAAATCTCATCGAAACGATAAAAAAACCTCAAGGGAACCCTTCATGGCCCAACTTCTTGGTTCTCCAAGGCCTGGACTTTAGCCAGGCGGCGTTGGTGGCGTGGAGCGCCGATGAAGTGAGCGCTCAGAAATGTTTCGATCAGTTCCCAGGCAAGCGCAGCCCCGATCACTTTCCCACCCAGACAAAAGACATTCATGTTGTCATCTTCGACGCCCTGATGGGCGGAGAAAACATCGTGGATGAGCCCGGCACGCACACCGGGAATTTTGTTCGCCGCGATGGACGCTCCCACGCCGCTGCCGCAGAGGGCTACTCCACGGTCCACCTCTCCAGCGGCGACGGCCCTGGCGAGGGGGATGATGAAGTCGGGGTAGTCATCTTCGGGGTTCATTTGGTGTGCGCCGAAATCCACGACCTCGTATCCCGAGCCACGCAACGACTCCGCCACCTGCCCTTTCAAGGCAAAGCCTCCATGGTCCGATGCGATTCCCACGCGCATCATGGTTTCTCCTCGACCTGCCGGATCAAACTATGGGTCGTCGAAAGTGTCGTCAAAGGTCTCTTGCTTGTCCTTTGCCTTTTCTTGTTGTGATGAAACATAGCCCACCAAAGAACAAAGATGCGCGCGGAACATCTGTGCTGGCCAATCGACTACAGTTTCAGTTTTTGGCCCTGGCACCCGGGGTGCTGGCATTGGCATGTTACTTCCAAGATGCTTTTCGCATCGGCACAGGAATCGCTGCAGTGTGTTTTCCCGTCCGCGGGTACACAGTTGCAAGCGGGATGTGCACATTTAGACGTCGCATTCATGGGAGCTCCTTTTGCAGAACGTACCCTTCTCTCCAGAATAACTGTAGCGTGGAGAACCTGGGTCATCGAGTTGAACGAGTGTCCCTACTCCGCTCGGGAGCACATATGCCCTCGCCCATTAAGCAGCATCGCATCAGAGGAAGCGACCAGCTGTTCCGGATTGCTCACCATGGGTAAATTATATTGTGCTAGGCCTCCCTGAGTTTCCGGTAGCGCCGGATCAGGATATTGGTCGAGCTATCATGCTGGAGTTGGGACTCTTTCTGGCTCTCGAGTTCGGGGATGATGCGTTGGGCAAGCACCTTCCCCAACTCGACCCCCCACTGGTCGAACGAGTCAATCTGCCAGATGGCACCCTGGGTGAAAACGCTGTGTTCGTACAACGCAACAAGTTTCCCCAGCGCCGCCGGGGTCAGTCGGTCCACTAGGATCGTGTTGGACGGACGGTTGCCCTCGAAGGTGCGGTGTGGCACAAGCCAGGGTGGCGTGCCTTCGGCCTGGACTTCCTGGGACGTTTTGCCAAAGGCCAGCGCCTCCGCCTGGGCAAGAACGTTGGCCAGGAGTACGTCGTGGTGCCGGCCGAGGGGGTTAAGCGGCTGGGCAAATGCGATAAAGTCACAGGGGATGAGCTTGGTCCCCTGATGGATCAGTTGGTAGAAGGAATGCTGGCCATTGGTGCCCGGCTCCCCCCAGTAGATCGGCCCGGTCTGGTAGCCAACCTCCGTTCCATCAAGCGTGACGTGTTTGCCGTTGCTCTCCATCGTCAATTGCTGGAGGTAAGCGGGGAAGCGCTTCAGGTACTGCTCATAGGGTAAGACCGCGATGGTCTGCGCGTCGAAGAAGTTGTTGTAATAGACGGCCAAGAGTCCCATGAGCACCGGCAGGTTGCGCGCGAATGGGGCCGTGCGGAAATGCTCGTCCATCTGATGAAAGCCGTCGAGCATGGCGCGGAAATGTTCGGGGCCGATGGCGATCATCGTCGAGAGCCCAATCGCCGAGTCCATCGAGTAGCGCCCGCCGACCCAGTCCCAGAACTCAAACATGTTACTGGTGTCGATGCCGAACTTCGCCACCTCTTGGGCGTTGGTCGAGACAGCGACGAAATGCTTGGCAATGGCAGCGTGATGTTTCAAGGTCGTGAGGGCCCAGTCGCGCGCCGTCTGCGCGTTGGTCATCGTCTCCAGAGTCGTGAAGGTCTTCGACGAGATGATGAACAGCGTCTCCTCGGCATCGAGGTCGCGTGCGGCCTCGGCGAAGTCGGTGCCATCGATGTTGGAAACGAACCGGAAGGTCAGGTCGCGCTGACTGTAGTGTCGCAAGGCTTCGTACGCCATCACCGGCCCCAGGTCAGACCCGCCAATGCCGACATTGATGACATTGCGGATCGGCTTGCCGGTGTGGCCCTTCCACTCCCCGCCTCGCACCCGGTTGGAGAAGTCGGCCATCCTGTCGAGGACGGCATGCACTTGGGGCACCACGTCCTCACCGTCCACGACGATGGATTGCCCTTTGGGGGCGCGCAGGGCCACGTGCAGGACGGCCCGCTTCTCGGTAACGTTGATCTTCTCTCCCCGGAACATGGCATCGATACGGGAACGCAGACCGGATTCCTCAGCCAGTTCCAGGAGGAGCCTCACCGTCTCGTCGGTGATGCGGTTCTTTGAGTAATCGAAGTAGATGCCGACAGCCTCAGCGGTCAGGCGCTCGCCGCGTTTGGGGTCTTCGGCGAAGAGCTTCCTAAGGTGCAGCTCCCCGACCATCGGATAATGGGCTGCGAGGGCCCTCCATGCCGCCCGTTGAGTGAGTGGCGCGATGGTTGCTGTCATATTCGTTCCACCTCCGGTGTTTGTTTATCCTTCAACTGCCGCTTGCAACTTGGGGGAACAGAAACTCTCCGTTCGCCGGTTTCGGATCATGCCCCGGTTCATTTGTTTTTCCTTTCTCTTAAAGACCGTAACGCCCGGTCCTCGCAGACGTCAGATGTTGGCCATTTCGCCGGAACACCCGCGGTCCTCGGTGCGGCCGCAACGACGCCCTGACCAGCCCGAGTTCTTGCACCAGTTTCATTGAGAGAGTTTAGATCCATGAGCGGGCCTTTCGAATCCGCCATGGCAGCGCTCGTCAAATAAGTGGCCATAGTTCAAACGTTACTTCGCGAGCAGCTTGCGCAGGGATTTCAATTCCCGCCAGCGTTTCGTGGTGGTCTTGGGATATGCCATCTTAAGTTCATTGAGCGAATCCAGGACAATGTGGGAAACAATCAACCGGGCATTCTCCTTATCATCGGCGGGAACGACATACCAGGGCGTGTGATGGGTGCTTGTCGCGCTCAAGCAAGCCTCATAAGCCTGCATGTATTGCTTCCAGTATTTCCTCTCGTGGATGTCCGCGAGGCTGAATTTCCAGTTCTTGTCCGCCTCGTCAATGCGCTCCAGGAATCGCTTTCGTTGTTCTTCCTTCGAAAGGTGGAGGAACACTTTGACGGTCCGCGTTCCGTTACGATAAAGGTGGCTTTCCAGGTCCACAATGGAGCGATACCGCTCCTCCCAGATGGTTTTCTCGTCGTGCAACTCCTCCGAAAGCCCCTGGCTGCGCAGAATCTCCGGATGCACCCGAACGATCAGCACTTCCTCGTAATAGGAACGATTGAATATGCCGATCTGCCCGCGTTCGGGAAGCCGGCGCGTCGTGCGCCAGAGAAAATCATGTTCCAGCTCTTCGGCGCTCGGCTGTTTGAAACTGAAAACCTGGCAGCCTTGGGGATTGACCCCGGACATGACGTGCCGGACGGCGCCGTCCTTGCCGGCAGCGTCCATCCCCTGAAAAATCATCAGCAACGCATAACGGTTGGACGCGTAGTGAAGCTGTTGCAGCGTGCTCAACTCCTCAACGTGTTCTTCCAGGAGTTTTTGATACCGCTTCTTCGACCCGCAAAAGGGCTTCACAATTGTCGGCCACTCTTTGAGTTTGACCTTTTCTCCGGGCCGCACACGGAAATCCTTGGAATTGATTTTCATCTTCATCCCTTCGGTGTCACGAGCCGCGTGGGTTG
>Ga0187877_1004637_pt1 | contig 10450 bp, 9 predicted proteins | sample June2016WEW_17_1_3_FD_132430 | JGI IMG/M metagenome (GOLD analysis project Ga0187877, IMG submission 132430) | Peatland microbial communities from SPRUCE experiment site at the Marcell Experimental Forest, Minnesota, USA - June2016WEW_17_100 | ecosystem: Environmental > Terrestrial > Soil >... | reverse complement strand
TCTGGAACAACAGCCCGGGCGCGCCCGGCAAGGACCCGCTCGTGCTGGCGGACAAGCCGTTCGGCGAATGGAATTCCTTCCGGGTCCTCATGGTGGGCGCGCGGGTGAGCGTCTGGCTGAATGGCAAGCTGGTGGTGGACCACTCGCTGCTGGAGAATTACTACGACCGCAAGACCCCGGTGCCGCCCAAAGGCCCGATCGAGCTCCAGACCCATGGCGGTGAAATCCGCTGGCGCAATATCTTCATCCGCGAGATCGGCTCGGATGAGGCCGACAAGATCCTTGCCAGCCATGGTGGCGGAGGTTTCCAGTCCGTCTTCAACGGACGCGATTTCACCGGCTGGGCCGGGCCGACGAATGAATACCAGGTTGTGGATGGCGCCATCCAGTGCCGTCCGAACAAAGGCGGAACGATTTACACCACCGATGAATACACCGACTTCATGGCTCGGATGGAAATCAAACTACCCCCCGGCGGCAACAATGGCCTGGCCATCCGTTATCCCGGGCAGGGCGATACGGCCTACCAGGGCATGTGCGAACTCCAAGTGCTCGATGACAATTACGAGAAGGCCACGGGCGAGAAGATTGACCCGCGCCAGGCACACGGCTCGGCCTACGGCATGGTCGCCGCGGCGCGCGGCTATCAGCATCCCATAGGCCAATGGAACTTCGAGGAGGTCACAGTCAAAGGCCCGAAGATCAAGGTTGAACTGAACGGCACGGTGATTCTGGACTGCGATCTATCCACCGTGAAGGATTTCATGGCCAACAGCCAGCACCCCGGCAAGGACCGCACCAAGGGCTCTTTCGGCTTCGCCGGGCACAACGACCCGGTCGCCTTCCGCGACATCCAGATCAAGCCGCTCTGAGCTGGAAATAGGCTGGTTCAGCGCTTTGGCCGCGCGCTGAAAAGGGTTCGCCAGCGTTTCAGGGATGGGATATAGTGTCGTTATGCGAACGAAAAGCACTGCCACGGAGTTGCTGGGTCGGGTTATTGCGCCCCTGGGCCGATGTCTAACGCCTGCTGCCGCAAAGGAGATCGTGTCGTTGCAGGGCGACGAAATGGCGCGCCGCCGCATCGAGCAACTCGCTGTCAAGTGCGACGCCGGCGCGCTTACGCCCGAGGAACGGGCCGAGTATCAGCTCTTCGTCGAGGTCGGTGACTTGGTGGCCCTCTTGCAAGCGAAAGCCCGCCGCTATTTGGCTGAGCATCCCGCTGCGTAATGTCTCTGCGCCTGCGCCAGGGAGAGCACTTTGCCCTTCAGGGCAACCGCGTCACGGGCTTGACGCCAACGGGACGCGCCACCGTCTGGCTGCTGCAAATGAACTGTGAGCAGCGGTTGGACCTGCGGGCCGAATTAATTGCTTCGGGACGATGGCCTAAACCACCCTGAAGGACTTCATGGCCCATAGCGCGCGTCCCGGCAAAGACCGTACCAAGGGATCATTCGGCTTCGCCGGACACAACGACCCTGTCGCGTTCCGCAATATCCAGATCAAGCCGCTCTAGCGCGCGTTGCCCAGACGGGTAGCGCAGACTTCCAAGTCCGCCGTATCGCGGGTTTCCAAACCTGCGCCGCGTGCATTGCTAATCGTGGGGTGTCGCGATACGGCTGCCCCACATGGCGAAACAGGGTATTGCCTATTGCATTTCACGTTGTGAAATGATTCATTTCACGATGTGGACAACATCAAACCACGGTGGTTTTTGCGGAACCTGCAGGTGGCCCTGCGGGTGCTCCCCGTCAGCGTGCTGACGGGCGCGCGACAAACGGGCAAGACCACCTTGACCAGGTCATTCGAGCCCACGCGCGCCTATTTTACCCTCGATGACCTCGGCGTGCTTGAACAGGCCGAGCGCGATCCAGACTCGCTGCTCGCGACTCGTCCTGTCATCCTCGATGAAGTCCAGCGGGCGCCGCAGCTCTTGCTGGCGGTCAAACGCGCCGTGGACCTGCGCCGCCGGGCGGGCGACTTCATTCTGACCGGCTCCGCCAATCTCCTGCTCATGCATCGCGTCGCAGACACGTTGGCTGGCCGCGCGATTTATCTGGAATTGCCCTCGTTTTGTCCCGCCGAGTGGCAGGAGCGAAAGGGGGCATTGACGCCGTTGGACCGCCTGTTTGCTGCCGATTTCGATTGGCGGGAATGGCCCGATGAGCCGGGCGACTGGCCCACCTGGTTGCTCCGCGGAGGGTTCCCGCCGGCGCTGCAAATTGACTCGGAAGCCGATCGCGGCCTGTGGTTTGCCGCTTATAGCCAGACATATCTGGAACGTGATTTGCGGCAGTTGAGCGCGGTCGCCAGCCTGCCGGACTTCCGGCGCCTCATGGCTCTCGCCGCGCAGCGGACGGGCAAACTGCTCAATCAAGCCGACCTGGCCCGCGACGCCGCGCTCAGTCATCCGACCGCTCACCGCTATCTCAACCTGCTCGAAACCGGCTGCCTCATCACCCGCCTCCGGCCACTGACGACCAATCCGTCGGGGGCACTGGTCAAGGCGCCGAAGTTGCTGTGGACTGACTGTGGACTCGCCGCTTCGCTCGCGGGCATCAAATGTTTAACGGACTTGGCGCAACGCCTGGATGCCGGCTTCTGGCTGGAGCAGACCCTGTTTCAAACGTTCCAGACCTGGCGTGCCCTGCAACCGCAGGGGCGCAAGCTGCATTTCTGGCGCGACCGCGCCGGCCATGAAGTAGATTTTATTTTGGAACAAGACGGCAAGTGGGTCCTGCTGGAGATTAAGATCAGCAGCCAGGTGACCGCGAGTGACGCGTCCGGGATTCGCGCCTTTCGCGATTCCTTGAAGCGCAACGCCGCGCTCGTGCGAGGCGTGGTGTTGCACGCCGGCAAAGCCCGTCCGCTTGATGCCGGCAATTTTGCCCTGCCTTGGGGATGGATGGTTCCCCAGTCACCGTGATCACGCGCGTTAACCCCCCCTGCTTTTCTGACAGCAGGAAGAGGTCTTTCAGGCGTCCTGTGGCGGGCTTCACCACCAACCGATCGTCCGGCTTCGCCGGGCACAACGACCCGGTCGCCTTCCGCAACATCCAGATCAAGCCGCTCTAAAAAGCACCACAGATGGACCCAGATGGGCACAGATAGGTCGCATGAGGGTGGCTTGAGAGTCGCATTGAGGTGGCTTGAGGGTGGCTTTGGGGTGCCTATCCCTTGGCTATCAACAGGCTTTGGGGTGGCTTTGATGTCGCATTGGCCCTTCTGCATCCTACGTTCTGCCTTCCGGCGGTGCGCCCGCTCTCCCGGAAGGGCTAATTTGACACGATCTCAGTGCCACACCCCTACGGCAGCACTTCGTTTTACACGAGCGCGGCACGGCGAAGATTTGCGATCTGCCTAACCTGCTGGCTACTGAACCGTTCGACGCGCTGTGGGTTTGCCAAGCTCCTGCCGAGTGCCTCGCCTTGCCGCACGGGCTCGACGCGCGCCCGCCGTGAACTGGAAACACCGTAATGCCCAAGCCGTGCTTGCACAAAAGAGCAGGAATGGGCTCTGGACGAGCAGGACCTGTCCACCAGTACCTGCTGCACCGCCTGTCAATGAAGCCACTTGGCGTCAAACCGCATCAGGGCACTCGGCAGATACCAGGGAGCGTCTTCATCGAGCCAAGCCGCACGGTAAGGTTCTTTCTTTCAGGCCGCTGATTGCCAGGGGCGGAGGGAATTGGAGGGCGGCAACCGCCCGCAGAAACTAAGCCGCCGCTCGCCGAATGCTCCCCCACTCCAGGTGCGACGCTCGCGCATGTACGCCCGAGGAACGGACCGAATATCAACTCTTATCATCCTGTGCGGCGCGGGAGAATGCTCCCTTTGCCGGAATCAGGCGGCTCGTACTGCCAAGCAAGATCAGAGCCGCACCCCAACCGGAGTTTGTCCACACCGAAAGGTCCACGATCAAACACCAGCCAGCGGCTTGAGCCAGCCGCCGACCGTCCGCATTACGACCGCGACCCCTGCCGCCGACATCCTGTAGGCCGGCGGCGATCGCGGGATCTTGTGATTACAGTGTTCCAGCCCTCACACAGCGAAAGCCAGTGGCATTATCCTCGAACGACGGTTGGCTGTGGCCACGATCAGAGCACCGGTCGTAAGAGGGCAGTGCGGACCATGAGCCACCCCGCAACACACGCGCAGCCGGCGTTACGCTGCTCGTTGCCGGGCCGTGGGGGTCAGAACCGGAGTCGGGGGACGAGTAGTAGGTGCGGGCATACCAATCCCAGCACCATTCAGACACATTCCCAGCCATATCTCTCAACCCGTAATTGTTCGCCGCGAAGCTACCCACCGGACTGGTGTAGGGAAGGCCTGCGGCCTCTCCGATCGGATTATAACCTGTCGGACCCAGGTCGTAAGGGAATGAAAGGGTATTAGCAGAGTAATTGGCACGGGCTTCGGAAATCGTGTTGCCCCACGGGAAGCGCTGGCCGCTCAGACCGCCCCGCGCCGCTTTCTCCCACTCCGCCTCTGTTGGCAGCCGGTAGCCGTTGGCAGCCCAATTCACGGAATTGGTGGTCAAAGTAATGTCCCCGCTCTGGTACACCGTCGTCAGGCTGCTGTCCGTATAGTAGCAAGGTGTCCGGCCGTCCATTTGCGACCGAGCATTGCACCACTTCACCGCATCGTACCAGTTCACCGTCTGCACCGGGTGGTTGGCCGCTTTACCCTTGCCGGGATTATCAAAGCTGTAATTCAATTTGTGATTGGCCGCATATTGAATGACCTGCTGCCAGAGCGTGTAAGTGACCAGGTTCGTGTCTATGTAAAAAGCGCTCAAAGCGACCGTGTTCGTCGGCGCATCGAACGCGCCATCCACCGCGTCGCCCCTCGTATAGCTGCCGACCGCGACGAGCGCCATGTACTGCGGCGGGGTATTCACACTGCTTACCACCACCACGAAGCTGTTGGTGGTGCTGAGGCTCTGGATGCCATTGAGTGTGTAGTACGCTCGCACTATTACGGTGTTGGTGCTTGGTGCCTGGGCCGCGGTCGGCGTCCAACTGATCAAACCGTTAGTGGAATTGACGGTCAGTCCACTAGGACCAAACACCAGATCGAAGGTCAGCGTGTTGGTGGGGATGTCACTGTTGGTGACTGTCGCCGCTACGTTCAGCGGGTTTTGCTCGTCAATAAAGAGGACCTCCGTCGGCAGCTTGAGCCCCGGCGCCGCAAGAGTGTTCGGGCCCGCCACGAAGCGGTAGAACCGCTGCGGCGCGGACGTTGCGCTCACATCAAAAATCCAATACGGGCTTTGCGCCACCACCAGGTTCGTTAGCACGGTCCAGTTGGTCCTGGCCAGATCACCCGAATACTCGATTTGGTTGGTGAAACCCACTTGGCTTTGGATGGTGAGCCACGGTACCATCGCGATGTTGGTGATAATGTTCGGCTGCGCGTCAACGGCCACGCAGGCCCCGAGCCCCAGGGCGCACAGGCCAATTTTCATTGCTTGGAAGGGAATCTTCATATCTATATTCGTCATGCTTAACTATTTATCTATCTATCTAACTTTGGTCTGGCTGTGTTGAGTTCAAACGGTTAGGGCCGACTGGCAACTCTTTTAACATGCTCTGTGCCGGACGGCAAGCATTTTCCCGGTGTCGCCAACGGGGGATGACTGGAGCGCGGACATTCCTGTCCGCCCGCGTGCGCTGGCGAACAACCAAAGCCGACACCAAAACACACAGGAGGGCCATACAGGCGGACAAGAATGTCCGTGCTTCCATAGAATAGCACACGCAGGCCGTTCGCGGCAGAATTTGGAACTTGCGCCAGGCTGTACTTGGCAACAAACTCCCTGGGAATGATGAATAAGCGTGCAGTCTCGATCGGCGTCGCAATGGCCGTGCTGGTGCCCTTTCTGGGGTGGAGCGGCCAGGTTGGTGCCCCCGCCGCTCCGCTGACGGTGAGAGAATGGATTAAAGGCAGCCCGGTGGAAGTCAAGGCCGGAACAAACATTTACGTGGTGGAAATATTTGGCACCACGAGTCTGGCCAGCAGCGCCAGTATCACCAACCTGAATGCAATCCAGAAGCGCTACCACGACAAGGGCGTGGTCGTGGTAGGAATCAGCGACGAACCGGCCGAAAACATCAAGGAGTTTCTCCAACGTGGGGGCGCGAAAATCGAGTATGCCATCGCCGCGGATGACCAGCACCGCACCTCGCGGAATTATATGATGCCCGTGCGCCAGCGGGGCATTCCGTGCGCGTTCATCGTGGGCAAAGACGGCAACCTCCTTTGGTACGGCCATCCCTCGAGCGGACTGGGGGAGGCGCTGGATCGGATCGTGGCGGGAAGCTTCGACCTGGAACGAGCGCGGAAAGACGATACCGCCCGGATCCAGATGGCACAATATCTGGCGATGGCAACGCGGGGGGATCTGCGGACGGGGGATGCAGGACGAACGCTGCTGGCCGCCCGGACCAACGACGCGACGCTGCTGTGCGATCTGGCCTTTCAAGTCGTGACGACCCCAAAGCTGCGCCGACGCGATATCGTGCTGGCCACCACGGCGCTGGACCAGGCGGAGAAGCTGGATACAACCAATGCGACGCAAGTGAGTGAAACCCGGGCCATTCTTCTATTCGAGACCGGCAAGAAAGAAGAAGCGCTTGCCCTGGCGCGCAAAACCCTCGCGGCGGCCCAGGGGGAGAAGGAAAAAGCCAAGGCCGAACTTTTGATCCGGACCATGGAAGCGCGACTCCCGGCGGCGAAAACCAACCAGCCCATGGACCTGCGCGTCGAGGCGGCGAAAACGAGCCCAACCAACCAGCCACCCGCCAAGCCGTAATTGGCAAAAAGGGGTTGACAACCCTGGCATGCTGCTGTAGAGATTGCGCTAATGATCTTCCTCGCACGGGGCCGCCAGGTGAGCAGACGTCCAAAAGGCTAGGAAAAAAGAGTGAAAAAAAGTGCCGAAAGTAGTTGACGGAGTCCACGCGCCATTGTAAAAGGGTGCAAATAAAGCGCTCAAAAAGGGGCGTGCTGGGCGGAACAAACAACGAGCCGGACAGTAAGCAGAGCAGAAAAAAAGTGAAAAAAAGTGGTTGCCATCAGCCGGATGCTGGTGTAAAACCGCAATCAATGGGGCACCCTGTTGGGGCGCGCATCGTAAAAAACAATGCATAACTGAGAACACAGAACAGAAAAAGAACCGAGATAAATATGAAAAAAACACTGATAACAGCAGCGGCGCTGGCAGCCTGCGTGGGAACACAGTTGTTCGCAGCGCAGACGCAGATGGCTAAGCAAGACGTCATCACCTTCGCCTTGACGGGGCAGTACCAGAACAGCGTGAGTACTTCGGCCACTCCTAACGCCGGCGCTTGGGGTCTCCTGCCGGGGTACTATAAGACAGCCTCGAGCAAGGTGGCCACGGCAAACATCATCCAGGCCATCTCTATCGTATTGCACAAGAACGCAGGCTTTTATAGTTCTAAGGCCCAGTTGGTGCTAGTGCAGGGAGAACTCTCCGGCTTCTTTAACATCACTGACGAGCTCTCCCAGGTCGGTGATCCAACAGGCGGCGATCCGGCGACCATTCAATCGGACAACCCGACCTCGTTCGCTAGCACTACTCTTCCCGGGGGCGGCACCGTCCCCAGGCTCGCCTCCGGACGGCATTTCCTGCCCAGCCCAACCCTTGTTCCGGCAGTTACTGGCGAATGGCCCCCGGGCCACCACCAGCCTTGGGGCCAGATCTTCATTCAGGATCCCGGCAAAGCGGGCTTTTCCGCCAGCAACCCGCTGTGCGAGAACGTCACGTTCTTCTTCGCCATTACGGTTGAGGAGTGCTATGATTGCTTCTACCTCAACAGCTTTATCAGCGACGCTACTTTCAAGTTCAAGTCCGGTAACCAGACTGGCCCTCCTTGCTGCAGCGCCCCGGTAAACTTGACGGGCAACGGCAAAGACAGGTACTACATGACCTTGAGCTTTGATAACACCCTCAATAATCCGTACCTCAATCCGGCTGAAGGTAATGCGGCCTATGTCGGCAGCTACGGCAGTGCGGACCCGACTGCTGCGGATTATAACCCGTACTTCGGGGTCACAGGTGTCGGCTCGGCGGCATTGGTCGCTGACGGGATTAGCGCTGATTTGCTTCCCTATAGTGAAACTATTGCATCGGGGCTTGGCATTCCATCGCCTTATCTGATGCGTTTCACATTGAACGGCATTGTTACCTACACGTGGGCCCTCAAGACGGTCAATACCTCGGATCTGCAAAATGACTTCATCGGCAGCGCCAGCTACGCGGCCAATGGCTACGGGTTTATCGCCCTGCGCTGCGGATTCTTGACTGGCACCGCCTCCATCGCGGAAAAAGTCGTGCCTGCCTCGAACTGCTGCCTGGGTGGCATGTTGAAAGACGGGCTGTGGTATGATTGGTGGTATGGTACTGGCTGGAACCAGGCGCAGAGCCCGTGGGATAAGTTTGCAGTTGGTACTCCTACTGGCTTTGGCTCGCCAATCAACATGGCGGCTGACCTCAGCTTCCACCTCGGCTACGACGAAGAATACGAGCCCGGCGAGCAGTGGGGCACGAACCCGACGTCCGATGTCCCGGAGGAAACTCCGCTGAATCTTACCAATCCGCAGAACTTCGTGCCTGTTGGGAAATAATAGAGGCAGTTCGTTTTGGTATCGGCAAATAGCCTGAACATTATCATTGCAACCCAAGGTCCGAGCCGAAAGGTAGGCCTTGGGTTGCATTCGTTTAGCAACAGACATTGGCAGAATTTATGCGGCCGAAGTTAGTAATCCTGGTCCTGATCGTAGCAATTGGCGTGATAGCATTGGCGGCGGTGCTGAAAGGAGTCCTGGGAGGGCATGCCCCTCAGCAGGCCATCGCCCCGGAGCCCCCACCAGCGGAGCCGGCAACCTCAACCGCCACGAGCCCGCAGGTTAGTGCTAATTCGAGCAACACGGCGGCCATCCTGGAGCAATTGCGGGCTGCGGAGGTTGATCGGGAGCTGGACCAGATTCGGGAGTTGCAGGCCGGGGGGACGGACAACCCGCAAACTACTGGGTTGCTCCTGGGCAAGGTGACACACCGCGAAACGGAGGTCCGCAAGGCCGCGTTGGAGGCGCTCGTACAGTTGAATGACACCAATGCCATCCCCGGCTTGGAACAGGCTGCCAGTCTCATCCAGGACCCGCGGGAAAAAGTGGCGTTTATGGACGCAGTTTCCTACCTTAAGCTTCCCGGGGTCACGGACGGAGCGGCACCGGAGCTGGCTGACGCCTCAAATTACCCAGCCCCGGCGATCACTCCAAGGAAGGTGCTGCCGAATCCGAGATTTCAGCCTGGCGCAAACAGGCAGGCTAGACGACAAAACCGGTTGGGGCCGAGTGCCGGCCAGCCCGTCCCTCCAGCGAACCCGAGCCAACCGCAACCGGCCCCGGCTGCGCCGGATACTGCCCCTCCCGCCTCAGCCGCGCCGGACACCGCCCCTCCGCAGTGAGCGGGGCAGCAACGAAGATAAGCACTGTCCGCAGGGAGAAGGCATTTTGCCGCCAGCGCAAACGAATCGGCAAAGCTGCTTGCCTGCCAAGCCCCTCGCCGACCTTAGCTGACCCGACGATTACTCGCACGGGGCGGCAATTATGAGCGAGAAGGTAAACACCGACAATCCCTCGGCGCCAGTAGTGTCTTCAACGCCCCCGTGGCTCATACTGGTGCGTGCGTTGTTGACGGTGGCCATTGTCGGGGCGAGTTATCTGGCCTGGGTCGCCATCCACAATGGGCCGGTGGCTGGGTGCGGTGCCGAATCCGGCTGCGATAAAGTGCTGCATAGCCGATGGGCTTACTGGCTTGACATCCCCGTCAGCGTGCCTGCGCTGCTGGTCTATTTGGCCCTGTTGGGCGCGACGATTCTCTTGCAGAAACGGCCTGCTCCCGACGATGAGCGTGGGTCATGGGCCGCTATCATTGCGCTGTCGTTGATCGTGGCCGGCGCCGCGCTGTGGTTTGTTGGGTTGCAGGTCTTTGTCATCAAGGCCTTCTGCAAGTTCTGCATGACGGCTCATGCCTGCGGTTTCGCCGCCGCTTTGCTCTGCCTGAAACACATTCCCCTGGCCCGGGACCCAACCACACCCATGTGGGCCACGGGCTCGGGCAAGAGGGGTGTTCCCCGCGCAGCGATTGCCATCCTGGCCTCGATTGGCCTGGCGGGCGTCGTGTTGCTCGCTGGGGGTCAAGCGCTGGTGCAGAAGAAGCTTAACGTAGTCAAGGACCTTCGGCCTCAGACAGGCAAAGGTACAAAGGGAGCGGCCGCCCCTGGTGGAGCCAAAGAGACCAACTACTTGGCCCTCGCGGCGGCGTTGGCGGCTCAGGCCCCCCCGCCCCCGTCCCCCCCTCCCTGCCTGATTTCCCCCCCGTTGCTGTCGGCCTATAGCCACGCGTTTCTTCTGAAGCTCAACGAGGT
>Ga0187877_1004622_pt1 | contig 10485 bp, 9 predicted proteins | sample June2016WEW_17_1_3_FD_132430 | JGI IMG/M metagenome (GOLD analysis project Ga0187877, IMG submission 132430) | Peatland microbial communities from SPRUCE experiment site at the Marcell Experimental Forest, Minnesota, USA - June2016WEW_17_100 | ecosystem: Environmental > Terrestrial > Soil >... | reverse complement strand
GCGCGGAAACCGCCCGTGTTGGTCAGCAGCAGGGCCATCGGGCCGTTGAGGAACAGGGGTGGCAGGGGTGCGGGCCGGACCTCAGATGCACCGGCGCGGTCCTTATTCTTCGAAGCGCAGCCTGTTGCCAGGCCGGCGACCAACAGGAGGAGCGGGCCAAGCGATGCGATTTGAGCCAATCCCAATGCCGGTCGCTGCGCCCTTAGATAGTTCATGATCAGCATATTGCCGTGAAACATAGCGCAGGCCGCCAGCAAGAGCACGTCCGAAAGCTGAGGCCCCGGGGATCGTCGAGGATTGCGTATTGAAGTCGGGTTGCCGCTCCGGTAGCTTACTTGAGTTTATGACTCTGACAGAAAAGATACTTGCCCGGGCGGCTGGCAAAGCCCGGGTTCAGGCTGGCGACAATGTTTGGGTGAAGGCTGACGTCCTGATGACACACGACATTTGTGGGCCGGGCACGATCGGGATCTTCAGACGGGAGTTTGGCCAGGCCGCGAAGGTCTGGGACCCCGACAAGGTCGTCATCATGCCGGACCATTACATCTTCACCGCCGACTCCCAGTCGAACCGCAACGTGGATACCCTGCGCGAGTTCGCCCGGGAGCAGGGCATCCGCTATTTCTACGACGTGATTGACGATCCGAACGGGCAGTGGGTGTTCGACCCAAGCCAAGGCATGCTCAAGCGCCAGCACGGGTCGCGCTACGCGGGTGTGTGCCACACGGCGCTGCCGCAAAAGGGCCACACGCGGCCGGGCGAGATTCTCTTCGGGACCGACTCGCATACCTGCATGGCGGGGGCGTTCAACGAGTTCGCCACCGGCATCGGCAACACCGATGCGGGGTTCGTGATGGGGACTGGCAAGCTGCTGCTCAAGGTGCCGGAGACGATGCACTTCCGGCTCGAGGGCAAACTCCAGCCGGGCGTCATGGCCAAAGACATTATCCTGCATTGTATCGGCGAGATTGGTTTCGACGGGGCCACGTATAGGGCGATGCAGTTCGACGGCCCGGGCGCGGCAGGCCTGAGCATGGATGACCGCATGACCGTCGCGAACATGGCCATCGAGGCGGGCGGCAAGAACGGGATATTTGAATTCGACGCGCAGACGCAGGCCCAGGTGGATTACCGCTGCAAGCTCAACGGGACGAAGGCAGCCTACGAGCCGGTCAAACGCGACCGGAAGGAGAAGTTCGCCTATGAGCTCGTGCTCGACCTGTCCAAGCTCGAACCGACCGTCGCGTGCCATCCCAATCCCGGCCAGCGCAAGCTCGCCAAGGAGCTGGGGAACATCAAGCTTGACCGGGCGTACATCGGCTCCTGCACCGGCGGCAAGACGAGCGACTTTCTCGAATTCGCGGCCGTGCTGCGGGGCAAGCGCGTGGTGATTGACACCTTCGGCGTGCCGGCGACGCCGGAAATCGTGCACGATTTGCAGAGCGCGCGGTGGGGCGACAAGACCATCTGGCAGGTCCTCACCGACGCCGGAGTGCAGATGACCGAGAATGCCGGCTGCGCTGCGTGCCTCGGCGGCCCGGTGGACACGTTCGGCCGGATGAACGCGCCGCTCAAATGCATCAGCGCTACCAACCGCAATTTTCCGGGCCGCATGGGCCACTTGGAATCCCAAGTCTTCCTCGCGTCCCCGGCTACTGTGGCCGCGAGCGCCCTAACTGGTAAAATCACCGACCCGCGGGAGTTCATCCCCAAGGGCCGATGAACCGCGAGACTCTTGATCGTTGGTGCGAGGGAGGCATCCTCGGCCTGGTCCTCGTCATCCTGGTTCTTGGTCCGTTGGCGACCGGGGCAGTGCGCCCGGTAGAGTTTCTGGTCATCCAGGGGCTGACGCTGGGTGTGCTGGCGCTCTGGGGTGCGCGCCTTTGGCTTAGCCCGCGGCCGCAGTTGCTATGGCCGCCGATCTGCTGGGCCGTGGCCGCCTTCACCGTTTTCGCTATCGGCCGGTATCTGACAGCGGACATCGAATACGTTGCCCGGCAGGAGTTGGTCCACGTCCTGGTGTATGCCTGCCTGTTCTTCGCCGTCCTCAACAATTTGTACCGGCAGGAGTCGGTGCTGGTCATCACGTGCGTTTTGGTGTTCCTGGCGATGGCGATTTCCTTTTACGCGGTTTATCAGTTCTTCACCCACTCACCGTGGGTGTGGAACATCCCAGTGTCTCATAAGGTCAACGGCACGGGCACGTATATCTCGGCAAATCACCTGGGCGGGTTTCTGGAGATGTTGTTGCCGCTGGGCCTGGCTTTCACCTTGATGAGCCGGCTGAAGCCCGTGGGCAAGATTCTCCTTGGCTACGCCTCGCTGGTCCTGCTGGCCGGCATCGCGGTCACGGTCTCGCGCGGAACGTATGTTTCGGCCAGCGTGGCGCTGGCGCTCTTTTTCGGGGCGCTGCTCTTCCACCGGAGCTATCGGCTGCCGTCGCTGGTGTTGCTGGCGGTCATCCTGGGCGCTGGGCTTTATTTCCTGCCGCACAGCCATTCCGTTCAGGCACGGCTCAAGCCGATGGTTGCGGGGACGGGCAAGCTCGAAGACGACACGCGGATCCTCCTGTGGCGGACAGCCTTTCGGGTCTGGCAGGATGAAATTTGGTGGGGTGCTGGGCCAGGCCACTACGATTATCGGTTTCGCCAGTACCGGCCCGCCGACGTGCAGTTGCGGCCTTGCTGGGCCCACAACGACTATATCAATGCCCTGGCCGAATGGGGCGTCGTGGGTACTGCGCTGGTGGCCGCGGCTTGGGTCTTGCTCGGCCTGGGGATTCGGAAGACCTGGCCCGTCGTTCGCGGCACGCCGAACGATCTGGGGGGAGGAAGGAACAGCAACAAATTTGCCTTCCTGCTGGGAGCGTCGGTAGGGCTGGCGGCCATTCTGGTGCACTCGGCGGTGGACTTTAACATGCACATTCCCGCCAATGCCATCCTGGCTATCACGCTGATGGCGTTGTTGAGCAGTTCCCTACGATTCGCCACGGAGCAGTATTGGGTGACGGCAGGTGCCTGGCGCAAGGCCCTGGCTAGCGCAGTGATGCTGGCCGGTGTGGTTTACCTTGGAAATCAAGGCTGGCATCATGCGGAAGAATATGTTTGGCTGAAGCGCGCTTCCCGCGCACCGGCCTTTTCGCCGGTGCAGGCGGCGTGCTTGCAGAAGGCCTTTGTGGCCGACCCGATGAACGCCGATACCGCCTGTGACATCGGCGAAGCCTTCCGCATACAATCCTCGGAGGGTGGCCGGAACTACCCTCAACTGGCGGAACAGGCGATGGAGTGGTTTAGTCGCAGCATTAAGTTAAATCCGTGGGGTGGCTATACTCAAATGAGTCCTTGGGTTGGCTGTGGCTGGTGTCTGGATTGGCTGGGGCGGTTTGACAAGTCGGCGCCCTATTTCCAGCGAGCAGAGGAATTGGACCCAAACAGCTACGTCCTGGCCAACTACGTCGGCCTCCATTACGTGCAGATGGGGGATTTTGCGGCTGCCCGACCATGGTTCGAACGCTCACTCCGCCTGGAATGGAATGGCAACGCCATCGCCCGCAATTATCTGCAGATCGTAAACAGCAGAATGATGGAGGCGGCGACGAACGAGATCAGCGCCAAACTCAGTCTCCCAGTGCGCTGAGCGGAAATTGGCCCGAAACCTGCAGGCTCCGGGTTGCCGGGGCCGTAATTTTGGGGGCTGAAAGAAAGGCAAAAAAAATGCAATATTCCGTTGACAAACCAACCCAGGAATCTAAGATTGCACAGAGATTAATGCAGTTCATTGATTGACCAGGAGTAAATATGAAAGAAACTCAAAGCATACTAAACAGCTTCGTTGCATGCGGGGTAGCGCTCGCGATGGTTTCCACTCTCGCCGCGCAGTCGGTTGATCAGAGTGCCGCGAAGGTTGTCCGCATGAAAGGCGCCGTCCGTTATTCGACAGGCAATAACAACTGGCAGGAACTCAAAGTCGGCGATGTGGTCAGGCCTGGAACTGTCATTCAAACCGCCGCCGACTCCCGGGTTGATTTAGTACTGGGTGATGCCAATGCGCCGGTGGCCCGGCCGCTGATGCCGAGCGACATGCTCTCCTACCTACCCATGGCGGAACAGAATATTGTTCGGATTTGGGAGAATACATTGTTGGGCGTGGACAAGCTGACCGAAATGCGCACAGGGATGGAAGTGGTCACCGAAACACAGCTTGATCTGAAGGCGGGCCATATCACCGGGTCGGTGAAGAAGATGTCCGCCGCCTCAAAGTACGAGGTAAAACTCCCCAATGGCGTGGCTGGTATTAAGGGGACTATTTACGAGTGCTATGCGGAAGGGATCATCAAAGTGCGAGAAGGTTCGGCGGTGGTGGCCTATCCCGGCCCCAACGGATCACCTGTGACGCAAGTCATCATGGGCATGCAGATGTTTGATATCCGCACCGGCACGCTCAGCGCGCTATCGGAAATCGACAAATCCGGTATGGACACCATTATCAAGCAACTGCAGGCGGGGCTGGTCATTGCGCCGCCGACGGTAGGGCTGAGGCCACCGGAATCCCCACTCGTACCCATAATCTACATTCAACCTATCCCAGTGCAGCAGGTTGTTCCGCCGCCCATTTCGCCGCATTAACACGTCATCGGGCCGGCTGACCAGCGGCCTTCGCTTTCCAAAACCAGAGCAACCTTGTGTTGCTCTGGTTTTTTTGTTTACTTCGGGCCAGTGAAGCTCAGGCCCATCAAGCACATTCCGGTTCTGATTGCCGGAGGCATCATCATCCTGATAGGGCTCTTGCAATGGGGACGGCTGGACTTCTTGGAGGGCCTGGAGCGGACGACTTACGACATGCGCGCCCGCCAGGCGCTCAAGCACGCGCCCACGGTAGCGACAAACCTCGGGTTCGTGTTCATTGACGATGCCAGCATCGCCATCGTGCGCACCAACCGGTCCCTCGGCTATCGCTACGGCCTCTACTGGCCCCGGTCGGTTTATGGGCGGCTGGTGGAGGAGCTGGCGACCCAAGGCGCACGCGCGGTCGCCATGGATGTAATTTTTGATGAACCGCGCCCGGATCATCCGCCGGTGCGCATGGCGGACGGGAGTTTGCCGGAATCGGACGATTTCTTCGCGCTGCAACTGCGGCGTGCGGGCAATGTCATTCTCGCGGTGCCCGAGGGCCTTACGCCGCCGCCGTTGTTCCTGACCAATGCGATGGCCCTAGGCGACATCTCGACGCACAAGGATTATCCTGAGGGCATTTTGCGCCGGGCACAGGCGTTCCGCGTTTGGCGTACGTGGCATTTTGCTTTTCGCCAACTTGAGGCGGACCCGGAATTCGGGGTGGATTTGCGCCAGGCACGCGTGGAATCCGACTGCGTCGTATTGCCCCGCCGCGGCGCCGACGACATTAAAGTGCCGCTCGACCGGGAGGGCAACTTTGATTTGACCGCGTTCGGCGGCGACAATCTGCCGCCCGGCGTGGCGCGCAAAGCGAAGCCGTTCACGGAAGAGCACATGTGGCACATGGGCATCGTGCTGGCCGCGCGTGGACTGGATCTTGATCTGGCCAAGGCGGAGGTTGACCTCGCGCATAGGCGCATCAGGTTGCGCGGCCCCGGCGGCGTGGAACGTGTCATCCCGGTGGATGCCGACGGTTACTTTTACATTGATTGGTGCATGCCGCCCAACCATCCACAACTGACGCAGGAGGCCATCCAAGACCTCTTGTTACAGGACTGCCTGCGCCTAAAAGGACAAACGAATGACCTGCAGAGTCGTTGGCGTGGCAAACTCGTGGTGGTCGGCTCGAGTGCTACAGGCAGCGACCTGACCGATCGCGGGGCCACGCCGTTGAAACCGGACACGTTGCTGGTGAGCCAGTACTGGAATGTAGCGAACTCGATTCTCACCGGGCGATTTATCCATCGGGCTCCTCTGACGGTCGAGCTGGCGCTGATTGCCTTGTTGGGCATAGTGGCGGCGCTGTTGACCTGGAAGTTGCGCGTCCTGGTCGCCTCGTTGTTGGTGGCGTTGCTGATCGTGGTTTACGTGGTTTTTGGGTTTGTCCTTTACGCGCAGACCCGCTATTGGCTCCCGCTGGTGTTGCCGGTAGGCGGCGCGTTGTTGATGACGCACGTTTGCCTGGTCACGTGGCGGGTGGTGTTCGAGCAGGCCGAGCGCCGGCGGGTGAAGTCAATCTTCTCGAAGATTGTCTCGCCCAAGATCGTGAACGAGTTGCTGTCCGCTGAGACCCTCGCCCTTGGTGGCGCGCGGCGGGAAATCACGGTGTTCTTTGCCGATGTCCGGGGGTTTACCGAACTGACCGACACCAGCCAGGAGCGGGTGGCCGAGTTTGTGCGGGAGAACAACCTGGCCGGGCCAGCCGCCGAGGCCTGCTACGACGAGCAAGCCAGAGAAACCCTCAATGCCGTCAACCTCTACCTGGGGCTGGTGGCCGACACGGTGATCAAACAAGATGGCACCCTCGACAAGTTCATTGGCGACTGCGTCATGGCCTTCTGGGGCGCGCCTACCCCTAACCCGAGGCACGCGCTGGCCTGCGTTCGCGCGGCGGTCGAAGCACAGCGGGCCATCTATCAGTTGAACCGGCAGCGTTCGACGGAGAACGAGCAGCGCAAGCTGGAGAATCTGGCCCGCATCTCCGCCGGCCTGGGCCCAAATCCCATGCTTCCGATTTTGTTCCTGGGGAGCGGCATCAACACGGGCATGGCGACCGTGGGCTTGATGGGTTCCGCGGTCGAGATGCAGAATTACACGGTCTTTGGCCGGGAAGTAAATCTCGCCAGCCGGCTGGAGAACGCGTCGGGACGGGGCCGCATCTTCATCGGCCAAGCCACTTACGAGCACGTGCTCCGCGACGATCCCACATTGGCGGCAACGTGTGTTGAGCTGCCCCCGCGCGACCTCAAGGGATTCCGCTCTGCAGTGAAGGCTTACGAGGTGCCCTGGCGCCTGCCCGGAGCGCCGCCATTGGAAGAGGAATTCTCCGGCGCCCCGGCAACCGACGCCGGCTCAGTTACCGGCTTCCTTCAACGTTCGAGCGGATAACGGCGAGGTTTTTCCTGCTCGTCATCCGCCGGGCGCTTGGTAGAGTAAGTTCCATGCGCACGGCGATTTATCCAGGAAGTTTCGATCCCATCACCAACGGCCATCTGGATGTCCTGCACCGGGCAACCAAGCTGTTCGACCGGGTGATCGTGGCGGTGGCCAAGAGTGAGAGCAAACACCCGCTGTTCACGCTGGAAGAGCGGGTGCAGATGGTCGCGCGCGCGATCCGGCAACTGCCTAACGTCGAAGCCGACTCCTTCGACGGCCTGCTGGTGGCCTACGTGGAGAAGCGCTCCGCGCAGGCCGTCGTGCGGGGGTTGCGCGCGGTATCCGACTTTGAATTCGAATTCCAGTTGGCCTTGATGAATCGTAAGTTAAACGAACGAATCGAGACGATTTTTATGATGCCAAAGGACACCTACACTTTTCTAAGTTCCCGGATCGTCAAGGAGATGGCGCAATTGGGCGGTGACGTCAGCGCGTTTGTGCCGGCGCACGTGCGGACGGCCCTGGCGGGTAAATTCAGCCCCAAACCGATTTAGAGGAGGGTTTTATGCCGTTGGCCGTAAATCTGCGCCATTTGGAGGCGCATAATATCAGTCTGGAGGGCACCCTGCCGGTCGAGGAGCTGGATATTGATCCGCATGATGAGGTCGTCCAGGTCCGCCACCCCCTGGAGCACGAGCTGGAGGTCCAGAGGCTGGAAGACGGCCTGCTCGTCCAAGGCCGTCTGCATCTGGTTCTGGATTGCCAGTGCGTCCGCTGCCTCAAGGCGTTTCAATACCACCTGGCGCTGGACCACTGGACCTGCCACCTGCCCTTGCACGGTGAGGATTGCGCTGTCGTGGTTAACGACTTCGTGGACTTGACGCCTTATGTACGGGAAGATATTCTCCTCGAGTTTCCGCGACATCCGGTGTGCAACCCGGAATGCCGCGGTTTGCCAAAGACGGCAATTGGCCAGGCAAGAAACAGCAGCGGCACCGGCAAAACCGAGGTGGGTTCGCCGGCATGGGCCGAGTTAAACAAACTGAAACTTTAGATAATTATGGGTGTCCCTAAGCGAAAACCGTCGCGAAGTCGTCAACGCATGCGTCGCGCGTATAACAGCGTGATGTCGCTGCCGCAACTCAGTTCGTGTCCGCAGTGCGCGGCCCCGTACGTGCCCCACCGGGTTTGCCCGGCCTGCGGCTATTACAAGGGGCGCCAGGTGATAACCGTGACTGCCGGAGCCTGACGGGCTCCCTGCCGCGGAGCACCTTTCGCCGCTCCCGGTCCGCTTATGCGAATTGCAGTGGATGTCATGGGTGGCGACCACGGCTGCGGGGTCGTAATTGAAGGAGCGAAGCGGGCGCTGCAAGCCGACCCGAAAATTACCGCCCTTTACCTTGTCGGCAACCGAAGCGAGATCCACGCCGCCCTGCCCCAGCGCGGGTTCCGTGACCACCGTGTGCGCGTCGTCCACGCCAGCGAGGTCCTGACCATGGCCGACAAACCTGCTGCTGCGCTCCGGAGGAAGAAGGACTGCTCGATCGCCCGGGCAGTAGAATTGGTCCACGAGGGCAATGCGGATGCCGTGGTCTCCCTCGGCAACACCGGTGGCATCTTTGCGGCGGCCACCTTCAAGCTCGGGCGGATTCCGGGCGTCGATCGGGGCGCTATTGCGACCGTGATTCCCACGCCGGACAATGAGTTCGTCCTGCTCGATTCCGGGGCCAACATCGAGTGCAAACCGCTCCATCTGGCACATTATGCGGTCATGGGCAGCATCTACTCCCGGGAGATTCTCGGGTATAAGAACCCTCGTGTGGGCATCCTCAGCATTGGCACCGAAGACACCAAAGGCAATGAGTTAACCCTCGCCGCCTTCAAGCTCTGCAAGCAGCTCGACCTGAACTTCGTCGGCAATGTCGAAGGACATGACTTGTTCCGGAACCAAGTGGATGTGGTCGTGTGCGACGGGTTCGTCGGCAACGTGGTGCTGAAGACGTGCGAGAGCCTGGCCCTGGCGATGTTCTCCATGCTCAAACGCGAGCTGACGGCCAATCCCCGCCGGCAGCTTGGCGCTTTGCTCGCCCAGAACGCCTTCCGCAGCATCAAGCGGCGCATGGATCCCGAGGGCTTTGGCGGCGCGCCCCTGCTCGGGTTCAATGGCACCGTGATGAAAGCCCACGGCTCCGCCCGTGAACGCGCTATTGCCAACGCGATCCGCGTCACCACGGAGAACATCCAGCATCATGTGGACCGAACGATTGCGCAGGAGATTGTGCGGGCGAATGATCGGCTGGCGGCGGAGGATCCGGTTACGGCCACGGAACTGGCGCAGAACTAGCCTGGCCATGAAAGAATGAGCCCATCGCCAAACCCTAAAATCAAGAACCCGCGAGCCAAGTACGACTTCAAGGGCCGGACCTGCTCCATCAGCGGCGTCGGCTCCTATGTGCCCGCCAAGGTCCTAACCAATGCCGACCTGGAGAAAATTGTGGACACGTCGGATGAGTGGATCACTACCCGGACGGGCATCAAAGAGCGTCGCATCGCGGCCAAGAACGAATTCACATCCGACCTGGGCGCGCAGGCGGCTCTCCGTGCGATGCAGCGCGCCGGGGTCACCGCCGAGGAGATTGACCTGATCATCGTGGCGACGATCACGCCGGACATGCCCTTCCCCTCGACCGCCTGCCTGGTGCAGCGCAAGATCGGCGCCCATCGCGCGGCGGGCTTCGACTTGGAGGCCGCGTGCTCGGGCTTCATCTACGGACTCGAAATTGCGCAGCAGTTCATCATGTCTCGCACCTATGATACCGTCCTGGTCATCGGCGCGGAGAAGCTCTCTTCCATTGTGGACTGGAAGGATCGCAACACCTGTGTGCTATTCGGCGACGGCGCCGGCGCCGCCATCCTGCGGAATCGCCCCAACTCGCACGGTTTGCTGACGGCGGTCATGGGGGCCGACGGCCGGAAAGCGGACCTGCTGTTCATGGCGGGCGGCGGCAGCCGTTGCCCGGCCACCGCCGAATCCGTTACCTCGGGCATGCACTACCTGCGCATGGAAGGCAAGGAGACGTTCAAGAACGCGGTCCAGGCGATGCTGACTGCCGCCCGGGAAGCCTTACGCCGGTGTGAACTCGATATTTCGCGGATCAAATGCATCATTCCCCACCAGGCCAACCTGCGCATCATAGATGCCGTCCTGGAGCGGCTCGGCGCGAAACCCGAGCAGCTTTTTGTCAATCTTCACAAATATGGCAACACCTCGGCGGCGTCGGTGGCGATTGCGCTGGATGAGGCCGTGGCGTCCGGGCGGATTCAGAGGGGCGATCTGATTCTGATGGTGGTTTTTGGCGCCGGTTTGACCTGGGGGGCGGCCGTCATTGAATGGTAAGGCTTATTCTGCGATTGGGATCCCCTAATTTGACGAATT
>Ga0187877_1004620_pt1 | contig 10489 bp, 11 predicted proteins | sample June2016WEW_17_1_3_FD_132430 | JGI IMG/M metagenome (GOLD analysis project Ga0187877, IMG submission 132430) | Peatland microbial communities from SPRUCE experiment site at the Marcell Experimental Forest, Minnesota, USA - June2016WEW_17_100 | ecosystem: Environmental > Terrestrial > Soil >... | reverse complement strand
TTGAATAGAGTTCGAGAATGTCACCAAAAGGGGAGATTTGACCAATCCGGAATCTGTGCAGATTGCCAAGATTGGCCCTTTCATTCCTGGCAAATTAATTACATGGTAGATACTTTTAATAAAAGATAAGGGGTATTAAGATGAAATACGGCTTTGTTGAAGGAGCTGAAAAATTTCCCAAAATGGTGATCGTTAATGTGTCATATGTATGTAATGCTAAGTGCGTTCACTGCGTCCACACTATCCATCCCAGCAGCCGGACTGTTGTCGGGGACGGTATCTTTGTGAAGGATGAAGTATTTAAAAAAATGGCCGATGAGTGTGGACAACACGGAGCATTAATCCGGGTCACCGGAACAGGTGAACCTCTCCTGCATCCTAATATCATAAATTTGATTAAATATGCTAAACAAAAGGGGTGTAGGGTTTCAATGATAACGAATGGCAGCCTGTTATCTCACGACAAAGCAAAGTTGCTTCTTGATTATGGAATAGATGGCATCGAATTCAGTGTTGACGCAATGAGCAAGGTTACTTATGAAAAGATTCGAAAGGGCCTGAAATTTGAAAAATTGATAGATAATATTTCCTACCTTAGAAAATTGCGAGATGAAATGAATTCATCGACGAATTTAATCGCCAGCTTTATTGAAGAAGAAGCTAATCGTCATGAAAGGGAATTGGCCGAATCCTTTTGGGTTCCTAAATATTTTGACAAAATTCAATTTCGAGTGTGGTTGCAGTACGGGAAAATGGAAACTCCTGCAGATCGCCGCAATCTAATGACTGAACGAGAGCCTTGCCCCTATCCCTTCGAACGGATAAATATGGATTCACTGGGAGGGTTTCATTTGTGCGCCTTCGATATAGACCATGAAACTAATTTAGGCAGTCTTAAGGATAAATCGGTAGCCGAGATCTGGAGGTCTAAAGAGCTTGATGATATCAGGGGGCTTTTATTAGCAAAGCGTTTTGTTGATATCCCCATCTGTTCCAAATGTACCGATTGGGGATGTAGGTCTTGGACCCATAATTTTTGGAAACTGCAAAATTTTGAATCTCCCAAAAATGAGCAAAGAGGCTGAGAAGGAACCTGTACCTGGCCCGCTAGGGTTCCGATACCCTATTTACTCCAATAAGGATCACTCGGCTGATGCGGAGCCTTACCTCCGGCCGGAGGAGCAGATTCCCTGTCCCTTTATATTCGAGCGCCTTAATATCGATTCCCGAGGGAAAGTCATGGTTTGCGGCTTTGATATCCGGGCGATTACGGATATGGGCAATATCCACGAGCAAAGCATTACCGAAATCTGGAAAGGTGAAGGGTTTGAATACTACCGCCGGCTGCATTTAGAGCGGCGAGGCATGGAGATCCCGCTGTGCTCCCAGTGCCCAGATTGGAAGTATCGCTCCTGGAAGCATAATTATTGGAAAATCGTTCAAACTGCTGAAAAGACCCGCCAAGCAAAGTTAACCCAGAAGGGTGACCAAACCCCTTGAAAATCATCGGCATCTTGCAGGCCGGTTATTTACCGTGGCTGGGCTTTTTTGAGCAAATGTTGTGGTCCGATATTTTTGTCGTGTTGGACGATGTCCAATACGACAAACACGGCTGGCGCAATCGTAACCGGGTGAAGGGACCCCAGGGGCCGGTCTGGCTGACGGTGCCGGTGCGCACCCGCGGGCTCAATCGCCCCAAGATCAACGAAGTAATCATCAATCCGGATAATCCTCCATGGGGGAAGAAGCACCTGGCGACTATCCGACAGTTGTATTCAAAAGCTCCGTTTTTCTCCGAGTATTTTCCCGCCCTGGAAAAGATCTTGCAGCGTCCCTGGACCAGGCTCCTGGATTTGAATCTGGTGCTGATTACTTTGCTGGCCCAGTGGATAGAAGTGAAGCCTGACCTCATTCTCTCCAGCAGCCTCGGTTGCGGGAATGACGACCCCACTGGGCGTTTGCTGGACATATGCCGCCATTTAGACGCCGATATTTTTTATGAGGGGGCCTCCGGACGCGATTACCTGCGCCTGGAACAGTTTGCCACAGCCGGGGTGGAGGTGGTCTTTCAGGACTATCATCCTCACCCCTACCCCCAGCTCCACGGGGCATTCGTGCCTCATTTGAGCGCCCTGGATCTGCTCATGAATTGCGGGCCCCGCAGCCGGGAATATCTGCCTGGCTTGGGCCCCGAGCCATTTCCCAGGCGGCCGGACTGAGTTCCTCGGAGCGGATAATATGCCAATTAAGACACCCATATCCATTAAGGAATTCTACTTGTGGGGTTAGAAAATAAATTCGATCGTTCCGTATCTCTTTTGGCCTGGGGCTATAATGAAGAGGCCTTATTAAAGGATTTCCTGGATCGAGCTTTTGCTCTGCTTGAGGCCAACGTCCATGATTACGAAGTGGTCTTCGTCAATGATGGCAGCACCGATGGTACTGGCCGGATTGCCGATAAGTATGCTCGCCGGGAACCCCGGCTTCGGGTCCTTCATAATGAACGGAACTTGAATGTCGGCCTTTCTTGCCGCCGGGCGGTAGCTGCAGCCCAAAAAGAATTTCTCTTCTGGCAGACGGTGGACTGGTCATATGATCTTACCTACCTCCGCACCTATTTAGAATTATTAAATTATTTTGATGTAGTCCAGGGGATTCGTCCCACTCCCGAGCGGATTCTCAGCCATATTCCTTTAATCCGCTCCATTTACCGCGTTAAGTCCCGATCCGACAACTTTAAAAAAGCTTTAGTGTCTTTATCAAATTATTATTTGTTGCGCTTATTCTTTGGCGTTAATTTCCATGATTTCCAAAATGTCACCTTCTATCCCACCGCATTGGTGCAATCCGTAAATCTGGAGGGCAAAAGCTCCTTTGTCAACCCAGAAATGTTATTAAAGACTCATGCCCTAGGGGCACGGTTCCTGGAGGTTCCCATTCCTTTCATTCCGAGAAAGACCGGAGAGGCCAAGGGGACCAAGTTGAAAGCTATCGCTAACTCAGTCCGTGATCTTCTGACTAATTGGTATCGCTGGGGATGGAGGCAAAGATTGGCCAATTCAGGAGTTAGGCGTGATACTATCTCCCGGGTCCACCAGCCCGTTTATTTAGAGGAAGAGGTATTAAAATTAGTAATCCCCTTATTTAAATTATTTAAACCTGAAAAATTTGGCAGGATTGGATATTGAGAATATTCTCTGGATGGGATAGGGGAGAATTTATTGAGGTGCCGACCAAAAATGAGATTGCGTGTTTATTCCATCAGAGCAAGTAGGGGAACCCCATGAGTGAATCTGAGGGAGGTAACTGTCGACTGCGTCTGTTTCCGGTGGGTAGAGAAATAAGACCAGCATCTCAACCTTTGCTTCCTGTGGAATTATTAACTGAGAAAACCGCAAGCAAGACTACCCGGGGGCGCAAAAAAATACCGAAGCCCCCCCTGTGACTCTTATAATGGGGATGATTTGCTCTGAAATTCTTGCAATTTCTGATTAATCAATATTAATTTTTCATCTTTGTGGGTTATGGGAATAAGATTATTCTCTAAAATATATTTTGCCACCAGAAGACCTACTAGATGGTTACCTTTAATATTCCAATGACCATCATATCGCCAATACAGGTCCTTACTGGGAGAAAGGAATTTACGTTGCCTTTGATCTGCATATTTTTCAAAAAGCGGCAGGAGATCAATATAGCCAATACCTGTCCTGTTAAAAAAAGCTATTAATTTTTTATTAGGTCTTTCCGGATCTAACCCTGCACTTTTCCAATCAAACAGGAATGGATAAACTTGTTCTTTCGTGGGAATTATTACTATTAATAATTGTGCGCCATTTTCTATCGCAGGTGATTGAATCAATAGGATATTCTTGAAATGATCTTGCCAAGCATTTTCTATCCATGGAAAGTCAAGGAAAGAAATAAATAAATTACTATATATATTATTTTCTGATGGACCCATAATTTTATCTTTAACTGCACTAATTACTAATCTGCCAATAATTGATTCACGTTTAATGAAATTCTTGATTTTGATAAGAGGGCCGCTAGAAAAAAAGTAGATAAATCTCTTCAAAAAGCCTTTACTCTGTTCTTTTTGAGACCTGCAGCCAGTCAAGGGGGTAAAAATCAACCGAGTTCATTTTTGCCAATTATGCTAGTTATATACCGAGATATCCACCTTGTCTTATGAATGTTGATACCTTTATTTATTGGCAACAATTAATACTTCAGGAGCGAACCTATTTTTTAATCTATTCGATCCGAACCATAGACGGTTTTCCAGAGCAAAAAATAGTTTAAGAAAAGTTTTCGGCAGGGCGCCAGGAAAACAGATTTTCAAAATGTTGCCCATGGTCCCAAAAATCAATTTGTTAAGGCAGTATCCGATGATTTTTTAATTCTGAAGCTTTCTTCACCACCTTCGAACTCCCGGGCAATATGATCGGAGCGTAGAAAAAATTGTATTTCAGTATAGCCGGCATTGCTCAAGGTAATTTTTAAATCAGCTTGATTCGTTTTCCAAGGATGGCCAGCGTCAATCCTTATAAAATCAAGCGGATGTAGCCTGCGCTTTTGCTGGATAACCTTAAGAATCCACCTGGCAAAAACTGCGTCTTGTGCTCCGTCCATTGGGAGAATTGCCACTAGAGAATTGGAGACTTGAGCGAAGAAACGTAATATTGCTTCAGGATCGTACATATGCTCCAAGACATGGTTCGAAAAAATTAAATCAAATGATGACATAATATCATGACATAGGTCATTCACGTTGCAATGGATAAAATTAATATTTATTAAATTTTTAATTAATGGCCTCAATTTTTCTTCAAAATCCACTGCAGTAATAATGGCCTCAGGCAACACTGAATGGATAAATAACAATTCATCTCCGGTGCCACATCCTATTACCAGGACATTTTTTGCCTTCCGGGGGATGAAAGCCATTTTCCAGATATACTCCCTCAACAATTTTTGTTTTTCCGGGAGGCTAAGCCCCACTTTCTCCATCAAAGTGTTAAGGCGGAACCTTTCTTCTTGAGATAAAGTTATTCGGTCCCCCTGAATCAATGTCAAACTGACGGGAGCGCCATAGGGCTTTATCTCCAGGTTCCCGCTGATTGCTTGGCGACAACGCCTATCGGTTTTTAGATCCGGCCCGCTGGCAAAAGGGTAATTCTGTAAATAGACCTGTAACTCCGGGTCGGTTATCCGAATCAATACTCCAGGAAAACTCCCTTTAGTTAAGGTGTTTTTGCTTCCAGTCGCCATCTAGCCTTCTCCAGCATTATGCAACAGATTTTTTCAGATGAGAGGGCTCCTCTATTATCATGTTTCAGAAATACCTTTAGAAATATCGACATGTTCTGGTAGCCGCAGGCTTTAGCCTGCGATCATTTTATTAAGGATTATCGCAAGCTTAAGCTTGCAGCTACATTTTAAAGGGCAAAAGATGAAGAACATTTTTTATTAAAGGAGAATCTGAAACATGACACTAGGTGATCCGCACGACCATTGATATTATTGAGTTAGCAAAGCCTCGTTATTCTCTTGCAATACCTAAGGCTGCTTCTAATATCTTTTTAAGCATATTTTCATTAAAAATACCGTTACTAAGACAGCGTAGCCTCCCCCTTTTGGCAATTTCTTCCCGCATCCTGTCATTCTTAAGAAGTTCCCTACACTTTTCGATGCATCCTGAGGCATCGCTCCAGTAAACCGCCTCGACCCCCTCCCGGTATAATTGCAGGTGTTCAGAGGTACGTTCGGCACACAATAAACCCCCGCAATAGGGTATTTCGAAGGTTCTGGTAGTATGCAAATCCCGATTCCCTTTTGAAAGGAGCCCTAGAGAAACCTTGGCCATTTGAATGGCTTTGATATAGTCATCCCCATAAATGGCCGGACCTTGCCACACGGATTGCAAAGTTGGCCATTCCGGCGATTTTTGCCAGTCATTGCCGTAAATGGTCAGCGGCACCCCAGCTTCCTCCAGCTTCTGCAAAAACGGACCTCTTTCCGGCATCCAGGTGCCGATAAACAGGACTTCATGCGACCAGCGTTGCCGGTCTTGCGGGGTTATTTCTCGGGGCCCGTCCAATTCATCCACCGCCATAAATACCTGTATAACCTTTTGGGCCCCCAGGGCATAGGCTTCGGCGACATTGACCTGTCGCACCACGGCCAGCAAATCATAATGGGGGACAGCTTCAAGATATAACCGCCACTTTTTCTTATCCCGGGTGCCAAAGGGGTCATCGTTATTATAATTAATTACCAAAGATGAACCTTTCTTCACAACGCTCAAAATCTTGCGCCCAATTAATTCCCCATTATCAACATAATTCACATCAAATTTAAATTTACATATAATTGGAGTAATTTTTTTCTTCAAATAACTCTCTATTAATGAAGCCCCGCCATAATAAATTAGTTTTCCGACAAATTGTTTAAATGGAAATAAACTATAAGGATCTATCAGCATTACATCGTGGCCTAGACGTCTCATGGCATGGGCTCTTTTTATCGCATTCCCTCCATCGGCCCCGAGAAAAAGAATTTTTAATATGTCTTTCATGATTACTTAGCAGAAATATAACTGGTCACCATGCTTTAACACCAGGTTAACATGATGCTTGGAGAAATCAAATTTCTTCAGATTAGTGGATACCGAGGAAAAGATAAGTGAATAATCCAGAATGTTGTAGACGTTAAATTCCAGGATATCGTAACCTGCCGGCAATATCTCGCTTAAACCCCGAGAATTCGATAAGGTTTCTTGGGTAGATTCGCTGAATTCCAAAAAAATCCAGAGACGATATGTCGCTATCGTCTCTTTAAGCCCGATGAGGACAAATTGCTCAAAACCTTCCACGTCAATTTTGATCAAATCCACCCGATCCAGGTTCAGGCTGGACAGGAAATCATCCCCTTTGACCAATTTTAACTTGCCGAGAAGGCGATTATTGTTACGGCCATGGCCGGGAAGAAATGACCCGGTGGCAAGATTGGCGCCAATCGGGGCGTAATAATCCAGATATTCGTCTCTATCCCCTAGGCCGACGCCGTGGACAGTTATATTATCGATATTATTAAGTGTGATTTTTTCTAATAAGCGGTTCCTGACTTTTTCATAGGGCTCAAAGGCGTGGACCTGTTGGCAGTATTTCGACATAAATAGGGAATGCTGGCCCACGTTGGCTCCCACATCCAAAAAAATGGGGTCGACTCTCTTGCTGACCAGGTCCCGCAAAAAAAATAGCACCTCCTTTTCATAGGCTCCATAAAAGTAAACATACCAATCCAAAAAGCTATTCAAGTTTCCTTTATATCTAAATCCAAAGAAATTCGTCTCATACTCCCATGAACTTATGATGTCAAGATTGACAAAATACCTGATAATTAGGTCTCGGAAGCCGAACCTGAGCCATTCTTGATGACCCAGGAACCGCATTAGCTTAAGAAAGGTTTGCCCATGCATTGATAATTCCCTATACCGGAGATTTTATGCGGCAGACTCACCCACCGGAGTCAAAGACTGTTTCCGGAGCACTCCCACAGACCCTAACCTTATTAAGTTTCCTCTTTTGGAGTTGAGCCCCCGGATTTTGGCCTGTGCCATGGCGAGCCAATGAAACCAGCGTCATAACCATAGACCAAGAGAACTCAAAATTGGCCCTGGTTAGACGCTTATTGCCAGCAATCCTTGCGGAATAATCCAGGATGATGCTGAACTTCATGGGTCAGCCATCACCGCCTGGAGGGCCTGGCGCAAGCCTGCCAGATCCTCGGAAAAGCCCCATGGGGAGATGATGTCCCGGCTCCTGGTCCCCATGCGGCGGCAGGTTCCCGGATCGGCCAGCCCCTTGCTTAGGGCCGCGGCCAGGGCAGGAATATCTCCGCGGGGAAAAGTATAGCCGTTCCCGCCGTTTCTCACCAGGTTGGGGTCACAGCCCACATGGTCGCTGACGATGACGGCTTTGCCTGCGTTCATCACTTCGTTGACCACCAGCCCCCAGATATTATCCACCAGGATTTCCACCGAGAACCCCTTGGACCGGACATAAGAGGCGATAGACATGATTCCCAAAGGAATGGCATAAAAGATGGGAGCGGGAGATATTAATAATAGATCCAATGGGGGGGTCTTCATAAATCGATTCTCATCTGGTGGTTCACCGATTTTTTCTCTCACCTTTGGGCATAATACCGCTCTTAGGGCCTGTTTCATTCGGCGCCGGCTTCATCCCCGAGATCCTCAATACGCCTCTCCTTATTGTGGGTCGGGGTGATGATGCCGAATCTCATTTAGTTTCCTGGCCTTTAACAGCTGATTCACGGTAGGTTGCCTGGTTTATATTAAGATTATATAAAATCAAGCCAAAAATGACTACCAGGATGCGGCGGGGGGGGGGCAAAACCCCGGGGGCGGCGGAAAATGGTGCGGTTTATCTGCTTTGGCAGCCTCCGGTTCAGGGAAGATTGGCAAGATGGGCGTGTCCGCATTACGGACTCTTCTTAAGACGCCTTTCTATCTGTGCGCCCAGGTATTGCGCCGCCAGGGCTTGACCCAGGGCAGTCCAGTGCCCATCGCGGGGGACAAAGTACAATTTAGGCACCGGCTCTGCCGACGCAGCGAGTACCGGGGTTAACGATTTTAGCTCTTTCCCCTCTTTTTTAATAATTCCGGTAAACGCCGCTTCATCAGGGGATATGGTCCCATTCTGCCGATATTCTTCGATCTCCGGAGCCATGGGCAGATAAAAAAACATTATGGAGCTGCCGCTATCCTCCACCGATTTGATTAAATTCTGCACATAGATCTCGGTTAATCTAAATTTGGTTGCGTCGCCGTATCCGTTCTGCCTTTCCGGATAGGTAATCACCAGGCCGTCTCCCCGCTGTTCGTTGGGACCGGTTCCCGCCAGATACCATTGAATGCCCGCTCGCTTAACCAGATTGGCCGCCTGGGACCAGGAAACCAGCCAATTATAGCCGGGTAGTTCGTCTAGCAGGTCCTTTATAAAACTATTACCGGCGCTCAAGCGTTTAGCGGTAAGCTCCCCTTCTGGAGAAACCGAATAATACTGGCCGCGGGAGTCATCGACAAAATTTTTGCCCAGAAAGCTAAACACGGTCAGGTCGGGTTTAAATTTAGATCCCAGGACTTGAAAAAACTTTAAAGCATAATCAGTACCCCGGCCCGGATTCCCGGCGTTGATCACTTCCGCCGGGATCTTCTCAGAGATCAAGTGTTTTTCGGTCAGATAGGGAAAGGTTTGGTCGTCATTCACCCCTAATCCGTAGGTGAAGGAATCGCCCAAAAACAGAATCCGGTGGTCCGTATGCCTCTCAAATTTATATTCTTTACTGCCGCGCAGGCCCAGCGAATTATTGTTATAGCTGTAATCGTACACCCTGGGCATGATTTGACGGCCCTTCTGATTGGGGGTGGGAATTTCCCCACGTTTGGGGTCGAATACAAATCGAATCGGCGCCACCTCTTGCGGACAAAAGATCCTTACGCCCACTTCCGCGATTCCAAAAGCGACCACCAGGCCTAACATAATGCTGACCATCTTAAGGAAAGCATGTCGCATCGATTCTCTCACCATATCGGACCGAATTAACCTAAATACTCAAAAAACCTCGGAAGGCTTGGCCTCGATAAGTTGCTTGGACCTGAAGCCGAGAAAATTTTTGCGGTAATAACTATTATTAATTCTAAATTCGTAATTCGGCCTCAGCACTGTTGTATAGGGTTCGTAAATGTTACTAACATTCCATTGATATACTCTTCGACTTTCATAAATTTGCCGATATACCACAAAAACCCCGGAAATCGCCCAATAGGCTAGGCATTGTCGGGAACCGGGGGCAGTGCCTTGATTTCCAAATGAGCGTAATGCCTTGCCATAGTTTCAAAAAACCCGGCTATAAAAACAATAACAATTAAGTTTATCAGTACTACCTTTTTTATGCCTTCTAACCCTTCAAACCACGGTGACCATCTTTAATAAAAGAGCCACTATTCCTGCGGAGCAAGCGAAATAAGAGCCCCGGTGAAATACGCTAAGGCGTTCTTAAGCCCTCGAAGATCTTCCTCAAACCCCCATTGGCTGATAATTTCCCGGCCCTTTTGCCCCAGACGGCGGCAATGAACCGGGTCTTCCAGCACCCGATGCAACACCGCGGCCAGGGCGGGAATATCTCCGCAGGGAAAAGTATAGCCGTTCTCGCCGTTTCTCACCAGGTCCGGGCCGCATCCCACCTGGTCGCTGACGATGACGGCTTTGCCCGCGTTCATCGCTTCGTTGACCACCAGCCCCCAGGGCTCGTGCACCGAGGGCAGGACCAAGACGTCGCAGAGGTCATAATAAGCGGGCAGTTCGCTCTGGTTCTTAAATCCCAGGAATCTGACGGCCTCGAGCTGCATCTCCCGGGCCAACTCCTCCAGGGGCTGGCGCTGTTCGCCGTCGCCCACGAA
>Ga0187877_1004615_pt1 | contig 10497 bp, 8 predicted proteins | sample June2016WEW_17_1_3_FD_132430 | JGI IMG/M metagenome (GOLD analysis project Ga0187877, IMG submission 132430) | Peatland microbial communities from SPRUCE experiment site at the Marcell Experimental Forest, Minnesota, USA - June2016WEW_17_100 | ecosystem: Environmental > Terrestrial > Soil >... | reverse complement strand
TTTTCACTGGAACATTCTTCTTCGCATCTGGGGATGAGGAGTGAGGCAATACGCAGGGAACTGGAACCCAGCTTCTGGCGAGCGTTTCAGTGGATAGAACCAAGGTCCCGCGTCGATGCGCGCTGGCTCCAGCAAGTGCCAGGGTTTAAGGGAAACGAGAGAGCGGAGAGTGATTCATCGAGCTTCAGTCTTTTTACTACGCGCAATCGGCTGCCCACATTGGAGTCAGCGAGAGCAAGCAAAGTCATTATCTCCTCCGGAAGTTCTTCTCCAATGAGCTGGAATACGGGCTTACGCGGGGGCGCTTAAGATACTGATGGTGCTGGTGTGCACATCTGATCGGGTCGCCACCAGCGTGACTAACAGACGAGGGAGATCATGGAAAAGAGGGACAAGCTCATATGCGTGCCCACCTCTTGGAGAGGCCGGAGGGGGTACAGTCTGGGGAATGGATTGGTCAGCTTGGTGACGTTGCTAGGCGGTGGACACATCGCAGAGTTCCGGTTTCAGGAGACGTCGGGATTACCTAGCCTAAACCCGCTTTGGATTCCGCCCTGGAAAACCATCGATCCCGACCGATATCGACCCCTAAAGCACGCTTCTTTGTACGGATCTGTGACTAGTGGAGCGAAACTGCTGGCCGGAATCACCGGCCACAACCTCTGCCTTGATTACTTCGGGGTACCCTCGCCGGAAGAGTACGAGTCGGGATTGTCAGATCACGGGGAAGCGCCGAACTCACGTTGGCACAAACTCAAGCTCAGCGTTAGTGATCGTCAAGTCGCGTTGACGCTCGCCGTGAATCTGCCGGCAGCCGGCCTCGGGTTCACTCGCCAGATCCGCCTTTTGCAGGGAGAGTCCGTCGCGTACTTCGAAGAGATGGTTACGAACCGGCGAGAACTCGACCACTTCTTCCATTGGGTCCAGCATGTAACGTTGGGACCGCCTTTCCTATCGGCTTCAAAAACCAGTGTAGCTTTTCACGGAACAAGGGGCAAAACCTCTCCAGGTGACTACGAGGAAGGAAAACCCTTGCTTGCCTGCGACCGGAAGTTCCGCTGGCCTTTTGCGCCGGCCGCTGCAGGAGGGAAAGTAGACCTCAGACGGACTCTCACCAGGCGGGGGCGGGGATTTGTTGTCGGGGTACTGGTTGATCCCCAAAGAGACAATGGTTTTGTTGCTGCACTCAACGCCCGCCACCATCTGTTGATAGGCTACTGCTTCCGGCGAAGTGATTATCCTTGGGTCACGATCTGGGAAGAGAACAGAGCGATTGCTGCTCGGCCATGGGGAGGCCGAACCGAGACCAGAGGGCTAGAGTTCGGTACAACCCCGCTGGCGCTACGCCGACGGGAAGCGTACGCACTGGGGAGGCTGTTTGACACCCCAACGCTTGACTGCGTACCGGCCCATGGCCGAAGGACGGTCCACTATGCAGCGTTCCTAGCGACGGTCCCGCGTGATTTCGACCATGTGAGGGACGTCAGGGTAGAGAAAGACCAGATCCTTGTGTTTGGCGGCGAACACAAAAGCCCCGTGATTCTTCCCGCCCGAGGACTTTCGCACACAAATTTGGTCTCGAGCCAGTAGAACTTGATTTTCGCTTTTTTGACAGGTTCCCCGCAGTACACGCTGTCGACATTGGAAGAACACACAGGAGGATGGAGGTTCAACATGATGACGTTGTCCGGGCGATCACGCTTCTTGCTTATCGCGAGTGCAGGGGTGCTTCTGCTGATGACTTGCGGCGGTTTGGCTGTCCCTCAAGATTTGGCGACTTTGGAGAACAGGCGGGTTCGACTGACATTCAACCAGCGCACAGGGCTCTTCGATGTGACTCCTGTGTCAGGGGGGGTGCTCTGTTTAGCCGGGGCGGGACCAACCTTTCAAAGCGACGACAGGACGCTCTCAGCTCATGATGCGAAGGGAATTGAAGTTCATCGTGAAGATTTCAGCGACCAGCTCGGAAACGGAGAGAAGCTTGTGGTGCGCTATTCTTTTTCCGGGAACCCTGCTGTCGTCCGGTATGAACTGTGCCTCTATCGTGACAAACCATGGATCAGTGTGACGGCCTACCTCCCGCCGGGCGACTACGCGCTAAGCGACGTTTCCTTGGTTCAGGGAAAGGTGCATGCCCTCACTGCCTTCAAGACTCGAATCTATGTAAACAGTGGCGAAGCAGGTGGAGACACAGGCGTGTGGGAATTGGGAATGAGGAAATGGCAGAGCGCTAATCTTTCCGTACTGTTTGAACCCCAGGTGCATGAAGCGCTGAGCCTGGGTTTTTATTCCTTTTACCGCGCCAGCGCCTCGGTGATTTCGCAATATCTCGGCTCGGATCAGATCGGGGTTGATGGTGTTGTACACTACCACGGCTATCGGCCGCGGGGGGAGGAATTACGGACCGAAAGCCTGCTCCTCAATCTTGGGCCAAACCCGCTAGGCATGCTGGAAGAATGGGCTGATGCCGCGGTTAAGGTTGTTCGGCCCAAATTCGTCCACGACACACGGTCCGGCTTCATCAACACCTGGTATGCCTTCGGCAACAAAGCGACGGAACAAATGGAATTGGAGCAGGCGAGAGTACTTCGCAACTCGGTTCTTTACCACTACGGAGTCAACTTCGTCGAACTGGGCGAATGGCAGAAACAGCGTTACGGAACTGGAGATTACGGAGCTGAGCTCGGCTTTGGGGAAACGGAAGAAGATCAGACGCTTTTTCCCCATGGCGTGGCATGGCTCTGCAAAGAGTATCATGCACTTGGCTTAGGATGTTCTTTTGGAGCCAACTATGCCTATGCCGCCTTGGAAACTTCGACGGCAAAGAGAGACCCATCTTGGTTGATTAAAGAGGATCTCAGTCGTCTGAACTTTGGATATCCCATCGATTTTACCCACCCTGATGCACAGAAGTGGGTGTACGACCTCTACCACCGCGCTGCCGCCATGGACGCCAAATGGGTGTGGAGCGACTTTGATGGCGGCCCGACGCGAGGAAAACTTTACGATCCCAACAAAATCATGAGGTTTGAAGACATTCGTGAAGGCGAGAAATCTATTCGCAAGGCGGTGGGACCGGATACTACCTTCGACAGAGCGTGCTGTGGCCCCTATTTCCCCGGCATCGGGCTGGTAGACCGGCAGAGGACAGGAGATGACATCGTGGGCATTGGTGATTGGACAGGGTTAAAGGAGAGAGTCCGCCAGCTTGCAGGGACTTACATGCTTCACCAGCGCTTTTGGATCAATGACCCCGATCCTATCCATGTGGGGGCACGTGAGTGCATACACAACGAGGGCGCTGGGCCCATCCGGCCGGACCCGTCCATTGAGGATGAGGTGCGCATGCGTTTGCAGCTCCAAGTCTCAACGGGAAGTTTCCTGACCCTGGGCGAGAACTTGGAAGATTACACGCCCGAGAAGATACGTCTGTTGACACTCGTCTTGCCCTCCTACGGGCAGGCGGCTCGCCCGCTCGACCTTTTCGAGAACAACACCCCGGAAATCCATGACTTAGCCATAGCGAGGGATTGGGAACAATGGCACGTCCTGATGTTGCAGAACTGGAACAATTGGGACAAGACGTATGACATTCGGTTTGCAGACCTAGATCTCGATGCCTCACGAATTCACTGGATTTTCAGTTTTTGGGACCAAACATTCCTCGGAGAATTTCGGCAGGCTGCAAAGCTAACGGTGCGCGCTCGAAAGGGAGAGACCTTCAGCATTCGTCAAGCACGCCGCACGCCGTGGGTACTGGGAACAGACTTGCACCTCACCCAGGGTGGAGTTGAGCTTGAAGATGTGCGGTACGATGAATCCTCGGCACGGTTGTCAGGGGTAGCACGCCGGCATGCAGGGGCCCTGGGGCATGTTGTGGCTTTTGTCCCACCAGGCTACAAGCTGCGCGCAGCTACGGGAGCGTACAGTCTTGACCCCCAGCCATCGGGAGCAGCGGTCGTGCACCTTGAATTGAAATTCGCGGATGAAACCGCCCCCTGGTCACTGACTTTTGAGAAGTCGGAGTAGGCGACTATTGGGTTCGCGTTCCTCAATTATTCTGGAGAGTGCAGGGAGGATCAAAGAATGGCTTTAAAGCCCAGAAGAGTAATTGCCCGAATCACCTGCTTGATGCTCCTTGGCTTAACTGCATGGGCAGGGGAGGCACGAGTTTGCACGTTTCGCCTGAACGGTTTGGACATTGGCGTGGACTGCCAGACCGGGAGTGTCATCCGCCTTGCCTCCTCCGCTACAGGGGTCATTCTTGATGGAGCGCCCGAATCTGCGGGCTTGCTGGAAGTCGCCTACCCGGTGGATTCTTTTGCCCCAATGCGGCTGTCAACTCGGTTTTCCACAGCGGTCGTAGCGCAACATGGAAAAGAGGTGATGATCAAATGGGACAAACTGGGGGCAAGTCGGGGTGGGGTCGGCTTACCCCCCGGACAAGTGAGCGCACAGGTAATTATCAAGGCCGCAGACGATGGGAGATCTGTGAGCTTGCAATGTCGCCTGGAAAACAAGTCAAGTAATCCGATACCGCAGGTTCTCTTTCCTGACCTCTGGGGTCTGAAGCCGTTTGCCGGGGTTAGTCAGACCCAACTCCGTTTTGCACGCGGCGTGGTCCAACCCTTTCAGGTCCCTTTCCGCGCTCCTGACTCCTCTCCTCCGTTTTACGCGGAGAATGGATGGCAAGAGTACCCCGCTGGTGGCTACTACAACTTGAACGCGTTGCGCTGGCTTGATTATGGAAGCTTGCGGGGAGGCCTGAGCGTGTTCCAGAAGAAGTGGGGCACCCCAGACGCGCCGAACGTCCTTACTTGGCGCAGCGAAGCTGAGCCTATGAGCCTGCGGCTCATTTGGGAACACAAGACTACACTCGAGCCCGGTGAGACTTGGGAAAGCGGCGAGTTCTGGCTAACCCCCCATGCAGGTGGGTGGGCCAAAGGTATTGAAGCTTTCCGAGAGTACGTCAAGAAGGTGTCCCCGGCCACTGCATTGCCGCCCCATGTTCGAGACGGGTCCGGCTTCCAGACTATATGGATGACCTTAGAACCGGAAACAGACCCGGCCAAAGTGCCCTTCCGGTTTGCTGATATTCCGAGGGTCGCGGCTGACGCCTCTGCGCACGGTATCAACGAGCTCAATCTCTGGTTTCCGGTCAAAGATGCTACGCTTCCCTTGGCTATTCACACTGAACTCGGGAGCTTCGACGAACTGCTGGCTGGGGTTAGAAAAGCTCGGCAGTTCGGCGTAAATGTAGCCCCATTCATAAGCATTCATTATTTGGTCAACAGTTGTCTTGGCCGATACGGGGTTAAGCCCGGAAACGAGGACTGGAATTTCCACACCGAACTTATCCCTCAGTTCAGGCCGTATTATCTAAACAAGTGGTATGGAGGCTGGGTCGATAGCGGAAACAAGCTCTGGCAACAGGATGTCCTGGACAACCTCAGCGATTGGATCGACCGTGGAATAACGTCAGTCTCTTGGGACCAATTCTCCTGGAACCCGGTGAAGGATGAAAAACCAGATCTGGTTAGTTTGATCGAAAAGGTGCGGAGCCGGGCGCGAGCCAAGGACCCGGAATCAACGTTCTCCGCTGAATCGCTCATGGCGGGCGGCTTCGAATACGATGGGGAGGTAGTGGATTACACCTGGGATTGGGTCGACTACGTTGATGCGGGTCCACTCCTGAATGTGCTTCAGGCCCCGCGGCTGAATTGCAACGTTGAAGACTCTCCGCTCGTAGTCAAGAAGGCCTTCTCTGAAGACCTGTACCTTAATGTCATGCCCAAGAAACCCGACCGCCCCAACGGGACAGCTCTTATCAACGAGAAGCCGGCGTTGGCGGCGGCACTCAAACAGGTCGCTTCCCTTCGCAAACTATTCTTGCCCTATTTCACGCATGGGACGCACCTCGGCGAGTCGATTCTCAGTGAGCCGCCCTCAGCTTTTGTAAGGGGCTATCAGTTGGGGGACAAACTCCTGATCATCATACTCAACGATCATTCTGCGGCCGAGTACGTAACCGTCCACAGCGACCTGCCCTCCTGGTTTCCCTCTGCGGCGAGTTGCCACGTCAAGTACTACGACGGAAGTGGCGAATTGTTGGAGACAACTGAAAGGGAATGCGCTCACTGGTACGGGACGACCCGCCGGCTTGAACCCTCGGAACTTTCCTTTCTTGAAATCGAGACGAGGTGAAGGGGCACCGATGAGCTACCTGTTGGCGGGAACTGGTCGCAGCGATATCACCCCTCTTCCGGGGACACCGCAAGGCGGTTGGGGTGCACAGACACACGAGCGTGGCCCAGCAGCGGACATGCCTCTTTACCCAATATCTATCGACTTGGCGTTATAAACCAGGCCCAAGACATGGTGCTCAGATACTTGGAGGAGTTGCCGCAGAGGATCGCCGGCGCTGTCTGGCAGGCGCAGTAGGATACTCGGCCTGTGCGTTTCGCGGTCGCCACCGGCCTCTGTGAAATGAATGTTAACCGGCGCATTAAGCTGCCCGACGGGCGGATCGTAGTGGGGAAGAACTCTAACGGGCCTGTAGATCACACCGTACGTGTCGTCCGCTTCGACGACCTCCATGAGGACTCCGTTGCGACGATCGTTCACTACGCGCGTCATCCTACGATCATGGGCTGGTAGACGCAGTATTTCACGCCTGACTCCCCCGGCGTGGCAAGACAGGTGGTGGAACGCGAGGTGGGCGGAAGGTACCTTCTCCTTCAGGGGGCGGCAGGCAACGTCGGTCCGGTCCTGGGATTTACTGGAGATTTGAAAGTGTACAGACGTCTGGGCGGCTGGTTGGGGCTCGAAGCCTCGAAAGTGGCATTTAAGGATTGAAACGCGCCCGCGGCGAGAATCGCTGGTTGGTGTTCAACCCTCCGGTGCTCCGATCGCGCTTTGTCGGCAGGAATTCGAAGAGACGGATCAGCAAATTCTTTGCGTCTCTACCCGTAGCATCGAATTGCCTCTGAAGCGATTCCGACCGCTCGCAGAACTGGAGGCCGAGCTTGCCGACAGGCTCATGGCACGTGACCGCGTCCGAGCCGCAGGCAAGGGGGAAGAAGAAATCCGCCTGGCCACAGCCCTGGCCGCGCAAGCCGAAGATCGCGTCCAGGATGCGCGGATCTGCGAGGGCAAGACTCACCTCACCTGGCCTTTGCAAGGGATTGGTTTTGGTCCAATCGCACTTCTATCGATACCGGGTGAGCCGTTTGCAGGGCTCAATCATCGGATCGTGGGGAGCTCACCGTTTGCTCAAACTCTGTTTTCAGGCTATTCCAACGGGGGTTTCGATTATTTGCCACCCCGCGAAACTCTTGCGGAGGGCGGGTTTGAGGTTGAGACTTCTCCGTTCGCTCCCGAGGCGGGTGATAGACTGGTCGATGAAAGCCTAGGAGTGCTCACGGACCTGACTGCCGCATGATGGATCACAGGCATAAGTGAATTTGTGCACTTCGCAGGATTTTACGATCGGGATTGAACTCAGTTTGTTGTGGCGTTTTGGCCCCTATCGCAATCGGGAACGATTTTCAAGTGGCTGCAACGAACCTTACATGACTGAGGCGGAGAGGTAACAATGTCATCGCTATTCGAGGTCAAGACCGTCGACCGTGAGTTTTACCAACGACGTCTGCAGAGTTTCCTCCCCCATAAGTTGATTGACATTCACACCCATGTTTGGCTTGACCGGTTCAAGTCCAAGGCAAAGGACGAACCCGTCCGCGCTGTGACATGGCCAGACCGTGTGGCAGTGGACAATTCGATGGCAGACCTGATGGAAACCTATCGCCTGATGTTCCCTGACAAGAAAATCATTCCACTGATTTTTGGCAACACCACATCCTTCGGAGATGACCTAGGCGGGGGTAATGAGTATGTTCGCGAGTGTGCACGGAGCTATCGAGTACCATCTCTCGTCTTTGCCAATCCGAAGTGGACGGAGGTTGAATTTGAAGAGAGAGTGAGTTCAGGCCACTTTCTTGGGGCGAAGGTATATTTGAGCCTGTCGGACCCTCGAATTCGCGAGGAGGAAATCCAGATCTACGATTTCCTTCCGCACCACCAACTAAGGGTATTAAATAGGCACGGCTGGATCGTAATGCTTCATATTCCGCGAAAAGCCCGCTTGCGCGATCCCCTGAATCTGGTTCAGATGGTCGAGATTGAGAAGCAGTACCCAAACGTCAAAGTAATTATTGCTCACGTGGGGCGTGCCTATTGTCCGGAAGACATTGGGAACGCTTTCGAAATCCTGGCGGAAACTCGGAGAATGCTATTTGATACTTCTGCCAACACGTGCTATGAGACTTTTGAGCAGTTGATTAGTGCCGTGGGCCCCCAAAGAATCCTGTTCGGCAGTGATATGCCTATCCTGCGCATGCGAGCGCGCCGAATTTGTGAAGGCGGCATGTATGTTAACCTTGTCCCCAAGGGAATGTATGGCGTTGTCTCCGGCGACCCGCACATGCGTGAAATTGAGATGCAGGATGCGGAACAACTAACCTTCTTAATGTACGAGGAGATTGATACCTTTCGCCGTGCCGCATCAAAAGCCGGTTTGGGGAAGAAAGAAATTGAGGATATATTCTATGGAAATGCCATTAAAGTTCTCTGTGAGGCGGGTATGCCCGAATCCTATTTGATCATTGGAGGATCCCTGTCATGAAAAACCCCAAAGTCGGTCTCTTACCTCTATACATTGAGCTTTACGATCAGGCATGGCCTGAAATCAGGCCTGTCGTGGAGAAATTTCATCTACAGATTGCCACTGCATTGACCGAGCGAGGGATCGAGGTGACTACTGTTCCTCTGTGCCAGTTGGAACGGGATTTTGAGGCTGCAGTAAGCAAGTTCGAAGGTGAGCAAGTGGATGCAATAGTCACGCTTCACCTGGCATACTCTCCATCGCTTGAGTCAGCTTCGGTCCTCGCTGCGACCCCTCTGCCAATCGTGGTTCTTGATACTACGCCTGCCTATTCGTTCGGACCCGACAGAGTCACAGACGACACCAATTATAACCATGGGATTCATGGCGTCCAAGACATGTGCAATCTACTACTGAGGAACAAGAAACCTTTCCAGCTCGAGGTCGGACATTGGGAACAGTCTGATGTCTTGGATCGGGTCGCAGGTTGGGCACGCTCAGGCCGACTGGCGGGAAATATGCGAAGATCCCGAGTCGGCCGCCTCGGTCCTTCCTTCCGGGGTATGGGTGACTTCGCCGTGCCATCAGAGGTACTGGAAAAGACCCTGGGAATCAAGACCATCGTAGGCGAACCGGAATTGGTTCGGTCATTGCTGGCGAAGGTTGACGACCAAGCAGTTGAGGCAGAGATAGCCTCTGATCGGCGGCACTTCGATCTCAAAGACCTGAAACCTGAGGTCCATCGACGCAGCACGATGGCTGGCATGGTCATCCGGTACTGGCTGGAAATGGAGAAACTTACGGCCTTTACGATCAACTTCATGGCTGTGGATCAAGCCATGGGTTTGCCTACGATGCCCTTTCTGGAGGCAAGCAAAGCCATGGCACGCGGAATTGGCTATGCTGGTGAGGGGGATGTTCTTACCGCAGCTCTGGTGGGAGACCTGGCGAGTGTGTATCCGCAGACTTCGTTCACCGAGATGTTCTGCCCTGATTGGGCGGGAAACCAGATCTTCGTGAGTCATATGGGCGAGATGAACGTTGAACTGGCGGCCAAGACGCCTGTCCTTATCGAGATGCCCTTCTCGTTTAGTGGCGTGAAGAACCCGGCTGCTCTCGCGGGCCGTTTCCGTGCGGGTGAGGCGGTGCTGGTGAATCTGTCTCCAGGTCCTGACCACGGCTATACGCTGATTGTTGCCCCCGTCGCTATGCAAGACATCGCCGGCGCCGACAACATGGTCGACTGCATTCGCGGCTGGTTTAAACCCTCCCTTTCTATCACTGATTTTCTTGCCGAGTTCAGCCGCGCGGGTGGAACCCATCATTCCGCGCTCGTCTACGGGAATGTGACTGATGAAGTTGTCCGTTGGGGCAAGCTAATGCAATGGAAAACCGTTATTCTAGCCTAGAAGTTGGTTATAAGAGCATGCCGTCCTGTCATTCAGAGGATCTGAGGGCGACGAGCACTCCCCTCAGAAACTGATTCATTTGAAGGTTAGATTCTTCGGTTCTCCCAAAATGATTCACCGAGGCCTTCTCAACAAGGTGCTCCAAACGCCTTAATGAAGATGAAACCAGACGCTTTCTTGGGAATAGATGTTGGGGGGACAAGCGCCAAAGCAGGCGTTGTGGATCGACAAGGTCGGCTGCTGGCTATCGCCCACAGATCATACCACCCCCACTTGACCCCGGAAGGCTACGTTGAGATTCCAATTGAGACCATTCACGCCGCGGCACGGGAAGCGGTCGCCGCAACGGTACGGGAGAGCGGTGCGCGCATTTTGGCACTGAGCATCTCTTCACAGGGGCAGACCTTTGTTTCGCTCAACGACAAG
>Ga0187877_1004613_pt1 | contig 10499 bp, 9 predicted proteins | sample June2016WEW_17_1_3_FD_132430 | JGI IMG/M metagenome (GOLD analysis project Ga0187877, IMG submission 132430) | Peatland microbial communities from SPRUCE experiment site at the Marcell Experimental Forest, Minnesota, USA - June2016WEW_17_100 | ecosystem: Environmental > Terrestrial > Soil >... | reverse complement strand
TCAGTTGTCGATGGGATCGAACTGGGGTGCGCATTCAACCTTCCCGTGTTTCCCAGTTTCTCTGCCCTCGGTAGAGGGGAGGCCGGCAGCTACCGACTACCGGCCCTGAAGCTGGGAAAGCTGAACTTCTGTCTTGCACCCCCGGTTAGTATAGGAAGTTTCGAGAAGTCAGCTTCCATGCTTTCGCCTATTGTTCGCTTTGGGCTTGTATCCTATTGGAAACACACCAAATATAGTTGTGGTGGATTACGAGAAGAATACAGGGTCTCCCGCGGTAGAGGTTTTAGGGTGGTTGGTACGGCAGTCAACGGGGGGCGCTCGGATGCGGGCACCGGGGAAGAAATCCGTCAGAAGGGCAGGTCCGCGTCCGTCGTCTCGCTCCCCAATTCGTTGAATGGGTTGTCGCCCTCATCATTCGGCTCCGCAGCCTTCGAGGATTCAGCCGGCTTTGCGCCGTTCCCGTTCTTTGACGGCCCCAGGAACCGGAGCGTGATGACGACCACTTCCGTCACATTGCGCTTCTGCCCTTCTCGATCCTCGTAACTGCGCAATTGGAGCTTTCCTTCCGCGAACAGGAATTTCCCGCGGGTCACATGCTCGCCCACAATCTCGGCCCAGCGGCGCCAGGCGACACAGCGAATCCAGAGTGTGTTGGTCTTTTTCTCCCCGTCGCCGTTCTTATAAGTCTCCTTCACGGCCAGAGAGAAGTTTGCCACCGGTATGCCGCCAGGGGTGAACTTCATCTCGCTGTCAGCGCCAGCGTATCCAATCAGCATGACCTTATTCAGCATATGGGTATAACTGCCTCCTTTGTATGGGTGAGTAGAACGCGATAGGCAAGGCTCTGATTACGCCTATGCCTCATCAAAACGAAACTTACGGCTAACCCGGTCGCTGACCAGCACGTCCATTTGAGCGGCGACATCGGCCATGCCTTCTCGCACAAAGGCGCGAACCAGCGGCATGTTTCGCAGCGCATCCGTGCTGACGCCTTCAAGCAGAGATCGCGCCTTCTCGACCTGCTCCTTCAACTCCTGATCGTCGACGACATTGCGCAAATCAAAGGTGGCCAGGAAATCACGAAGCTTCTGCACGGTCGATTCCCGCAGACGCTGCGGCTTGCCATCCGCCTGATCGGATAATCGCTCGCGCAAGTGATTGACCAGCTCCAGCAGCGAGGCGCGCATCACCTGCTGGATCTCGGTACAAGCTTCGGACATAGCCACGACTGCCTTCTCCCGTTCCTCTTCGAAGAATCGGACTGAGATCTCCCGAAGCTGTTCGGGCACGCCATAGCTGACGTATTGCCAAGTGAAGGTGAAGCGAGATCGCACGTTATCCACCGGGGGATAATCAGTCGGGTTGTACAGTGTGCGCAGTCGTCCAGCGGCTTCCTGGCAGAGACGCGGATAGGCAGCGAGGAATACCTCCACTAACACGCTGCGCTTCTCGCTGAACTCACGCAGCTTTTCATCCACCGTCTCCACCAAGCCCAGCGGCAAGAGGTGAATGCCGACCTCAAAGGGCAGGCACATGTCGTACAGGAAATGACGGATGTCGCCATCGAGGGTGCGGATGGCTTGCAACTCCAGCGAGTCGAGCAGAGTCTTCGAGACACGAATTAGGGCCTTGTCGGCGTCCACTTCAACTTGGGACGAGTTGACCTTTCGAGTATTTCCCAGCAAACCCAGATGAACTTTAATGAAGACTGTTTGCTTGGCAAGCTCATTGTCCGAGCTTTGAACGTTCAAGATTGGCGCTGCTGTTGCCATTTCATCCTCCTTTGTGTAGTTGGAATTCTTCAGACGGGACTTCGGCCTGCCAGGAGTTCTGTAATAGGGGAGCAGGTCGAGGGAATTCCCTGCAATGCCTGCACAGTCTGGAAAGGTCAGTGGTGCAGTGTAAAGTCAGTGGTAGAGGGTCAGTTTTCGATAATCCCGACTTGAGCCAGGAGTTAGCCCACCTCGGCCAGGGTCGATTATTGGTAGTAAGGGGATATCCCGCCAGTTATCGGCGGCAGGTACGATTTGCCGCGGTAGCCGGGCGCAATCTCGATAGAGAACGGGTAGTCGATCCCCCACGCTTAACGTGCGGGAGCTCTTGCTGATTCTGGCGTGAGAAGGACAACCTCCGCCGGCACTCCTCGAATAATGTCGATGATCTGTACGGCCTCCCCCCAAGCCAGGTCCGGATCCCCCTCGAAATATACGACCCAATCGGGGCGGAGCTTCAGTTCCTTCTTCAATTCATTCTCCAGGCTGCCCAACGAAACCGGTCGGGAGTTCAAATACAGTTTGGGCCCTCCTCTCGAACCATCGTACTTCAATTGAACAAGTACGGGAGGGAGCGACGGCTCCGCCGTCATCGACAACGCTTTGGGTGTTACGAGATGAACCTTCAGTCCCTGCGGGGGAACGGTCCAGTTAGACAGAAGTACGACGGGTACCCAAACAGTAAAAAGAGTGAACACTGTAACGAGCCCGAATGCAGGCAGCCCGTAAAACACTTTCTTTAACTGGAACTTTTGGGCCCATTGAAAATATACGCCAATGGTTCCTGAGTGTCCTAAGCTTACGGTCCACGCGGCCGAGTCAGCGAATTGCGAGATATGTGAAAGGACCAGCATGCTTATGCCGACTCCGAAGAAAAGCGCAGAAAGCGAAAGCAACGGGTTCGCGTAATCCGTGTAATCGCTTCTGCTCGTGCTTACCCGGAGTTTGGGATGCTGGGAAGTGAGACAACTCGCGTCGGACAGGACTTCGACTTCGAGCGCATAAATTCCTTTCTCGGCATCGAAATAGGCCAGACTGGGACCTCGACCAAGCGATCGAGCTATGGCCTTCCCATTGTGATACAGCACCCAACGTGTTTGGGGCAGGGCATTGGTGTCACACTTGGCGTTGAATTCCTGAATCTCGCCGTAGCGCATCCAGGTTTCATACGAATCTGGAAGATCGACCAAGTCGCTGCCAATCCGGATTGAGTATCTTGCCTTTAGGTTAATGCGAAAAGCGCCCGTCTTGATCTGGCCGGGCACGAGAGAAACCGGCATGTCCACGGCGACAAAGCTCCGTGTAGTCATCCAAGTTTCAATGCTCATCCATGAAACGACTCCAACGAGGATGAGGCATATGCCGAGCCACGCTGTGAATGACAACCGCCATCCCTTCTTGGCCGTCGGCGACTCGTGGCGAGCGGCGTGGCCGGATTCCGAAGCCACACGCAATTCTCGCCGCGCCGGCCCCGGCTCGGTCAGGGAAACCCTCTTGTCCTCGTGGCTTTTTCGCTTCAACCGAATGATCAATACTGCGCCTAGGCCGACGAAGAGCAGCGCGACGACCAGCACTATGGTCCCGCGGCGGTCGTACTCCTGACGTAGCCCTCCAAATTCCGAGAGACCCAGGCGAGGGTAACCCGCATTGAGCGGGCCTCCGTCTTCCAAGATGTCGACGTCCAGAACGTAATGCCGTCCCTCCCTGGCGTTGAAGGCGCCGATCCCGCGGTCCAAGACGTTCGCATCCTCGGACATCATCCAGTCGGCAACGTCGCTTGTACCTTGCGCTACAACTTTCCCCCCACTGGACACAGACCAGGAGGCCTTGAATATAGGGGCTGTGCCAGTGCATTTGTATTCCCTGTACAAATCGCTATAGCCCAACAAGCAAGGGGCACCATTGAAGTCGAAGCCCCGTTGCACCTCGACCCCAATCCAGTAATCGCCCTCCATATTGATCTTGAATTCGCCACTTCTGATGTGGCCACGTGAAAGGGAAACAGGAATATCCAACGGGGCCCATGTACGTGAAGCTGCCCAGAGCCTCCATCCGACGTACAAGGAAAGACCGGCCAAGATAAGCGCAACGCTGATCCGTGCTGCCAACGGGGTTCGCATTGTTGGCCCTTACTTTAACACCGAAGAGAATGAATGGCGAACAAACTCAGAATAACAAACTTGGGATCGGGAAAAGACCCGCGCAAATTCCGCTCACAAGATTACCTGACGTCGGGACACCGCCGGAGGAAATGTAGGTCAACCAGGACAAGGTCTATTGGGATGGGAAGGGCCCGATGTTCCAGGTTGTCGGATGCACGAACCGGAGGCGACAAACGCTAGAGCAATACGCACGGTTGTGATGACCCATTTGCCAGAGCGACCACGCGCAAAACATGCCAGATATTCACCCCGCCCACAATAGCTGTTGGCAACAGCCCTTCTAACCACCTGATGGGTTCGATGCCTGAAAAGAACGCGCAAACTTGAACTTGGTCAAGCTGACCCACTACCCTCGCAATAGGTATTCAGGCCTCGGATTTCGAGGGTGGCATGACGGTGAGCGGCCCATCCAGCTCTCGCATGACGCGTCGGCGGGATGCGGGCGTGGTCTCCTGATACTGATAAACGCCCGGCGTAGACGCGCTGATAAACTTCCCGGACGCCATCTGGCGCAGTGCCTTGATCTGCTCAGCCGCGGAACGTGAAACCGGCACGATGTAGCGCGCGGCCTGCAGGAGAGTTATTCCCAACCGATGCGCTTTCCGGCAACACTCTTTGATTTCCGCACCTGTCCAGCCTTCGTCATTCGGTAGCTCGCCTGACACGTTGTACTTCTTGAGATAGATTCCCCAGATTGTCTCCCGCTCGTCCGCCGTTGGTAGATCGAAGAAGAACGTGCCCAGCGTGAAGCGCCTACGCAGCTCGGGCGGCAAGCTCGCGATCGAATTGCAAGTCGCGATGAACAGCATCCGCCCTTGCGAGACCGCGTCGATGATCTGGAGCGCTGTGCGCAGCCGTTCGGTCGAAGCACCTACCAGAGAACTCTCGATGGCTGCCAGGTCAAAAGCAATCGTGGGGATTCCCGCTGTACCCCCCGTGGCCTTTGCTGCTGCACTTTTGGCGGCGCCGGGTGGACCTATAAACACGGCTCCATCCGCCTCGCGGTCCTGCATGTACGTCAAGATGGTCCCCGTCATCTCCGTCTTTACACCAGAGAGGTCGGTGCCCATTCCTGCAAACGCCTTCTCAATTTCATCAATGGACACAACGACGCGGGGAGGATCGACGCCTCGAAGCACTGCCCGCAGGAAGCTCTTGACGTTCTCGACCCCGCCAATACCCTCAAAGGTCTCGCCGCCTCGCCATACCGCGAGGCCCGGTGTCTGCTCAATGATCTGGCGCTTGCGCTCCCACGCGCGCAGCCCACTATCCGTGATGTCAGAAACGGAGCGCATCGCAAAGTAGGTCTGCCCTCTCCCAAGGGGAGAGCGTGGCCCGCGACGGCGCTTTCACCAGCCGTCGCGGGCCGGGTGAGGGGTTAGTTGCGGGGCGAGGACGGATCAGACAGGCTCGGCCCAAGCTGCTCAATGGAAACAAGTAATGCGTCGAGTTTCTGGGGAGCCAAGCGAAGAATCTGCTTTTCGTTGCGGCCAAGGGCGGCGCTGTGCGGAGCTTGGTGTTGATGTGCTCGAGGATCCGGAATTCTGGCCCACACACGTGTCTCCTCATCTCCGATTCAGCCTTCGGCTCTGGTGGAGCGAGCTGAGGTGGGATGACCTTCCCGGCAATCAATCGGGCAAGCTGGTCACCTGTCATTTTGGGAAGCGAATTCAGGTAGCACATCTGCTTCTCAAGATCTTCATCGGCACCCCCAAACCAGAAGCGTTGAGCTGCGCCCCGGTGAATACCCAACGGTCCACGGATGGCATTGCCGTACCTGCCAGGCTTCAACACATCGTGCTTGGGGAAGACCTCGATTCCTTCCCGCCCCCTGCCTCCCTTGACCGGGATACCCAAGCGCAGGGCAAGGCCGCAAACGTAGATTCGGCAGTCCCCGCTGGGAGCGGCTCCGCCAGGAATATCCAGAGATGCCCGCCCCGATGACTCTTTTCAAGAGCCGACTCCACCCCATCCTGCCTGAGGTAGAAGCTGAGCTTGAGGAGGTCCGCGACCGCATCCTCATAGTCCGCGTCGATGGCCACCCACTTCGAGCACCGGTTAGCGGGGTTGATGGCGTAGAGGCCGATGGTGATTTCGCCTTCGAGGTGGCGGCGGATTGTGTCAAGTGTCAGGCCGAGCCCCTGACCGGTTTTCTTGTTGGTGGGACGGTAGTAGTAATGCCGGGTACTTTCCAAGTGCGGCCGGTTGGACTGGAGGGTGTAAGCCCGCCGGTTCACAAAGAGGTGGAAGTAGTGCGCCACCACGCTGGCAGGCGCATTTAGACGAAGCCGCTGCATCTTCTCCTCCCTGAAGTCAGGTGGACTGCACCGCTACTTCATGTTGGTGGTGAAACGACAAGGGTTCTCTGTCACATGGCCCGGCTAGGCCGTGGTCACGAACTACATGCCCACTACCTTACACGGCCGGGATGAACAAGTGGATGGCTGGCCCTATCAAAACACGCAGGAATGGGATGAACGACGAGTTACGCCCCGAATATGATCTCGGCCAACTAGTCAAGGCAGGGGTACGCGAAGCGCTCCCACGCAGGTACTAATCTCGTTCTCCTGGCCCCCGATGTCCGCAAGGCGTTTCGCAGTGAAAGAGCCGTTAACGACGCCTTACCCTTGGTGATCGAGCTGCGCAAGGAGGGAAGCTACAGGCACAGAGATTACCGTTCGAACGGCGCCTGAGGTCCTGTGACACGGAGTTAGTCACGGTCAATTCGTCTTGGGAATCAGCCGTGGGTCCGTCATCGAAGGGAAAGCCCACGAGAGAATTGACCGTGGCTACTCGCTTTATAGAATCAAAAGTTCTGAGCGAGCCGGACCCCGAGTCCTATTGTTTCTGCTGCTGCAAAAGGTGCTCGTAAGCCTGCCGGTATTCCAGCTCTTTGGGGTTGAGTTCGCAGGCCTTGCGGTATTCCTGCAAGGCGTCTTGGAGGTTGCCCTTCACCTCGGCCACCGCTCCGAGGCAGAAATGGCCGTCGTCGCTTTGGGGGTTGAGCCGCAGCGCTTCATGGCACTCTGCCAGGGCGACGTCGACATCGCCCTTGTGCGCAAGCGCGTGGCCGAGGTCGCCGTGCAGATTATCCTGGTTCGGGTTCAAGCGTATCGCCGCGCGCTGTTCAGCGATGTCTCCATCCCAATCGCCCTTCTTCCCCAACGCCCAACCAAGATTGGTGTGCGCATCGCCATGGTTGGGATTCAAGCGCAGCGCCTCACGTTGTTCAGCAATGTCTCCATCCCAATCGCCCTTTCTCCCCAGCGCCCAACCAAGATCGGTGTGCGCATCAGCATTATTGGGATTCAGGCGCAGCGCCTCGCGCTGCTCAGCGATATCCCCCTCCAAATCGTCTATCGCGTTAAGTCCAAAGCCGAGGTTGACGTGGGCGCTTTCAAGATTGGGATTCAGGAGTATTGCCTCGCGCAACTCGAGGATGGCTCCCGCCCAATCCTTCTTGTGGAGATATGCCGTGCCGAGGCCGGCGTGCGCGTATGCATTCTTCGGGTTCAGGCGCAGCGCCTCGCGCATCTCGGGGATGGTGCCGTCCCAATCACCTTTCTCACTGAGCGCCGCACCGAGGTTAAAGTGTGCCTCGCCCTGGTTCGGGTCCAGGCGCAACGCCTCCCGCAACTCCGGGATGGCCCCGTCCCAATCGCCCTTGCCTTCCAGGACCCTCCCAAGGTAAGCGTGCCACGTGGCGTTTCCAGGGTCCAGGCGGAGCGCCTCACGCAGTTCGGGTAGCGATCCGTCCAGATCCCCCTTATTGGCAAGGACCGCGCCCAGGTTGGCATGTGCGACCTTGTCATGGGGATTCAGGCGCAGCGCCTCGCCGTCTTCTCGAATCGCCTCGTCCCAATTTCGCCGGGCAGCAAGCGCCGCACCGAGGTTGGCGTGTGCGCCGGCGTCGTTCGGGTTCAGGCGTAGCGCCTCTCGGAATACCGCGATCGCTCCATCCAAATCACCCTTGGTTCCCAGCGAAATCCCCAGGTTATGGCGCGCCATGGCATTGTCCGGGTTCAGGCTCAGGGCCAGGCGGTCTTCTCGAATCGCCGCGTCCCAATCCTGCTTGTTCGCAAATATCGCCGAGAGATTGACGTGCGCTTGGTCATTATTCGGGTTCAGGCGCAGCGCCTCGCGCTCTTCGGTTTCCCCCTCGACCCGATCGCCCTTGCTCCCGAGCGCGAAGCCGAGGCCGACATGGGCATCGTCATCCTGCGGGTTCAGGCGGAGCGCTTCGCGTTCTTCGGCAATCTCGCCGTCCCAATCGCCCTTGTCCCCCAACGTGAAGCCCAGTTGGGTGTGTGCAGCTTCAAGCGCCGGGTCTAAGCGCAGCGCCTCGCGGTACTCTGCGATCGCACCGTCCAAGTCTCCTTTGTCGCGCAGCGCGCGCCCGAGGCCGTAGTGCGCCATGTCATTATTGGGGTTCAAGCGTAGCGCCGCACCGTGCTCTGCGAGCGCGCCATCCACGTCTCCTCTGCGCCGGAGTAAGCAGCCGAGGATGTCATGGGCCTCGTCGTTGTTGGGGTCCAAGCGCACCGCCTCGCGGGTGGCCGTGACAGCATCCCCCCACCGGCGCTGCCTATCCAGCACAAAGGCCAGGCTCACGTAAATGTCGGAGTTTTGAGGGTCAAGCAGCAACGCCGCCCGGTATTCCTGCTCAGCTTTCTCCCACTTCTCTTTCTGGCAGAATACGGCTCCGCGCGCCACGTGTTCCTGCACCTTGGCCTGTCGTGACCGCGCCGCCCGATCAACGGTCGCGGGCTTCATCACCTTGGCTCTCTTGAGCGCCGCGATCAGTTCATCGTCACCGCCGCCCAGGCGCACTTCCCGGAGATAACCTCGGTGCGGCTTGAAGTCAATGCCCCGTTCGTTCACGAGGATCGCCAAGCGGTGGCTCGGCTGCACGCCCGCTAGCAAGGCCAGAACCTGAACTTGATGGATCGGCTTCCTCGCCGTCGTTGGCTCGGGTTGCTGCGTTGCGCGTAGAGCCTTAAGAAATGCCTCGCTCGCGCCCCCGGCCTTGAGATTTTGGCGAAAATCATCCGTGGCCGCAAGATCGATGCTCCCCAGCTCGATCAGCTTCGCGCCCGATGCATCCGCCAAACCCGCGCGCACCGAGCCACGCAGCTGGTCCCGCATAATGGTTTTCAGTTGCGCCCATCTAGACAGGGCAAAGACCAACCCCGCCGCCAGCATGAGGAAAGTCAGCGTTTTGCGGAATCCCATTGCCACCTCGCGCGGCTGTTGTGGACTGAGAGAAATCCTCTGGGGAGATTCTACCGCACTTTTCCGGCTCTCAGTTATCAAGATGTGCCAGCAAGGGTTGATGCCATGAGCTCTGTGGCCGCTCGCAGCTTCGGAATATCAGCCTCCGTCATGCGGCCGACATCACCGTACTTGAATGCGCCACCACTGGCCCATTCCACCACTTCACCGATAGCTTGGTTCTTGGTCGTGGCTACTCGCCGTGCCACTGTCAGGAACTCGTTGCGAAGCTGGTTGAATCCCGAACTTGCAGCCGACCCGTTGCCGTTGTTGGGCGCAGGCGTAGAGGGGGTCCCACAGGCGCTTGGCTTGGCAACCGCCTTCCCGCCATTCGGGACAGAGCTACTCTCAGGGAGCGAAGGTTTCGTCACCGGCTGGGGCGCGGTAGCAGCAGGGAGCGTATCAGAAGGAGAACCTGGTATGACGCCTTCGGTAGCCGAGGAACCGTTCACCATCGGCGGGTAGAATTCCGCTGCAATCTCCGGTGCCTGCTCTTGCTCGTCCTCTACCACCTCCAAGACCTTGCCACCCGACCCGAGCAGCTTTCAAGTCTCAGCAAACAGCCGGGCGTTCTCCGTCAGGTTAGCGATAAGTTTCCGCATGTCGTCGCCTTCAACCTCCAGACTCAGCGCCCAGATGGGTGAGGTCTTCTTCCTCTTCTCCTTGCGGTCGAAGTACGTGGCCTCCTCCGGGCGAACAGTCAGCTTGGCGGTGATGCCAGCCAGGCGACCACCTGTGAAAGTCTGGATCTCCTGCAAGGCGGAGTGGATCTGGCGATGGAGCGGTACGAGCAGGTGTGGATGCGGCAGACACTCCCCAGCCTTGGAAAGTCCGCTGGTAGCGCGGACCTGTTCTCTAGGTCCGGGGTAATTTGCTGTTATTTGGGGACGAACCGCGGACCTACAAAACAGGTCCGCGCTACCCACTCGAAAGCTCCGGACAACCGGTGCCGCAGGTGTTCCAAGGCTGGCCGCCCGGCTTCTCAGCCGTGCGCCGGGTAGCAGTGACACCGTCCCCCCAGCACTTCCTCTCGATGGCAGTCCACCAGGCATAGGAACTGGGGAAGACGTTCTCGATGTCATCGTCGATCAACATAATGTGGAGTTCTCGGCACTGCTCGCCATAATGCCGGGTCAGCTCGGGATCGGCTTCCCACTCAACCCGGTTGGCCGACTTCTTCTTGCGCAGGAAGACGAAGTGGTCGAGCTTGGTGGGATGGTTGCGATCTCCATTGGGCGGTAGCCCGATGGAGACCTTGGTGGATACGGACAGCCGCTGGACGACACGGCCGTCT
>Ga0187877_1004610_pt1 | contig 10505 bp, 6 predicted proteins | sample June2016WEW_17_1_3_FD_132430 | JGI IMG/M metagenome (GOLD analysis project Ga0187877, IMG submission 132430) | Peatland microbial communities from SPRUCE experiment site at the Marcell Experimental Forest, Minnesota, USA - June2016WEW_17_100 | ecosystem: Environmental > Terrestrial > Soil >... | reverse complement strand
GTCACGGTGGCTTCCGCCTACGACGACCTGATTGAAAACAACCACCGCCGAATGGAGCTGCTGGAAAACGCGGCGCGACTGTTATACCAGGAGTGGTTCGTCCGCCTCCGCCTCCCCGGCCACGAACACACCCGCCTCACCTGCGGCATTCCCGAAGGCTGGGAGCGGAAGCGTATCGGCGACATCGCTGACTGCGTTGGCGGTGGCACGCCTTCAACATCCAATCCGGCTTTCTGGGATGACGGCGACATCACCTGGGTCACGCCAACAGATGTCACCCGGAACGACCATTTTGTCTTGCTCGACGCTGGAAAGAAAATCACGGAAGCTGGCCTTCAAAACAGCTCAGCCAAGCTCGTGCCCCCTCACGCAGTCCTCATGACAAGCCGAGCTTCAGTAGGGTTTTTTGCCATGGCGGACAGAACCGTGTGCACCAACCAAGGCTTCATTTCCATTGTGCCCAAAGACACTGTGTTTTCGACCTTCCTCCTTTTCCAACTAAGCCAACGAGTGGAAGAAATTCGCGCGATGGGTAGCGGCAGCACATATCCCGAAGTAAGCCGAGGGAAATTTCGCGAGTTTGAGGTTGTTGTCCCCCCGCGAAGACTTGCGGTGGATTTCGACGAGCAAGCGACACTCCTTCTGAAACAGATTCGAGTCCTCAAACAACAAAACGAAAAACTCCGCACCGCCCGCGACCTGCTACTGCCGCGCCTGATGAGCGGGGAGATTGCCGTGTGACCGGAGCACGCCGCACATGACCACCAACATCAACAGCGAAGACCGGCAGCCCCATAACAGATTGCCGTCGCGCCGTCGTTTCCCTGTCCTGAGCCATGCTGTTTGAGCGTCAGAAATGTCTCCTTGCCCTCGTCGATTCCCTGGGCGGAGACTTTGGGGCGCTGGAATTCGAGATTGAACGGTTGCCCGAGCAATGCCATCGGCATTGCGTGGCGGAGGCGCTGGCGAGGACGTTCGGCCGACAATTGGTGCCAAAGCATTTGTAGTTGAAAAAGGCCTGTTTTGAGTCACTTAATGTTTAAGGCAGCATGGCAACAGCAGACCAGATCAAATCCTTGATACGCTCACATCTTGGGGATGATGATGAGCGGTTTTTTACTATTGCCTTGCAGGTAGCGGCGCATGAGGCACAGCAGGGTCATGGCGCCCTGGCCCACGACATCCGCGACATCGTAGATAAGGCTAAGCGCAGCCAGGGCTCGAATGTTCTGCTGAGGTTTCCCATTGAGTTGCAGGGGATGGTCTTTTCGGAGAATACCGATATCCCGTTGGCCTCCCTGGTGCTGCCGGAGCTGCTGAAGGACCGAATCGGCAGGGTCATCCACGAGCATCGCCAGCAGGAGAAACTAAAGAGCCACGGCCTGTCGAACCGGCGCAAAATCCTTCTGGTCGGCGCCCCCGGTACCGGCAAGACAATGACCGCGCGAGTTCTGGCGCACGAGTTGCGCCTCCCGCTTCATACAATTCAGGTGGACAAGCTCATGACCAAATTCATGGGAGAGACCAGCGCCAAGCTCCGCCAGATATTCGACCTCATTGGTGACGAGACGGGGGTCTATCTATTCGATGAATTTGATGCGATCGCCGGTGAGCGTTCGTTCGAGAACGACGTGGGTGAGATGCGCCGAGTCTTGAATGCCCTATTGCAGTTCATCGAGCAGGATGCCTCGGACAGCCTGATCATCGGAGCGACGAACAACCCTCGGCTGCTTGACCGCGCTCTGTTCCGTCGGTTTGACGACGTTCTTTATTACCGCCTTCCCGATGCTGCTGCGCGTCAGCGGCTTATCGAGAACGTTTTGGGAACCTTTATAGGACAGGCATTCACGTGGGAAAAAGTAGTAAAGGCAAGCAAGACGCTCAGCCACGCGGAGATCGATCACGCCTGCCGTGATGCCATCAAAGAAGCGATTTTACAGGACCAGCACATTGTCAGTGAGACCGGCCTCTTGAAGACCCTCCAAGAGCGCCGCCAAACCCACCAGAGATAGCGCTCTATGCCACCGGAGCGCTATCGGCACATTTTCTTGCCGGGACCAACGGTCACCCGGCGGTTTACCAGTCCACAGCAAGGCGGTTCCAGTCCAAGAATCCCGGCTCGGGACCGCGCACAGCACGCCCGTTTGGTGGAGGAAAGGCTGAGGGCAGCGTGGCAAGCCGCGGAGAATCGGCAAGCAGTGGCTCATGCTGACCGGCAAGGCGTCTATCTTGATTTCTACAGCGAGCCTGGCTTCGATCTGATCTTGAAGAGTCTGGAGGCGAGGCGGTCCGGGATCAGGCTGCTCAACGTTACGAAGCTGGGCACAGGTGCCGATGAGAGGACGCGAGCCACAGTTTATGTTCCTCGGGAGAAGGTCTCTTACTTCCTGCGCAGGGTGAGCGCCTACGCGAACGAAACTGTACCGCCACGGACCGAAGGAGAGGAAGGGAAGCCGAAAAACGCGAAGATGATCGAAAGTATTGCCGATGTCCGGGCAGCGGTCTTGGAGTCCTTCTGGCAGGACCAGGCGGAGTTCATGCCAGACGACACCGCCGACTGGGTCGAGGTCTGGTTGAGCAGCGAAGACCTCGGCGTGATCGAAAGATTCGGAGCTCTGTGCCACACCCACCAGATCGAAATGGGGCAAGGACGCCTTGTGTTTCCCGAGCGGACTGTTTGCCTGGTGAAGGCAAGGGGTGAGGATCTCACCCGCTTGCTGGAGCTGTCCGACGATATTGCCGAGTTCCGCTCCGCTAAGGAGGTTGCGACCTTTTTCATCGAGCAGGAAAATCGGGATCAGGCGCAATGGGTCACTGACCTCCTCAATCGCATGGAGGTTCGTGACCGCGACCAGATTTGCATCCTGGTCCTCGACCACGGTGTCAACAATGGGCACCGACTATTGGAACCAGTGCTCGCAGACGAGGATCGGCACACGGTCGAGCCTGCCTGGGGGGTAAATGATGACCAAGGTCACGGGACGCTAATGGCTGGCACGGCTGCCTATGGCGACATCCTCGCGCTTCTCCAGAGCAACGGGGCTCTCGTCGTCAGCCATGGATTGGAGTCCGCCAAAATCCTTCCACCGCCGCCAGCAACAAATCCAAAGCGTCTGTGGGGCCACTACACTGCGCAGGGCATCAGCCGGGCAGAGGTTCAGGCACCAGCCCGGAAGCGCATCACCTGCATGGCGGTAACTTCGGTAGACGACCGCGACCGAGGTCGGCCCTCATCCTGGTCAGGGAGAGTGGACGAGCTGGCGTCAGGCTATGACGACGACACCCGCCGGTTGATCGTTGTCAGCGCCGGAAACATCACTGATCCCGACGAATGGCGCGGCTATCCTGAATCGAACCTAACGAATGAGGTTCATGATCCGGCTCAAGCGTGGAACGCTCTCACAGTAGGGGCCTTTACCACTAAGACTCAGATCCGCGATCAGACCTTGGCCGGCTTCACCGCGAAAGCTGATGCGGGTAATCTTTCACCCTTCAGTACCACGTCCCTCAATTGGCCAGCCCGCAGGTGGCCGATCAAGCCCGAGGTTCTGTTTGAGGGCGGCAATGTCGCCACCGGGCCGAACAACGGAATCCTCGACCCTGACGATCTGAAGTTGCTCTCCACGTATCGCGACCCGCAAGTTGCGGAGTTCGCTCCGTTCTGCGCCACCAGCGCCGCGGCCGCTCAGGCGGCTTGGATGGCCGCCAAAATCCTGGCTCAATATCCAAACGCGTGGCCAGAGACCATTAGGGGCCTCATCGTCCACACCGCCGATTGGACGCCCGCACAAAAACGGGACTTCTTGCCGGACCAGTCGAAAGCGGGCTACGCCCGTTTGCTCAGGATATGCGGCTACGGAGTCGCCGATTTCAGGCAAGCGCTTTATTGCGCAGCCAATTCGCTCACCTTGGTTTCGCAGGCTCAGCTTCAGCCTTTCGATAAACACGCCACTCAATACCGATACACTTCCAGGGACATGCACCTTTACCGTCTCCCTTGGCCGGTGGATGTTCTGCGGGATTTGGGTGCAATCCCCGTTAAAATGCGCGTGACCCTCTCCTACTTCGTCGAGCCAAGTCCTGGCGAAGTTGGCTGGCAGGACCGTTACCGCTATGCATCCCACGCCCTTCGCTTCGAATTCAACGGTCCGGGCGAGTCGGAAGAAGACTTCGTTCAGCGCGTGAATCGGTTGGCTCGGGAGGACGATGAACACCCCGGCACGGAGGGCCCTGGCGAGCGATGGACCATTGGCGAGGCCAGGAACGTCGGTTCCATCCACTCGGACATTTGGCAGGGTACGGCGATCGAATTGGCAGCGTCGAACCTGGTCGCGGTTCATCCCACAGTAGGCTGGTGGCGAGAGAGGCACCATCTGAACCGCTGGAACAAGCAGACCCGCTACGCTCTGCTCGTTTCCATCCACCTTCCCGAACAGAATGTGGATATCTATACGCCGGTTTCGGCTCAGATCGGCGTCCCCATCCCGATCCAAATTACTGTCCCGATAGCGTGACACAGATGAACACGCGGGTCATCCTTAGCAGTGGAGAGTTCAGGTGGAGGCGATATTTATTGACCAAAATGCCGCCCAATAACCCCGTTGCGGTCAATAAAACAGGTCAATAAAACCAAGGAAATGAGCCATTCCCCAATAAAACAAGGCTTCTACTTATTGACCACCACCACTGGAGAGACACCAAAACCTGGCCGCTTTGGTTAATAACCACTCCCAATCCGTGATCACCGACATCAACAGCGAAGACCGGCTCGTCCAAAAGACGTTCGCTGATCACCTGCATGATGTCCTGGGTTGGGAGAGCGACTATGCCTTCAATGATGAGACCTTTGGTCCAAACGGCACCCTCGGGCGGGCCAGCGAGCGGGAAGTGATCCTGGTGCGCGACCTCCGGGCCGCCTTAAAGCGCCTGAACTCCGGCCTGCCTGAACCCGCCTTCGAACAAGCCATTGAGAAGCTGACCCGGGTGGACTTCGCCCGGTCGCTGCTTCAGCACAACCGCGAGTTTCACGGCTACATTCGCAACGGCGTGCCGGTCGAGTGGCGCGATGCCAGCGGCCAGACCCAATACGCCCGTGCCCAGGTCATTGATTTCCGCAACGGGACCGGTCCCGACAGCAAACCCAACAACCGCTTCCTGGCGGTGCGCGAGCTGAAGATTCAGGGTTTGCGGGTGCCGCACTACAACCGGCGGGCCGACTTGGTCTGCGTCGTCAACGGGCTGCCGCTCGTATTCATTGAGCTCAAGGCCGTCTATTTGAACATGCGCGCGGGGTTTGACAACAACCTGACGGATTACCTCAGCGACACAAGTATTGCCCACGCCTTCCATCACAACGCATTCCTCATCGTCAGCAATGGCCACCGCGCTCGCTACGGTTCCATTACCAGCAAGTGGGAGCACTTCACCGAGTGGAAGCGCAACAGCGAAAAGGAAAAAGGCGGCGTCGAGGCCGAGTTCCTCCTTAACGGCATGTTGGCCAAAGACCGGCTGCTGGACCTCGTAGAGAACTTCGTGCTCTTTGATGACAGCAAGCCCGGGGGCACCCGGAAAATCGTTGCCCGCAACCATCAGGTGCTCGGCGTCAACAGCGCTGTCGGTTCCGTCCAGCGCCAAGAAGACTTGAAGGGCCGGTTCCCGCCCGAACGCCGCCTCCAATACCGCGTCGTGGAGCTTCGCCCCGAGAAAGTAGCGCAGGCGTCCCTGCCTGCGAGTTCTGCGGGCATCCCGCCCGCTTCGGCTTCCGCACCCTCAACCCTCAACCAACAACCCTCAACCGTCCACGAAGAGCCCCTTGGCAAATTGGCCATCATTGAGCGCGCTCACCCGGACCTTGGCCGGCTCGGCGTGTTCTGGCACACGCAGGGCAGCGGCAAGTCCTACTCCATGGTCATGTTCACGGAGAAGGTACGCCGCCATGTCAACGGCAATTTCACCTTCGTCATCACGACCGACCGCGAGGACCTCGATGACCAAATCTTCCGCACCTTTGTGGGCTGCGGCCTTGCCGACGAGAAGACGCCCCGCGCCAGGTCTGGCGAGGAATTGAAGAAACTGCTCAAAGGAAACCATCGCCTCATCTTCAGCTTGATCCATAAGTTCAATCAGGACGTTGACCCCAGGCATCCCTACAGCACCCGGGATGACATCATCGTTATCTCCGACGAGGCTCACCGCACCCAGGCCGGCAAGTTCGCCCGCAACATGCGGCTGGCCTTGCCCAACGCCTCGTTCATTGGCTTTACCGGCACCCCGCTTTTCAAGTATGACCACCTGACCCGCCGCATCTTCGGCACCTACGTCTCCCGCTACGACTTCAAACGCTCGGAGCAGGATCAGTCCACCGTCAAACTTGTTTACGAGAATCGCGGCGAGAAGCTCGGCATCGCCCGCTTCGACCTTAACGATCGCATCGCCGCCAAGATCGAGGAAGCCGAGCTCGACCCCGACCAGACCGCGCTCCTGGAGAAGCTACTCGGTCAGGATTACGAAGTCATTACCGCCGACGACCGGCTGGATAAACTGGCGGCTGACTTCGTGGAACACTGCGCCACACGCTGGCAGTGCGGCAAGTCCATGCTGGTGTGCATTGATAAGGTTACGTGCGCCCGAATGCACCAGCGCATTATCCCGCTCTGGAAAGCCAAGCTGGCCAAGGCCCGGGGCTATGCCCTCTTGAAGCAGTCGGAGCTGGAATCCGCCGTCGAAGAGGGCCGCCGCGACGCCTTGACCAAGGAAAGAGACTGGTTCCGCGGCCAGGCCGAGTGGATGGAGAGCACCCTCATCGAAATCATCATCAGCGAGGCCCAGAACGAAGTCCGCGACTTTAAGAAATGGGGCTTTGACATCATCCCGCACCGCGTTGTGATGAAGAAAGGCTTCGAGACCCCGGACGGCAAGCGGCTGAGCGTGGATGACGCGTTCAAGGACCCAGAGCACCCCTTCCGGGTCGCCATCGTTTGCGCCATGTGGCTCACCGGCTTCGATGTGGAGTGCCTGCAGACGCTCTACATAGACAAGCCCATGAAGGCCCATACGCTAATGCAGGCCATCGCCCGCGCCAACCGCGTCTATCCCGGCAAGACCGAGGGCGTCATCGTGGACTATAACGGCATGCTGAAAAGCCTACAGGAAGCGCTCGCCCAATATGCCCTCGGCGATGACGGTGAGTCCGGCCCCGGCGGCGGCGATGGCATCGTGACGCCGATCGAGGAATACCTGGCTTCCTTCCTCCAGGCTCTCGAAGCCGCCGAGAATCACCTTAAGGCCCTCGGCTTTGACCCGGCGCGCCTCACCGGCGCAAAAGGCTTCACCCGTATCCAGGCCCTGGCCGACGCCACCAACGCGCTCTACACCTCCGACGAAGCCAAACGCCGCTTCGAGATAATGGCTCGCGAGATGTTCTCCCGCTTCAAGGCCCTGCTCATGGAGCCTTCCGCCCTGCAGTACGCCGTCCGTCACGACAACATCGAAACCGTTTACAAGAAACTCGAGGAGCGCCGCGAAACAGCCGACGTGACAGAGGTCCTGAAACAGCTTCACCGGATTGTCAACGAGGCTATCCGCGCCCAGGAGCCGGGGGACGACCAGATGGATTCCAAGCTCTTCGACATGAGCCGGATTGACTTGGTCAAGCTCCGGGGCGAGTTCGCGAAGAAGCTGAAGCACAAAGCCGCCACCGTTCAGGACATCCGGGAACTGGTAGAGAAGAAGCTGGCTCGCATGCTCGCTCAGAACCCCCAGCGGATGGACTACTACAAGAAGTACCAGGAAATCATCGCCGACTACAACCGCGAGAAAGACCGGGTCACCATTGAAGAAACCTTCGCCCGGCTGGTTGACCTCGCCAGAAACCTTGACGCCGAAGAAAAGCGCGCCGCTGAAGAGAATATGACCCAGGACGAGTATGCGCTCTTCCAGATGCTCTTCAAAGACACCATTACCAAGGCCGACCGTGAGAAGCTAAAACAGGCCAGCCGTGGCCTCCTCGATGCGCTCAAAGTCAACTTGCAACCTATGCCCAACTGGACGAAGAACAGTCAGACGGAGGCCGACGTGAAGATGTTTATTCTCGACAATCTCTACGCATCCTTGCCACGCCCGCCATTCTCCGAGGCGGACACCGAGTCGGCGGCTTCCCGCATTTACGACTTTGTGTGGCAGCGAAGCGCTGCCGGCGCCTCCTTCATGAATGTCGCGTGACCCGGCGGCCAGCCGGGCGTCATGCGGCACACGGCGCGAGATTAACCTCGGGCGGCTGCGCCCCGACCAGCTTCGCGACCTGCGCCCGCGCCGTCTCGATACGCCCTTGAGCTTTGAGCCGAACTTGCAGGCGCTCGACAGATTGCCTTACTCCTTGCAGAAATAGGATCTCATCGCCTCGAAGACCTCGGGCAGGCCCGCCGTGGTGGCGTTGTGGCCGAGACAGATCATCGGGGGCACTTTAGCCTGGGCGTACACTACCGGGTAAGTGCGGCTGCGCCCTGGCCAAAAGTGCTTGAAATCGGCGTCGGCAGGTGGGAGATTCCTACCGTAATGACAGTGGTGGCCGACAACAAGAAGCGAGTGACCCTCCGTCTGGCTAACCCCGGCGACCGTTAGGTTACTGACCTTTTCCTCGCTGACTTGGCCGCCAAACATGGCGCCCGACTCGCGACCTTTGACCGGGCGATTAAGCACGCAGCGGTGGACGTGATTGGTTAGCACGGAGGCGGATTGACTTGCCGCTGTTGTACCCCGATCAATTCCGCGACCTGCGCCCGCGCGGTCTCGATCACGTCCTTTAGCTTTGACCCGAACTTGTAGGCGCTGGACAGATTGCCCCACTCCTCGCAGAAATAGGACCGCATCGCCTCGAACACCTCGGGCAGGACCGGCGTGGTGGCGTCGTGGTTGAGATAAATCATCCCAGCCACTATACCCGCTGATGGCGCAGCCGGTGAAACGCAATTCGCCCGAAATGGCTGGCAAATCCGTGCAGCGTGTAGAGAATATGAACGACAGTTCGTTCACGACTTGAACAACAGATCAAATGGGAAATCTCTGCTGAATGGAGTATGCCAGCCATGCGTTACGAACATTTCATAGGAGGCACCTTCACCGTTCCCGCCGGGGGATGCTACCTCGATTCGATCAATCCCGCGCGCAATGAGAAGGCGGCGGAGATCGCCCGCGGCGATGCCCGCGACGTGGATGCTGCGGTGCGCGCCGCCAAAACCGCCTTTCCCGAATGGCGCGATGCCAAGCCGATCGTTCGCGGGCGTATCTTGTTCGAAATCGCGCGCCGCCTGCGCGCCAACATGGACAAGCTCGCGCGGCTTGAAACCCTGGAAAATGGAAAGCCGCTGGGCCAATCACGCGCCGACGTCGAGATTGCCGCGCAGTACTTCGAGTTCTACGCGGGCCTGGTCAACCTGTTCAAAGGCGAGACCATAGACCTCGGCGGTGATTATCATTCATATACGCGGCGCGAGCCGTTTGGCGTGGTCGGCGTGATTACTCCCTGGAACGCCCCGATCAACCAGGCCGGCCGGGGAATCGCGCCCGCGCTCGCCGTCGGTAACGTCGTGGTCGCGAAACCTTCCGAGTTTACCTCGACCACCACGCTGGAACTGGCGAAGATCGCGGTCGAGGGCGGCCTCCCCAAGGGCGTGCTCAACGTCGTAACCGGGACGGGGTCAGAGGCCGGCGCGGCGCTGGTCTCGCATCCGGAGGTGCGCAAGGTAGCGTTCACCGGTTCGGTGCGCGCGGCGCGCGAGATCAGCAAAATCGCCGCCGATCGCATTATCCCGCTGACGCTCGAGCTCGGCGGCAAATCTCCCAACATCATTTTCGCCGACGCCGACCTCGGCGCCGCCATTCCCGGGGCCCACCGCGCGCTGTGCTTCAACGCCGGACAGGTCTGCAGCCTCGGCTCGCGCATCCTGGTCGAGCATCCGATTCACGAGACCGTGGTGGCCGGACTGAAGGAAGAGCTGGCGAAAACCCGAGTCGGCCCGGGAACGGAAAACCTCTCGATGGGGCCGGTCACGACCGCGGCGCAATACCAGAAGGTGCAGGATTATTACCGGATCGCGCGCGAGGAGGGAGCGAGCGCGGCGGTGGGCGGCGATCTGCCTTCCGATCCGAAGCTGCGCGGAGGCGGATTCTTCGTCTCGCCAACCCTCTACACGAACGTGCGCCCTGAGATGCGGATCGCGCGCGAAGAAGTCTTTGGCCCCGTCGGTGTCGTGATCCCATTCAAAGACGAGGAAGAGGCGGTCCGGATCGCCAACGACGTTGAATATGGACTTGTGGCGGGGATTTGGACCCGCGATCTCGCGCGCGCCCATCGCGTCGCCGCGCGCCTGGAAGCGGGCCAGGTGTTCATCAACGAATACTTCGCTGGCGGCGTCGAGACCCCGTTCGGCGGTTACAAGCTGAGCGGCTACGGCCGCGAGAAAGGAATCGAAGCGTTGCATCATTACACGCAATTGAAGTGCGTGACG
>Ga0187877_1004608_pt1 | contig 10510 bp, 7 predicted proteins | sample June2016WEW_17_1_3_FD_132430 | JGI IMG/M metagenome (GOLD analysis project Ga0187877, IMG submission 132430) | Peatland microbial communities from SPRUCE experiment site at the Marcell Experimental Forest, Minnesota, USA - June2016WEW_17_100 | ecosystem: Environmental > Terrestrial > Soil >... | reverse complement strand
CGGGAAGCTCAACACGGCCCGGCCAGCGACTTGCTCCATGCCGACGATGGCACAGGAGCAGGCCAGGCTAGTCAACCCGCCTATCTGCACGCGTTGGCGGAACGCATCCAGCTTGATGGGGAAGGCACTCTCGATCGTGAGAGTGGGAGCGATGGGCGCTGGGCTAGCACCGGTATTGCGCAACCGGATGAGGGTCAGGTCGTGGCGCGGCGTCTGGTTCAGGGCTGGAGCGGTGCCGCAGTCAACGTGTGCAAGCGGGAACTGCGCGCTGCCGCCGGAAATCAGTTCTTCTTTCGGCGGCACCTCTTCACCCTTAAAGACCCAGAGGGAGTTGAGGATTGCATTCTTGTCCGGCGAGTTGTCCGCAGCGACCACGGCCAGGTCAACCCAGCCGTCACCGTTCTCGTCGCGGGCAGGGAAGGAAAACACCTCCGGCTGGTTGCGCCCCTTCTCGGCAACCAGATCCACCGTCCGAAGGGACTTGCCTTCCACCTGAAGGGTGAGAATGCGCTGGCCGGGTTCGGCATGGTAGCCTTCGCAGAGGCCGAACACGACGGTGTAGCGCTGTGCCTTGGCGGCCTTGAAGCGATATTGCACCGCGTGCCCCCAACCGATCGCGACGTTGCGAAAGGCCGGGTCAGTTCCGGCGGGCGGGGCTGCCCAACCGGTTTGCCCTTCCTGAGAATCCACACGCTCCAGGACAAGTTCCGCTTGCTTCCCGGGGAAGGTCAGCGGCGGCGCGATGGCAAACGTCTCCTGCACAATCTCCACGTCGCCGGTGCGGCATGTCGTGCGGACAATCGGCACACGGGGCGACGCCAGTTCCTGCTTCAGCCATTGAGTCTCGCCCGGAAGTCCGAAGGTGATCCTAGTACCGAAGCCCGTGTAGCGTCCCGGGTAGTCGTAAAGCAGACTCCCCTCTTTGCCGACGAGCGTCTTTTGCCAATCGTCGGGCAGGCAAATGGAGGTCTGCCACCATGGCGGCGCGTAGCGAAAGTCAATGGTCCACGGGTCGCTGGCCCCTTCCGCCGCGGCCAGCGGTGTGCCAGGCGCCAACCAAAGGGCAATCGCCCACACGAGAGCGTGAAGGAGCGCCAGACTTCGCAAAGCGCAGCCGCATTTGGCATGTGACCACCCAGTACTTGGGTTTATCCGCCTACCTGCCATACACGCCGTACTCCTTTGCCGCTTCCCACATCGCCATGATATTCTCGGGCGGCACATCGGCCTGGATGTTGTGGACGGTATTGAAGATGAATCCGCCGCCGGGAGCCAAGTCGTCAATGCGGCGCTTCACCTCGTCACGGACTTCCTGTGTTGTGCCATGCGGCAGCACGCGCTGGGTATCCACGCCGCCGCCGTAGAAGGTCAGTTCCTTGCCGAATCTCTTCTTCAGCTCCTTGGTGTCCATTCTCGCGGCGCTGACCTGCACCGGGTTCAGGATATCAATGCCTGATTCGATCAGGTCCGGGAGCAGCTCCGCGATGGCCCCGCAGGAGTGGTAGAAGATCTTCACGGGAACCTGGGCGTGCTTCCTGATGAAGGTGAATAGCTTCGTGTGGCGGGGCTTGATGAGCTTGCGGTAAAGCTCCGGGCTAACCAGGCAACGGTTCTGGCTGGCCAGGTCATCGGCCTCAGAGATGATCATCACGTTGGGGCCGAGCAATTCCAGCGCCCGGGCCCAGTATTTCATCTTCACTTCCATGATGATGTCGAGCAGCGCTTCCGCGAACGGCTGGTTGGCGACCAGGTCGCAGTAGAAGTTCTCGAACCCGCGCATCCAGAGGGCGATCTCGAAGATGCCGGGCGCGTTGCGGCCCAGCACATAGGCGACCTGCTTGCGATTCATCAACTCATTGGCGCGCGCCACCATGCCCTCGTAGCGCCCCGGGTTGAGCGGGTCGGGAAACTGGTATTTCGCGAGATCATGCACCTTGTCCACTTCAGCCAACGGATGCCGCCGCATGTCGTGGTAGAAGCCGCCGTCCTGGGGTTTCCACCATTCGATGCCCCATTCGTCCACGAGCTTGTCGTAACCGTCCTCGCTCCAGGGCAGAACACTTATGCCTCGCGGTTTAGAGGGATTAACGCCCCAGACATCCACCTGCAGCCTCTTCTTCACATCCTCGTGCACCCGGGCGAGTTGTTGGATGGGGTCCTCAATTTCGACCTCTACTTCCGGCAAGCCGAGGTGCTTCCTTAACCGGCGATAGGCCCGGTGATGGATGCCGGTGAGAATCGTGCCGCCAAGGTCGTAAGGGACACGGTCGGGTTCCTGGTGATTGAGAGCTGCCGTCACGCGGCGGCGGCTGGTCCAAGTTTGTGCAGTCATGCTGTCTGTCATCAATGGGCGTGGCACGGTTCGGTCAAATTCGGGCAAGCGTAGCCGCGTCCCATGACTTCCCAGCGAACCTATCCGAAGGCGCGTCGTCTGCCAAGAGAGTAAGGTGACTAGAAAATCCTTGAGTGGCGGCGCAGGCGCGCCATGCTGCACAGATGACAAATTCCAGAATGGTGCTTTGGCTTTCTGCAATGCTGCTGGTTGGGACTGGGGTGGTTCCCGCGCAGCGCAATACACCGGCAGCCGGCTTTAACGCGCTGGTGTTCTCGAAGACGTTGATGTTCCGGCACGCCTCAATCACCAACGGCATCGCCGCAATCAGGCAGCTCGGCGCGGAGAACCATTTTCAGGTGGAGGCGACCGAGGATGCGAACTGGTTCACCGCCACGAATCTAACCAAATACAAAGTGGTCATCTTCCTCAGCACCTCCGGCGACATCCTGAACGAGGAGCAGCAAGTGGCATTCAAGAATTTCATCGAGCAGGGCGGCGGTTTAGTGGCGATTCACGCCGCCGTCGCGGGGGATGTGGCCACTGAGGGCGGGTGGCCCTGGTACGGCGACGCTCTCTGCGCCCGGTTCACCAATCACTCGGCAATCGTGCAGGCGACTGTGAACGTCGAGGACAAAAAGCGCCCTTCGACCGCATCGTTGCCCGAGCATTGGGTGCGCACGGACGAGTGGTACAACTTCATCGCCAGCCCGCGGGGCCAGGCTCACGTGCTGGCTTCGCTGGATGAAACAACCTACCAAGGCGGAACGATGGGCAAGGACCACCCGATCGCTTGGTGCAAACAGGTGGGCAAAGGCCGCATCTGGTACACCGCACTTGGACACACGGAGGTGAGCTTCACTGAACCGCTGTTTCTGAAGCACTTGCTGGGCGGAATTCAAGAGGCGGCGGGAACCGAGCGGGCAGACTTCAGGCCGGAATGAACGCGGTCATCGGTGAGGCCGAGGCCGGACGGAAAGAGCCACGGTACCGCGCGCACTATCTTAATCGTAATCTTAACCTTAATCCTGCTCTGTTAGGCCGTTTCGCCAATCTGGAACCGAACGAAGCGGCGGATCGTGACCTCATCGCCCAACTGCTTGGCGACGGTGGCCACGTGCTCCTTTACTGAGATTTCAGAGTTCTTCTTAACGAAGCCCTGGTCCACCAGGCAGTAGGTCTGGTAAAACTTTTCCAGCTTGCCTTCGACGATCTTGGCGATGGCCTGTGGCGGCTTGTTCTTGAATTGCTCCGCCGCGATCTCCTTTTCCTTCGCCAACACGTCCGCCGACACTTGTTCGCGCGACACCACAAGGGGATGGCCCGCGGCGATCTGCAGCGTGATGTCCTTCACGAGCTGCTTGAACCCGTCATTGGCCACGGTGCTCTCCTTGCCCGCACCGACTTCCACCAAAACGCCAACCTTGGCGCCGGTGTGAATGTACGCGGCGACCATTCCGTTGCCGGCTACCTCCATGCGCGAGTAGCGCGGAATCTTGATGTTCTCCCTAATCTTCGCCACGGCCGCTTCACGCTCGGGTTCCAAGTTGGCATTCGGGTCGCCGGCTAGTCTCTTGGCGACCTCATCAGCGAAGGCGAGGAACATATCGTTGCGCGCCACAAAATCCGTCTGGCAGTTAACTTCTACCAGCACGCCGGCGCGCCCGTCCGGGGCAATGTACTTGGCGATGACGCCTTCCCGGGCCTCGCGCGCGGAGATTTTGCCGGCGGTAACCGCGCCCGCCTTGCGCAGAACGTCCACCGCCGCGTTCAGCTCGCCTTTGGCTTCGGTGAGCGCTTTCTTGCATTCCATCATCCCGGCGCCGGTCATCGCGCGCAGTTTCATCACGAGGGCAGCATTGATTTCAGCCATACAGAGAGTCTCTAGTTAATAATAGTTAATAGTTGATAGTAAAGGCGGAGCGCGGCAATCGCCGCTTTGGTCGAACCGCCTTCAGAGTAAAAGCTAAGCTGGCGGGGCCGCCATCTCTGCCGGAGCCGCGGGGGTCTCGGGCGTGGTAACCGGTGCCGCCTCAGCCGTCGCCGCAGGCGCGGCTTCCTCCACCGGCTTGCGGCGGGCATACTTCGCTTCGTATTCCGCCTGGGCTTGCATGACCGTCTGGCCGACGGTGGCCAGAATCATCCGCACCGAACGGATGGCGTCATCGTTGCCGGCGATAGGATAATCCACCAGGTCCGGATCACAGTTGGTGTCCACAATGGCGATGACGGGCATTTTGAGCCGGCGGGCCTCAGCGACGGCGTTGTGCTCGCGCTTGATATCCACCACGAACATCGCCGACGGGAGCTTTTCCATCGCGTGAATTCCCTCGAAGAACTTCATCAGCCGCGCGGCCTCGCGCCGAATCACCGATTGTTCCTGTTTGACGTAATTGTTGATGCTGCCATCGGCTTCCATCTTCTCGATTTCCTTGAGCCGCGCGATGGAGCGCTTGATGGTGGCGAAATTGGTCAGCGTGCCCCCCAGCCAGCGTTCAGTGACGAAGAATTGGCCGCCTTCCTTGGCGGTGTCTTTAATTGCCTGTTGGGCCTGCTTCTTGGTGCCGACAAACAGGAGTTTGCCGCCCTTGCTCACGGTGGCCGAGAGGAAATTGCACGCGGCTTCCAACTGAGTGAGCGTCTTGCTGAGGTCAATGATATGGATGCCGTTGCGGGCGTCGAAGATGAACGGCTTCATCTTGGGGTTCCAACGTTTGGTCTGGTGTCCGAAATGGACGCCGGCATCCAGCAATTCCTTCACTCCGATACTAATCATAGTTTTCCTTTGGTTAGAAGTCCGCCGCGCGGGCGAACCATCCCGCGGAACACGGGATTGATTTCAGTGTTGTTGTGGCCCCCCGCGCTCATCGGCGCAGGCATTTAAGGCCGTTAACCCCTTCCGGGCGGACGTGCGGTTCTCCGCCTGGCCTTCCCGAAAGGGCTGTGCACTATAGCAGGGCCGCAACCAGTGGCAACTGCTATTTTCGGGTTTTCGCTAGAACTAGCCAGATTCTGCGTGACGTGCGCCGGGGCGGTCGCTATTTTGCGCCGGTTTAACGTCTGAATCCTGAGTCTGGATTGCTTATGCAAACACGATTTGACCTGACACAAGCCGATATTCCCAAGGCCTGGTACAACTTGCTGACCGACTTCCCGACGCCGCTGCCGCCACCGCTGCATCCAGGCACTAAGCAGCCCGTCCCGCCGGAAGCGCTGCTGGCGATTTTCCCCGAGAACCTCGTGCGGCAGGAGATGAGCCCGGAGCGGTGGATCGAAGTCCCGGAACCGGTGCGCGACATTTACGCGCTTTGGCGACCCACGCCGTTGCTGCGCGCGGTGCGTTTCGAAAAGGCGCTCCAGACGCCAGCCCATATCTATTATAAATATGAGGGCGCCAGCCCCGCCGGCAGCCACAAGCCCAACACCTCCGTCGCGCAGGCCTATTTCAACAAGTTGGCCGGCACCAAACGGCTGGCGACCGAAACCGGCGCAGGGCAATGGGGCGCGTCGCTGGCCCTGGCGTGCAAGCTGTTCGGGTTGGAATGCAATATCTACATGGTCAGGGTCAGCTACCAGCACAAGCCGTATCGCCGGATGCTGATGCACACCTGGGGCGCAACGGTCCATCCCAGCCCCAGCGACCAGACGGAGTTTGGGCGCAAGCTGCTGGCCGAAGATCCCAATTGCCCGGGCAGCCTCGGCATCGCCATCAGCGAAGCCATTGAGGATACCGTCAAACACCCGAATACGAAATACTCGCTGGGCAGCGTCCTGAACCACGTCTGCCTGCACCAGACCGTTATCGGCCAGGAAGCCATCAAGCAAATGGAAATGGCCGGCGAAGAGCCGGACGCCATTTTTGCCTGCTGCGGCGGCGGCAGTAACTTCGCGGGATTGGCCTTCCCGTTCATCGGCAAGAAGATCACCGAGAAGAAGAAATACCGGATTATCGGCGTTGAGCCTTCGGCCTGCCCTTCGCTGACCAAAGGCGAGCTACGCTACGATTTCGGCGACACGGCTGAGACCACACCGTTGCTGATGATGTACACCCTCGGCCATAAGTTCATGCCGCCCTCCATTCATGCGGGCGGTCTGCGCTATCATGGCATGTCGCCGATGGTCAGCCACGCGCTCAAGCTGGGCTTGATGGAAGCGGAGGCCTATCATCAGACGAAAGTCTTTGAGGCCGGGACGCTCTTCGCGCAAACGGAGGGCATAGTGCCGGCGCCGGAATCGGCCCACGCCATTGCGGCGGTTGCGCAGGAAGCGATCAAGGCGCGCGATGCCGGCCAGAAACGCGTCCTGCTATTCAACCTTTCGGGCCACGGGCTGCTCGACCTGAGCGCTTACGAAACCTATCAGACTGGCAAGATGTCAGACGTTTGATATCATTCAGCGCACTACAACCACACGACACATATCGGAACCACCATCACAACATGAGAACACTACTGACCAAATCCATCGGCGGCCTTCTAATCGGGGGCCTGCTCACATTGGCCAATTCCACCCAAGCCCAACCGTCGGCGCACTATGTGCCGGGCGTTGAGGGCCTCAAAGGCGCGTCGCTGCCGCCGCCAGGGCTTTGGCTGCGGGACTACAACGTGGCTTATTATGCCGACACCTTGAACGCCCCAAACGGCAGCCAGGTCAATGGGGTGGATACCAAGGCCTTCATCTACGCGAATGTTCCTCGTCTGCTTTGGATCACCGACACAAAGGTCCTGGGGGGGTATATTGGTTTTGATGCTCTGGTGCCGCTCCAGTACACTGACGCGGATATCAAGGCTGGTCCCCATACCGTAATAGATAGCAGTACATTCGGTATCGGTGACATGTTTGTGGAAAGTACCTGGTCCTCGCACCTTAAGCAGTTCGACCTCGCGCTCGGCTATGGGATTTGGGCGCCGACCGGCAATACCGAACCGCCGCCGACAACGCGGGCGGGCTTGGGCTACTGGACGCACATGCTGACGGCCGGAGCGACATGGTACATTGACAACGAGAAAAAATGGGCACTTTCAGCGCTCAACCGCTACGAATTCAGCACGGAGAGGGAGGACACCGAGCAGATCCCGGGACAAGCTTATACTCTGGAGTGGGGTGCGAGTTACGGGGTGACCAAAACGATTGATGTGGGCGCAGTCGGCTATTATCAGCAGCAGGTTAATCCGACCAGCGGTGATTCTTGGTCGAGCCGGAACCGCGTAGCGGCTGTTGGCCCGGAGGTCAGCATGTTCTTTCCCAAGATGATGCTGGGAGTATCATTGCGGTACGAATACGAGTTTATGGCGGAGAACCGGTTTCAGGGGAACACGTTCACGTTGACTTTGACGAAGAAGTTCTAGCCCGGGCCTCAGCCAGAGGTTGCGGCTCGGCGTCCAGCGGCCAACACGCTTACCCAGCGCCGACTTTCGAGTTGGCAGGGCTTTGAGCATATTCTGCGCGCGGTGGGCTTCGCTGCGCTTGCGGGTTTGGAGACCCGCGACACAGCAGACTTGGGAGTCTGCGCTACTACCCGCAAGTGCAATGCGTCCGGGGGACATTGTTGTATGACTGACAAGCAGTGGAATGACCTGCGGGACGTGATCAGCGGCGTGAGGCAAGGTCGCCTGCCCGTCGGGTTCGTGGTTGATTCCCCGTGGCTGCCGAACTGGTATGGCATAGATATCCTCGATTACTTCACCAGCGAGGACCTGTGGTTCGAGGCCAACCGCAAGGCCATCGAGACATTTCCCGACGCGACCTTCCTGCCGGGCTTCTGGTCCGAGTTCGGCATGTGTACCGAGCCTTCGGCCTTCGGCGCCAAGTGCGTTTTCCCCAGGAACGAGTTCCCTTTCGCTGAAAGGGTAATTCATGACCTCGCTGCCCTTGGCGACCTAACCGAGCCGAATCCGGCTACCGACGGGCTGCTGCCCTTCATGCTGAACCGGCTGAGGAGCGTGCGCCCGCACTTGGAGGACCTCGGCCACAAGCTTCGGTTCTCGGTTTCGCGCGGCCCCCTGAATGTTGCCAGCTTCCTGATGGGCACCACGGAATTCCTGATGGCCCTCAAGACTGACCCGGACAAAGCGCACAGCCTCCTGCGCACCATTACGCAGTTCCTCAAGAAATGGCACGAGCTCCAACGCCAGACCTTCCCCACCATTGACGGCATGTTCCTGCTGGACGACATCGTTGGCTTCGTCGGCGAACAGGACTTCAAAGAATTCGGCCTGCCCTACTTTAAGGAGCTCTATGCCGCTAACGTGGCGGTGAAGTTCTTCCACAACGATGCCGAATGCGCCAAGTCCATTGGCTTCTATCCCGAGATTGGTATCAACCTGTACAACCCCGGGATATTTAACACCCTCGCCGAGCTGCGGCAGATGTCAGCCAACCGGCTCACCATCCTCGGCAACATCCCGCCCCGCGACGTGCTGGCCAAAGGCTCGCCGGGCGACGTCGCGGCTGCGGTGAAGAAGCTACTGGCGGAGACCGCCGACAAGTCGAGACTCATCCTCTCCTGCGCCGGCGGAGTGCCGCCCGGCGTGAGCACCGAGAATCTCAAGGCATTTATCGCGGCGGCCGAGTAAGCGACCAGGCGGGCTGACCGCCCTACCGGCTCCCGCAGCGACTGAAGCCCTAACCGAAAACTCCACCCGACAAACGGAGAGATACAAGCGGAATACTAGCGGAATACAAGCGGAACACGAGCGGAACACAAGCGACCGTCACCAGACCACATGGCCTGTGCCTGGCTTACAGCACCAACCCTCGCCGCGGATCTCCTACTTCCTCGAATACCGCGCCACTACACTGGCCGCACCTATGTCGCCCGGCAACTGCACCCACTCGCCTTTGAACTTCCTCCAGGGCTTGCCGTTGACTTCGACGGCAGCCAAGGGGCGGCCGCCGGCCTCGCGAAACCGCAGGCGCACCTCCTTCGGCGGATTGCGACGCGGGGCGTCGAGCGTGGCGGTGATTTGATTGTCGCCACCAGTGAAGACGACGCTTGCGGGGCCAAAGTAGGTCGCGGTCCGCTCGATTCCGCACCGTTTGCCGGCGCCCAGCCATTCCCGCGGGACAGCCTGGCCGATAAGAAGCGCGTCTCCTTCCTCGCGCACGAAGAGGTAGCGCAGCCAGCCTGCGACGTTGGACTCATCCGAGCTCTTGTAGTGGTCCCCCGTCCAGTCGCCCAGCGCCGGCAACGCGTGCTCGGTGTTCATGCGCTCGTCCGGGAAATACTGGGCGGCTTCGGCGTTGAACAACGCGCGTAAAGCCTGCTTCACATCGTCGCGGTACAGGTAAGGCTCGACGTCCAGCAGCAGGCAGGCCTGCATGGACATCCCGCCGCGACCGAACCAGTATTTGTCGAAGTCATCCAGCATGTAGCCGTATTGGTTCGATATGTAGCGGTTGTCCTCGTAGTCCTTCACAATCCAATCGGCTTCCTGCGAGCGCGAGTCGAGCGCGCCTGTGATCAGCAGGTGCAGCGAACCTTCGAGCGTCTCGCAGATCCAGCCGAAGTAACGTCCGCGCCGGTGCACCATCGAAGGGATGTGCGGCACGGCCGTCCCGTCGCGCAAACGCACCACCGGCGAGCGGTCGGCGGCCTTACGGAAATTCGCCAGCAGATTCGCGTGATAGGCATCGGCCTCTTTGCGGACGCGTGGGGCCTCGGGATGGTTGATCTGTTCCAAAGCCCAGGCGGCGGTGTCGAGGCCGCGCCACGTGTAGCAACTGGTGGACAGCCAGGGCCACCAGTCGCCGATATCCTCGAGGCTGCCGGCGGGCAGCAGGCCCCGCTCGAGTTCCTGGCGGTTGGCGGTGCGTTTGGTTTCGGTGATGATCAAGTCCGCGCCTGCCACGATGCACGGGGCCGCTCGCCGCAGCCAAGCCTCATCCCGCGTGAAGCGGTAGTGCTCGCCCAGCATCCAGAGAATCCAGCCGTGATGCTGGTTGTAGCCGCCCGCTTCGAGGCCGCCGGTGCCGTAAAGAACGCCTCTCTTGGTCGAGAAATCCCCGGGCAACGCAACGGTTCCCTGGTAATGAAGCCAGGCGTCCAAGCACTCCTGCGCCTCGGCGTGATACCCACGGCGGTCGAGGTCCACAACCATCATGCACGACTCGTTGCCGTAGGCGCCGTAGGAGAACGAGCCGACGCGAGCAAAGCGCCGTTCGGCGCTCTCGGAATCG
>Ga0187877_1004606_pt1 | contig 10511 bp, 9 predicted proteins | sample June2016WEW_17_1_3_FD_132430 | JGI IMG/M metagenome (GOLD analysis project Ga0187877, IMG submission 132430) | Peatland microbial communities from SPRUCE experiment site at the Marcell Experimental Forest, Minnesota, USA - June2016WEW_17_100 | ecosystem: Environmental > Terrestrial > Soil >... | reverse complement strand
TTCGCCGGTGGATGGCTCGGGCTACAAGTTCCTTGCCAACACCTGTTTCTCCTTGGATCAGGACTGTGGCTTCGGTGGGAGCGACCTGTTCAATCTGGGCGAGGACGCGGAGAATAGCGGCGCTTTCTCCGATCAGGTCCTCGAAATGCAGGTTCTGCAGATTTTGCTCTTCGTAGTAACGTTTTTCCTCTCTCAGTTTTTGATTCAGCCGCTTGATTTCATCATAGGCTTGCGCATTGTCCAAGGCAATAGCGGCCATGGCTGAAAAATAAGCAAGGAGGTCCAGGTCTGATTCCTTAAATGCACTCTTGAGAAGACGGTTGTCATGGTAAAGAACCCCAACAACCTTATCTCTTAAAGTCATGGGGACGCAGATGCGAGATTGGATAATCGGATGATCCGGCGAATCGGGATTTTCCGGTAAGTCCATCTCCAGAATTCGCCGGGCGCCCGTCTTGGCGACCTCAGAGATCATCTGCATAGAGGAAAGAAAGCTGGTATGGTTAATTTGCTCGGAAGCAAGGTTCTTGGAAGCCCGCAGATGGAGTTTGATTGGGCGGGTGCTGTCGTCTAAAAGGAATATCGCACCCCTCTCGGCTCCAGCAATTCGATTGGCTGTGGAAAGAATTCGTTGAATCAGGTCCTTATTATCGCGAATGGCCACTACATCCTGCGCCAGGTTCAGGATTTCTTTGAGGAGAAGATCATTCCCTCGAGAATCCTGGATAAGAGATTTGAGGTCATCGGGGATGAGCGCCTCATTCAGAGGGGAAAGAATACGAGCAGCGGCCTGTGCCAGGTCCTTGGCCCTGATTTCATTTCCTTCTTCCAGATAGCAGCGCGCCAGCTCGATCTTGGATCTAGCCAGTTCAACTTGGTGGCCCGATTCCGTGAGCCAGTTGATGGAGCAGTGAAGAGATTGAAGTATTTTTTCCGGAGGGGACCCTTCCCGTTTTTGCAGGAAAGACAGGTACCTATGAGCGACCCCCTTCATGTAAACATTTTCTCCGCCGATCATCCGCCCAATCTCTTTTTTCAGCGAGAGGCCGGGCACTGGAGGGAGTTTCCCCTGTTCCATGGCCCAGCAAAGCTCCATCAAATAGGGCCGGTTTTGAACGGTCACACGGACCTGGCTGCTGAGTCCGATTGATGCCTGAAGGAAAGCAAGTGATCGCTCATGTTCCCCCTGGAGATAATAAGCGTAAGCGAGGGCGAGGCTCCCTCGCATGCGCATCCATTCATTCTTCGCCAGGCCCGCCTCTTCCACCGAGCTTTCCAGATATTTGAGAGCATCATCGATACGGTTGATATCCAACATGATTCCACCCATCGTGATCCCCGCCTCGGAGTCGATGTATCGATTGCCCCTTTGCTGGCAATGGGTACGAATGGCATCCAGCATTCCCAGGCCCTGGGTAATTTGCCCAACATAGGCATAGCAATGCCCTACGGTGAGGGCTGCCAAGAGGGGAAACCCTCCTAAAGGAAATTTTTCCACATCCGGTACGGTTTCCTCATAGCTGCGGACGGCTTCACGGAAACGACCCTGCCAGTAAAGGAAAAAGGTGCTGAAGTTTGTAGCGGACCGTAAAACCTTGGGTTCGCCCAACTCCTTGGCCATGGACCATCCGGCTTTGAAATGTGTGAGAGCGCTCTGGTAGTGTGAGCACAACCACTCATTTTTTGCCAGGTGCATTTCCAGGATTGCCTGCTGTCCCTTTCTATTCCATCTCTTGGCCCGCGACACGGCCTCTCGGAGTATGGAAATGACGCTGGCCGTATCATGCCGGGCCGTAGAGACCTTGGAATATCCGATCGCTGCTTCCATGAAGAGGGAGTCAGCCTCCTCCCCGGAAAGATCCCTGAGGTCCTGAATGACCTTGATAAAACATTTGAGGGCCTCCTCCGTTTGATAGGCACGGAAATAAATATTTCCAGCCTTCATCAGCCAGCGGCATTTTTCCACATCGTTGGGGATATGGAGAAGATGAGGGGTTACTTCCAGAATCATCCGCTCATCCTCCGGCACTTCTCTAAGCAGAAGGTCGGCGATGCCCCGGTGTAATTCCATCTTCTCTGCCTCGCTAAAATATCCTTGCCATTTTTGACGTTGGTCCAGAGCGGCAAACGAGAATACTCCGGGGTCTTTCTTCGTAAGGTAACCTTGCCGGATTCCTTCCTCGAGGTGACAGAGAATAATGGAGGCTTTCTTTCCCATCAACTCCACGGCCAAATCGATGGAAAAGTCTCTTTCAAAGAGAGCCGCGAGGGCCATCAGACTGGAAAACTCGCTAGAAGCGGAGGTCACTGAAGAAATCGCCATTTTAGCTTTACCTCCTCTGGCCGAAATTCCCGAAGATTGGGTGGGGGAAGTATCGTAGGGTGGAGAATAAAACAAAAAGGACGGACTTGTCAAGGATCGTCCAATTCGGGGGTGATATGTTGACCTTTTGAGACCATATGTTGTCCCTGAAAGTCAGGACTGTCTTTTCGGCCCGTATAAACAGCTGAAACTGAACGGATTATTTTTTTCGTCGGCTCGGCACCATATTTGCTATCAACCTTAAACAGTGAATTCCTAAAGAGGAGTTTTCGGCTCTGCTGAGATTTTTATGATCTACATAAAGGAAACATTTCCTGATGAACGTTCCGTTTCCATTCAGGTGGATGGGGTGCTGGATTCCGAATCTGTAGGGCTCTTGAGCGAGGTCTGTGAGCACCACCTGGATGGGAAAAAGCAAATCCGTTTAAAATTGGAAGGTCTTTCCCATATCAGCCGGGAAGGCAGGAATTTTCTTAAGGAAATTAATAGTAGAGGCATAGCCATAGATTTCCCCCAATTCTTGAGCTTGAAGGGACCCGCAGATGACTTTTGGAGATAAAGGGACCAGGAAAGATTTAATTCTGGGCGATGGCTTAAGGCTCAATGCCCTGAAATGTCCGGAAAGAGAAGCCTTGGTTTATCAGGACAGGCGGTTCTCTTATAGGGAATTAAACGAACGGGTAAACCGGCTGGCCAATGCCCTCATAGTTCGCGGGTTCTCTAAAGGGGATAAGATTGCCCTTTTGCTCCATAATTGCAACGAGAATCTGGAAATTTTTCTCGGGTTGGCTAAAACAGGAATTGTTTCTGTGCCCATGACCTACCGGGCCATCGGAAAGGATTTGGTCTATATGATCAATCATTCCGATGCGAAGGGGTTTATTTTCGGCGAAGAGTTCGAAGAGATTGTACAAGCCATCAAGCCGGAAATCCGTGGGGTGCGTGAATTCTGGGCCGTTGGCCGGAAGAACCCTCCCTGGGCAGCAAACTATGAGGACCTGCTCCTCTCCGGTTCGGATCTAGAGCCTGGGGTTTCAGTCCAAGAGACGGACCCTATCTGGATCGCCTACACATCTGGAACCACCGGGGTCCCCAAGGGAGTTGTTGGCTCCCACCGAGGATGGGTACTGCAAATATCCCTGTCTGCTATGGAACTCAAGATCTACGAAGATGACACCTTCTTAAACACTGGTCCTCTTTATCATGTGGCCCCTTATTGGAGTTGCCTGTCCATCCTCTATTTAGGTGGAAAAGTGGTGGTGATGAGGGAATTTGACTCGGTGGCCGCTCTTAGGTTGATTGAGCAGGAAAAGATCACCGTTGCATCCATGGTACCCACCATGTTCAACCGGATTCTGAACCTGCCGGAGAAGGAAAAAAGAAAGTGGGATCTCCGGTCTTTACGGGTAGTAAAGGTCGGAACCGCTCCCCTCTTGACCAAGACTAAGGAGGAAATCCTGAAATTTTTCTCCTCCGCCCACCTGTATGAGTTCTATGCTGCCACGGAACTGGGGCAGGTGACCATCCTGAAGCCGGAGGATCAGATGCGGAAAGTCCGTTGTTGCGGCAAGCCCTTTCCCGGAGTGGAGATTAAGCTTCTGAACGATGAAGGCAAAGAAGTGACTACGGGGGAGGTGGGAGAGCTTTTCATGCAGGGTTTCAATACCTTTGACGAATACTACAAGAACCCGGAGGCTACCAAAGCGAGCCGAAGGGGGGAATGGATTTCAGTGGGCGACATGGCTCGCATGGACGAGGAGGGGTACTATTACATCGTAGACCGGAAAAAAGACATGGTTATCAGCGGGGGGGTGAATATATATCCCGTGGAGATTGATGAGGTGATTCAGAAGCACCCGAAGGTGTTGGAAGTGGCGGTGGTGGGGGTTCCGGATGAGGTGTGGGGGGAATCCCTAAAAGCGGTAGTGGTTCTTAAGGAGACGGGGGGGGCTACGGAGGAGGAGATCCGGAAGTTTTGTGAGGGCAAGTTAGCCAAGTACAAGATCCCTCGGTCCGTGGAATTTGTTTCCTCTCTGCCGAAAACTCCCAGCGGCAAAATTCAAAAATCAATCATCCGGGCCCAGTACTGGAAGGATCAGGAGGTAAAAGTTTGAAAAAAAATGCGGCATAGGATTGTATCCCCGGGGAAAGTTTGATCATCGGAAATAGGTGACCACCGGCAACAAGAATCTGTCATTCATCTATCTCCCAAGAAAGGTCTCAGGAAGGCGCGGAATTTCGTGATGGAATCCAGGAAGAAATCGCAGATGGAGAGATGAGATGTTCCTCCAGGTCTTAGTCAGTGGCATTACCGCAGGGAGCCTTTACGCCCTCATCGCCTTGGGTTTCGTGCTCATCTACCGGGCCACAGAAATCGTTAACTTCGCTCAAGGCGAAGTCGTTATGATTGGTGCCTATTTTGCACTACTTTTCTACGTCGATATGCACCTTCCTTACTATTTGAGTTTTCTTCTGGCCGGGGTATCGGCATTTCTCGTGGGGATGATCATCAATAACTTAGTCTGCAGGCCCTTAATGGGAGCCAAGCACCTCGCGGTGGTTATGGCCACCTTTGCTTTATCCTTCCTGATGAGAAGTATCATCCGCATTATTTGGGGAAGTCAGTACTACTCCTTCCCGACCCCTTTCCCGGAGACGCCCTACAAGGTGGGTCGGGTTATCATTTCCCCCCAGAATCTCTGGATCGCATTTATTTCTCTTGGGATTATGCTATTTTTTTATCTCTTCTTCAGGTTCACCAAGACCGGGAAATCCATGTTTGCAACAGCCCAAAACCCGGAAGCGGCCTCGCTTATGGGGGTGAGCATCCAAAGAGTGTATACCATGATCTGGGGCATCAGCTGTGCGATGGGGGCTGCCTCGGGAATCTTGATCGCACCCCTTTATGCCATCTCTCCCTACATGGGCATCATTTCGATCAAGGCCTTTACCGCAGCCGTCCTGGGAGGATTCAACAGCCTCCCGGGGTCCGTCATCGGCGGGCTGTTGCTGGGTGTCATTGAAAATCTCGGCAGTTTCTACATCTCTTCGGCATACAAAGATATCCTTTCTTTCTTGGTACTCATAGCGGTTTTGATTTTTAAGCCAACGGGTCTTTTCGGGACCGAAGAAATCAAGCGGGCCTAGTAAGAAGGAAACGTGATGAAAAGCTCTACCAGAATGATTGTCTTAGTTTTTTTGGTGGCTCTTCTCCTGTTCCCGCTCTTCATGGAAACCTATTTCAGTTATGTCCTCTGCATCATATTTATCGCCGTGATCAACGCGACAGGTTTAAACCTGGTCACCGGGTACTCTGGCCAGACCAATTTAGGACAGTCCGGTTTTGTGGCCATTGGAGCCTACGCCACTGCCCTTTTTATGACCCGGATGGGAATCGGTTTTTGGGGAGCCTTGCCGGCCGGGGGGCTGATTACGGCATTCGTCGGGTTATTGATCGCCATTCCGGCCTTACGCATGAGGGGGCTTTACCTAGCATTAGTGACCTTTGGTTTTGCGGCCATCACGGAGATGATCCTGATCCATTGGGTTTCTCTGACCCATGGTCCCGACGGGATCAGGGTTCCTTCGCCCGAGATTGGCTCCTTTGCCTTCAACTCTGACCTGCGCATGTTCTACCTCATTTTTGCGGTCACTGCATTCATGGTCTACATGGCAAAAAACATCGTCAACTCTCGGGTGGGGCGGGCTTTTATCTCTATACGGGAAAGCGAGATCGCAGCCCAGGCCATGGGCGTCGACATTACCCGGTATAAAATCATGGCTTTCATTCTAAGCGCCTTTTATGGCGGGATCGCCGGCGGTTTGTGGGCTACTCTGGCCATGTTCATAAGCCCGGACGCCTTCGGCGTTGTGGAGTCGATCATCGCCCTGGCCATGATCGCCGTAGGGGGGATGGGGAGTATCCTAGGTTCGATCATCGGCGGTGCTCTCCTGAGCTTTTTGCCGGAGATTCTCAGGGAGGCCAGGGAATTCCAAGAGCTTCTTTTCGGGGCCATTCTGGTTATCAGTCTTATCTTTCTGCCCAATGGAATTGTTGGACTCCATGACAAAATTCGACGAGGGTTGGCAAAATGAAGGAAGGGATCAATCGTTCGGGAGATCCGATCCTGCAAATCGAGGACCTATCCATTAATTTCGGAGGAGTCCAGGCCCTCTTGGGATTTACGACCAGCGTTTTCCAGGGCGAGATTCGGGGAATCATTGGTCCCAATGGCGCAGGCAAGACAACGTTTTTCAACCTCCTCAGCCGGTTTTATAAACCCTCCCGGGGCAAAATTCTCTTCGACCACCAGGACGTTTTGGGCTGTAAGCCCCACCAGATCCTCGCCCTGGGTATCTCTCGGACTTTCCAGAGGAGCGAACTTTTCAATTCCATGACGGCCCTGGAAAATGTCTTGATGGGATTGCACATTTATGAGAAGGCGGGCCTTATGTCCGCCGCCATACAGTTCAAGAGGATGAAAGAAGAGGAAAGGCACTCTCGGGAGAAGGCCGAAAAAATTCTGGAGATGCTGGAGCTGCAAGAGTTGCGTGATGTTCTCGTCAACGCTCTTCCCTTCGGTCAGCAGAGATTACTTGATATCGGTCGGGCCATCGTCTCCCATCCCCGCCTCCTGCTCTTGGATGAACCGGCAGCGGGGATGCCCTATGCCGGAAAAGCCAAGCTGGCACAAATCCTCCTCCAGATCCGGGAGCAGTTTAAACTAACCATCCTCCTGGTAGAGCATGATATGAAAATGGTCATGAACATATCCGATCGACTGACGGTGCTCAATTACGGAAGAATCATCGCTGAGGGGGGCCCGGCAGAGGTGCGCAATAACTCGGCGGTCATCGAGGCCTACCTGGGGAAACGAAAGGGATAGCCATGCTGCAAGTCCGAGCAATTGACACCTTTTACGGGAAAGTCCAGGCCCTCAAACGTGTTTCTTTCGAAGTCCCGGCCAAGGAGATCGTCACCCTGCTCGGAGCCAATGGGGCGGGCAAGACCACCACGATGAGGACGATTGTCGGTTTGATCACTCCGAGCCATGGGCAGATCGAATTCGAAGGGATGAGGATCAATACCTTTTCTCCCTCCCGGATCGTTCGCTTGGGGATCTCCATGGTCCCGGAAAGAAGACAGATCTTTCCGCAGATGACCGTCCTGGGAAATCTCGAGATGGGCGCATTTATCCGGAAGGACCCCGGGGGGATTCGGGATGACCTGAAGAAGGTTTATGATCTCTTCCCGGTCCTAAAGGAAAGGAAAGATCAACTCGGCGCCACTTTGAGCGGCGGGGAACAACAGATGCTGGCGATCAGCCGGGCTTTGATGGCCAGGCCGAAGCTGCTTTTGCTAGATGAGCCCTCGCTGGGACTGGCTCCTATTCTGGTGGAACAGATTTTCGAGACAATCAAGGTTATCAACAGTCTGGAAGGGTGCGCCATCTTCCTGGTGGAGCAGAATGCTCAGATTGCCTTGAATATTTCCCGATTCGGTTACATCCTGGAATGCGGGGAAGTGGTCATCCGGGATGAATCAGTGAGGCTGCGCGAGAATGAAGAAGTAAAAAAGGCCTATCTGGGAGAATGAAGGGTCGTATGGAGAAGATTTAGGGACTCAAGAATAAATAAAAAGGAGGTAAAAGGCATGAAAAGAGTCATGGGGTTAACTTTGCTGATTAGCGCGTTGATTTTCGCCTGGATGAGCCCGATCTCGCAGGCCGGCGAAAAAACGGGCATTACCGACAAGGAGATCTTGATCGGGGGGATTGGACCTGTGACCGGACCCGCGAGCAATCTGGGCGCTGCTGTGCAATATGCGGGATTCCTGGCAACCAAGCAAATTAATGAAGCGGGGGGAATTCACGGGCGAAAGATCAAATACATCATGGCCGATGATGTCTGCGCCTCAAGCCAGGGGCTGGGGGCCGCGAAAAAACTAGTATACAGTGACAAAGTTTTTGCCATCCATGGGCTGACCTGCACCCATGTGGGGCTGGCCATACGGCCCATTCTGGAGAAGGAAGGAGTACCGATCGTCATCACCGTCGCTCAGGGAGATAAGCTTTTGATCCCCCACAGCAAATATCTCTTTCGGGTCCTCCCGCCGACCAACATTACCGGGAACCTCATGGGTATCTTCATGAATAAGTATTTTTCCAACAAGTACACCAAGGTGGCTATCCTCCTCACTCAGGAAGAGTATGGCACGAGTGGCAGAGACGGGCTGGTCAGCCGCCTTAGCAAGTACGGCATAAAGCCCTTGGCCATCGAAACCCACAAAATTGGCGATACGGATTATAGCTCCCAGATCCTGAAAATCAAGGCGGTCGACCCGGAGGTGTTCTTCATTTTGAGTTACGTCAAAGATATGGGAGTGATCATTAAGCAGTCCCATGAACTGGGGTTGAATTGTGTAAAGATCGGCTACCTGGGCTCAGATTTTCCTTTGATTGCAGAAATGGGGGGGCCAGAGGCAGTGAAGGATTTTTATGGGCCAACCTCGGTCCTGGACGCCATTCACAGCGATACTATTAAGTCTTTTGTGGATATGTATAAGAAGGAATATCCCGATTACATGAAGAACCCCTTCAACCCCACCAGTTCGGATATTGGCTCCTATGTGGCCATGCAGGTAATGGCTGAGGCTCTGAAGCGGGCAGGAAGGGATCTCACTCGGACGAAATACATAGCGGCCTTGGAAAGCATGAAGGGGTTCAAAACCCCCTGGTATCCCCCCATTACTTTCTCGGCCACCGACCATGAGGGTTGCAAGGAGGAGGTATTCCTTCGGTACGTCAATGGGGAGGCCAAAAAAATTGACATGGAGATCAAGATGGAGGATTAACGTGAGCAAAAATCTCGCCTTTGAGGACGGAGAAAGAAATTCACAGAATCGCGGCGGGCCTGTTCAAGAGGCAGCCAATTAAAGGAGGACTAATGGAACTTCAAGGAAAAACAGCAGTCGTTACAGGAGGATCGCGCGGCATCGGACGGGGGATCGCATTGGCGCTTGCGGAAGCTGGCGCCGACTTGGCGATATTTTATCGGGCAAGGACAGAAGAAGCCAAAGAGGTCATTACCCAAGTTGAATCCTTGGGTCGTAAATGTCTGGCTGAGCAGGTAGATATCACGAACTACGAGAAGTTGGAAGAAGCTTTCCAGAAGGTAGTCGATCAATTTGGCAAAATCGATATCTTGGTGAATAATGCGGGGCGGTCTCCCCGGGCCACCAAGGTTGGGGATGCGGATCTGAAAGACTGGCGAGGGGTGATCGAACTCAACTTGAACGCCGTTTTTTATTGTACCAAAGCGGTTCTCAAACATATGCGTCAAAGAAAGTCCGGGGTGATCATCAATATTTCTTCGGCCAATGTCCAAAAGTTGAACCCGACTTCAGGACCTTATTCGGCGGCCAAAAGAGGGGTAGAAGCGGTGACGAAAATCGTGGCTAAGGAGGAAGCCGAGAATGGCATACGTTCGAATGCCGTTTCCCCAGGGGTGATCGAAACCAAGATGGGCCTTGAGATGCTGAAGGCCATGGGGGAGCAGAAGGCCAAAGAACTCATGGACGGGATTCCCCTGCATCGCATGGGCCAGCCCAAGGAAATCGGCCGGGCGGTCGTCTTCCTCTGCTCGGAAAAGGCCGCTTACATAACGGGAGAAGTTCTCAATGTGAATGGTGGCTCTGCGATGTGAGAAAAATAAGTCTTTTCAAATGAGAGGAAACAAATATTTCAGGCTAAAAGGAGAGGAAAATGGTTAAACAGATTTTTTTGGTCAAGAGAAAACAGGGATTGAGCTTTGAGGAGTTTAAAAAACATTACTTGGAAGTTCATGCGCCATTGATCAAAAAGACGTTCCCGGAAATTCGTAAGTATGTTATAAACTTTGCGCTTCAAAGGGGCAAAGAAACGCTCTATGATGCGGTAACTGAAATTTACTGGGATAATATTGAGACCATCATTCGAAACGCTAAGTCGAACACGTTCAATACCGCTATTGTGGATGATGAGAAGAATTTCTCGCAAAGATTGGGTCACATTATTCTTACGGAAGAAACCATTCAAAAAGGTTGATAATTTCAATACGTGATCAACTGTGTTCTACAGCATAGTAAGAAATGCATTGCGGAGATCAGGGGCGATGACATTGGGGCCATAGGATCACGTGATTGATGCTG
>Ga0187877_1004604_pt1 | contig 10513 bp, 11 predicted proteins | sample June2016WEW_17_1_3_FD_132430 | JGI IMG/M metagenome (GOLD analysis project Ga0187877, IMG submission 132430) | Peatland microbial communities from SPRUCE experiment site at the Marcell Experimental Forest, Minnesota, USA - June2016WEW_17_100 | ecosystem: Environmental > Terrestrial > Soil >... | reverse complement strand
TCGATCGCGTCAAACTCCCGGCCGCGCAGTACGTGCAAGCCGAGCGTTTTGAAGTAATCGGTGCCCACAATATTGAAGGCGGCATTCAGGGCTTTGTTCGCGCCCGTGGAATTGGTTGCCGAGCCTGCGTCCGGGCCGGTGGTGAGCTTTTCCACGTTACACCCGTCGCTGAAGAGGCCAAAGGGGACCAGGTAACCCAGCGCCGCGGCCTCGACGCCCGGCAAGGCGCGGAGGCGCTCAACCAACTGGAGGCAAGCCTGCTGGCCTTTAGCCTCGTCATAGCCGCCGAGGGCGGTGTCGGTTTCAGCGAGAACGAGGTGGTCGAAACTGAATCCGGGATTCGCGCGGGCGGCAACGAGCGCGCCTTTGGCGAAAAGCCCGGCGCTAGTGAGCAGCGCGATGGACAAAGCGAGTTGGCCCACCACCAGAAAACTACGCAGTGAAAAGAGTCCTCGCCCGGCCCGGCCCTGCATTTCATCACCTACTTGCTCCTTCAAATGAGCGGTCACATTGATGCGCGACAGCTTCCAGGCGGGGCCGAGGCCGAAGATCAGCACGCTGAACAAGCAGGCGCCGAAGGTGGCGGCCAGGATGCGCCAATCCGGCCGAGGATTGAACACGATGTCAATGAACGGGAGTTTGGGAATAAAGGAATTTACCAGAACCTGATTGGTCCAACTCGCCAACAGCAAGCCGCCGGCCCCGCCTACCAGCGAAAGCAAAAAGCCCTCCGTCAGTAGCTGCCGCACCAGGCGGAGCCGCCCCGCGCCGAGAGCGAGGCGGATCGCGATCTCGCGGCGGCGCGAGGCACTGCGCGCCAACAGCATGTTGGCCAAATTGAAGCAGGCAATCAGCAGCACGGCGCCGGAAACGCCGATCAGCAAGAGCGAGCTGACTTCGTTCGAGTCCTTGACGGGATTGCTCGAGATCGAAAGCCGTGAGAGCTTCCCCACCTCAAAGGTCTGGTCCTTGTTCACATCGGGAAACGCTTTTTCGAGGCGTGCTGCCAGGGGCTGGAGCTGTGTCTGAGCCGCCGCCGGGCTGAGGCCGGGTTTGAGTCGCGCGAGGAGCATCAGGGCGTCGTTTTGCCGATCCGCCAAGGTCTGTTTCTTTTCGTTGATGAAATCGTTGGCCACGGCTTCGTACATTCCGAGGGGCAGCCAGAGTTCGGGCGAGAACATGGCGGAGGTGCCGGTGAAGCTTTCGGGGGCGATGCCGACCACGGTGAAAGCGCGCGAGTTGAGCCGGATCGTCTTGCCGACCAGGTCCGCGTCGGAGCCCGCCTTGCGCCAATAGTTGTAACTTACGATGGCCACCGGGATCGCGCTGCCGGGCTTTTCCTCCGCGGGCAGGAAGGCGCGGCCCTTCCACAGGCGCACGCCGAAGGTGTCGAAGTAATTGGCGGAAGCCAGGAACGTGAAGGTCTTGCGGATGAGGTCGCCTTCGTTGACGCCGACCATGCACACACCGAAGGCCGCGACGTCGGTGAAGGCGCCGTTCTTTTCGCGCACCTCCGTAAAATTCGGGTAAGAGAAGCTGCGATAACCACCCGTGGGCTTTTTGTCCTTGCTGTAAATCCGCACGAGTCGCGCCGGCTCTTTTGCGGCAATGGGGCGCCAAACGAGCGTATTGACGATACCGAACATCGCGGCTGTGCCGCCGATGCCCAGCATCAGCACCAGCACCGCCACCGCGGTGAACCCGGGCGAGCGACGCATCATGCGCAAGCCGAACTTTATGTCTTGTAAGAAGTTCATAACGATCTCCTCGAGGCGGTTTGGAGTTTCCAGGTTGATTTGAAGCTTCAGGCAAGCGCGACGGAGGCGAGGCGCGCTGGAGTGGTTTCAGGCAAGTCGGCGTTTTCATCCACAATGCGCCCATCAAACAAGTGGATCGTGCGGTCGGCAAAGCGCGAAAAGCGGGGATCGTGCGTGACCATGCAGATGGTGGCGCCTTCCCGGTGGAGGTCGCGCATCAGCTCCATGACCGCCTCGCCGTTCCTCGAGTCGAGATTGCCGGTGGGCTCGTCGGCCAGGAGGATGGAGGGTTTGCCCGCCAAGGCGCGCGCCACGGCCACGCGCTGCTGTTGGCCGCCGGAAAGCTGCGAGGGATAATGGCCCATGCGGTGCGTCATGCCGACCTTCTCGAGAGCTTCCTGCACCCGCTGCTTGCGCTCGGTTCCGCTTAGGCCACGATAGGTCAACGGCAGTTCCACATTCTCCTGGACGGTGAGATCGCCGATGAGATTGAAGCTCTGAAAGATGAAGCCTACCTCACGGTTGCGGATGCGAGCCCGCTCGGCAAAGCCCAGATTTGCGACCGAATGGCCGTTCAGGGAATAGCTTCCGCCCGTGGGTGTATCCAGCAGCCCTAGGATGGAGAGCAGCGTGGATTTGCCACAGCCGGAAGGGCCGGCGATGGAGAGATACTCGCCAGGCTTGATGTCCAGGTAGATGCCGGATAGAGCGTGCGTTTCGACTTCATCCGCGCGGAAGACCTTCTTGATGTCTTCCATTTTGATCAGGGAGCCATTGGTAGTGTTCATAAGTTAGATGGTTTAATTGAGTTTGATACGGTCGTGCCGTTGCCACTGGGACATATCGGAGAGGATGATCTGGTCTCCGGGCTGCAATCCCTGGAGGACCTCGACGGTGGTGACGGAACTGCGACCCAGTTTTACGCGGGCGCGGACTGCTTCCTTGGCGGAGGTGAGTTTGAAGAGCATCACCTCGGCGTTGGCGTCGGCCATCACCGGCTTGCCGACGTAAATCACGTTGTCGAGCCGTTCGAGTTCGATCGTACCCTCGACGCTCAGATCAGGACGGGCGCCCTTGGGGAGGGGTTGCCCGAGTTTGATGTCCACAGTCACGGTCCCGTTCTGCACGGCGGAATCAATCCTCGACACCTGGCCGGCGACCGTGCCGTTGCGAGTGTCAACGACCGCAACCTGGCCGAGCTGAATATCCTGGGCTTGGGTCTCGTGGATTTTCACTTCGGCCTTCAGCCGAGTCGGGTCGGCGACGCGTGCCACGGGTGCGCCGGCCGCGAGCTGTTGTCCGACCTGCAACGGCACGGTGTCACCCAGCTTCTGCAGGACGCCATCTATGCCGGCGCGGACCTTTAATGATTCGGCCTGCCGCCGTTTCAACTGCAATTCGGCCCGCAGTTGCTCGGTCTTGGCCTCCTGGACGGCCTGCTGGGCAGTCGTGGCCTCGGCGCTGATCTTCAGACGTTCGGTTTCAATCTCGAACAATCGCTGGGCATCTTCGGCCTTGGCGCGGGTTTGGCGCACGGTGATTTCGGGGACCAAACCATTGGTCGCTAGCGTATCGTTCACATCCGCGTCGAGCCGAGCGCCCCGGGCAGCCGAGTGCGCAGTGGCGACCGTGGCCTCCTGGGTCAAGTGTTGCGACTGGAGTTGCACTTTCAAATTGGCCAGTTCGGCTTCGGCGGCCTTTAGTTGCCATTCGGCGGAGAACACCGCCTGTTCCACTTCCGGATTATTTAGCTCGACGAGGATCGTGTCGGCTTTCACCGCGGAACCAGGCAGCACGAGAATGTTCTGAACGCGGCCGGCGCAAGTCGCCGGGATCCAAAGGGCCTGCTCGGCCACTAGCACGCCTGTGCCGCGCACCTGCCGCACCATGTCGCCGCGCTCGACCGTACCCAGCCAGACTTGGGCACGCTCGATGGTTGGCGCTGCGGGCTTGAGCTTCGAAAGACCCAGTGTGGTTCCACCGATGACCAACAAGAGGGCGGCGGTGTAAATCATCCGGCGCCGGTTTCGGTCTCGGGCTGCGTTTGGCAGGGCAATATCCATTCTGTTGCAACCCTTTTGCAGGTGCCATGCCAAGAGGAGGCGAATGCGAAAGTGCCCTGATGCGAGCAACTTCCGGCGGCAGTGAGGATATGAGGGCGGGACGGGCTTTCCCGCCGTCGGGATTCGGCAGTCCCACAAATGGGAAGAAGCCGGCACTGCCCAAGCGGCTCTGACTCCTTGCTCCTTTCCGGGCTCAAAGCCACCGGGTCGGCTGGACCACCTTGATACGAATGTTCTCCCGTAATCTGCACCGTCAAAGTGAGGGATCGGCGGTGGGCGGCTCGGCGTCGGCCGCACACGGCACTGCTCCGGGATATCTCCATACCCTCACCGTGGCCTCCCCGGACACTCGCCGGACACTCGCCGGACACTCCCCGTAGCACCTCTGATCGGCTATCAGAGGTGCTACGGGGAGTGTCCGGCGAGGCTCCCGGGAGGCTCCGGCGGGGCAATGGGGGTAGGAGCGGGAGGAAAAAACGCTAGCCCTTCCCAACATCAGGGGCGCAGCAATGAAATGATGGTTCGGAATTTGGTGGTATTATCACCTGGGTCCTGCATGGTGGCGTCGTTGTCACCCGGGTCCCACAGCTTGGGGTCAAATGCTTGTTTGGTGGTGCTGAAGGAGACGTGGAGATCACCCCAGAGGGCGTTGATGCCGATCGGGTTGCGGGTGGTGGTATGAGGCCGGGTATTGACGGTGTAGATCAAGTCAGTGGTCAAGGTCCGAGGGCATACCAGTTGCGAGGTCTTTTTGGCCACCAGCGCCCAAAGCTCCTGGCCCGCCGGGGGATTGGCCTTGGCCCGCTGGTTGCTTTGGGGGTAGTACATGTAGTTGCCGCGGACACCATCGCGCAGGGCATCGCACTTGGGCCAAGGATATTGGCTATCCTGGTAATATTTCATCTCGAAGCGGACCGGAAGCTGATCCGCATGCCGGAGGCCTGGATCATAAAAGGTTCGGGGCGTGGGGATGAGCTTGGTCGTCCAGAGGTAGGCCAGGTTCAGAGGCAGGCTCGTCAAGGCGGGCTTCCCGGCCGTGCCGTCGAATAGAAAATAGCTTCGGTACGGTGTATAGGGATTCGGTTCCTCCGGGTCAAACTCCGGGGGCGGCAGCTTGTCGTCAGATTGGCTGGCGTACATAGATAGGCCGAGGCCGAGTTGACGAAGGTTATTGGCACAACTGACCCGATTGGCCTGCACCTTGGCATTGCCCAGCGCCGGCAAGAGCAAGGCCGCCAGGATCGCGATGATTGCGATAACCACTAGCAACTCAATCAAAGTGAAACCTCCCCAACTGCGGGTGGCGTGACAGGACCGGCTCGGACCAGGCACTGACACACTATTGGCGGTCATATGCAAAACTCCGGTATGATGATACGGTTTCTATCCCGTATGTGCAAGAGGTTCATGCTCATGCGGGACATGACAATCTCATCGACGGACCCCGGCCGCGCCGCCCAGGTAAGCCGTTGAAACGGCTCCAAGCTCTCGGTGCGTCCCCACACGGGCTGAAGCCCCGCGGTTAATGAGAGCCGCCGGCTTGGCCCGGTGAAACATCCAGGTAGGTCTTGAAATGCCCTTCGCCAGGGGAGTAAATTGAGGCATGAGCGTTGCAGAACTGAAGCGCGCGGTGGACGGCCTCTCGCCGGATGAGCGTTTGGAACTGGCCGATTACTTGCGCCGCCGTGCCAAGCAAGATGACCCCGAATGGGAGGCTGAGCTTGGCAAGCGGTTGGACCGGTGCGTGGAGGGCAAGGGCCATCCGGCCGAGGAACTGCTCGCGCTCCACGAGCGGCTTTCATCCGAGAACCGGTGACGCTGGGCTATAACTGAATTTGCTTTTTGGGCGCCCGTCTGTACTCTGCACTACGCGGGTGAGCCATGCTCCCATCTTCCTGCCCAAGCTACCCTGCCATCAAGAGAATATGGTTTAAGCCGGGTGGAATCTGGCCAGATAATCACTGGGCGTCAGGGCTGGCACATGGGACTGCTTAAAGTCCTTTACATTGCGCGAAATGATGAACGCTGCCCCGTTGGCCCGTGCGGCTGCCGCCTGGAGCGCGTCCTCGAAATCGGTCATGCCCCAGGCCAGCGCCTGCATCACCAGCGGCGAGTCCGCCGAAACGGTGCGCACATGCGGCAGTAAGGAGTCTCTAAGGAACGGCACCGCCGGCTTGCCATACTGATAGAACACGTTGGCTATCGTGTGATAAGCCACCATGCCGGCCAGGACGCGGCGGCGGCAAAGGCAGAGCACCTGATTGGAGGCCGCGTAATGCGGCTGCCGTTTCTCCACCACGTCAAAGACGACGTTGGCGTCAATCAGCACGTTCATGGGCCGTGCTTGTGAGCCAGGTAATCCGCCCGCGCATCATTCTTGCGCCGCAATCGGCGCAGAGCCGGCCCGGTCCAAAACTCTTCTTTACCCCCGGGAACTTCGGGGATTTGGAGCAACTGCTTTTCCACTACCTCAGAAAGGCTGGTCCGACTGCCCTTGGCCAGGCGCTCGCCCCGGGCCACCGCCTCAACTGAAAGGTAGAGATTCTTACGCGCTTTCATGCACACAAAATAGTTCCTGTGCGCATACAATCAACTCGAAACCGCTGCCCACTTTTGTCCCCATTTACCCGGGACTCCAGGGCTGCTTTTGGGGCCGCCGTGCCCCGCCCAGGCGAGCAAAGAGCGACGCCCAGACAAAGCCCTGCCGCCCCGAACTGCCCTCAAGAACCCTAAGCAGATGCAGTCCGTACCCTCACTGCGGTCAACAGCTTTCGCTGCAAACATGACATTCTATTGGACCCCTTTCTGCAGCGCCTGAGCGAGTAGCACCGCGGCGGCCTGGTGCTCATGCTCGACTCGGATTAGAGGAGCTTTGCGATCTCCTTTTTCAGGGAGATGATCTCGAGGCCTGCCTTTTTGCGTTTGTCCCAGTCGTTATCCTCCCAGCACACGATGGTTCGGCAGTCTTGGTCGTCGGGGACCGGCATGTGGGCCTGGAAGCCGCTGGAGTAGAGCTCGAATTCAACATTGAGCTTGCACCATTTTCCACGTTGCTTGCGCAGGATGATAGCGTCGGGGAAGCGCGTGCCGAACCCAGCGATGCGCATGCCGAGGTGTTGGAGCAGTTGGCTGAAAAGGATGATCACCTCGTTTTCGTATTCGGGAGATTGAATAAGGCCGCCCCAGGAGGAGAGGTTTCTGAACGGCGTGTGGACTTTATCCAGCTTGGCGCATAGGTGCTTCCACTGGTCTTTGTCCAGCTCTCGAATGGTCTGGGAGCTGCGTCCGTGGAACTTGTTGTAAACGTCCGCTTTGAGGTCGAGGTCGCCAATTTCGACGGGGTGCCAGAAGGTGGTTTCCCAAACCACTTTGCGGCTGTGTTTATACTCCAGGTCTCGGTTGAATTCGTAATCGCCGGTTATCGTTCCCAGGGCGTAGATGCCGTTGGCGCTGGTGGAGGCGACCACTTTGTCACGTTCTTGAACTTCCCAAATGAAGGCTGAGAGCTGGGTGAAGGCGCGTTTTCCAGGCCAGCCCAAGCTGTCTAATTTTCGCTTGAGCCAGGCACGGCTCTTTCCCTTCGCACTTCCCGTTTCCGACCAACCGATGGCGATGCACTCGTGGAGTTTTTGTTCGCGCCAGAGGAATCCGGCTTCCCCTGGGCTTATGCGCCAGAATCGCGTTTGGGCGTTGGTGCTCATGACGCCGATGCTACGCGTGAGGGGGCCGTGAGTAAACCATTTTTCTGCCTCTAGCAAGCCAACTGATAGAATTTGCTTTTTCGGCGCCCGTTTGCACTCTGCGCTGCGCGGGTGAAGCTGTCAGTTTGCCCAGCCATCCTGTCCCCTTCTGAGACCAAGACTCGCGGCTGGTCAAGGAATCCGGCGCCTCAACTCATATCTCATCGGCCCAGTGACCGGCGGACACGCGCCAGCCCCTCCGGGCCGGGAATCGTCTGCACTTTGCCCTGGCGAACTTCATCCCTCCGCCGCTTGGCTTCGGCGCCCCAAAGCCGATCAATCCTCCCAAACTCCGGCGCCTCCAGGCTCTCTGCCAAGCGGGCAGCCAACCGCGCCCGCGCTTCACCGGGCAGCGCGAGCGCCTCTTTCTCAAGCTGATCGAAGCTCATGCCCAAAGAATAAACTCTCCGTCGGGATGGCTCAACCGTTGTCTCCCCCGGAACGAGCCAGTTCAGCGTTCCCGTCAGCCGCCAACGGCAGCAGCAGACGTGCGATACAACCAGGTTGGCCGCTTCTGTTCTCGAGCGTGAGACTGCCCCCGTGGGCTTCGGCGATCTGTCGGCTCAGGGTCAGCCCAATCCCCGTGCCGCTCGAAAAGGTCGTGCGCCGTTGCCGTGGGTGTGGCAAACTCCGGGTGACATTGAAACCGCATGAGCGTTAAGAAAAGAGATTCGCGGCAGCGCAATGCCAGCCGATGGGCTGCGCGGCTGATGAATTCCGTCCGCGCGGTGCTGGCGTTGCGTCCCGAGGCCGACCCGGACAACGTGCGACACGCGCTCATTCTGCTGGAGCATCCGCCGCTTGAAAGGTTGAGGAGGAGTTTGACCCGTGGCCGCGCCCTCGCTCAACGCAAGTGAACTGCGTTTCCTGCGCGCGCTGTTGCGGCGCAAGGTGCGCTTCATGGTGGTGGGGTTGTCCGCCGCCGCGTTGCAGGGCGCGCCGGTGGTGACGCAGGACGTGGATTTGTGGTTCGAGAACTTGAGCGACCCGCGCATCGGTGAAGCATTGCGGGAGGTGGACGCGGCTTATGTGCCGCCTTGAATTTTGAATCCCCCGTTGTTTGCCGGCGGTGGGGTGGAGCTATTCGATATCGTCCTGACCCTGCACGGGCTGGGGACATTCTCGAGGGAACTGCGGAACTGCGTGGACGTGTCTTTGGGCCGTCACAAGCTCAAGGTGCTGCGGGTGGATCGAATCCTCGCCAGCAAGCGCGCGGCGAATCGCGCCAAGGACCGGCTGGTCATCCCGGTGTTGGAAGACTCGCTCGCGGCCAGCAAGGTCGCCGCCCGGCGCGGAACGAGGAAGCCATCGTCGCCAAGGAAGCGCAAGTCTTGCCGATGACCATTGCATGAAGCGTGGCCGGTCAGTTGATCGGCAACCGAAGGGTCGCGATACAGCCGCCACCTTCCTGCTTGTTCTGCAGCGACAGACTGCCCCCGTGGGCTTCGGCGATCTGCCGGCTCAGGGCCAAGCCGATGCCGGAACCGGTCGGCTTAGTGGTAAAGAAGGGCACGAAGAGATTCGCGGTGTTGGCCAGGCCGGGCCCGTCGTCCTCGACGCGCACTTCGACCTGCGGTCCCGCCTTGCTCCAGGAACAGGAGACCTGGCCTTTGGTTTCGCTGGCAGCATCAACAGCATTGCGCACAAGATTTATCAGGACATGCTCGAGTTGATCGGGGTCGGCTGAGATGGTCAGTTCAGGTCCGGCAATGAGAGCCACTTTGAGCCGATGTTCTAGTCCCACCACGCGGTTCAGGAGCGGCCCAATTTGGACGGGCTGGAGCTTTGGTTGCGGCAAGCGCGCCAGCCTCGAATAATCAGCCATGAACCGGCTCAAGGCCTCCGCTCGGGCGCTGATAACCGCGAGGCCTTCGTTCATGTCCTGGCGCCAGTCGGAGGGAAGCGGTTCGCGAGCCATCATTTGGCCCAGGCTGCCGGAAATTGAGCGGATGGGTGCCAGGGAGTTGTTCAACTCGTGGCCCAGCACGCGCAGGAGGCGCTGCCAGGCTTGCCGTTCTTCTTCGCGCAACGCGTGGCTGAGATCGGCCAGCACCAGTAGTTGGTGGGGTTGTCCGTGCTGTCGAAAGGTGCTTCGCCGTATGGCCCAGCGCCCCATGCTGCCCGCAAAGGCGCCTTGCAGCGTTCGCACCGGCGGGCCCTCGAGACAGTGGGCAAGGCCGAGTTCGGAGGCGGTGCGCTTGAGCATCCGCTCCACGGTTTTGCCCAACAACTGCTCGCCCGCGCGGTTGGCCAGCTTGAGGCGCTGCTCCTGGTCAAAGGCGAACACCGCCACACTGATCTCCTCCATTACGGCGCGCAACAGGGCGCCGGCTTCCAATGCGCCCAGACGCTGGTCCCGCAGGGTATCGCTCAGGGCGTTGATTTCATGAAGCACCTCACCCAAAGGGTCGTTCCGGTTCAAAATGTTGGCGCGAATCGAGAAATCCTCTTCCCGCAGGGCCAGGAGCAGGTTCGAAATCGTTTGCAGCGGCCGCACGACTCGAGCGCGGACCGCCCAGGCGCAGCCCAACCAGCTTCCGGCAAGCAACAGAGTCACGCCCAAAGCCACCCCGCGGGACAAATCTCCTGTCCACACGAAGAACGTTGCGATGAGAGTGGCCGCCAAGCCGCCCGATAGGCTCAACAGAATTACCTTGCCGGCATGGGTAAGCGATTTGAGCTCACATTCCATATTTCTCGAGCCGCCGATAAAACGCGCTGCGGCTCAGGCCCAGCGATTCGGCGGCGTTCCGGGCATTCCCGTCGCAGCGCGCCATGGTTTTGCGGATAAGAATCTTCTCGACATCGTCGAGGCTCATCTCCTCGAGGCTCTGGTTGTTCTCGGAGGGGCTCCGCAAGCCGAGATCGGCCGGTTTGATGAGGTTGCCCTGGGTCATGAGAGCGGCTCGTTCGACAACGTGATCCAGCTCGCGGACGTTGCCCGGCCAGGGAT
>Ga0187877_1004602_pt1 | contig 10515 bp, 6 predicted proteins | sample June2016WEW_17_1_3_FD_132430 | JGI IMG/M metagenome (GOLD analysis project Ga0187877, IMG submission 132430) | Peatland microbial communities from SPRUCE experiment site at the Marcell Experimental Forest, Minnesota, USA - June2016WEW_17_100 | ecosystem: Environmental > Terrestrial > Soil >... | reverse complement strand
GACGGTGACCAGCGCCGCGCCACTGATCGGCGTCTTCACCACAAGGGTGGCCGTGTCACCCACAACATAATTCGTCCGGTCCGGCACCAGTTCCGCCTGGACCTCGTTGCGGTAGTTCCAGCCCAGTGCTTCCGTGCCGGGAACGTAAAACTCAGTCGCGGTGATGACATCGCGTCCGCCCCCGTCCTTCGCGGTCGCTTCGAGCAAATAATACCCGGCTTGCGGAGGCGTAAACGACACGGGGGGCGCGGGCGCAACCGCCTCCCACCGGCCGTCGCGTTTCACCACTGCGGCGGTCTCGATCTCAGCCTGCGCCACCTCGTGCTGCTCGAGCTCGTTCCGATAACTCACCGCTCCCCCCGCCGAGGCGACCCGGACGCTGCGCCATTCCAGGCGGCGCAAGCGGGCCACGGCGCGCACCGGTTGCGGCCAGGGCTGGCCGGTGGCACTCACCGCCACCGCTATGACCGGCATCGCCGCGCCCGCCCGCAAACCGACTGGCGGAGGGGTCAGTCCCAAGTAAAGTGCTGAACTGTGGACCAGGAAGCCCGCCGGACTGCTGACCGTTTGCTGATTGACGTCAGTCACTTCCGCCAGCAACTCGCACCGCCGCGGATGCGGCGCGCGGGCGTTCATGGTCACCTCCGGTTTCAGCACCAAACCCGCGGTGTAGTCAACCTGTCCTTCCAGTGTGAGCGAACCGGGACTGCGATCCAATTCCGGCGACCAGAGATCGCCACAGAAAACAAAACGGTCAAACCCGGCGGGCGCGAAATCCTCATCCATCGCGCGCAAGGACCACTCGACCCGCGCCTTCGTCAACGGTTGCCCCAGCAGGTAACGTGCATTGACCGTCACCGCCGGTGTCTCCCCCGCCGGCACTTCCGGTGGGGCCTTGAGCGTCACCTCGAATGCGTTCGGTCGGTATTCCTCGACGCGAAAATCATGCTGCCCGACCACCACTTCGGAGCGATCGGCGCGCCGCAATTCCACGCGGTAATCTCCCAGCGAAACCGGCGGCAGGACCAGTCGAAACTCCAGCGAACCCAGCGGGCCGAACACGAGGTTCGTCTCCAGGAAGGTCTGCCCCTGGGCGTTGATGGCGCGCAGCGTCACCGTCTCTCCGCCCGGCACCGCGAACTCGCCGTCGCGCCACTCGCGGGCGATCGCCTTGAGGTGCGCCGTTTCGCCACGCCGGTAAACCGGCCGGTCGCTGAACAGCAGCACCTGGAGCGTGTTGGTATCGCGTTGCCACGCCATGGGAAGACCGAAGCCGTAGCTCGGGATGCCCCCTTCGTCGAGGGCGGCGGCGCGCAAGTCGTCGGCGGTTCGGCCATCACAAACGCCTCCTCCCCCGTCGGGTGCAGCCGCGCCAGCCCGGCCGCATCCGTCACCGCCTCCGCCACCATTTCGTTCTCCCGCGTCAGCAAGCGCACCGTCACCCCCGGAAGCGGCTGCCCGCTCGCGTAGGAAAACACCTCCACCAGCACAGCGCCCGGCGCCTGTTTCCACACCAAACCCAGGTCGGTGACCTGGACCAGCGCCTCCGTGCCCGTCCGCTTCGAAAGCCCCGCCGCATTCCAGGTCGTCGTGGCCTCGAGGAAGACCGCTCCGTGCCCGCCCGCCCCCAGGATCTCGTCCCAGCCCAGCGTGATTTCCCCGCCTTCGTCCACGGCGTTGGTCAGCGGGTAATCCGCCTCGAAGATCGTTCGTCCGGGCACGAGGTTGAACGCGATCTCCTGATATGCCTCGTCCGGGTCGTCGCGTTCCTCCCACGAGCGGTAATAGCTGCGATAGCCACGCAAGGCGTGCACCAAGGTATGGCGGTCGAACGCCTTCGCCCGCACCTTCACCGTGCCGGTGTTCATGAATGCCAGCGGGAACTCGCGCCGGCCGCCGGCGAGTTGCTCGGTAGAAAACTCCGGGAAGTAGAGCCTGGGCGGCATCGGCGCGAACCGCACGACGGCCGTGTGATCGGCCGCCAGCGTGAAGGGTTCGCGCGCAGTCAGCCCGCGCCGCATCGTCACCGTGTAATTCGTCGCCAATGCAAAATCGCCCGAGGCAATCAACCGGTTGCCGTTGGGCACGAACGTAAGGTTTGTTGGTGCCGGTGACACCGCGATCCAGTCGGCGAGATTGGTCGGGTTCCACTCCGGCGCGAGCGGCTTCGTGAACGTGATTGCCAGCCAACGCCCGATGGACCGCGTGTTCTGGGCCTCGACCGCGGCGACGGCGAAGGGCTGCACATCACCCAGCGGCAGCCGGAACTCCCCCGCCAATCGCACGCCGCGTTCGGTGGACGGCAGCCCGCGCGCCACCACCAGCTCCCAGCCGTGCCCGGCGGGCAGTGGCCGAGCCGCCGTGATGAGCAAAGCGTTCAGTATTTCAGGGTTGACGCCCGGTCCTCGCGGCAGCGGACGTTCCGCCCGCACGCTGACGTGCTGACCTGCGGTGGGAAACGCCTCGGACCACGCCGGCGCGGGCGGCGGCCACCAAAGAGCCTCCGCTTCCCAGGCAAACCGGCTCGCCTGCGCCACGCGCGCGGGCACGATGCCCGCGTCACGGCTGCGGAAAGCCATCCAGCGTCCCGCCCCGGTCGCCTTCACGCCCGCATTGAAATCCAGACGAATCCACGGCGTCGCCGATTGGTTGGTCCCCGCCTGCTCCCGCATCGGGTGATCCACCACCAACAGCGACGGCGTGCGCAAAACCCGATCCAGCCGCGCCGCCGAACGTCGTCCATCGGCTTCCGTCAAACCGTGCCGCAGGCGGAAGCGGTAAGCGGTGTCGAGGGCCAGGGGCGCGGTCGGCGTGAACACCCCGCTGCGCTCGCTCAGCCAGACAAACCGGCCTCGCAGTGCCGGCGTGATCACCAGCGGCGACGGCTCGGCCGGATGCCCCACCTGCTCCGCCGCAACGACCGCCCGCTCGAAGCGCAGTTCGAAGGTGGTCGTGGGTTCGAGCACCTCGGGGTTGAGCACAAGTTGCACGCCCTCGGCGGTTGGCGGCCCCATGGAACAACCGGGCAAAAGGAGCAGAATCAGGACAACGACCGCCAGGATGGCGGTCGCCAGACTGGGCAGGCGAGTCAGGTGCAGGGACATGATCGGTCCTGGCGGGCACACTGAACGACGCCGTCTCCCTGTCAAGGGACGGTTGTTCACAAGACGCCTGTCTGGCGGGCGGCCCAACCGCCCGGCGGGCAGGTTTCATGGCCGTTGATGTGAAGTCGGCCAGGTCAGAGGGGCTTGCACCCGGCCGTCCAAGTGCGCTCTCCGGCGCAGCCAGTTCCGATGCGTCTGCCCGGGGGGGCAGAAATCTCGTCTTTTGCTTGATTTGGCTGGGGAAAAAATGGGGTGGCTGACGGGATTTGAACCCGCGACAGCCAGATCCACAATCTGGAGCTCTAACCAGGCTGAGCTACAGCCACCATCCGGCGTCACGCTAATTTTCCTGCCGGAAAGCGTCAACCTGATTTCAAGCGATCGGCGGCACGGCCGCGGACGGTGGCGCCGCAAACGGCGGCGGCAGGGGCGGCTGAATCGGTTCGCTGAAGCACCGCCAGCCCGGCCCGAACTGTCCCAGGAAACAGAGCGAGTAGCTCCGACGAAACACCAGCAGCGGGAGGAGAATCACCGAGCCGACGTAGGGCAACGCCGCCAGGCAGCAGGTCAGACAGGTGACCACGAGCGCAATAAAGCCCACCCCCACCGCAAGCACCAGTTTCATCAGGAAATACAGGATAATCGTGCCGACCTGACCGGCCAGCACCTCGCGCCGCACGATACTCCAGGCTTCGAGGACGCGTTGGCGGCGCAGGTACATCGCCGGCACCACGAAGTCCTCGAGCAACACGTGGACAACCCCACAGGCCAGCAGTTCCGCGAACAACAACGGCAGGCCGGCCAACAAAGCCACGAGCGCGCCGGAACCAAACCGTTCCGCCCGGATGTCCGGCCAGGCCAGCGCCAATCCCGCCCCCACCGTGATGACCGCCACGACGCACGCGACCAGCCCAAAGCAAACCGAGAACAAAAAAAGGCTGTTGCCCTGGCGGGCGAACTCATTCCACGGCTCCACGACGGCGGCCCGATTGCGCACCACCCCGTCGAGAAACATGAACCTGCCCCGGCTGCGAATCCAGGTCAGGACCAGGCCCAGGGCCAGGAACACCAGGAAAAACAACCCCGCCACCGCAATGACCAGCGCAAAATGAGCGCGGATCCACTCCATCACCGGATCGAAGAACGACCGGAAATTCCCATTGGCGCCGTTGAATTGGTTGCCGCCGCCGGAATAGACGCCCCCTTCGCCGAGGTAAGCCAGGAAGGCGCAGAAACCCAGGATGAACCATTTGTCCCAGGCGAACGGACGAAACAGGATCAGTTTGACGCGTTCCACCGCTTGTTCGATTGGCTCAACAACGGAAACATGCATTTTGCGGGAGTGGGGTTGGAGTTTTCGATGCGCTCGCAGTTAATTCGCCAGGAATCGTTGGCAACTTACACCCCCGGGCAGGCGATGTCCAACCTTGTGTTCGGCCGGTCGTGTCCTGATTTGACTGTGCCGGCGGGGCGAGCGTCCCCGCGAGCCGGCGTGTCGGAGCCTCGCGGAGCGAGGGGGTGACGGGTCGTCGCCCTGCGACGACTTCCCGGAGCCTCACCGCCAGATTCAGCCAGATTCAGCGTTGCCAAGCGCAGCGAAACGCGGAACGCTCTCTGCCGCGCCGGCCAGTGGCGGTGGACCATTGCGACCGGATGTCTGCCGGTTTATGCCGGGCACGGGAACAAATCGCTCCGCCCCAATGGGTCAGCATGATCGGGATTGAATCCGGATGGCTTTTCCGCCACCTTAACCAGCGTACAACGAAATAGAACTATGCTCGCTCAATACATGGACATGGCTTTGGAGCTGGCCCGCTACGAGATCATCGAAGACGACAACTCCTACTGGGGCGAGATCCCGGGATTCCAAGGCGTGTGGGCCAAACACGGCACGCTGGCCGGATGCCAGCGCGAACTGCGGGAAGTCTTGAGCGACTGGCTGGCGTTGCGACTGCGGCTGGATTTGGAGATCCCGACCCTGGGCAACCTGAATCTCAACCGGATTGGCGCTCTCGCCCATGCCTAAACTCCCGCCAGTCTCCCGGCAGAAGTTCATCCAACGGCTCCGGGAATTGGGCTTCGAAGGTCCCTACGCCGGCGGCAAACACCCTCAGATGAAGCGCCACAATCTCACGCTCATCATCCCCAACGAGCACGAGAGCGACATCGGACCTGGCTTTCTGCAGCGCCTCTTGAGACAAGCCGGGATTTCACGTGAAGAGTGGTTGGGAAAAGGATGTTGATTCGAGGTCTCCGCCCGTTACGCAACTTCGCATGAATCTTTCCGTCCACCTCGGCAAACTGACCCTGCCCAACCCGGTGACCGTCGCTTCCGGCACCTTCGGCTACGGGGTGGAATACGCCCAACTGCTCGACCTGAACCAGCTCGGCGCCGTGACCGTCAAGGGCATCCGGCTCCACCCGGTCCGCGGCAACCCGACGCCGCGCACCGCCGAAGTCACCAGCGGCATGTTGAACGCCATCGGCCTGCAAGGACCCGGCGTGGACGGTTTCATCGCGAAATACTGGCCCTTCCTCAGCACTCTCAAGGTGCCCACGATCATCAACATCTGGGGCACCACCGTGGAGGAATACGCCGAGGTGGCGCGGCGATTCGACGCCCTCGGCGGCGTCGGCGCCCTCGAATTGAATGTCTCGTGTCCGAACATCAAGGCCGGCGGCGCGCAGTTCGGCACCGATTGCCGGCTGCTCAGCCAGGTGGTCACCGCCTGCCGGCAGGCAACGACGCTGCCGCTCATCACCAAGCTGAGCCCCAATGTTCCCAGCATCGCGCCCTACGCCCGGGCCGCCGCGGAGGCCGGCAGCGACGCGCTCGCCATCACCAACAGCGTGCCCGCGATGGCCATTGACATCCACACGCGCAGGCCGAAGCTGGCGAACATCACCGGCGGCCTGACCGGCCCCTGCATCAAACCGATCGCCATCAAACTCGTCTGGGAAGCCGCACAGGCGGTGAGGATTCCCATCATCGGCATGGGCGGCATTCAGAACGCCGACGACGCCATCGAGTTCCTCATCGCGGGTGCCTCGGCCGTGGCGGTCGGCACGGCAAATTTCTACGAGCCGCAAACGGCGTTGCAGGTGCTCGCCGGACTGCGCGAGTTCATGGCGCAAAACCGGATCGCGGAGGTGCGTGAACTCGTGGGCAGTGTCCAGACGGGCCAACCCGCGGCGTGAACGTTCGCCGGTCCGGGACCAACTCCCCGCGAAACCGGACGCCCCTCGATCCTTCTCCGGTCGTTCTGCTCTCAACCATCAACCATCAACCATCAACCTATGGGAGCCATGATCAACGGTGTCCACCCGGTGGGCGGGGAGGTCCCGTCGCACGGTCCGTCGCCGCTGCCGCCTCAGCCTGCGCCAGGCTGGATCGCGGCCATGGTGCTCCTCGCCGGAATGCTGGCCGGACTGGCCAGGGCCTTCGCCGCACCGGGGCAGGTCTATCTCGTTTTGGGATCGGACACGGCGGTATGGAACGCCCCCGGCGGCGTGCAGGTGGCCAGGTACCGCGAACATTTTGCCCAGGACCTTTACACTCAACCCGATCAAAATGGCTTCCGGGTCATGGATCCGGCCTTTCGCGCTCAATTCGCCGATTCTTTCGGCCAGTCGCTCAAACTGACCTGGTGGATGCTGGTCGGCAGCGTCTATGGACAGACCGACAACCAGAATGTCCCGCTGTCCAATCTCATGCCGCTGTATCTCATGCAGAAATACCACCGGGACGCCCTGCGGCAGTTTGGCGACGAGGTGTCGCTCCACTATCACACCTTCCTCTGGAGCGACTATAACGGGGATGGCGTCTATTATTGGAATCAGGCCCGGACCTTTCATGAATGTCGGGCCGACTTCGATCTCGCCCTGGCCCAAAGCCTGATCGAGGAGGAAGTCTTTCCCGTTTCCTTCCGGAGCGGCTGGCACTACATGGACAATGAGTGGCAGAACTACCTCAATGAGCTGCTGCTCTACAACATGGATGACGACTCCCCGTTGGTGCAGCCGTGGACCGGCCTCGAACCCACCTTTAACGTCCTCGACTGGTCCCAGGCTCCGACCAACTTCGTGCCGTTCCATCCGGCGACCACCAATTACCAGGTGCCCGGTGACGGGCTTGGCTGGAATGTGCGGTCGGTTAAGTTTCCGAACGTCACGCCGGCCATGTTCGACGACCTCTTCACCCAGGCAGCCGGGGGCGCCGACCAGGTGGCTTCCTTTTGGGGCCACCTGCCGGAGACGGATTTCCTCACGAATCTGGTCCGCATGGATGCCTTCGCCCACGCCGCCGCAAACAACCACCCGGAGGTCAAGTTTCGCTATTGCACAGCCGTCGAGGCGATGCAGCGCTGGCGCGGGGTCACGGATCATACGCCGCCCCAACTGGAAGTCGGCGAGGCGGTCAACCAGGACGTCGTGACCCTGACACTGCACACGGATGAACCCATCTTTCAGCCCCAGCCGTTTGTGGCCGCCAAGAGCATCTATCGGCAGTACCAAATCGTTCCCTGCGTGGCCACCGGCTCGAACACCTGGACCGCCACACTTCCTTTCGTTCGCACCGAACTCGCCAAGGTCGGCCTGGCCGTCACCGACCCGGCGGGCAACCTTGCCACCCGGCTCATCCGCTACCGGCCGGACGACCTTTATCTCGACAACCTCGACCCGGAATATGAGGAAATCGCCGGCAACTGGCGAACCAGTGCGGAGCCCGCCTGGAGCACCGATGCCCGTGAAGCGCCGCTGGCCCCGAACGAAACGGCCCGCGTGCGCTGGACTCTCCCGCTGACGCAACCCGGACCCTACAGCCTGTTTGTCCAGGTTCCGCCGGTCAGCGATCCCGCCGATCATACCGCGTTCCGGATCGTCTCGGGCGACACCGAGGTTGAATCGGTTTCGTTTGACACGCCGCTTCCTGGCAACCAATGGGTCTATCTGGGGACGCCAACTCTCGATCCGGCGGCCACTAATTACGTGGACATGGAGATATTTGCGAGTGACCGCACCAACGCCGTTGCCCGCGCCGATGTCTTATGGGTGTCCCCGCTGGCCTTGCCCCTGCCGGGGTTCATCCAGAACCTCACGATCTCGCCCGGAGACTCGACCGCCTGCATCGCCTGGACCACCCCCCGGCCGGCGACCAGCCTGATTGAGTACGGACCGGACGCCAGCTTGGGGAGCTTTTCGACCACCAACACCCAGTCCGCCCAACAGGACGTGGTCACGCTGACCGGGCTTCAACCCGGACAGACTTACTCCTTCCAGGTCGTCTCGACGGCCGCCGCGCTGACTTATACTGAGGAAGGCACCTTCACAACCGCAACGGCCACGCCCACGCCCGCGGACGAGTTCACGCCGATCTTCGGAGTGACCCACGTTTGGAAGTACACCACAGCGAATCTCGACGGCGAACCGGGTTGGAAATCTGCCGGGTTCGACGATTCGCTCTGGCCGGAGGGCCCCGGACTTCTCTGGGTGGACACTCGCCCGACCGGGGGCGATCCGGCGGTCCAGCCAAAAAACACGGCGATGCCAGCCAACCCGGCCACGCACTTCCCGTTCCTCACTTATTACTTTCGCACCCACTTCGTGCTGCCGGCCCTTCCCGCGGGCGCCTTTCTCTCCTTCTCCAATTACATTAACGATGGCGCCGGGTTCTATCTCAATGGCGTCGAAGTCCAGCGGAACAATCTGCCGCCCGCCCCGGCCGTGCTCACCAATGGCACGCTGGCCACGGCCTGCAACTGCCTGGGTGACGCGACCTGCCCGATTAGCTTCCACGTCAGCGGTGAAGCGTTGTCGGGCCTGGTAGCCGGAGACAACGTGCTGGCCGTCGAGGTTCACAACGACAGCGCCGACAGCCCGGACCTCACTTTCGGCGCCATCCTTGCCCTCGGTCAGAGCGTGCCAGCCAGGCCGCAACTCTCGTTCCTGCGGACGCCGGATGGCCTGATTCTCTACTGGAACGGACCCGGGTTTGCGTTGCAGCATAGCGACGGCCTGGATGCGGGCGAAGCCGGCTGGAGCGATGTTCCGGGGACGGCCAATGTCAGTCCCTATTCCGTGTCGGGCGCGCAGCCTGGCTTCTTCCGCCTCCGTTCGCCCTGAATGGCCTCCGCCTCCTTGGCCTGGGAGCATTTCACCGCTTGATTCCCGGCCTTCCACGACCGGACGGGCCATGAGCAGAGACGCAAGAACGAATGCATCTACTTGTTGATCTCAAACCACTCTTCGTAAGCGTCCTGCCACGCTTCCCAAAGTTGAGGCTCGGAATCCATGCCGAACGGATTCGGTGTTTCCTCAAAGCACGACGGATCACCGCGATATCGGGCTGCAGCCGCAGTGCCTGCTTGTTCACCGGTCGTTTTTGCCATGAGCGGTGTTGTCTTAGTATCTACTCTTGCGAATACGTTCTTCATAATTCAAGGCTCTTCAACCGCATGGCATGCGAGGCCTCCCGGTTGAACACATCAACGATTGCCGCCGGATTCTTTTCAATGGTGGCAAGGTCACCACCATTTACGAGGACGAGACACAGGTTGGTGTCCCCCATGACTTTGTTGGCGTAACCGCGAGCACTCGCACCGATTTCACCTGTGGTGATCACGACAATCACGTTGCTTTTGAGCAGATGCGTGAGGCCGACTTCCTTTGCGACATCCTCCAGATTGACGTGCGACGTGTTCTTACACTGAACCTGCCAGCGCGAAAACACCAGCCGAGCGGACTGAAAAACCAAATCCACTTCAGCGCCTCCGGTCGCTGAACCGCGCAGGCGCGTCGCCACGTAGTCCATGTCCAGAAGGCGCATGAGTTTGAAGGCGAGAGCTTCCAATGCCAGACCGCGTGCGTGAGTGTCTTGAGCTTTGAGGTCGTCAAGAATGCCGCGCATGGACTTGCGCAACAGCGGCCGCAAATCAGAAGAGGTCTGCTTTTCCAGTTGTTCAAGCAGTGGCGTGAGGATTTCCTTTTGCAGCTTTTCAGTTGACTGGACTGAAAACGGCTTCGCGCCTCGTCCCGCTTCTTTCGTGCCACGAAGGAGCGTCACGAATCCGGCTTTTTCCAAAGGATAAAGCACCTGTTTTGGCAGCCCCTTCTCATTGAAGTGCATGCCGTAAGTGGCGGTGGCGAGCTTCTCGATTTCGTTTGATTGGAACGGCCCTGCGCCAGCCATGTTGGCGAGCGTTTTGAGGAAGGCACGCTGCTCCGCCGACAAACCGGCGAGTCCTTCTATTTCCTCGCTGCTTGCCCCGACCAATTCTTTGAGCTTTGCCGGACACACGTTCCATCCGCTTGTGAACACGCCAGCCTTTTCGAGCCAGAGCCTCATCATGCTGGGATGTTTCCCGCCGCGAGGAAAGTGGATGCCGCGATCTTCAAGCCACTCGCGGAGCTT
>Ga0187877_1004599_pt1 | contig 10520 bp, 9 predicted proteins | sample June2016WEW_17_1_3_FD_132430 | JGI IMG/M metagenome (GOLD analysis project Ga0187877, IMG submission 132430) | Peatland microbial communities from SPRUCE experiment site at the Marcell Experimental Forest, Minnesota, USA - June2016WEW_17_100 | ecosystem: Environmental > Terrestrial > Soil >... | reverse complement strand
GGCTGAAGCCATCGAATGCGGCAGCACCGTGCCGTTGAATTTTGGCGGGAGCAGGTCGGACAGACTTTTTTATTTTGGCCGGGCGGCGGGCGCCCCGGATTATTACGAGGAGCGGTTGCGGGTTTATGATCGTGCCGGGCGGCCTTGTCTGGATTGCGGTCGTTTGATCAAGCGCATCCGGCAGGCCGGGCGGAGCACGTTTTATTGCCCGCGCTGCCAGTCTGCGTGACGAATCGGTTTGACGCGCCGATTGCCGGTTTGTTAACATTCACTCCCTTTGGATTCCAGAGTAGCTCAATGGTAGAGCGCGCGGCTGTTAACCGTGATGTTGTAGGTTCGAGCCCTACCTCTGGAGCCATTTAATTAAGTCGTTGGTGGACAACGACAGCTTGCGGAGGCAGGTTGCAAAAAAAGCGAAAGTGTGTAGTGAAACGTGTAGTAACTGACGTGCGGAACAACAACTCCCGCGTAATCTGAAAGAATCCGGTTACAATCCGTTCACTGCTCGTTAAGCAAAAACTTCGGAGACACCTATGCTGAAAGGTGTCTATGAAAACAAAATACTGGCTCTGCAAACGGAAGGAAATCTTCTTCAGTTTCGATTCGACAACGGGCAAACGAGAAAGCCTTCATACCAGTGACCGAGAGGAAGCGAAACAAATCGTCCGCGCGAAGAATGACGCGGCCACGCAACCGGCCATCAACATCTCCATTGCCAAAGCCTATTTGGTCGGCACTGATCCGAAACTGGCGAAACGCACTTGGGCTTTCGTGATTCAGGAATTTTGTGCGGTGAAAAAGGAGAGCACCCGGCTGCGACGGGAGCGGGCGATCAAAAGCCAGGTATTCAATTTCATCCGCAACAAACGGTTGGTGGAAACAACGGCAGAGGATTTTTACATGGTGCTTAAATCCGGCGGCGTGTTCGTCCATCATACTTTGCGCTGTCTGCACAATCTGGCTTTGGGCATGGGTTGGATTCTTGCGCCTGTCATTCCACCAAAGCTCTGGCCGAAAATTGAAAAGAAACACAGACGCGCCATCACGTTTGAAGAACATCACCGGATTATCCAAGCCGAGAACAACGCCGAACGAAAACTTTATTACGAACTGTTGTGGGAAATCGGCTCGGCGCAGACCGACGGCGCGAATCTGACGGCGGCAAACATTGACTGGAAAAATCACTTATTGTCGTATCACCGGCAGAAAACCGGCGAACTCTGTATGCTTGAAATCGGCGCGCGACTGGAATCGCTTTTGAAAAAACTGTCATCCGAAGGCGCGCTATTCCCTAAAATATCCGCATTGAAAGATAAAGATCGCGCGGCTGAATTTCGTCGGCGCTGCCGCATTTTGAAAATTGAGGGAGTCAGTTTGCACAGCTACCGCTACGCTTGGGCGTCCCGCGCAAAGCAATGTGGAATGCCGGAACGTTTCGCGCAAAGTGCGTTAGGACACGCCAGCCTTGCGGTTCACCGCGAATATGCCCGCGAAGGCGTTGCCATTTGCCCATCGCTGGAAAATTACGAGGAGAAATTAGTCCCCTTGCACATGGCTGAAAAACAGCTTGCTGCGGCATCCTAAAATGAAGAGGCGCGAGCGGATGATGCCCGGCCCGCGCCTGTTTTCCAGACCAATCTTACGCACCGGCATTTTGGGTTTGCAGACGCGACGGTTGCCGGGTGTCCGTCGAGTCCGGCTTCCGGCCATTTTTGTAACGCCAGTATTCCATGACGGCATCTGCGGCTTTGCTGTGCCACTTCTCGTCACGCTCCAAATCTTTCAATGCGGCCGTCAGAAAATGTTTCGGGCCGTTGTGCGCCGGATGTCCCAGCGGCTTCAACAAATTCTTGGCGATCAGGATTGGAATTTCGTGGGCGGAAAAACCGAGCATCCACGCCGCCTCTTCCGCCGTCAGCCGTTCGGGATGAGTCTTCAAATTCAAAAAACGTTCCATGTCCGGGTTCATGCAGCCTCCTTAAATTCTCATTCCGCCGCCAGTGGATTGGTTCAGCTTGCGCGTCTGCGAAATCGTTTCCTCATTCGTGACCGCCAGTCGGCAACGCTCCGAAATCGCCGCCACCAAATGGCCGGGACGATGATCGGGAAATTGCTCCCAAATCACCTTCTGCGCCGTGGCGACCTGGTTGCTGGCCATAAATTCCAGCGTGTGTTTAGTATTGGCATTAAAAGCTGCCGCCAACTGGCGGGCATCATCCCCTTCCAACGTAATCTCCGCGTTGCCGTTGGCCTTGGCGTAGGGCGATTCATCCCGGAATCGTTCAATCACCGCGAATTCGTTTTGCTGCTGGCAAAGCAGAATGTCGCTCTGGCCGAGATTCAACAGCGTTGAACGCACCTGCCAGACGCCAAGCTGTGAATTGCAAATTTCCTTTTCAAGCGAAGGCGAGGCAGGTTTTTCCAATTGTTTTTTTAAGCCAGTCAGAGATTCAAATTCGTCGGCGATGGTGCTGAAGGCGGCGCGGTAGCCTTTGACTTCAGTTTCGGTGTAATGGCGAAAATCACCTGGCACGACATATTCCTGCTGTTCACCATCGCGTATCATCCAACTACAAAAATAATGTTCCCTTTTAATGCCCAAACGGCTGTCAGGCAAAACCGCCGCCGGTTTTTCCTGCGGCATGACCAGCGAATGAATTGGCAATTTTGCGAGCCGTTCCAATTCACTGACGGGAATGGCCATGATGCCCGACCGAAGCCTTGTAGGGGTGATGTCACCAGCTTGGATGCGCGAAAATAAACTGAACTCGTGAAGCCCCAGGGCGAACGCGCATTGCTTGATCGTCGGGGCCTCTTGATCCGGCGCGCTATTTGTTATTTCCATAATTGTTCTTTCGTTTTTTACGTCAACTTTATGCAAAACCCGAAGTGAAGGTTGTAATGAATTCATCACAACTTTTCGGCACTTCAGGATTCAAAACCGACCTCCCAAGGCATGGCAAAGCCATGCCATTGGGAAGTGGGGGTCATCAAGCCGACCGCAAACCGGCGGTCAACTCTCGCCAGATAAGCCTCATTTGAGGGGCGCTTTCGCTATGCAGGCATATGCCTGACCCATTATGGGATTAAGGGGCATCATCGAACCGGCTTCCGCCGGCTCTAGCCAAAAGAGAGAATCCAGACTTTCGTCCTGTCTCAATCTGACAATTAACACAACCCGCTTAAAATGCAAGTGCAGGACCGCCGCGACCAACGCGCGTTGCGCTGCGGCTTCACGCGCGCTCGTCGCGGACGAGGAAGAAGGGAAACGCAGGCGCGTTGGCTTCCGTCTTGAGCTTGGTGCCATCACTCCGGGCGCACGCTTCGCTCATGCCGTTCCACTTCCGCCCGTCGCTTGCACGCCGCCAACTCAAGACCGAAGCGCGTGCTCGACAAAATGGTCTGGAAAGCGTTTCGCCCAAGCGTAGAATCTTCGTATGGCATCGCACGAGGAATTCGTATTATGCCAGTGCCTCTTTTGGGGACAGCCTTGAAGTATTTGCTCGCTCCAAACACAAAATCAAAAGAGGCAAGGGATTTTCGTCTGTTTGCGACTCACATGAACCCGCAAAACTGCGTGATCTGGCGTTTGATATGGAAACAGAAGCCCGGAGAATAAAAGAATTCTTGGGGTGGCTTCGGGAGGACGGAATCATTCCGCCAGAACCACCAGAGTCGCCGTTTCTGTGACCCCTAGCCCGTTGTCGTAGGCGACACCCAGATTATATTGAGCCGGAACCATTGGTAATGAAGTCATCCATCGTTTGAACTGCCCTGCAAGTAGCGGATATAGGGCAGACATTTGGTTAAAAAAAGTATTTCACGAGCGAGAAGCACCCAGGGATTTCTATTAAATCCGAGAATGCTTCCAACCTACTTTTGTCTTTCCAGACGATTCTGGCAAGCGAGGAAAAGAACTAAATACTTGAATTAACTCCGAGCACTGATGTTGGTTTTTATTTTTTCCAAAAACTCTTTTGCTCCATAGCAGCGAAATTTAAAAGTTTTGGCATCAGTGTTTACGACAACAATTTTCGTAAACGGAGCATCTTCAATAGAAAGCGATTTTATCTCTGAAAGTGGAATAGAAAATGACACTCCATCTCCTATTCCAGTCAACTCTTGAGTAAATGAATTGAGGCCGTTCGGCTTGAAACTTAATTGAATTTTAGTAAGCAAAACTGTTCCACCAACCCAAGCCCCATCAGAGGCCAAAGCATTTGCCATTTTCGATTCGGAAAATGATACAGACTGTTTGGGGTTTTCAGCAGATTGCGGGGCAGTGAGATTTTGAGGATGGCCCGTTTTGGAATTGTCATGATTTGGTATTTCTTGAGTAATGGATGCTGTTTTCCTGTTTAATTTTCTAAACGCATAATAAGACACACCACACCAAATTATCCCACCCCAGACAGAATCACTTTTGTCAGCCTCCGTCGGTTCTACAGGGACAGTAACGGTCATGTCCCTTTCTGGTAAGTGAACAGTTATGTGATCATTACATCCTGCCAATCCTGAAAAAATACTGAACAACCCGATTACAAAACAAACAATGGGCAACCAAAACCTCCAGCCTTTCTTTGTCGGATAACTGCTATTTTCCATAAAATATTGCGGGCGATCTTATTTTGTATACGCCCAAATCCACGAATAATTCCAACCCAAATTTTGGAATTTGTATTCATCCCTATTCCAATTGCCGTCAAAGGGACAAGGCGGAAAACCGTCTTTCACTGGAGATCTTCCAAACCACCAATTAATAGTCTCATCATCCCAAGCATCACAAACCCAAAGGCATCTTTTTTCCCAATTCTTATCGGGAAATCCATAAATTTGAAATTCAGTCATTGAATTAAAATTTACCATGCGTTCTGTTTGACCTGGAACCTCCCAGGCAGAACGTGCGTAACATTGTTTCCACTCGCAAACAACAACCTCATCTCCTCTAATAAAAACGCCATCCATTGAACCTCCTTTGGCTAACGGAAATTCTGGAAAGACATAAAATCCTGCCAGTCGAAATGCGGCTGATAAATCGTGAGCTATGTTTACTTCCTTGAAGCCCTCAATTCCTCTCCTCGGTTTTCCAAAAGCAAAATGAGTGGCACGGCAGTTAACGGCAAAATTTATTATTTCAGAAAGCGAGCTATGGCCTTGTATTGATTGAGGGTGCGTTGTTGATGTTGTCATAAGAAAATTACAAATTACCTAACATTCCCCATTTGTCTCAATGTCGTTCAAGCGATTTTGATTGTGAACCAGGAATGCCTCTCGTTCAAGGCGTTTCGTGCGGTGAAACGAAACATCAAAATGCATGAAAATTTTTGCCCGTTTTACTTGACAATAGTTCCGTATTATCGTCAATCGCGAAGAGGTGCATGGTGCCGGCACGCAGGAACGGTTCGCTGATGTCAGCCGTCAATGCGGTTCGCCAGCCGAGCGTCATCGCCCAAAGCAAACGCAGCGGCTGGTCTTCCCCCGGCAGACCGAGTGCCAGCGTGCGTTGCGACCAGTTCAAAAACCGGTCGGTCCACGGAGGATGGGACAACGGCGCCGCGCCCAGTTGCCAGTCGTTCGTGGAACTGGTTTTGAGCTGGTAAAAAATTCCGCGCGTCTGGAGGTAATCACGGTAATCAAAAAGTCCCTCGGCCAAAGGCGGCGCCGGCCGGCTGATGACGCCGGTGACTTCAACCGGCTGACCGGCGAAAAAACTGGCGGCGAGCGTCCCGGGCGTCGTTACGATCATTGAACCGGCCGCCGGCCGCCAGTTTGCGTCGCGGCGCAACGCAGTGACCCGGACTTGTGCGACCGAGCGTTCGGTTTGCCGACCGTCGCGTTCGGTGATGCGCCAGTGCGGGGTTTCGATCAAAGTCCCGCGCACCGTCACGATAGCGTTGGTATCGCCGAGCAATGCGCGCAAGTCGTTGGGTGAAACAATGGCCGTTTCCAATCCCTCGTAAGCAGATTGAGAGAACATAATTTTGCTCAGCCGCCTTCCGATACCATCTGGCCGCTTCTGTGTAATCCTGCGCGACACCCTCACCAGCCATATAACATTGCCCAAGATTATCCTCGTCGGGCTGATAGCTCTTGTTGCACGACTCGTGAGTGGGAAGCCAAAATAAATTGGGGTTGTGTTTTTGCAATAGTTTCTTCGCAAAAAACTGTTTTGGTGGCACATGGTCACGGTTGTATCTTCCATCGTGCCGCTTGCCACAGAGATAACAAGTTGGAGAAATACTTTTCATTCTTTTACGGCAAGATTCAAACGCCGCTTGCCCTGGTCGTCCATCCCAAAATGAAGCGCGCGACGCGGTTCGCCCCGGCAACCGCTGACATCACGCCAGAGGGGGAATATGTCATACCGCATGTGGCCGCCAATTTTATGTTCCAATCCCTCTGGACTGCGACTGGCGAACGGTCGGTTTTTGCAGTCTTGCCCACTTTTGTATTTCGGAAATCTGCCTTTGGACGTTTTCAACGGTTACTGGCCGCAGCGGTTTTTTGGCCGATACTTCATCAGCAGATTCGGAAATTTCCTTCGTGACCAAATCCAACGCCGAAGGCCGTTGCGAGGATTTTCGCACCGCGTCCAGCAACTGGCTCTTGTCGTCCGTGTAAATGGTGAGCGATTCCTTGAAACGGCTGGCCGAGACATAAAATTGCTCGCGCCCGGCGGCGCGGAACGATTCGGAACTTTCCGCCACGAACACGCAGTCCACGCCCTTGCTCTGCGAACTGTAAGACGTGAGGCAATAGCCATGCGTCAAATTCCCGTAATCTTTGGAAACCACCCAGCCGTTGACGAGTCTGATGTCGCCGTCGGCGGTGAATCCTTTGATCTGCTTCAAATCACCGTTGTTGAGCCGCCGTTTGTCCTTGGTGAACCCATTTTGGGTGATCCGAATCCAATCGCCGGCGGCCAGGACGATTTCGCGGGACTCATAAACTTGGAAACGCGCCGCCTGATTCAGCGGCAGCAATGTTGTTTCGCCATTTTGCCGCTCGATGATAACGCCGCCGGCGCCGCGTGTTTTCACCGCAACCCGTTCACCGCGCCGGAAGCCAGCCGCGTTTTGATGGAACTGTGCAACCTGCCCGGCCTGATAATTTTGGGCATCGGCACGTTGCGCTTGAGTCCATTGCAAATTTTTGAGTTGAACAAGTTCACGTTCGTCAGCGCCGAGTTCCTTGGCGGTTTTTAATTTCGCGCGGATTTCGAGCGTCACACGCTCACCCTCGGCATGAGTAGGGGAGATGACCAAAGCCGATTTGCCCTTTTTTACGGCGACGACAAAATCCGTCGCCAATGCTTCATGCCGTTTGTCGGCATCCATTTCGCGCAACATGCCGAGCCGGTTCAATCGGTTGAAAGCATTCTCCAAATCGCCCACCCGCAAATCAGCGACCACGGCCTTGTGCGCGTTCGCTTTCTGCCGCCGGATTTCCGTCAATTCAGCGGCTTGCAGATTGGCGTGCTGCTCCAAAAGCCGGAGCGCATCGCCACGCTCCACGGCGCGATGTTGCGCGGTGTCACCAGACAGAATAATCCGGCAGTTTTGTTTTTCGGCAAGATCGGACACCCGCGCCAACGTGCGAACACTCAACAATCCCGCCTCATCAATCCAAATCACCTGCCCGCGAACCTGTGCTTGGAGTTTTTGATTTTGCAAAAGTGCCTCGACCGTCTCCGCGTTGGCAAAACCGGCATCCGACCGCAGGACACCACGCGACGCTTCCGCCGACGGCGCGAACGTGAAAACTTTCAGGCCGGTGGATTCAATGGCGGCGACGGCCTCTTTCATCATCGTCGTTTTGCCCGTGCCCGCCCCGCCGCAAACGGCCGTGACACAATCCGTGCTTTGCAGCACATGGAGAACGGCGGCGCGTTGCTCATCGGAAAGTTTTGGGTTTTGGAACTGATATTTACCCGGATTGAACGGCTTGAACTTGCCTTTTCCATCCTGGACGAAATCGATCAGCCGTTTTTCCTCGGCCAGCACATCCTTTGTGGTGAGCCATTGCCGGCCGTCCATGTTCTCGGCGATGAATTCATCGCGCAAAAGCTGGCGTTTGACCTTTTCAATATCCACGTCGCCAACGCCGAAGCGGAGCGCCTGCCGAAGCAATTCCTTGTCGGTGACGATGGAGGCGCGCTCGTAACAGTGCTGGACGGCAAAATCCATTGCCTTCATTACGGAAACTTTCGGCGCGTCAGCAGTCGTATGGCGCAGGTTGTTTTGAATCGCCGCGCGCTCATCCGCCGAAATCCGTTTATCCCACAGTTCACGCAATTCTGATTTTTCGATGTCCTTCCGTTTGCGTTCGCGGGTCAAAGCGGCCAGCCCGTCCTTTTGTTTTGCCGACGTAATGCCCAATTCTTTGGCCTTTTGTTCGACCTGCTCCGTGCGCTTGGAAAACTCATCCAGCACTCGTTGCGGCATCCCGGCCAGCTCCCAACCTTTGGTCGTCCGTTCGATGCGATAACCCAATTCGGCCAGTTGTTTGGAAAATCGCGCATGGAACGCCGCTTCAAAATAGGGCGCGTCAGCTTTCAAATCCCGGAACTGGCCGGCCTTCCATTTCTTCTCGGTGTCATCCCAGGTCGTGTTGAAGGCGTAGCAATGCGCGTGTAAATGCGGATCGGGTATGCCGTTCACTGGCCGCGCGGTAAAATGAACGAACTCCGCCCAAACCATGTTGCCAGTCGTTCGATTCTCATCCGCACCGTTTTTCCGCACCCGTGTTTTAATTTCCGATTCAATCTCCCGCATGGTCTGGTTCACCGACAACTTGAACATATCCAGAATCCGCTCATCCTTCGTGAACTCGTAGGCAACCGAAACTGATTTTGGGCAATGGAAATTGAAATCATAGCCGACCGTGCGATCGCTTTTGTTCCGTTGCGTCAACCGTTCGTCAGTCCCAGGAATTTTATTGTCACACAGGGAATCAAAGTCAGCTTGAGTCACCGCCCCTGACAAACCCAATCTCACCGCTGCCATCCCATGCCAATCGCCGCTGACCTCCTGACCTTCACTGTAATAATCCTCCCGTTTCAAAGATTGAGCGAAGTATTCCTTCGCATTCCGACTGGCAATGACTCTTAACATAGAGGCCACTGTAACCGGAATTTACGCCCCGTCATCCCCCTGAAGCCACTATTCGCGCATACCCCGAACGTTTACCCCCACTACTCGGTAAGCCAAAACGGTTCAATGGTTTTATCTTCATGGCAACGGTAACACACAGCTATGAAGACAGTTCAAAGCATCAATAATTCGGTCAGACATCTTCCCTTAGCACAGCTAGAGGAGCGCGGCCAGCGCCGCGCGTTCGCGCGAATTTCGCGCAACTTTCGCGCGAACGTCCGACCGAATTATTGATGTTGAAAAAACAGATATGAATTTACAACCACAAGCCGAAGCCGAGCAGGAGCGCCGGACGCGCAGCAAATTGGAGGCGCATCGCGAAGCCATTTTCGCCTTGCGCCGCAAGCATTGGAGTCATCGCCAGATTGCCGAATGGCTAAATGAGCATGGCGTCCAAATCACCTTGAGTTCCGTCCATCGGTTCTGCCAGCGGGCAGTCGCACGCCGACCGCGCAGCAGCGGCGGCGCGTTGGAAATCGCCGACGAAAAACCAGTTTTCATTCCCACACCGCAACCACAACCAAACAAACCAACGCCGGTGAAAAAACATCGGTTCAACCTTGATATATGAAAACAACAAAACATCGCCTGATTCTGCCCATGCAGGCCAAAGGTAATATGGGCAAAAGCATCGAAGCCGCCGCCCGCGCGTGCTGGCTCAATCAACGCAGCATCCAATGGCAGGGATTTGATCTGGACGGGGACAACCGCACCTTATCCCGATTGTTTCCCAGCCAGGTGCGGCTCATGCCCTTGACCGGGCAGGCCGACGACCTGGACGAACTCATTTCGATTCTGCGGAAAACAACCGCCCAACCCGTGACGCTGGTTGATCCGCGCGCCCATTTGGACGGCCAGATGATGAAGGCGCTGGCGGCCACGCATTTCTTCGACATCGCCGGCGCGCAGAATATCGGCATCACCTTGATGGTTTTCCCGTTCGATGACATGGACGTGATGACCAACCTGGATGCGGTCTGCCAGTTTTGCGGCAAACAGGTGGATTACGTTGTCGTCCGCAACCCGGCCCGTGCGCCCAAAACCCGGATGTTCGACGGCAGCCCGCTGGAAAAGGAACTGTTCAACCTGGGCGCAGTCACCGTCACCGTGCCGGTGTTGTCGGAATTTGTGAAGCTCCGGCTGGCCAAACTGGAGGCGGAACAGCAGCGCGGCATCCCGTTCAATGAAGCCATCGGAAATGACTCGCTCGGCCTCGACATCATGGCGCGGGGTGTGTTGCAGGATTGGCCGGCCACCATGTTCAACCAATACGACCAGATTGCCGGAAAACTTTTGCCAGCCGTTGAAGCGGCGGGTATAAAACCCAAGATTGTGCCGCCCATCGGCGAACCATTTGCCGCCAAGCGC
>Ga0187877_1004593_pt1 | contig 10527 bp, 10 predicted proteins | sample June2016WEW_17_1_3_FD_132430 | JGI IMG/M metagenome (GOLD analysis project Ga0187877, IMG submission 132430) | Peatland microbial communities from SPRUCE experiment site at the Marcell Experimental Forest, Minnesota, USA - June2016WEW_17_100 | ecosystem: Environmental > Terrestrial > Soil >... | reverse complement strand
TTACGCTGCATCCATTCCAGCCGCCGGCTGGATCAATTCTGGAAAGAGCGGCTCAACGCTCAGGCTGCCCGCAACGATTGCCTGACGCTGGCCGAGTAGCCGAAGAAATCTGTCGTGCGCCCCAGACAAAATCCGGCGCAACAAATATATCGCCATTTCGGGGCCGTCACACTAGCCTGGGGGCCATGCGAAACTCGAATCGAACCTGTGTCTTGGACCGGACCTCCGGCACATTTCTTCTTCTGCTATTGGCGTCGGCCCTTGTGGCCGCAGCCCAAACCCAAGCCCAAAGCGCCTTTGGCGGGCGGTTGCGGGCGCTGCCCTTTAAAATCGCCTACGAATGTTACGTCAATAACAACTGGGAAATCTTCGTCATGAATGCCGACGGGTCCGACCCCGTCAACCTGACCCGGACCCCGAATGCCCACGAGCATTATCCCCAAATCTCGCCCGACGCCACGAAGCTCGCTTATGCCGTCGACCAGGGGGAAGGCCGCGAGGCGGTCCGGAGCCTCTGGGTCATGGACATTGACGGCCAGCACCGGCGGAAGCTGGCGGACCACGCGCGGGAGGCCTTTTGGAGCCCGGACGGCAAGGTCATCGGTTTCCTGCCGCAGGAATTTCCCAAGTTCAACGTGATGGATTACTCCACCACCGGCATGTGCTTTTATGATTTGGCCGCCGGCAAAGTGGAGCCGCATGTCAACACCACTAACCTCCATCATCTCTACAACCCGAGTTGGTCGGCCAACGGCAAATGGATCGTGGCCACGGTGCACGCCGGGATGGGGGTGGAACACGCGATTCTGCTCATCGAGGCGCGCGGCAACCGAATCATCAACCTGCATATCCCCGGCTGCCGTCCCTGTTTCAGCCCGGATGGCAAACAGGTCGCCTGGGGCGCCGGCGACCATGAGATTGGCGTCGGGTCCATCGACCTCGAGGCCGAGCAGCCTGCCATAAGCAAGTGGCATGTGCGCGTCAAAGACCCCGTCAACGAGACCTATCACGTCGACTGGTCGCCCGACAGCCGTTTCCTCTGTTTCAGCCGGGGCCCGGCCAGCAAGGGCGACCCCGCCAAACCGGGGACTTTCCTTTCCGCCTGCGAGATCGTGGGAGTTTATGCCGCCGATTGGAACTTGTGTGCCGTCTCGGCCGAACCCGAACAGACCCTGGATCTGAGCGCCGCCTCCGAGGCGGACTTCTGCATGTTGACCACCAACGGACTCAGCAACAAGGAGCCGGCGTGGTTTAAGCCGCCCAGGCCCTGAGCCTGCCCGAAATCCCGGCTCAAGTTGTCGGCAACGCCTCTCGTCGCTTGCCACGGCGCCGATTCGTTTAGCCACAAAGAACGCAGTGCGGCGAAGCCGCAACTAAGCACCCCGACCCTGATTGTTGAGCCACAGATTGCACAGATGGGAATTCTTCTCTGTGCAATCTGTGGCTCAATGTCCGGTGCGGAGCGTGGGAGCGTGAGGTGCCGAGAATATTCCGGCCTTGCGCTGCATCCACTCCAGTCGGCGGCCGGATGAGCTCTGATTGGAGCGGGGTCGCCATCTCGGCCGACGGCTGCAAATTGATTGCCGCGGCCAGCGACGGCGCGGGGCGCCCACCCCCACGGCAGGGCGGCGTTTTCACCCTGCAATCCACGCCGGCGCCGGCGCTGGCGATCCCCCATTCCGGTGGCAATCTTGTCCCGCCCTGGGTTGTGCGCTCCATCGATTTTGTTCCGCAGCAGATCCGCGACCCGGGAACGACGAACCGGACAGATGTGCCGGGCACGCCGGTGCCGGACCACTCGACCCTGCGGAACCGAGTCACCATTCCAGCCCCGTCGGGCCCGGTGTTCTATCGCTTGGCGTCGCCGTAGCGCAACCAAGCGCCCGGGGACAGGCCCTGGCAAAAACAAAAAAGAACAAAAATAAGAATAATTATTGACGCCGCCCTGATATTGTGTACCATCGCGCACAGCGAATTGAGTTTTGGGAGGGACGAGTTGAGACTTCCAGCTATGAACCATCTATCGATTCTTGTGGCGGCCCTTGGCGGCCTGTCCGCCGCCGTGAGCCAGTTGCCGGCCCAAAGCTGGACGCAGACCACCGCCCCGAGCACGAACTGGTCGTGCGTCGCCTCCTCCGCCGACGGGAGCAAGTTAGTGGCGGCCGTCAACGGCGGGTTGATTTACACCTCGACTAATTCCGGCGCAGCCTGGGCCGCGACCAGTGCGCCCACTACGAACTGGTCCGGCATCGCGTCCTCGGCTGACGGGGCCAAGTTGGTCGCCATGTGCCCTTTCGCGCTGTTTACCTCGTCGGATTTCGGCTCCGACTGGGCGGTGGCGCTGGACTCTACCCCGCAGGAATTTGGCCCGCCGTTCTCGGCAGTCGTTTCCTCGTCCGATGGCACCTTATTGACGGCGCTCACGGACGGCTTGCTCGTTTCGACCGATTCTGGAATGGCCTGGACGTGGGCGGTGCCAAACCTGCCTGTTGGAATTGTGCTGAACTGCGTTGCCTGCTCGGCCAACGGCACGAAGGTGGCGCTCGGAGAGCAAGTCCTTGGAGGTCCTCCTCCTGCCAAAGTCATCGAGTTCTTGACGGACACCGGTACGAACCTTGTGTCCGACAACTTCATGGGCCGCGCTGTGCCCGATGGCTTTGCTCACTGGGTCGCCCTGGCGTCTTCGGCGGATGGCACGAAAGTGTCAGGCCTTCTTAATTATCCTTCTCCGTCCGATTGTCCGGGGCAGTTGTGGTACACCTGGGATTCGGGCCTGACCTCGATGACCAACTGCCTGCCGGCCAGAACATGGGCGGCGCTCGCCTGCTCGGCGGATGGAACGACATTGGCGGCCGTGGGCGCCGGCGATGCCATTTACATCTCGACCAACCCGGGAGCGACCTGGACACCAACCGCCGTGCCGACCGGGAACTGGAGCTCGGTCACCTCCTGCGCTGATGGGACCAAACTGGTTGCCGTGGTTGATGGCGGCGGGATTTACACCCGGCAGTTCGCGCCAATGCCAGCCTTGAATATTACGCCCAGCGGCAACGACGTCGTTATTTCGTGGGTCGTCCCCGCGATGAATTTCGTGCTTCAGCAGAACTCCGACATCGCCACGATCAACTGGACGGACGTCACCGCACCGCCAGTCTTGAATCTCGCCAGCCTCCAGAACCAGGTCACGGTTCCAGCGCCGGCAGGACGGATGTTCTACCGCCTCATATCGCGATAGGGGAACCAATTCGGCGGGGACGGAGGGCCGCGTGTTCGCGGCCCGCCCCGCTGGCCGCGTCGGCGAAATGGCCGCGCGCGGTTAAGCCGCAGGCAACAATCGAATAGTTATGACAAAGCTAAACCAAACCGGGTCGGCAAGGAAACCAAGGAAACCGATGCTGGTGAAGGCCGGGCCTTTTGCGGCGGCTCTGCTGCTGGGGCTGCCCGTGGCACAAATGGCCTTTGGCCAGGATGTACCGCCGCCACCGCCCGTACAACTGCCGCCGCCGCCGCCCCCGCCTCCGCCGGTGACGGTGCCTGTTCCGCAGGTGCTAACCGGCCACCTGCCGCCGCAGATAGCCGCCCTGGGCCTGACGTCGAGCCGACCGTGGACCTGCCTGTGCCGTTGCTGAGCATCGCCGGCCTCAACGACTATGAGCGGCCTCTCCCGGGGTCCGGTACCGGCTCCGGCACTAACGGCTCGTTTATGGGCAAGGATTTCCGGGCCGCGTACGTTCCGGGCGCGACCGCTCTTACGGGCGCCGGGCAGACGATCGCGATCGTCTCGTTCGAAAGCGACTACCACACCAACGATATCACGGCGTACGAGACCGCAGCCGGCCTGTCCAACGTGCTTTTGCACAAGGTGCAGTTGAGCGGTTACGACGGTTCCACACAGTATGACAACCTGGAGATTTCCCTCGACATCGAAATGGCAATGTCGATGGCGCCAGGTGTCAACAGTTTGATAGTCTATGAGGGCACCCTCGACAAGCCGGAGGACATGTTCAACAGGATCGCTACGGACAACAGCGCAAGACAAGTCACCTCGTCATGGTTTTCTTATGGAAACGCGCTCCTCGACCCGATTTTTCAGCAATTTGCCGCCCAGGGGCAGACATTTTTCGTAACTATTCAGGTGCGCATCCATCCATTTGCCCCGGCATAGTAGGCGGCTGTCGAGATGTCAAGTGGTCTGAGGTCGGCTGAGGCCGGTTGTTGTCCCTCCGGGACAAAGCCTCAAGCCGAGCGGACGTGACTGTTCACGAAACCTGGTCCAACACCTGAACAGTTACCATTTTTCAACTGCTCCGGGGATGGCAACGCTTACAATTACTATATCTCTCATCACACGCCTTATACCATCTTCGACCCCATGCCCGACTCTTGGCTCACCTGCGTAGGCGGCACTGCCCTGGCTACTACGGGCCCCGGAGGCAGCTACTCGGCCGAGACGGTCTGGAAAGCGGGGGTCTTTGGTAGCGGCGGCGGATTTGGCTATAACACGAATGGTATCCCCTCGGCCTTTCCGTGGTGGCAAGCAGGGGTGGTGAACCAGGCCAATCAGGCGTCCACGAACTATCGCAATTTCCCGGACGTCGCGATGGTTGCCGCCGATATCTTCGTCGCATTCAATAACGGTTGGTTTAGTAATGACATCTCGGGCACGAGCGTCGCCACTCCGCTGTGGGCGGGCTTTACGGCGCTGGTGAACCAGCAAGCCGCGGCGCATCGGTACCCGCCGGTGGGCTTCCTCAACCCGGCCCTGTATGAGATCGGCCTTGGGCCAAACTACACCAAATGCTTCCACGACATCACCAACGGAAACAATTACAACCAGTGGTCGACAAACCAGTTCAAGGCGGTCCAGGGCTACGACCTTTGCACCGGCTGGGGATCGCCAACCGGGACCAACTTAATCAACGAACTGATCAAGGTTTCAGATAGCGCGGTGAGCTGCGGCCAGCTCAGCAACGGCGGCTTCTCGTTCAACATTGGCTTCGGGGCCGCTGTCCCCACGCAGAGCGCGTATGTCTATGAATCCGGAACCATGGCCACAAATTCGGGCGATTGGAGCCAGGTCTGGACCGTCCCGCTAACGAACGGGTTTCATGACTATACTGATACGAACGTCGGCAGCAGCGTGGCCCAAAGGTATTACCGGGTAGAGTGCGGGACCAACTGCTAGCGGCCGACCGGCTTCGCCATGGTGCAGGTGGCCGGGCACAGTATCCAGTTGCTCGCCAACCAATTTGACTCCCCGGCCAACACCGTTGACGGATTGTTTAACCCGATGCCAAACGAGACGAATCAATACCTGCCCAACGGGGCCAAGATATACATCCAGAACAACACCGGGTCTTGGACCTTCGACCCCTACATCTGGAATACGAACGGAGGCTCGAATTACTGGACATTGGCCGGGACGAACGCGGCGGGCAATGCCACGCTTTCCCCAGGCCAGGGTTTCTGGCTCTCCAACTCAAGTCCGAGCAACATCTTGGTTACGTTCGCGGGCCTGGTTCGGCAAGGGACCCTGAACAACCCGATTTCCACCACGAATGCTTGGGCTTATAGTTCCATGCTGCCTCAGGCCGGCGGCTTGCAGACCAGCTTGGGCTACTCGCCAAAGCTGGGCGACCAGGTTTACATCTGGGACGCTACGAACTACTACCCCGCCTACTCTTACACCACGAACAGAGGCGGGGGCGGCCCAGCGTGGACCACCAACGAGCCGTCGCTTCAAGTGGGACAAGCCTTTCTGCTTCTCCCGGCAGCCACTAACCTCTGGACGCGCAGCTTTTCCCTCTGCCAGTAGGGGCAGCACCGGCGCGGCCGGCAGGGATACGTGGGCCAGGGCAACGCCCTGGGAAACCAGCCTCCAATGGCACGGCCCGCCCTGCAAGGGCGGGGGTGGTTTCCGTGGCCTGCGCCCTTTCAGGGCGCCGGAGTGCAGTGAGGGGACGGCTTTCCCAGGGTGTTGCCCTGGGCTGATCTGCTGGCGCGCTTTCAGCGCGCACTCCTGCGAGAATGGGCTCGAAACAAGAATGTCCAGGCTCCGGTGCCCCGGGGGCGCGGCCATCGCACCTGGGACCTCGAAATCGATTCAGGTTGTCGTGACGCTTTCCTCCGCTTACCATGGCGTCGGCACTTGAAGTGATGACGACTCGTTTTTTCATGTTGGCTGTGGTGGCGCTGGCGGTGGCCGGCTGCGAAAAGGCCGGCTCGAACTCCCCCGATGAGGCCAGAGGCGGCGGGGCAGGGGGCGGCGCCAAGCCTGACGCCTCCCAACCGGCCGGCATCGTGACCCAGTCGGGCATCGAGATGGTGTATCTACCCGGCGGCGAATTCATGATGGGCAATGACCACGGCGCCCCGGACGAAGCCCCGGCGCACAAGGTCAGGGTGAGCGCGTTTCTGATGGACAAGTTCGAGGTGACGCACCAGATGTTCGCCAAAGTCCAGTTGCCCAATCCCTCTCATTGGCAGGACAATCCGAACCAGCCGGTCGAGCGGGTGCGCTGGCGTGATGCCAAGCAATACTGCAACGAACGCTCCCTGCTGGAGGGCCTCAAGCCCTGCTACAACGAAAAGACGCTGGACTGGGATTGCGACTGCGCTGCCAACGGCTACCGCCTGCCCAGCGAGGCGGAGTGGGAATATGCCTGCCGCGCCGGAACGGACAATCCTGCCGATCTCGGCCGGCCCGGCAAGCTGCGCCAGGTGGCCTGGTATGCCGATAACTCCGAGCAGAAGACTCACCCGGTCGGGCAGAAAAAGCCCAATGCCTGGGGAATTTGCGACCTCTGCGGGAACGTCTCCGAATGGTGCGAAGACGTCTATAGCCCCGCTTACTACAAGGAAAGTCCTGCCGCAGACCCGCCCGGCCCGCCCAATACCGGCAAAGACGTGAAACGAGTCATTCGCGGGGGCAGTTGGAAATCCAGCCCCGGCCAATGCAGTCCGACGGCCCGCCAGGGCGAGAAAACGGGCGACAGCGATGCCTGTTTTTCGACCGACTACTGCGGCTTCCGCTGCGTGCGCCGAGTCACACCCCAAGGAGTGCAGGACTTGCTGAAGGGACGGCTGAGATAGTGTCCAACCAATGATGCCTTTGCCAATCCCGCCCTTCGCGCCGGACGCTCCGGAGCGCATCCGGACCCTGCCCCCGGGGTGTGGGGGCAACCCACCCCCCTTCCCCCCTCCCATGCGCTCGGAGCGCATGGGAGGGGGGTGCTTGATTGTCGCGACGTACCCAGGGCGGCGGCCCGTCCCGCTGGGGCGGGACGGGCCTTGCCCTGGGCTGCTATCATGCCGCCCCTACGGGGCTTGGATGTGGCTCGGTTCACTCGCGGGCTGGAAGCTTTTGGGGCGGCGTCGGGATGTGCCGCACGCTCGACGCCCCGCGCCTGACGCTCCACGCTCCGCGCACTCTCCCGGCTGATGCTCTTTCACACCTGGCCATTCCTGGTTTTTCTCCTGGTCGTGCTGCCGGTTTTTTTTGCTTTGCGCAAGACCCGGCTCTGGCTGCCGTGGCTGACGCTGGCCTCCTATTTCTTCTACGGCTGGTGGAATCCGTATTACCTCTGCCTGGTGTTTTATTCCACGCTGCTCGATTTTTCCCTGGTGGCCCTGATGGATCATTGTGCGCGCGGGGATCAGAAGGCGGACATCCTGTCGCGCTTGACGCGGCTGCAATTTGAGGAGCCGGTGCTCAAAGGGGCGTTTCTGGTGGCGGGCGCCGCCACGCTCGCGAGCCTGGCCCTGGCCGCAGCCGGACCCCGCACTCTGCGGCCCGCCTCGCTCGGGCTGAGCGCGCTGCTCTCGCTGATGGCCCTGGGGGCGCTCTACCGCAGCCGCAAGATCTGGCTCCTTATCAGCCTGGTCAACAACCTGGCCCTGTTGCTCTTTTTCAAATACGCCCGGTTCGTCGCCGAAAACCTCAATGCCCTCCTCTCGTGGGCGCATGTCCCGCTCAAGCTCTCCGACCCGTCCTCGCTCATGCCCTTCGGCTTCCAATACCTGCTCCCGGTCGGCATCTCCTTCTTCACCTTCCAGTCGTTGAGCTACACCATCGATTTTTATCTGGGCAACGTCCGTCGCGAGCGGAATTTCCTGCGGTTCGCCACCTTCGTCTGTTTTTTTCCGCAGTTGATGGCCGGCCCCATCGAGCGGGCGCGGCATCTCCTGCCGCAGTTCAACCAGTTTCCACCCATCCGGCTCGGGAATCTGACCGACGGCGCCTCGCTCTTTCTGGTTGGCCTGTTCAAGAAACTGGCCTTGGCCAACTATCTCTCGTTTTACGTCGAGCGGGTCTATGACAACCCCAGGGCCTTCGGCGCCCCGGCCCTGGTGCTGGCCACGGTGGCCTTTGGCTGGCAGATCTTTTTCGATTTCAGCGGCTACACCGACATGGCTCGCGGCGTGGCCAAACTGATGGGCTTCGATTTGATCCTCAACTTCAACAACCCCTATCTGGCGACCGGCCTGGGCGAGTTCTGGTCCCGGTGGCACATCAGCCTCTCGAGCTGGTTCAGGGATTACGTCTATATTCCGCTGGGCGGCAACCGCCATGGCCGGCTAGGCACCTACCGCAATCTGTTCCTGACCTTTTTCATCTCCGGCATCTGGCACGGCGCGGCGTGGACGTTCGTGATCTGGGGTGCGCTGCACGGCCTGGGCGTGGTGGTCACGCGTGAGCTGGAGCGCTCCGCCATTTATCGCCAGCGCGTCCCCAAGTTCCTCAAGCAGGCCGGCGTGTTCCTGTTCGTCTCCTTTACCTGGATCTTCTTCCGCGCCGACTCGTTGGGCGACGCCTTGCTCATCGTCCGGCGCGTCTTCACGGCCGACTGGCACGACCCCCAGATCCCGGCCCTGATGCTCGTGCTGGCCGCCTTGGTCTGGCTCTATGAGTTCCTCTACGAATCCCGGTTCCGCCCGGTGCTCCGGGGCGGTTTGGTGCGTGTGGGCATGGCGGCGCTGATGGTGATCTATCTCTGCCTCTGTTCCTCGGGCGGCGGCGCTTTCATCTATTTCCAATTCTGATATGGAGCCCCAATCCCCTGCGCCCCGCCCTCCTGCGCCCCCGCCGCCCAGCGGGAGCAGCGTCCCCCTCGGCTCGCCCGCCGGCGGAAAGCCACCCCAGGCCGGAGTGCCCTTTGGGGTGAACGAAATCCGTCTCAGCGCCCGCCAGTGGCTGGCGGTCCTCGTCCTTGTAGGATTGGCCGCCGCTCTGACGCCCCGCCTTTGGGAACGGGTCGAGCGCTTTCAAACCGGGCCTGACTACCGCATCCCGTACTCGCTGAGCAAGGATTACTGGCTCTATGGCCGGCGGCTTCGCCAGGCGGCCACGCCGGATAAAGTCTTGCTCCTGGGCGATTCGGTCGTGTGGGGCGAATACGTCGCCCCGGATGGGACGCTCTCGCATTTTCTGGACCAGCAAGCCGGGGCCGCCGACCGATTCATCAACGGGGGCCTCAACGGGCTCTTCCCGCTCGCGCAGGAGGGATTGCTCAGATACTACGGCGGGGCCCTTCGTCACCGGAAGTTGATCCTCCAGTGCAATGTCCTTTGGTTGACTAGCCCCAAGGCCGACTTGAGCACCGCCAAGGAAGAGCAATTCAATCATTCCCGGCTCGTCCCTCAGTTTCGGCCGCGCATCCCTTGCTACAAGGCCGATGCCAACCAACGCCTGAGCGCGGTCATCGAGCGTCACGCGCCCTTTATCGCCTGGGTCGACCACCTCCAAGACGCCTATTTCGGCCAGAAAAGTATCCTGAGCTGGACCCTCGAAGATGACGGTGGCAGCCCGCCAGGCTATCCAAACGCGTGGAAGAACCCGCTGTCCCAGATCAGATTGGCGGTGCCGTGCGCCCCGCAGGACGACCCTGACCGCGGGCCTGCCAGCCCGCGCCATAAACCGTGGTCCGGCACCGCTCGCTTTGACTGGGTGGACCTGGACGCTTCCCTGCAGTGGGCGGCCTTCCAGCGCCTGCTGGAGATGCTCCAGCAGCGGGACAACCAGGTCCTGGTCGTCCTGGGCCCCTTCAACGAGCATATGATCGTCCAGGAAAACCGTCCCGCATTCCGCAAGGTCCGCGACGGCATTGCCGCATGGCTGGCCGACCATCGCATTGCCCGCGTCGTGCCCGAAACCCTGCCCAGCGAACTTTACGCCGACGCCAGCCATCCGCTGACCGACGGATACCGATTGCTGGCCCAACGGCTCTATCAGGACCCCGCATTTCAGGCTTGGCTTGAAGGGCCATAGCTAAAGGGGCCCGGGTGCGCGGCGGCTGCAGTTACAGGCGTTGCTGGTTGCCGCCATTCGGACACGGTCGCAGAGGGTGCCATCCTCTCCGTCGAATGCCAGCAAAAGCCGAATCCTGGCAAGCGGTATTTGCGTTGGAATTACGCCTCAACCTCGGCCTTTATTTTTGCACAAGGCCTAAGGCCCCTTTGCCGCCTAAAGCCGACTTTGGGGCCGCACGGGGCACCGCAAGAGGGTCTTGAGCCGTTCGGGCGGCACCC
>Ga0187877_1004580_pt1 | contig 10551 bp, 10 predicted proteins | sample June2016WEW_17_1_3_FD_132430 | JGI IMG/M metagenome (GOLD analysis project Ga0187877, IMG submission 132430) | Peatland microbial communities from SPRUCE experiment site at the Marcell Experimental Forest, Minnesota, USA - June2016WEW_17_100 | ecosystem: Environmental > Terrestrial > Soil >... | reverse complement strand
TTCGACTGCACGGCAGAAACGGCGATACCATAAACAGCATTGCTACTGAGGCTTTGGCTTTGCCCGGGATAGGGTCCGTCAGGATAGGCGACCACTTCATTCACTATTGCCAAGAAAAGGCAACTCAAAGTTAAAAATTTCTTCATAGTATTGATCTATTTTAGATTCTTACATTTTAAATAAAGAATGCCAGAAGTGTCATAGGAGTCCCAGCAGCGGCTGTATAAGTCTGCGCAGTAGAACTCACATAAAGATAACAGCCTTGATGAATTGTTCCTGAAATATCCTGACTCATGACCGGCTCGCCGTCGCCAAAAACAAGTGGGGGTAAACTGCTTCCATTAGTAAGAGCCCACTGTTGTATGGGTGCTGCACCTGTTGCAGGCGTCGGAGCCGCGAAAAGCATCAAATATACTGTTCCTCCAGAACTATTAGTTCCCGCAATTTTCAACAAACGATACTTTGCACCCGAAGCATTGTCCACCCATACGGTAAGATTTTGCACAGCAGCCCCTGTTAAAGTCCCATTGCTGTTAACATTAGCTTGTTGCAATTCATACTCTTCAACATCCACGGACAAATCAAACACAGCTCCATCAGTCGGCGCTGTATAAGTATGCTCTGTAGTGCTCAGAACAATAACCAAATTGCCTTGATTAAGTCCTGTGGAAGAAGCAACTCCCATTGACATCATATTCAATCCCTCAGGTTGATACGCAAAAGTAAATCCATCGAGATTAAGCACTTGCAGGCTTCTCAAGGGAACCGATGCAGCGGCAGGTACAGTAGCTTGAGCAAATAACTGAAGAAAATACACCGCATTCGCAGTACCTGATGAAATGAATCCTTCAATGTTAAATATCTTAACCTGCTGATTCCCAGTAGCAACAATCAAACTATTCGCCTGACCCGCTGCTTGGGTTATTCCATTAAAAGTTGAAACTGTTCTTGTCGGCATAACTATTTATTTTGTTAATTGTTAATTACTTATTTTTTATTTTCAAATTTATTTTGAATTATTCCCCGCAACCGCGATAGGAACAACTCTCTTTCTGTTCATTCTTTCATCCTCACCCCTACCGAAAACAAGTCCAATAGGATCACAAGGATAATTTCCACGAATGCTTGCAAGACGATCGTCGAACATTTTTTTAATAGCATCCCAATTGTCTTGTTTCTTTTTCTTTAACTGCTTCCACGAAAGACTCAAAACAATCAATTGATCGTCTAAATCCGCAGTGTCTGTAGAACTAACCAAAGGATCAAGCACTCTCTGTCCTGTGAATCTTACAACCTGTGCGGTTGTATTAATAGGCCAAAGCTCTACTTGATTCTCCCCGCTCCAACGCCAATTTTGAATAGGATCTTGAACATTCCCCGGCTGGTCTGAATTGAGATAATTATACTGCTCCGACCCAATCCCATAAGCTAGTGGATTCCAATAGTTTGTCCAGAAGACCTCGACCTTATAAGGACGCTCAAGGTTCATAGCTATCGCATTTCCTTCATTGTCAACAGTGGGGAAAGGTAGATAACGAGACCCAGCAGGGGCCAAAAGGTCGAAACGATCTTCAAGGAACGGCCAGTCGTACTGTCCAGCAAGCCACTTCTGTTCATCAGAAAGAAGCTGAAACAGTGACGACTGATTCTGTGGAGCCGCTGTTATGGCACTATCAAGCTGAGCTTGTAGCATCGTTAGAAGAACGGATAGCTGTGTATTACGTGCCATATGCTTAGAGAGGATTGAGTTGGAGCAAGGTGTTTGTTACTTTGTTGCTTACAAAGGAGTTGAAAGATCGTCCTTAGGAGGTTCGACCAAAGCAACAGGTTCAATGGGTTTAACTTGTGAAGCAACAATACTCGTGAGCAAGGCAATCTGCTGAGTGAGCTGACTGATTTGCTCCTGAGTTTTATCAATCTTCACAATGTGCTGTTCGCTCTTATCGTATTCAGCCTGTTCTTGAGGGGTGAGTCCGCGAGGAATCTTACTCAAGGGAAGAATCTCCTGGGGCTTACCCATTTTAGGCTGTTTAAGATCGGTTTCGAAAACAATCTTACCGGATTCGTCTTTCGGAAACTCATCAGGGATGATGTCCACAGACTCACCGGGGAAGCATTCTTTCGTCACTTTCTCTCCATAAACACGACAGAGGCGTTTGTACTCTTCACCTTTTGATTTTTTGGATGTCTCTTCCAAGAGGTCAAAGTGTTCGAAGGGGTTTGTGTAACCACCGATTTCATCACTCAATTTCACAGCAAAGAGCTTGCGGAGAACGATTGATTCAGCCGGGGTTACACGTTCCCGAGGAACGAATGACCATTGATTAACACGAAGATGAACGTTTGCGAGTTGCATTTTTAAAACTTTCTCTTTCGGAAGTTGCTTAGTGAACTCCAGTGATTGCTATTTTATCAATGGTTAAAACACCCGCCCCTTGGGAGTTAGGTTGAGCGGGAGTAATAGACATCAGACGAACCCGCATCGCACCTTGAAGAAAAGATGTAGGAAGGTTCGTTGTGAAGGTAATCACAGTGTTGTTCGTAGAACCAAAGCTGAAGGTGAACACATGCTGTGAGCCGACCCAGCCGCTGTCGCAGTTCTCCCCGTCAGCAGAAGTAGCGAAGACAAATGTGTCAAGGTTCGTCGAGGCCACACCATAATAAGAAGTAGTATTCGTAGCATTAGCGGCGTAGGCACAATAATTAGTACCCGAACCATAAAGTACGTTCGTATTACTTCCCACTCCGCTTCCCACTTGAGTAGGAGAATAATTAGCCGGATAGGGCTGATAGTTATTTGTAATACCCACAGTGATCGTCAATGCCGTATTCGCACCGTAATCACCATTAAGGTCGGGATAAATAGGCACATCAACAATCGCCGGAGGGTACGTAAAGATAGAGTTCGTGAAGATCGTACTTCCATTCGTGGAAGTGTTAATCTGCACAGTACTCGCAAGGACGTTCTGGCTATTCCCATAGTTGTAAAACACAATGTTCGAAGCCGTGTTCCAAATATAGGGAGTGGAATTAGACACTTCCAAGAAAGTGCCGTTGTTGACGAAGTTGCCAACATAGGGACGAACAGCACCGTTGCCGTTCTGCGCCTGAAGTTGAACCTCCGAAGAGAGAAGAAGTGCAGCGGTAGCCGCAATAACTCCAATCAGAGATGTGAAAGAAAAACTTTTCATATTGTTTTTGTTTTTGTTCTTGTTCTTATTGTTTGTTCTTGTGTTTGTTTTTAAGCCACTTCGTAAACGCCCTGAGCGTTAAGCTGATCGCAAGTGAGCCCACCCGTCCACGTTTTAGTACGCAGAAAAACCATGTACTGATAAGGACGTTCTGGAGTCGACAGTTTGTCATCTTCATCCTGCATCGGACGAAGTTTCAAATGCTTGGTATCGAGAATGACAATGCGCTTCGACCAGCCGATATCGTCCAGCGTAGGATCGTATTCGAACGTACCCAACCCGCGCATACGAATCTTCGCCATGCCGAGGTCAGTTTTTCCTTCCTTGGTGAAACCCTCTTGCGTATATACGCCTTTCTCCTGCACTTCGAGTTCAAGAGCCTCGATTGCAGATTCACCACAGAGGGCGGTCATAGGACGACCACCGAAGCGCCGAAGCTGACGGAGCTCACTACGCAGACGACGTGAGAGAGTTTGATCATTCCCCGAAGCGGTGATTTTATTCGCACCCACAAGAGAACGATTCTGCCACCACCAGTAGGTAGCGCGATTCAAACCACCGGTAGTACCAGCGTTGGTCACATCGAGAAGAATGCTACGAATCCCGGGAACTTGTTTGGGATCTTGCGTACCGTCACCCCAGAACATGTAGTTCTTGCCACGGGCGATAGACTCATCGAAGTCCGCGATACGATTTTCCAAAACATCAGTAAGCACGTCGAGTTCCCTATCGGTATGCTCGCTCTCTTCTTGGTGATCGCTGATGGTGATACCATTTTTCTTCAATTCGGTGTGAGTAATGATAAGATTCCAAGCGATTTCCTTCCAAGGATAGTAATTCCGTAAGGCGTTCTGTGCTTGACCGAAATTCAAAGCATCATCCTCTTGATAACCTTGAGTGAAGCCGGGAGTATCCGACATGTACTGACCCTGAACAGCGTCAGAAATTTGCAAGATACCGGCGGGGAAGGACTTCTTGCTCTCTTCAAGAACGCGGAGCAAGGGTTTGTCCTGTGTGGTTTGACTCAACGTCTTGCCGCGTTCATAATGAATCAACAGCATGTTCGCCAAGTCCTGAGCAACTACGAGTCCAAGAGCCATATTATCGTTTCCTTTGTTAAAGTTTTTTTTGTTTACTGTTTACTGCTTAATACTTAATACTTAATACTTTAGCAAAAGGTTTATTGACAGATTTTACTCCCCATTGAAATTTTGCTGAGCAACACGATGTGCCCAACCGGGTTTGGAAAAATCAATCCCTTCGCTACCTTCTCCGTTACTGTTGGTTCTCGAAGAACGTTGAATTGAAACGGGCCGTTTCATCTGACGGGGTTTAGGCTGCACACGGGTTACGAACCCATTAACTTCGTTATATGCGCGATCAGCCAAGCCTACAGCTTCTGCTATTGTCTTAACAGGAACTGTTTGCCAAAGTTGCAAAAAGCGAGAGAAGACGAATTCGTACTTTCCATCAGGATCAGCGGGTGCTGCCTTAGGTTTAAAATCCGGATCCTTCGCTTGTGTTTGCTGAGTCCAATTATTCACCTCGGAGGTAAGGGAATTGCGAAGCTGAACAGTTTTCTGTTCCGCTTGAGTGATTTCTTGCTGCTTACCTTGTTCGAGTTGAGCACGAAGTTTAGCTTCGCGCTTAGCTGCCTGTTCGGTAATTAATCCTTCGTTAAGTTCATTCTGCAAATCATCCGGCAGACGGTCGCCCGTTTGCAAGAGAAGTTGCTGTTTGAGCTCTTCCAGTTTCTTAACACCTTCTTGAGGGTTTGACTTGATCAAAGCAACAACTTCAAGAGCAGTATTTAAATCAGTATCAATTAACTGACTCTTCTGCATGAATTGTTGTATTTGAGTCGCACGCTCAATAAGAGGCTTTGAGGTTTCAAGTTGCTTCACTGCATCGTTTTTCTTTGCAATGACATCCTTGAAACGTTCATAAGGAACAGGTTTCTTAGGATCAAGATCCTTGAGGTCGGCATCGGATTTAACTAACTCAGCTTCTTTCTCAGCCTTTTGTTTCGCTTGTTGTTCTTTAGGAGTTAGGATCTTATCTAGATCTTCACTCTTTTTCTTTTCAGGATCAGGTGACGAGGCTTCTCCTTCTTTTTTTTCGTTCTTGTCCTTGCGATACTTCTCGTTAATACGAGATTTAATATCTTCAACGGACTCGCTTTTCTCCTCAGAGTTTACGTCTTCTGTGGAGGATTGCTGTTCGGAATTATCATCATCAGCAGTGGACGAGGTCTGTTGATCTTGCTTAACGTCCCCCGAGGATTGAGACACTTGAGACACTTGGCCAGTCTCCTGCGTGGCTTCTGACGAGGAGTCACCGGAATTAACGTCAGGTATGTGTAATTTACGCATAAAATTTTACTTCTTTATTTGCCCAGGCCCAGGCCCCGGACGATTCTGTTGTGGGGGAGTAGTCAACCCTGGCTGATGTTGCTCTTGATCACTAGGCTGATGCTCACCACCTTGAGGATGTTGAACAGTCCCGGCTCCACCACCGAACATTCCTTGAGGAGGAACTAAAGGAAAGGCTTCTTCAGGGTCCATGTTATCGTTCAAGCGACGTAAGGTTTCACGTACCATGAACTGGGGATTAGCCCCGGCGGCTTGCAAGACAGGTGCAACGATTTGCCAGTTCTTTAAGTCTTGTACTTGATTCGGACGACCAGAAGACGCGGCACGAGTTTTTAAAATAATCTGGTCCAGAAAATCTTGTTTGTCTTGCATAGGCCACACAGCACCAATGCCTACAATTCTCTTCACAGTATCAGGATTCATTTCCTTCAACTGCATTTCACCAGATATGCGTGCGATTAGCGAAAGGAAATCGTCAAGATCGTCTACGTTACTTGCAGTAACAGACATAGTTTCTTGAGCATTAAGCTGTGCAGCAGTTGCAGTACCTCCCTTTTGTTTCTGTGGAACTTGCTCAACCTGCTGGCCGGTGGTTGCAACAATGTCTTGATTCGATGTCGTTGTATCGTAGACCAAAGGTTCAATAGGTACTTGCGGACGAGGGATAAAAACCTTTTCAAGGGCCATGTTCTCCGGTACACCTTCAAGCTCAGTCACAGCGTTTGTTGGAGCTTGCTCAAGACGTTCTTTATCATCAGAAGTAAGATAGCCTTTGCGCGTAATCCAACCAGGGGAATTAGCTTTACGATGCTTGCGAAGCTCTTCCCGCATTCGGTTAATTTCTTTCTGTGCGTGTTTTAAAAGCTGAATGTCTGAAGGAGGGTAAATCGTTAGTTCTTGGTTAGATTCCTCAGTAACGATATCATTAAAAGTAAGTACAGCGAGAGGCCAAAAACCACGCACAGAAGGTTCCAAAGATTCAGGCGCGAGACAGTACTTATCATAGCCGTCAACAATATAAAAGTGGCTACCGTCACGTCGGTTAAGTATTTCATAAAGCCAGCATTTAGCGTTGTCTTTGTCTTTCGGTTGAGAAGATAAATCTCCAGATTCGACGGTGTCTTTCTTTCCGTATTCTTCGGAGGTGGACATTGTCTTTTTAAGATTGCCCTCTTTAATGTCCGTTTCAAACATGTCATTAACATCTTTTATAGAAAGATGATATTCAACAGCGATCCATTGTGCACCTATGAAACCTTTGAGATTCTTACAACAAGGGTCGATTATAACAGAAGTTGAAGGAAGGAAGTCAAAGACTAAACGTTCAGCAAGAGCTCCGTCTTCATTGCCGACAGTAACAGCGAGAGTGTTGAGCAAGGCTTTTAACTGTTCCTGGCGCTTATCATCTTGTTGGATATCCCCCTCTTCAACCTTTTCAAGATAAGAACGTGCCATTGTAGCTTTGTTCAAAAAGGTATCCGACATCCCATTGGAGGTGAAATGATGTTCGATGTCGCGAACAAAAGACACACGGCAGAAAGCAACACCTGTTACAATCGCTTGACGGACACATTGTTTTAACTGTACCTTTGCGTCGCCTGATTCGATGTCTTGTTCATCAAGAGCGTATTGAAATAAAATCTCAAGGGTCTCTCCAACATGTTTCATCTGTTCTTCAGCTTGTTGTCCATGAGCGAAGTCCGCGATCAACGCCATTTCGCTAGGATTCAACGGCATTCCTATTCCTGCTTTCTGTATAAGAGGAATGATATTTTCCAACTTGCCGTCGTAAAGAAGGTAGTCTTTGCGCTTACGGCGAGTATATTCAGCGGTGGGATTGCGTGCGTAAAGCTGCGCGGTCTTCGCTTGTACTTCGCGCAAAGCAACATTCGCAATGTATTTTCGATCGTCAATGGTTTTTTGTCCGGGCCATTGAATACCTCCAGCGAATTTCATATTGTCCCGCATCCGCTGGAAATCTTTTTGAAACTTTTTCTTGCTCTTCTTTATTTTACCGAGCCATTCTTTTATATACGAGGCGATTGCAAGTGCGTCGCTTGTAGATTTTTCATCGTTCTTTTCTTTGTCCTTTTCGTCGGATTTGGGTTTAGAAAAGATTTTAGACGACGACGAGGAAGAAGAAGAAGAAGAAGAAGGGGAAGAAGTAGAAATAGAACTGGTCGCCCCTGCGGTGCTCTCGCCGGTACCTAATTGTTGTTGTTGTTGTTGTTGTAAATCAAGAGGCATATTATATTACTTAATTATAAAGAACTTCAACTTCCTCCTTTAACCTTTGGTTTCTAGCCTGTTGCTTCAACCAGGCAAAGTTTAAACAAGGAGTTTGATTGACATTGATATCTTTAGGAGTGTCGTCAACTTCCGCTTCTTCCCCGGAAGAAAGTGAATTCAACGCCTTGCCAATCAACCCACACATGTCTACAAAATCATCATCCTTACCTCCGTCGAAGGTAAGCAGTTCGTATTCGGCATCGTCCCACCAACTTGCGAATTTCGGAAAGAAAACCTTGTGCATGGACATACGACCTTCAATTGAAGACGCACGTGAACGTTTGTCCTTCTTGGAAGTAATTTCTTTGACGTTAAAATAGACTTTCGTTTCACGTTTGCGCTTCGATAAAAATGGGCCGATTGCTTGAGTTATATGTACCTTTTCCGCGTACCAACAAATAGGAGAATATTTCTTCGCGAGTTTAATCATCGCTTCAACTTGTTCGGAGGCGTCAGCCCGACGCCAAAAAATTTCAGGAAGAAGCCAGAGGTTGTCTTTCGAGTCAACTCCCCACACACCAAAACAACTCTTATTGGCTTCTTCCTTTTTAGAAATAGCGTGGTCGGAAGTTATGTATATTTTTAACTCGTTAAGGGGAGGAAGTTCATTTGCTCGATAGCCTTCAAAAGTGGAAGAGTCGAAGAAATTTCCTGTCTCGGGACAAGGACGCTGTTGGTAGAGTCCCGCGCGAGTCTTTGCGGGCTTTCCATCAACCGCGCGGATGAACGCTTCATTAAAGTATTCAGGCCAGAGAGTCTCTCCCTTTTGACGGCCAAGGGGGTCGTTGTCAAACTCCGCGCGAAAGGGAATGGAAATGACATCCCATTCATCAGAATCCCCTGCGAGACCATTGGGAAAGTCCTCGGTTTTATTTAGTAATTGCCCACAAAGGTCTTGTTCATGCCTGCGGTTGGCTATGATAAAGATAACAGCATCGGGTTTTGCCCTAGGGGTGAAGTCGTTTAAATACCACTGCCCCAACTTTTCACGATGAGTTTTTGAATTAGCCTGTTCCTCCGTACCAATGGGGTCGTCAATAAGGCCGAAGTCGAACCTATGTCCTGCAATGCCTGCGCCAGTGCCTGCGCAGAAGTAACGCCCTCCATTAGTTGTTTCCCACTCGTCCGATGCACGCGTGTCTTTTTCGAGTTCATAGCCAAGGATGTTGGAGTTTTGCTCTACGATATTGCGGCCAGCGCGACCGAAGGAGTTGATTAAATCCTTCGAGTAAGATGATGCTAATATGCAACTACCTGGGCAATGACCCAAAAACCAAGGAATGAATTCTTTTGAAGTATAGGTTGATTTTGCAGACCCAGGAGGCATGAGAAGCATCACCTTACGTTTGTGTTTAAACTTCTTGGTTGTAGGATCAGGGAAGTCGTCAACGAGTTGTTGGAGTTTTGCGATGATTAAATCGTGATGTTTCGCAGGTTGCCAGCCACGAAGAAGACACCAAGAACGAAAGTCTTTTCGTGCGGAGCGACGAAGAAGAAGTTCTTGAGCGGCTTGTTGTGGAGATAAGGGCATAGAGGATAGAGGATAGAGGAGTTTATTTCTATTTCTAACTATTCCCAAAAGCGATTTTAGCAAGCTCATCGTCGTTCATTTCTTTCGCAGTTGCTTGACGAACGGAATAAGGTTGATTAGGCTTGCCGTATTTTCTATCAAGAATGTCGTTATTTGCCTTGCGTTTGACTTCTTCATTCTTAGCGTTCTTTGCAATTACGATAAGACGTTCAGCGGCAGCAAGACTTTCTTTTTGCAAAAGTGCCATAGCGGCGTCGCTACTTCCGTGAACAACCTTTAATGCTTGCTGCATTACAAAAGGTTGCTTTGCAAGATAATTTATATTGGCTTGCGTGCGTCCGGTGAGTTCGGCGATTTCTTTATTTGTTAATCCCTGGGCGAGTAAAGTAGCAATGAGACGGTGGGCGTAGGTTTCCTTTTGATTTTCATAAGCCCCACGGGAGTCTTGGCCGAAAAGGGGTTCTTCTTTTTTCTCAGGGTTTAAATCTATTTGAGATTCCGACAAAGGCAAAGACAAAGGCAAAGACAAAGGCAAAGAATTAGTGGAAGTAAAAGTAATAGAGGCGGCGTGAGTCTCCCCCATTAACCCCTGAAGGACGTCCTGCGCACTTTCTGTGTATTCGTCGCTCATCTTATTTCTTATTTCTTATTTCTTATTTCTTCAAACCTTCAAAAGTTCTACCCATTTTTCGTAAGGGGCATTGCCCACATCTCCAACTTTTGAAAGGGATTCAAATCTTGTTGTTGCATTAACTTTTTTAACTCCTCGCTTACTAAAAACCCTTCTAAGAAAGAATTCCTCCCCGCTTTCATCGCTTCACTCCTAAGTTCTTTTCTTTCTTTCTTATTCATTTCCTTATTTATCCTATATCCTATATCCTATATCCTATATCCTACCTTCACCTTAAAGCGGCCTAGCTAAAAATGCAAATAAAAATGAAGGAATCTTTTTATTATTAGTATAGAAGAAAAATCCCGTTTTGCGTGGTGAGTGAGGTGGGTCCCCTAGCCGATCAACGCCATTTCATTTTCTTAGACATCACCCCCTCCCCTCCTTACCTATTCCATCTCTTTATGCACCTAAGATTCTTATCGGAAGTTATTATATGATTGAACTATTATTATATGATTGAACTATTATTATATGATTGAACTAAAGGTATATGAT
>Ga0187877_1004575_pt1 | contig 10558 bp, 13 predicted proteins | sample June2016WEW_17_1_3_FD_132430 | JGI IMG/M metagenome (GOLD analysis project Ga0187877, IMG submission 132430) | Peatland microbial communities from SPRUCE experiment site at the Marcell Experimental Forest, Minnesota, USA - June2016WEW_17_100 | ecosystem: Environmental > Terrestrial > Soil >... | reverse complement strand
TGACACCGGTAATACGGGTCCGGCGGGAGCCGACTCAACGGTGCCCGGTCCGAAGGGCGACAAGGGTGACACCGGTAATACGGGTCCGGCGGGAGCCGACTCAACGGTGCCCGGTCCGAAGGGTGACAAGGGTGACACCGGAGCAGCCGGTCCGCAGGGGCCGCAGGGCGGCAGCCTGTTCGTGTTCGGGCCGTACGCCGGGTCGTCGACGGACTCGTCTGTCTGCGGACCCGACTGGGCAAACGACACCTACACCAGGACGTTCGCCGTCGTACCTCAAGCCGACGGCTCGTTCCTGCTCTACGAGTACGCGTCGGGGACCTTCACGACGTTGGCCGGTAACTCGCCCGAGGACTGCAACGTGCAGATCCCGGCGGGAATCACCGGAACTCTCTACGGCGACGAAGCGTTCACCATCCCGGCCGGGTCGGACTTCGACCCGACGGCCAGCTTCAGCTCGCCCGCCGGGCAGCACAACTCGGACGCGGTAAGCGCGTTCATCGCCGCGTTCTTCCCCGGCCAGACGCTGCCGGACAACTACGCCTGGCAGTTCCACTACCGGACCGCAAGCAACGGCTCGTGGGACGACACGGACCACGGCGACACGGGGAACATCACCCCGTAAGCGTCAAGCCGGGTAAAACCGGCACTCGGCTCGCATACGCGATGCCGCCGCATGGCTCAGTCTGAGTCATGGTCACGGCAGCTTCGCCAAAACGGGCAAAACCTGGGCCCGGTGAATTCACAGTCACCGGGCCCTCTCTTTATGTTTTCGCAATCATCATATGCTTTTTAAAAAGCTTTATTTTGGGGTATGATGAAAAATAATTTTGCTACCCTGAATGGCAGCAGTCATCTTCTTTTCCAAAGAAGCAAATAATTTTGTCACCTTTTACCGAAAAGGTGACACCAAACTCTCGGCTGCTTCCTCACCGTGACTTGATTGTTGGTAAAAATCAAGGCTCGCTAAAGAACTCCTCGCTGAGCAGTCCTCGACTACTCAACTTCGTCGAACATGCTTTAGCGCCCAAGGACGCCTGATTTCCACAACATCAAATCAGGGCTCGAAAGATGCCGAACTTGCTAAATCCAGTTACATACATCAATCAGCGCGAAGTTGCTCGTGATACTGACTAACCCACTCAAACTCTTGAGCCCCAATACGACCCGCCTCTTCTAGCATATTCATAGCAGAGGCAAGGCCATTAATGGCTACCATGTCATACCCCGCATCACTAACTACTTCGGCGCCACCTTCTTCTCTGTCAAACATAATTACAAAACCTTGGGTGCTAAGCATCACCTCACCCAATGAAGCGACAGCCTCAAGTTTTGAAGCGGCGTTTGTAATGACATCATCTAGATCAACTACGGTATCTCCTTCAACGAAGTCGCCTTCTATAGGTGTATGTACTCCATATTCTTGGTCCCCAACTCTGCCCCAAAGTATTGAATCACCCCTTAACTGTGCGACCATGCCTCCCAACGGGGTCATGGATTGGGGTATACCGTATAAATGTTCATAGGGTTTACCGAGGTCATCGATCCCAATTGAATAAGCTTCCACAGCTAGGTCGCGGATTCGACGCTGATTATCTAGTGAAAGTCTGCTATTTTTTGCGAAAGAAGTAATCCCGCGCTGATTGTAGTAAAGAGGAGATCTTCGCCCTGACTTTAGTGTCCATGTAAAGTCACTAAACATTAATGCTCCGCGGTCATATAGACCTATGGTCAATTCTTCAAGTTTCGACTGCTCTAGGGCCATTACAAAGATTATTCAGCTATTTCTATTTTGACGCAAGCATAAGCAAAATACTTAACGTGCGCGCCCCGTAGGATCTGAAAGATTCCTTCTGGGGTTAAGTATTCCCTACTCCTCATTTTTGGGGTTCGATGGGAAAGATTTGTGACGGGGTTTGCAAGCCAATATTTCGATGGTATAGTTTACTCTATGACGGGAGAAATAGGGCCGCCAATATCGCCCGAAGATTTATCACGGGCCTACGTGGAAAATAATAGCCGCCGGATAGACGAAATTATTGCTCAAGAAAGCTCGGTTTGGCAAGAAGCCATTGACGCTGGCGACGGGTTCTCCCCCTATCACGAGGCTCAGCTGGCGCTGTTGGCGGGTTTAGGCGACCGCGTAAAGACCCTTGCAAGGCTTTATAGAGTAGAGGACCAAGTGGACAGTAAATTTTTCTACGATCTACTGGACTTCATAAAGGCGACGGATTACGATCCGTCTGACCCTAATTCCATACCGCCAACTCGTAAGATTGAGACCGAGCACATAGTTGAAGCCGTGCTTAGCTTACGTGAGCGTAACGCGGGCTTGCAAGAAGCCGCCTAGCTACAGTATGTTATTTTTGGGATTCGATAAGTTCGATGCGGTAGCCGTCGGGGTCGCGCACAAAGCAAATCAGGCCGCCGCCGGCACGGACGCTGTATGGCGGTTTTTCGGGTTCAATGCCCTGTTTGGCCAGCTTAGCCAGAGTATCGGTCAAATTATCAACTCTTAGGGCAATGTGGCCGTAGCCGCTACCGATTTCATATTTATCAACGCCAAAGTTGTAGGTCAGCTCCAGTTCCGGTTGGGGTTTGTCGGGCACACCGTAAAAATAATTGACCGCCTCGTCGCGGATTGGCAGTTCGCGGCGCTTTTCCAGCCCTAGCGCCGTATAAAACGCCTCGGACTTCTTAGGATCGGTAATCCGGTAACACGTATGGACTAGCTGCATAATCTAATTATAGCTTGGTCCAGTCTTAGATTTTAGGTAGCCGTTGTATATTCGAATTGGAATACTATCTTGGCTGAGCTATCTCGGTGGAAGAGCCTATCTAGAGATGGTAATCTGTTAGCTTGCTCTACTGGGTAGGAGTGGAACTTGGCCCTCGCTGCTCAACGAGGCTAGAACTCTAATTGCAATTAACGATTATTGGGGTTAATCTCGCTTTCGTCCTTTTGGACTCGTCAGTATGAACAAACATTCATATAGCGATTCAGGAAAGGGTAGATTCGGAGCAAAAATGCTCGAAACGAAATCTACCCGACCTGCTGGCGGGGACAGTAATGTCCCCGCCATCCTGCGCAGGTCTGCTCTGGTGCCGCCTTCTACCTCGTGAACTTGAACGACGGAGGTCCGGTGATCTGGATCTGGCCCGTGGCGTCGTTCCACGTTGCCGCCGCGAAGGTGGAAGCCACGTAGCCCTCCCAGTAGAAGGGGGTGACCGCACCGCCCTTGCCGATGCAGAGGACGTACGTTCCCGTGCCGCCGCCCTGGTAGATCCCGTTCGGATCCATGTTCTTGATCGTGATGTTGCCGCCGCCGTTGTTCAGCGGTTGGGAGTTGTCGCGCTCCGGCTGATCCGGATTGCTGAGCTGGTCTTCGACCTGGATCGGCGCGCCGATCGACGGGCACTGGTACATCGGCGGGCTGGCCTTGGTGCAGCCCATCGGCGGGCAGAAGAACAACGTCGACTGGGCACCCACGACCTCGGCGTTCTCGATCTCGATCAGGTTCTGCCGGATCTGGCTCTTGCCGGAGAAGGCCGGCAGCGGCTGAACCTGCAGGTAGTGGTTCGAGATGACGTCCTGCTGCCGCTGTTCGGTGTCGATCGGGTTGCTGCCCGACGCCAGCGCTGCGCCGGTCGAGACCAGCAGAGCGAAGACGATGGCGAACGCAACGCGTCCACGGGTGATCTTGATCGTCAGCGGTTCCGTCCGGCGGTATCTCGGGAACTTCTTCATGTCGTCAGTCTCCTCAGTGGGGGTTGGGTTCCGTCGGGTACGTCTCGTAAGGAGACGCTGGATTCGCTACGTCGCCGTTGCAGTTGGCCTTGATGAAGGCCGCCGACGGCAGCGGGCCCTGTGAGGGGTCTACCGTCGAGGCGTCGCTGCAAAGGGTCATGAGCGTATTGAGCCGCTGGTTCCCCAGGGCCTGCTTCTCCTCTTCCGTCTGGCCGACCATCTGAGCGCCGATCTGGCTGATCTCCTGCATGTCGGCGGTCACCGCCTGGCGCTGGGCCTGCTGGTAGCCGTAGTTGTGCACGTAGTTGTGCGCCTGGATCTGGTTGATCGTTCCTTGCCGCTTGGCATTCTGGACCTGGAACCAGCCGCCGACGGCCCAGCCGACGACGAGAATCACGACGACCAGGGCTGCGGCAATCGCTGCGAGGGCCATTCCTGACAGCCCAGCGATGACTCCCTCGCGGGTGTCGTCATTCATGAAGTCTCCTCCTTAGCCGTTTCGTTTCGGCTTCTCGGTCTAGTGAGATCTTACGAACCGCGTACTCATTTGCGGTTATCTTGTCCATCATCACGGCCTCTTCTAGCACCTTCTGTCGCGTCTCGATCGACGGGTGTTTCTGCTTGTATCCCTGTCGCAGCAACACCCCGACCACACCTAGAAGGAGGATCGCGATTAGAACGAGTACTCCAACTACTAAGAGTGGGTTAATCATTTCTTGCTACTGCTCTCCTTTCGGATATGGAGCGGGGTGTCAATTTCCCTGTTCAGGGTTATCACGCTCATTATTATCAAAGCGCAAAAACCCTGAACAGGTTAACTAGAGCATGTTGTTAAAGTACCTTCGATGTGTTACCACCTCAAAGAAACTGGATTATAATACCACAAATATAATAAACGGTCAATACTCGATACTCGTTGCTTAACGAATTAGAATATCAAAAGCACCGGGTAAGACTGGAACCTAAATAACAGAGGTAGTATAAAAATGAGGATTGACTAACTTGCCAATCCGGATCTGTTATTCAAACTTGGTAGCCGTTGTTCATTCGAATTGGAACGACCTTAGACCAGAGTTAGCGAGATGGAAGTCTTTGCTAGCAAGTGCTAACCTAGTCATATGACAGAACAAACAACAAAAAGCAGCGAATTACTAAATAGTCCGAGATTTGAACTGACTGAACTTGATGGTGATGACGGTATCCCCACTCATCTGCACGGCTTTAGGCTGCTATATCAAGCTGATGAAGGCTACGCCTATTCTAAATGTTTTGAAGGCTATCATTTGGGAGTAAACGATGATGATACAGAAGAAGTTGACCCTGATTTTTTTAGCATTGAATTAGTAGAGAACAAAACAGGTGAGCCAGGAATTGCTTCTAAACTCATAAGAGCTTCCATAAAAGAGGCTATAAAAAGAGGTTTTAGCCAAGGCAGAGCTAGGATTTTCAATCCAAAAATCTTGACGATACTCGAGAAAATGCAGAGCGAGGGCCTTGTGTCAGATATTGACTGCTACCTTGGAGATGAGAGTACACCCATCCATTTTCCATCAAGCGAATTAGCTGCAAAATATACACCTGTTACTCCAGAAGCAGCTAAACAGCATTTAGAGATGTATCCTCATACAGACGACAGGTTGAATGAGGATGCTATAGCTGAAACGGTTTTTAAAATCAATAACCAAGAAGGACTGGAACCTAAATAACAGGGGTAGGAATAAAAAAAGATTAGCCCGTTTGCTAATCTCTATCTGTTACTTAAGCTTGGTAGACCAAACGAGACTCGAACTTTAGAGTATTTTTGGGATTCGATCCTTCGGCCAGCTCAGGACAGGTGAGAAGAATAATTTTTGCTACCCGGAGTGGCCGGGTAGCGCCTTCCACCGGGCGCGTCGCCGGCTCGATGTATCTGTTGTTTAAAACAGGCTCGCTAAAGAACTCCTCGCTGAGCAGTCCCCGGCTACTCAACTTCGTTAAACATGCTTTAGCGCCCAAGGACGCCTGATTTTCACAACATCAAATCAGGGCTCGAAAGATGCCGAACCTAAAAGTCTGTTTTAGCCGATGCCTGCCGTGTAGTGAGCTTTGCTCTACTACTGCGGCCCGGACCCCATTTAACATTTTGATTTCTGAGAGTACTATTAAATTAAGCATAAGGGGGTGGGCAGATGTGGAGTAAATTTAAGGCTTTATCGGCTGGCCGAAAAGTCGCTATTGTAATCGGTGTGCTGGTTGTGCTTGGTGCAATCGGGGGCACTAGTAGTTCGAATCAGAATTCGATAAATTCGTCGCAAGCAACTCCATCCAAACAGAATCAAACTAACTCAAACCTTCATGAAGTACAGAGCGTCAACGTACAGGTTAAAACCGTTACCCAAACACAACCCGTTCCGTTTCAGACTACTACCCAAAATGACTCAACCCTAGTATCTGGTACCACAAAAATAGCTACTGCCGGCGTAAATGGTGTCGAGACTATAACCTATAAAGTTACCTACACCAACGGCGTCGAAACAAACCGCGAAAAAGTTTCAGACGTAATTACTACCCAACCAGTTACCCAAGTCACCGCCATCGGCACCTACGTTGCCCCAGCGTGTCCCAATGGAACATATGTAAATTCCGCCGGAAACACAGTTTGTAGCCCCTATTCAGCGCCCTCTGCTCCGGCGGGCGCTACAGCTCAGTGCCGTGATGGTACTTACAGCTTCAGCCAATCGCGCAGTGGCACCTGCTCGCACCACGGCGGCGTTGCTACCTGGCTCTAAACAGGCCCAGAATATGTCACTCTTGGGATTCGATGAGAGAATTGGTAATTACTTTTACTCGACCAAAATCTTCAGCAGTTCTTGCTTGACCTTGTCTTTAGTCATCATGTATAGAATTTCCCTTTTTTCTCGCAGTATTCTTTAACAAATTTTAACCAGTTGTCGTACCAGTACCACTGATTCTCTATTTGGACACCGTATCCTTTTGCTGGATCTTTGGCATTCTCGATCTTCCAAAGTTCTGTATGCTGATATTGCTTGAATTTAGGATAGCCCGCCTCCTGTATTTTTAACACCAACGTTGAGGGACGATATTTTGTTTTCTCCCTCTCCTTAATTACGGCATAGGCCTGGTTGATGCCTTTAGCTACTTCTGAGTCCGGAGCTATAAACTCTATTACTTTATCGGCTTGGCCTCTCCGATTCACAAGTTTTTGAGTAAAGATAACGCGGTACGAAAACTTAGGACTTTGAAATTCATTGTTGGTTAAAGAGGCATCGAACTCCTCAATATACTTACCAATGTGAGATGGCAGGGTTTCCTTTAGCTCATCCATAGATGTTACCTGCTCATCTGACAGTGCCGAAAACTGCAGACTAAAAGCCAAATGGCGATCAATACCTAGGTCATCGCCGAAAAACTTCTTTATGTACTCGTTAAAGTTAATGCAACAGGCTTGGAAGCGAGCACTTAATAGATCATCTATCTTGGTAGTCATTTGATGCTCGATCTCGTGTCTTAGACCGATCAAAAACCGAAGGTTATTTGAAGTATCTTTATCAATGGGCGATTCCCTAGCATTCAGACAGTCCTCAAGTGACCAGTATTTGTGAGCGCCGGATTTGGTTCTACCAAATTTGCGTCGGCCAGAAGGGCCGACCGAATCTACGTAACGATACTCTACTCCCTTTTGTCGATAGTAGGCGTGTAGTAGATATGTCCATGATATGTGCATATTTACAATAAACATTTCCGATTTGAAAGTGATAAGCGGATTATTAAATACTTGCACTGCTGCCAGCGCTGACTCGCGTGCTTTATAGACGAGTTCTTTCTTTATGGACCTAACTACGCGCAATCGCCTAGTCATACTTTTATCTTTCCGGATATGTGGCGGATCAACAAAACTCTCCTAGCTTGACTTAATTATACGCTTCTGAGATAAAATACGTTGTTTTTAAGTCTACTGAGCTAATTGGATTTGTGAAGAGTCTGTTACTTCAATTTCTGGAGCGCCACTATACTGGGTAATTGTCCCGGTTACCTGAATAGTCTTATTTGCATATTCGCTCAATAGTGTGGCTCCGAGTCCGCATCCGTCGGGTATCCATACTGAAAACCCGCTACTATAATTGCTATATTGGTCAAGATAAGCATTACATCGAGAAGAGGCGTAAGTGTATCCGACAGAAAATGTCACACAGCCCCTTTGGCCAATTTCATGCCAAGATTGTTCAGCGCTAAAACATCCCTGAGTTTGCGTACCCAATACAGCCGTGTTCGTAACGTGATGATGGACGCCCCAAGCTATGCCACCAACAGCAATAACTAGCACCGCCAGCCACCACCAGAGCGTTTGTTGGTGTACGTTCTTCATACCCACTCCCAATTATTACTTATGATTATACGCCGCAATTACTAGACAGCATTATTCTCGAGATTCGATGAGCGAAGTCTCAGGTTATCAAATTGGAAAATATTGTTTTTTGTCCTGACGCTTCTAGTCCTTTTTCAGTAAAATAGCCTGCCCCCAGCCTTAGATTGTTGATAAAGCCAACATAGTTAATATCTGATGGGCTTCTGGAGAAAATTAGCAGTTTATTCGGCCGGTTTTGCTGGTTGTTATTTTCTAGAAATTTACGGATTTCAAAATACTCGTATTCGAAAAGTTGGACAATTCCTTTACGAGCCTGAGATTTAAAGTTCTTGTTGGCTAAGCTCTTAACCTCGAACAAAAACGAATTGCTATCGTTAATTGCGAACAAGTCCACATGTCTATTGTAATAGGTTTCATATCCACGTGATTTGAGCAGTTCGAATAAACGAGTCAGTGTCTCATGGTGTGCTGTCTCGGCTTTTTCAAGGGCTTGAAAGTCCTTAGCATAGGTTGCAGTCCCTAGACGGATAGTTTTCTTTTTAATTATTTGCATTTGTTCAAGGGTCACAGGCTTTCGAATGATATCTGCTGGGGTCTCAGCTCTTTTTAGTACTTTCGGAGCAATGTATGACTCTTTTATTTCGGCACTGTCATAAAGGTAAAAACGTTCAGCATGACTGAATATTTCAACTGCAACTTCCGGCCTAACAGCTGAGATACTTCCCATCTTTGGAAAATTATCCGGTAGTCTTACGGCATGTGCTAGCAGCTCTTTTGATTCACTTATAACTAGTTCATTGTTACTGCTATTTGGAGCTTGAAGAGCATCTGGCGGCCGCAGTTTGCTAAATAGATATATTTCTGAGAATGGCACAAGCAACGGCCATTTATTGGTGTGCCTCTCAAGTTCCTCGAGCCATAAGGGTCCATTTTTACGCCGAAAATCGGGACTTACAACTCCAAACCCAATTACAGATGATGGAGCTCCTTTTACCATCGTGTTGGTTGATGTCGAATGCATAAGGAATATATCGCCAGGTTCAATCCTTTGCCAGCGACTAAGATGTTTTTCCTCTAACCCCCAGGTCATAAATTTTATTGCTGTGAGCCAATTTTCTGGCGGGCCAGTGAACCTAAAAAGCTCTCTTTGTGATAAATCTTGAGGTGTCATAGTTCGGTATATTTCTTGTGGCTGCCCTTGGCTTTCGAAATCGGATACTTTCTTTCGTTCTGAGCCATTTTACGGTTGAATGCTTTCTCTATATCTATCCCTAGATCATTGGCGGAAAGCAATACCCAATATAGAACATCCATTAACTCTTCACCGACTTCTTTATTTTTATTCTTTAAATGCTCATCAATTTCTTGTGGTGTCTTCCACTGGAAGTGCTCCATCAATTCTGCGGCTTCGAGAACCAAGGACAAAGCAACATCTTTGGGGTTATGAAATTGCTTCCAGTCTCTAGCATCCCTGAACGCAACAACTCTCTTCTGCAAATCCGAAAGGTCGGACATAAAGCTCCTATCAATCTGATTATATATGATATGCTGCGGTTATGAGTGATTTGCTTGATGTAAATCAGATTCTTTCTTACCGCGAGATGTGTGATATCGAGGAGCAACAGCTGCAGCGTGGCATGAATTTTAATGCAGGTGGAAACTATTCTGTGATTCTAATGTCGATTAAAAGGAATGCTCCATACGTGGATCGTATTTCTGAAGACGGATTAACAATTTATTACGAAGGGCACGATAGTCCTGGCGACAAACTCAAAAAGGAACACCAACCGGCCGTAACGCCAGGCGGATCTTTAACTCAAAATGGACTTTTCAAAAGTGCAATCGATCAGGCCAAAAAGGCAGGCAGGTTCCCATTAGCCCGCGTATACGAAAAGCTTCAACCAGGTATCTGGAACTATCGTGGACTATTTGAACTCAGAGATTATCGCTATATCGAAAGATCCGGAAGAAAAGTTTTTGAATTCGTACTGACAATAACAGATCAGTATTTAGAGAAAGCATCGACTCAAAAACATCACGTGGTGGATATTGAGCAGACCAGACAGATCCCAGGCAAAGTGAAACTCGAGGTGTTTAAGAGGGACAAGGGCACTTGCGTTAAGTGCGGATCGAAAGATAACCTGCATTTTGATCATATCTTGCCTTATTCTCTAGGGGGCACAAGCTTAAAAGCTGATAACATTCAGCTCCTTTGCGCACGTCACAACCTCGAAAAATCAAATAGCCTCGTGAGGTGAGAGTTAAAAATACTTAACAAATCAACTATTTCCCGCCCTTGGGTCCGGGCATCTGACGAGCCCTGATTGGATGTTGTTAAAACCAGGCGCACTTGGTTGCTAAAGCATATTTAACGCAGAAAGACTGCTGGGGGCAGTCTTTCAAGGAGTTCTTTAGCAAGCCTGGTTTTAATTCAACAGCTACTC
>Ga0187877_1004572_pt1 | contig 10561 bp, 10 predicted proteins | sample June2016WEW_17_1_3_FD_132430 | JGI IMG/M metagenome (GOLD analysis project Ga0187877, IMG submission 132430) | Peatland microbial communities from SPRUCE experiment site at the Marcell Experimental Forest, Minnesota, USA - June2016WEW_17_100 | ecosystem: Environmental > Terrestrial > Soil >... | reverse complement strand
CCCACCGCCTGTTGGAAGGCCGGAAAACGACCGGGAAGGTGCTGCTGATCCCGTAGGCTACTGTGTTCGGCTGCAGGAGAATCTCGAATATCGAAGGACGAAGGTCGAAGGAAGGCCGTTCGCTATTCGATACTCCGCGCTCGATATTCGACCTTTGGGCCGACTCGATTGGGAACCCAGGCCTATCGTTGGCTGGCGCCTGCGGGCTCGGGTAGGATGGGCTGGACGGCGGGTGCGAGTGGAACAGGCGCCGGCTCAGGAGGTGATGCAGGCGGCGACGCCGTCGCCGGCCCCCTGACGTCACCTCGGATGAAGAACTCGGTGATGGCCTGGGGATCATCGGGATCGGTCGGAAGGCCGGTCAAATAGTTTACGGTCGCGCTGAAGACACCCTCCGGGATGGTCACGCTTTCGGGCGGGAGATCGTAGAGCACCCGGCGCATGAAGCCGGCCCACATCGGCGCCACCAATCGCCCAGCGCTCTCCTGGGAACCCAGGGAGCGCGGCTGGTCGTAGCCGACCCACAACCCCGCCGCCAGTCGGGGGGTGTACCCCATCAGCCAGAGGTCTGCGGCATCCTGGCTGGTCCCGGTCTTGGCTGCCACGGTGTGGCCGGGGATCCTCGCTCGCTTGGCGGTTCCCCGCTCTACCGCGCCCTCGAGGACGCTGCTGACGAGGAACGCCACCTCCTCGGGAAGCACGCGCTCCCCCGCCATCTCGCTCGCCTCGAGGATGTCCTCGTTGGGAGCGGTCACCCGGCGAAGGCTCGTCGGTGCAACGCGGATCCCCCCGTCGGCCAGCACCCCGTAGGCGGAGGTGAGCTCCAGCAGGCTCACCTCGGACACGCCCAGCGCCAGCGCATATTCCCGCCGCAACTCCGATGTCAACCCCATCCGGTGCGCCAGGGAAATGACCGGCTCGATCCCCACCGCCTCCAGCAAACGGACCGTCGGGACATTGATGGATTCCTCCAGCGCCCGGCGTAACGTCACCGGTCCGCGGAACTGGTGGTCGAAGTTTTCCGGCTTCCACTCCACCATCCGGCCGTTCTGCGGGATCGAGTAGCTGACCGGGTAGTCATCCATCAGGCTCGCGGGATTGAACCCGTGGTCAAAGGCCGCAGCGTACACGAACGGCTTGAAAGCCGATCCGGGTTGGCGGCGGGCCTGGACCGCGCGGTTGAACTGGCTGCGGGCATAATCTCTTCCCCCCACCATGGCCCGGATCTGGCCCGTCCTTGGATCCAGGGCGACCAGCGCGCCCTCCAACGTGCCCTGGTCGGCGGCACCCGCTTTCCGCTTGGGGCCCTGCGCCTTCTCGATCTCGGCGAGGCCCCGGCGGATGGCATCCATCGCCGCCCGCTGCATGTCCAGGTTCAGTGTGCTATAGATCCGCAGGCCGCCTTTGGTCAGCAGGATCCGTCCGTACTTCGGCTCCAGTTCTTTGCGCACATAATCCACGAAGGCGGGGGCAATGCCCCGGCCTTTGAAGAGCGGAGCCAGCGTGATCGGTAACCGCTTCGCGGCCCGGGCCTGGGCCGCGGTCACGTGTCCCTCCTTCTCCATGCGCCTCAGCACGTAGTCCCGGCGCTCCTTGGTCTTCTTCAGGTCGTTGAATGGCGAATACGTGCTCGGCGCCTTGGGAAGACCGCCCAGCACCGCCGCCTCGGCCAGCGTGAGCTGTCCCGCCGACTTGCCGAAGTAGGTCCGCGCGGCGGCCTCGATGCCGTAGGCCCCTCCCCCGAAATAAATGGTGTTCAGGTACATCTCCAGGATCTTGTCCTTGCTGTATATCCGCTCGATCTCCTGCGCGAGCTGGATCTCCTTGATCTTCCGGGTCAGGGTGCGCTCCGCGCTGAGGAACAGGCTCTTGGCGAGCTGCTGCGTGATGGTGCTGCCGCCTTCTTTGAGTCTCGCTGAGGCGAGATTGTGAATGGCGGCGCGCGCCATCCCCTTCAGGCTGATGGCCCCGTGCCGGTAGAATTGCGCGTCCTCCGCATCCAAGATGGCCTCCTGAACCAGCTTGGGAACGCGGCTCAGCGGGACGAAGATGCGGAACTCCGGGGCCAGCGAGGCGAAGGGCTCGTCCCGGTCCGAATACAGGATGCTCGGCTCGCCGGGCTGGAAGATCTCCAGCTTGTCGAGATGCGGGAGGTCCTGCTGCGGATCGGCCAGGAACGCCGAGGCCGGGAGGGCCTGCGTGCCGACCAGGATCGCCAGGACGAAACTGAGGATGAGGGTCCGGCAGCATGCTGCGCCGAAGCGTGGAGGCGAATCCATGACGTTGATATCGTATCACACTGACGGCCGGAAGAAAACGGACCTCGGCCCGCGGACGTTACCCGATCTGCCTCACCGATCGCTTGCAGGGATGGAATGTGACGGCGGCGGGTTCGCGGGCCGCGGACAGGACAGGTTCATGGCATCCCGTCCCCTCTGCAACGCCCTCACGTAGGCGTCGGGGAGGTTCTCTCCAAGGGGATGCTCCTCGGTCCACCACTTCGGCTCCGTGGTGTAGATCCAGACGTAGCCGTCGCTGACCCCGCTGGCGAACGCCACGGCGCGCGCAAACTGCTCGGGGTCCACGAGAAACCCCTCCTCCGGCGGATAGAGCGACGGATCATACCACCGGCAGGGATGCCCGGCCACTTGCGGATCCTGACACGTGCGCAGGGAATCGTAATCCAGCCAGAGACCGAATCCGATCTCCAGCCAGCGATCGTACTTGGCGGGATCGAGGGAAAGGTCCCGGCAGGGGCCCCGCAGGTTGGCATACGCCGACTGAAAGCGATCGCACGAGCGATACGGGTAGGAGAGCTCGAACCCATCGACTACAGTCGCCCGCCCCCCGACCCCCGCCAGCAGGCCGTCCACGAACGCGCCCAGGAGGCTGTAGAGTCTCTCCGGGAGCGGCCCACGCCCGAGGCACGTCGCGCTGGGGCCGAAAGCCAGGATGAGCGTGACGCCCGGGTACGCCGAGACGGCGGCTCGGCCGACCGACTGCCCGCGTCGAAATGCCTGCCACCGATAGGCAGGAAACTCCTCAGTCGTTCGGCGGAGGCGGAAGTCGAAGACGTTGAATCGGGGGATTTCGGTCCCCGGCTCGGCCTCCGCGTACGCTTCGGGGTCCACCATGAGCCCGCGCAGCCCCGCCTCGCGCGCCGCCCTGGCCGCCATCGCAAAATTCGCGATCAGGATGTCCCACGGCTCGTCGTCGAACATGTCGAAGGGGCGATCCGTGGCATTCAGATTGATCCGCAGGAAGTTGTGCCCGAAGCGGCGAAACGGAACCTGCCGCACCGTATCCACAAAGGACCGGAAGTCCTCGTCGCCGTACCGCCGTTCCAGCACGGACCACGTGAAGGGCCGCGAAACCCCGCCCGCCCCAGGGATCCGCGCCTGGAGCACCACGCCGTCGAACGGCTTGGTTTCCATGGCGGCGATGTGGCGGCGGACGAAGTCCTGATCCGGCTCGAAGGACGGCCAGGCGATGACGCGGGCACAGGCCGGCAGCACGGCCGTCCCGACACACAACATGAGGTAAGCGCAGTTTCTGGCGAAGGCGGACACTTTTCCCCCGCCGGAGAGCCATGCCATTCGCCCTCTCCATCGTGCCAGGGTCATCCGACGCGCCCCCCGTGCCACGTCGGATTTCCTTCCGGCCGATCCGACCCCTGTGGTAGGATGTCGCCGCTTTCAACCAACCCTGCTTTCGCCACGGAGGAACCCATGGGGACAGCGCTCTTCCAAACGAACCTCCCGGGCCTCAGCCTCAAGGGCCGGGGGAAGGTGCGGGACATCTACGATCTGGGGGGGACCCTGCTGATCGTCGCTTCGGATCGCATCTCGGCATTTGACGTGGTGATGAATGATCCGATCCCGGACAAGGGGAAGATCCTCACCCAGATTTCCGCCTTCTGGTTCGGCCAGATCGCCGACCTTGCCCCGCACCACCTGATCAGCACGGACGTGGCGACCTTTCCGCCCGCCTGCCGCGCCTACGCCGAGAGTCTCCGGGACCGGTCCATGCTGGTCAGGAAGGCCCGGGTCGTTCCCTTCGAGTGTGTGGTCCGCGGATACCTCAGCGGCTCGGGATGGAAGGAGTATCGGGAGAGCGGCAGCGTGTGCGGCATCCGTCTGCCCAATGGCCTGGTGGAGTCGGATCGCCTGGAGGAGCCCATCTTCACCCCGGCGACCAAGGCAGAGCTGGGCACGCATGACCTGAACGTGTCCTTCGATCAGATGGTCCGGGACCTGGGTGGCAAGCTGGCGGAGCGCCTCCGCGACTTGGGCCTCGCGGTCTATCGCCGGGCGCGCTCCGTCGCCGAGGCCCGCGGCATCATCCTGGCCGACACCAAGTTCGAGTTCGGCCTGGCCGACGACACCCTGATGCTGGTGGACGAGGTGCTCACCCCCGACTCCTCCCGGTTCTGGCCCAAGGATCAATACAAGCCGGGCGGCCCGCAGCCTTCCTTCGACAAGCAGTTCCTGCGCGACTACCTGCTCTCCATCAAATGGCCCCAGAAACCCCCGCCCCCGCCGCTGCCCGCGGAGATCGTCGCCAAGACGCGGGAAAAATACCTGGAGGCCTATGCTCGGCTGCTGGGGAAGCCGGCGCCGTTCGCGTAGAAGACCAAAGAGCGTTCGGCGGTCCGACCGTTCAGCGGTCCGACCGTACCCACGAACTGCCGAACCCACGAACAGCCGAACGTTTTTCAATTCCCCGTGAGGGCCTGCCGAAGATGCGGTGGAATCGGCACGGCCTTGTTGGTGTCGTAATCCAGCCAGACAGCCGCGCTGGTTCCATCGCCGATTAGCTCGTCGGCCCCTTTCCGGAAGATCCCGTACTCCAGGACAAAGCTTCGGTTTCGAATCTCCCGGCAGCGCACCCCTACCTCCAACTCGGCCGGGTAGTACACCTGGAGGCGATAATTGAACGTCTGCGACACGACGACCGGCCCCTGCCGCCCGCCGCCCTCGTCGCGTCCGGTCCAGCCCGTGAAGGCTTCGAAGTAGCCAACCCGCGCGGATTCCAGATACTGGAAATAGATGATGTTGTTCACGTGGCCCATGGCGTCCATGTCACCCCATCGGACCGTGACGGGCCACCAGAAGCGGAAATCGGCGCGGGTCGGAGAGGGAAGACGCTCGATCAAAGTTCCGCTCCTCTGCAAGCACTTTGCAGACGGCGATGATTTCCTCGGGGCCTGCAGGTAGCCACCGGTCGGAGTATCAGCGCCCCTTCCGGGGCTTGATCTTGCGAAGCTTGGGAACGAGCTTCAAGATGGCGCGCCGATCCCGTTCGTAAGAACTGCGGGGGACCTTCCGGCCGACGCTGGGCGACTTCCGACGCATGAGTTGTTTCCTCCCGGCACACTCTACCCTTGCCGTCACGCGATTTTCAAGCCTTTTCGCAGTACGCTGGAGTTTGCAGCAGCCAGCCTTTCGCGGTATAAGAACCCAGGAGGACTGATGGGTCGCGAGATCTCAGCCGGCGTGGTGCTGTTCCGGGTCAGAGAACAGCGGGAGTACCTGCTCCTCGATTACGGAGCCCATTGGGATTTTCCCAAGGGGCACATCGAGAAGGGGGAAGATCCGCAGACCACGGCCGCCCGCGAGCTCCAGGAAGAGACCGGCATCCGCGACGCCCGGTTCATCCCCGGCTTCAAGGAGGGGATGCGCTACTTCTACCGCAAGGCCGGGGAGGGCATGCTGAAGGTGGTCATCTACTTCCTGGCCGAGACGGCCACGGGCAACGTCACGCTCTCCTCCGAGCATTCTGGGTACCTCTGGCTCCCCTACGAGGAGGCGCTGAAGCGCCTGACCTTCAGCAACGCTCGCGACCTGCTCGCCAAGGCACACACCTTCCTGGATGCCAAGCCACCCGGTCCCATGTGAGTCGCGAGTCGATCCGACACGTGCGCGCCTCGATCCCCTGGAGTCGAACCATGCCTTTCATCCAGGCAAACGGCATCAACACCTACTACGAAACCGCCGGGGACGGCGAGCCGCTGGTGCTCTTGCATAACGATGCGATGAGCGTGGATGTGTGGCACCGCCTGCTCCCGCACCTTGCCGCGGGGCGCCGCGTCATCGCCTACGATCGCCGGGGGCACGGGAAGAGCGGGGTGCCGTCGCGCGAGGCGCCCTACACCGTCGAGACGCTGGCCGAGGACCTGCGAGCGCTGCTGGATGGGCTGGGAATCTCGAGGGCGGACCTCTTCGGATGCTCGGGCGGCGCGAGCACGGCGCTGGGCTTCGCGCTCGCCTATCCAAGGCGCGTGCGACGCCTGATTCTCGCCGAGCCGCCCATCCTCGGTCTACAGCGGGATCATCCGATCGACACTGCCGGCCTCAACGGGGAGACGATCGCCCGGATCTTGCGGGAAGAGGGCGTGGCCGCCGGTCTCGAGTACTGGTTCGGGCGCATCCTGCCGCCCGCCAGGGTTGCCGCACTCCTCCGCAGCCGATACCGTCCGCTCCTCCTGTCGCGGCCGCCCTGGGTCCTCGAGGGGATCATCCGCTCGGCCGAGGCGTTCAACCCGGCGGCGCGTCTGGCCGAGGTGCGCCAGCCCGTACTTCTGATCGTGGGCGAAAAGACCCACCGCCAATTCTCCAGTGTGGCGGAGGTCCTGGCAGCCCAATTGCCCAACGTCCGCCGCCTCGTTCTTCCGGGCGTTGAGCACGCCACCCTGTTGGAGCCCTCCGACGTGCTCCTGTCCGCCGTCCGGGAATTTCTTCGAAGCGAGGAACCGTCCCGCTAGTCTCCTGAGCCCCAAGTCCGACGACTAATCGGCGGGCCGGCCGGGACATCCCTTCGACGCCTGGCGCCTCGTCGAGAACCGGGCGGCCTTGCTCCGGCGCCGCCGCCCGGGTACCCAGCGCAGACGCTGGGTGCGGGCGCGTCGCGCCGTGGGCGGGGTTGTCACTGTATTCGGGTGCGGGAAGGCCACGGCAACCGAAGCCGGCCGCCCCGCGGGCGCGGCGCTCCGGGACGCCCTGGCCGGCCTGACATATGCTGCGGATCTCTGACTCAGGACACTAGTCCCCTCCCCCCTTCACCCGCGCCGCGATGCTCCGCGCCGCCAGGACGCCCGAGGCCGAGGCCTGGACCAGACCGCGGCTGACCCCGGCGCCATCTCCCACGGCGTGAAGGCGCGCGATCTCCGTCTCCAGGCCCGTACCCAGCCGGAGCTGGAGCGAGTAGAACTTCACCTCGACCCCGTAGAGCAGCGTGTGCACCGAGTTGACGCCGGGGGCAAGCCGGTCGAACGCCTCCAGCATCTCCAGAATGTTTGCCAGGTAGCGGTACGGCAGCACGAGGCTGAGGTCTCCCGGGGTGGCCTGGCGGAGCGTCGGCTCCACCAGACCCCGCTCGATCCGCCCTGGCGTGGAGCGCCGGCCCTGGCGCAGGTCGCCCAATCGCTGGACGATGACCTCGCCTCCCAGCATGTTGGCCAGCCGGGCAATGTGCTGGCCATAGGCGATGGGCTCGCGGAACGGCTCTGTGAACGTCTTGCTGACCAGGAGCGCGAAGTTGGTGTTGGCGGTCTTGCGATGGGCGTAGCTGTGCCCGTTCACGGTGTACAGGCCGCCCAACTCCTCCCGGATCACCTCGCCGTACGGGCACATGCAGAAGGTGCGGACCATGTCCTCGAAGCGGCGGGTGTAATAGATGATCTTGGCCTCGTAGGTGGCCCGCGTGATCTCTTCCATGACGGAGGCCGGGACCTCGATCCGGACGCCGATGTCCACGGGATTGATTGAGGTGTGCAGCTCCAGTCGCTCCGCCTCCTTGGTGAGCCAGGCCGATCCCTCCCGTCCGGGCGCCAGGACGACATAGTCGGCCGCGATCTCCGTGCGGTCCTCCAGCCGCACGCCCCCGGCCGCCCTGCGGCCGTCCACCAGCACCTCGGCCACCGGCGCCCCACACCGGATCGCCACCCGCCCGCCCAGGTGCGCCCGGAGCTTGCCCAACAACTCCTCGCACCCCTCGGTCCCCAGGTGGCGGTAGCGACTCGGGATGAGCTTCATATCCAGCCGCGCCGCTTGGCGCTGGAGGGACGCCACTGCCTCGGCGTCCGACCCGTACAGCTCCGCCGGCGCACCGAAGGCCCGGTAGGTGTCATCCACGTACTCCACCAGCTCGGCGAGCTGGCCCGGCGTACAGTGCTGGTCCATGAAGCCGCCGATCTCGGTGGAGAGCGCCAGCTTTCCGTCGCTGTAGGCGCCAGCCCCACCCCACCCGGTCAGCATGGACCCCTCGCGGCCGAGGCGCTGTCGTTCAGCCAGGTCCGGTCCCTTTTCGAGGAGCAGGATGCCGTCCACGCCGGCGCGCGTGAGCTCCAGGGCCGCAAAGATCCCCGCCGGTCCCGCCCCCACAATGATGACCCGGTATCGTTGTGTCATGGCACGTGTCACCCCTTCCACCGAACGACAGGACGCGCGAGGCCTGCTCTCCTCCCCAGCATTCAGACGGCCATGCGACTGGGAAGATCGTACGGCTCCCCCAGGAGGTGGATGTTCCCGATGCGCACGCGGGTCAAGCCGGCGGCCTTTGCAGCCGCCAGGGCTTCCTCGGCGTGCGCCTGGGAGGTCACGGGAAGATCGTGCAAGTAGAACTGGGGGGAGAACGCCAGGAGGCTGTACGGGATATCCGGGTTGAGGCCAGCGATGAATCGAGCCAACGCCCCCACCTCCGCCGCGTCCACGTACCCCGGCACCAGGAGGGTGCTGGCCACCAGGACCGGCGGCGCCGCCCGGGCGCCGGACAGCTCGGCCGCGAGGCGGAAGTTCTCCAGCGTCCACCGATTGGAAAAGCCCGTGAGGGCGCGGTGGACGCCCTCGTCCCAGGCCTTCAGGTCAAACTTGATGCAGCCCCCCGATGCCACCGCGATGCCCATGGCCCGGCGCAGCCATCGCGGATGCATCGTCCCGTTCGTCTCCCAGCAGATCCGCAGGATCCGCTCCGGCGTCCGCCGCCGCGCCAAGACCGAGGTGGCCACCGAATGCGGGAACTGGGGGCTGGGATCACCGCCGAAGTAGCAGATGCAGGCCGTGCGGTCATCCACCTGCGCCGCCAGCGCGGCCGGGGTCACACCCTCGCCGGCGCCGGCGGCCTCCCGGTAATGCCAGTTCTGACACCCCAGACAGTTGAAGGAGCAAGCCTGATAGAAGACGGCGAGGTTCCTGTAGCCGTACTCGGGCCCGGAACGGTGGGACCACGTGGGATAGCCGACACCCGTCCCGGCCGGACAGACCCAATCGGCCACGCAATTCGTGGGCAGGGGGTCGAAATACCAGCTCAGGTTCCCCTGCGTCGGCGCGCCGCCGACCAGGCGGCCGCCCACATTCCGGCGCAGGCCGCAGTAGCCCCGCTCATCGCAGGGGATCCGGCACTGGTTCGCACACAGGTCACACAGGATGCCGTCGGGGTCGCGGAGCGGTTCAGGCGGGAGTCGGAATGCGCGCCGAATCCGCGCGTGTGCGCGGGCAATGTGGGCGCGCAACGCGGGTGGGTCGGCCCGGATGCACGGCGCGCACGCCCCCAGGCTCGATGCGGTAAGCGGCGACCAGGAGCCGCAGACGCGACAACGGGCCATTTGGGTGCAGCCTAACGAAAGATATTCCCCGGAGTCTGGCGCTGCTTTGCCTCTTCCTCGGCCAGCAACCGGTGGTAGCCCTCGCACTCAGCAAAGTTCATGGCGCAGACGTCCTCCACGGTCTTCCCGGCCATGACCTTGATCCGCTTCTGGCAGCCCGCGATGCAATATCCACCGGCCGGGTACATGGAGGCGAAGTCGTTTGCCACCTGATGCCAGTAAGGACAGACCTCGGCTGGCTTGTCAGAAGAATCCCTGGAGGGGATCATCGTAACTCCTTTGGCGCCCGTTTCCATGTGGCGCCATTCACAATATACGCCTCATTGCGGGCGCGGTCAAACCCGCGCGACAGGATGCCGGCCAAGGTCCGCTCTTGAGAACAAGATCCGGCTATCCCTTGGCCGGATGTTTTTAGTGTCCTGAGTCAGAGATTCGCTGCACATGTGAGGGCTGGCCAGGGCGTCCCGGAGCGCCGCGCCCGCGGGGCGGCCGGGTCCGGCACGGAGGCCCCCGATCTGTGGGGGGCCGACCCGGAGCAAGGCCGCCCCGTTCTCGACGAGGCGCCAGGCGTCGGAGGGATGTCCTGGCCGGCCCGCCGATTATTCGTCGGACTTCGGACTCAGGACACTACATGGACCCCGGGAGGACGCGCCCTCCCCGCACGCAGCATGTGAACGGCGCCCCATGATCCGGCGGCATGGGCTCGGACGGGAAGGAAACCAGGTGGGCAAAACATCGGCAGTCCGACGCCCCGAAGCCCCGGACCGGATACGTGGCATCCGGCATGTGTCGCACCATCGCGTTCGTCCGGCATTCCCCGCCGGCCGTCCAGGGCCAGACCTAGCCGATCTTTCGCAACTCGACCCTGAAATCAGCTTTTTTCATGCCCTGCGACGCCGTAACTCTTTGAAAGAGAAGAGGCGAATTTTCAGAATTGCCCATGGTACAGACCTACCCCCT
>Ga0187877_1004570_pt1 | contig 10563 bp, 9 predicted proteins | sample June2016WEW_17_1_3_FD_132430 | JGI IMG/M metagenome (GOLD analysis project Ga0187877, IMG submission 132430) | Peatland microbial communities from SPRUCE experiment site at the Marcell Experimental Forest, Minnesota, USA - June2016WEW_17_100 | ecosystem: Environmental > Terrestrial > Soil >... | reverse complement strand
CATCGCGCACTACGGCAATTGTTTCGGCGTGCCCACGGTGGGCGGCGAGTGCCTCTTCGAGCCGTGCTACGACGGCAACCCGCTGATCAATGTTTTCGCGCTGGGCGTGTGCCGCAAGGAAGATGTCTTTTACGCCCGGGCCGCCGGCGCGGGCAACCCGGTGATTTATGTGGGCGCGCGCACGGGCCGCGACGGCATCCACGGGGCCTCGATGGCCAGCGCCGAATTCACCGAAGAATCCAAGCAGAAGCGTCCCAACGTGCAGGTGGGCGACCCCTTGATGGAGAAGCTGCTGCTGGAGGCGTGTCTCGAAGCCATGCAGACCGGGGCGATTGTGGGCATTCAGGACATGGGCGCGGCGGGCCTGACGTGCTCGACGTGCGAAATGGGCAGCCGCGGCGGGGTGGGCATCGAGATCGAGCTGGACCGAGTGCCGCAGCGCGAGACGGGCATGACGCCTTACGAGACGATGCTCTCCGAATCGCAGGAGCGCATGCTGCTGGTGGCCGAGAAGGGCAGAGAAGAGGAAGTTTTCCGGGTGTTCCGCAAGTGGGGCCTGGAGGCCGTTGAGATCGGCGTGGTCACGACCGATGGCAGACTCCGCGTGAAGCAGCACGGGGTGACGGTGGCGGAGATTCCCGCCCATGAGCTGGCCGACGAAGCGCCGCTCTACGACCGGCCTCACACGGAACCGCTGCGGCGCGCGCCGATGTCGGTAGAGAGGGCCAGTGTGCTGGGCGATGTGCAGGAGGCGTTGCCGGCTCTGCTGGCGTCGCCCGACAGTTGCTCGAAGCGGTGGATCTGGGAGCAGTACGATTACCAGGTCCGCACCAACACCATTGCGGGGCCGGAGCGAACCGACGCCGCCATCATCCGCATCAAGGAAACCGGCGACGCGGTCGCCATGTCGCTCGATGGCAACGGCCGCTACTGTTACCTCTCGCCGCGGGAGGGGGCGCAACTGGCAGTGGCGGAGTGCTGCCGCAACCTGTCGACAGTAGGAGCCGAGCCGGTGGCGGCCACCAATTGCCTCAACTTCGGCAATCCCGAGCGGCCCGAGATTATGGCGCAGTTGGTGGAAGCGATCGAAGGCATGGCCGAGGCGTGCCGCTTCTTCGACACCCCCATCACCGGCGGCAACGTCAGCCTGTACAACGAAACCCTGGGCGAAGGCATCTACCCCACGCCCGTGATGGGGATTGTCGGGCTGCTTAAGACTGCGGCGCCGGTCACGATTCCGTTCAAAAGCCCCGGCCGCGCGGTGGTGTTGCTGGGCGGCATCGGTGGGTGCGACGAGACGCGATTTGGCGGCACGGGGTACGCCAAGGAGATCCTGAAGCAGCTCTGGGGCCTGCCGCCGGCGCTCGACCTGGAGCGCGAAAAGCGCGTGCAGTCGGCCATCCGCGAAATTGTGGCGGCGGGGCTGGCGGAATCGGCGCACGATTTGAGCGATGGCGGCCTGGCCGTGGCGCTGGCCGAGTGCTCGTTCGGATCGGCGGGAATCGGCGCGGCGATTGATGTCGATAGCGACCTGCGTCCGGAAATGCTGGCCTTTCACGAAGCGCCTTCACGCATCTTGATTTCCACGGCGCACGCCGGGAAAGTCGCGGCTATCGCGGAGAAGCACGGAATCGAGGCGCCGGTCGTGGGGGTTACAATCGAGAAAGGGATGGAAATCCGGCAGCGCTCCATGACACTGGGTTCCTGGGAAATCGCCACGCTGAGAGCCGTCTATCATGGCGCGCTGGAATCCTATGTTCGATAAATTCCACGAAGAGTGCGGCGTGGTGGCCATCTACGGCCATCCGGAAGCGGCCAAGCTGGCGTACCTGGGGCTGTACGCCTTGCAGCACCGCGGCCAGGAGAGCGCGGGCATTTGCACTACGGATGGCGTCCGGATTTACAGCCACAAATCCATGGGGCACGTGGCCGATATTTTCACCAGCCCGGTGCTGGCCACGCTGCCCGGCGGGCTGGCCATCGGCCACACACGCTATTCCACGGCTGGCGATACCGTGCTGCTCAACGCGCAGCCGTTTTCGGTGGCGTGCAACAAGGGCCGCGTGGCGGTGGCGCACAACGGCAACATCACCAACGCTGGGGAATTGCGCGCCGACCTGGAGCGCCGCGGCGCCATCTTCCAGGCATCCAGCGACACGGAAGTCATCCTGCACCTGGTGGCGCACTCTTCGGAGCGGACCCTGGCGGGCGCGCTGCGCGATGCGTTGCTGCAATTGGAAGGCGCGTTTTCGCTGGTATTCCTGGCGCAGGACCGCGTCATCGTGGCGCGGGATCCCCACGGTTTCCGCCCGCTGGCGGTTGGTGAAATGGAAATTTCCGGCGGCCGCAAGGTCTACGTCTTCGCCTCGGAAACCTGCGCCTTCGACCTGATCGGCGCCGTTTATCTGCACGAAGTAGATCCCGGCGAGATGATCATCGTCGGCCCGGAAGGCGTCACCCGCGAGCGTTACGCCCCCGAGCAGCCGCGCGCGCAGTGCGTCTTCGAGCACGTGTACTTCTCACGGCCCGATTCCGTGGTTTTCGGCCGCGCGGTGGAGGAATCGCGCGAGAACCTCGGCCGGCTGCTGGCGCGCGAGTGTCCCGCCGATGCCGACCTGGTGGTTCCGGTTCCGGATTCCGGCGTGGCCGCCGCCATCGGCTACTCGGCCGAGTCCGGGCTTCCCTTCCGCCAGGCGCTCATCCGCAACCACTATATGGGCCGCACGTTTATTGAGCCTTCCCAAGCCATCCGGGATTTCGGAGTCAAGCTGAAGCTCAATCCCGTGCGCCACCTGCTGCAAGGCCAGCGCGTGGTGCTGGTGGACGACTCCATCGTGCGGGGCACGACGAGCAGGAAGATCGTCCGCATGGTGCGCCAGGCCGGCGCCCGCGAGGTGCATTTGCGCGTCTCTTGTCCGCCCACGGTGTCGCCTTGTTTCTATGGCGTGGACACCCCCACGCGCAGCGAGCTGATCGGCTCCGACCACAACGTGGAAGAGATTCGCCGTTTTGTGGAAGCCGATTCGCTGGGCTACCTGTCGCTGGCCTCGCTGCGTAAGGCGGTGGCCGACGACCGCCATGAATACTGCTATGCCTGCTACACCGGGGACTACCCGACGGATCTGGTCAATATTGAGGAGTTGATCGCGGCAAGGCAGAAGAGGCGGTGAGGGGGTGTGGCCGGCGCCACCTTGGCCGCATCAGCCGATGAGCCTGCGCCCGCGGCGCAGCCCAACAGCCGCACCCAGCAACAAACCGCTCCCCATCAACAAAAGGGAAGATGGCTCGGGTACACCAGCACCGCTCGGACTGTTCACGAAAAAGTCGTCAAAAGAAAACCCGGCGTCTCCAATCCCGCTGCCTTGCAAGAAAAAGACGACCGTTGCGGGACCGCTCGCAGTTGCGGTAAACGTGCCATCCTCCAGTTGGTAGCCTGGAAAGACAGGGCCCGGATAGTCCACAAACCCGATTTGCGTTCCGTTAACCGTGATGTTACTGCTGTTCCCGAAAGAGTTTGAGTTGCCGACTCCAAACCAGAAACCGATGTCGTAGGTCTGCCCGCTGACGAGGTCCACGGTCTGACTCAGCGTGAGGCTGTCGCCCAAGTCGCTCGAGGGCATGCATGGGCCATAAATGGAGTAATAGCAGGTCACCGCGTATGCCGCGTAGCTACCCGAGTTCACGATGACCGAAAAGGGACCCCAACCGGAGCCGGTGTAAGTACCGGGGATCGTCGTACCGGCGACCGCCACGCCGGACTCTGGAGTGCTGGCAGTTACTGTCCAACCGGAGAAATCGCCAGTCTCAAAGCCCGGATTCACGAGCAGATTACCCGCGGAGGCGGGAAGGCCAACCAGGCAAACCATGAATGCCGCCACCGCAATCGTTATCGTCTTCATGTCGTTCCTTTTCAATTCAAGAGATGTGCTCGATTCGATCCAAAGAACCACGCGTCAAGAAGACCACCACGTAGTGTATACCGAAACGCGTGGTTTGGCCAGTATTTCTTTAGAAACTTTACCCCCCGCGTCGGCGTTCTTGGGGAAACTCGCGCACCCCCGCAAGCGTTCCGACACGGTCACGCACGGCCCGGTTCGTGCAAGCCTGCGTGGGGCCGGCCAGAGCAAGAGGCGCCAACGGAACGGCAGAATCTTCAGGACTGGCTTCCACCTGGCCGCATTGCCGGACAATCGCTCTTGTTGACGTGGCGGACGAATCTGTTGCGCTAACAGGCCCATCACCAGCGATCACCAGCGCTACTCTGCTCCAGCGCCTATCCGCGGGCCAGGCGGTCCGTCCCACGAATTGAGGGTGTAGCAGCAAATTGGCAATTAGCTCGCATACACCGCCACGCTGGTCACCGTCCGAAAACCCATCCGCTCGTACAACCGATGCCCGGCCGGCGTGGATTGCAGAATGGTCTGCTCGATTCCGTGGCGCCGCTGTGCCTCGGCAACCGCGTGGCGCATCACGGTTTCGCCGTACCCGCGCTTCTGGTGTTCCGGCATGGTGGCCACGTTATAGACCCCGATGGCTCCGCCGCCCATCACGGTGGCCGCGGTGGACACCGGTTCCTCGTCCACGTATCCCACCCAGCCGATGAAGCGTTCCCACACGACATCGTTGTCGAAGACCTCGCGGAACCAGGGAAGGGGAACATGAAAACAGACCGAGCCGATGGCGCAGAAGGCGTCGCGCGTGGCGGCGTCTCCCACGCGCCGGATTTCCAATTTTGGGAGCGGCTTCACGGGCGGCAGAATGCGCTCGGCCACCATGCCCGGCAGGTCCACCGAATGGCGCAGGCCGTGGCGCTCGAAGATCTGCCGCGAGCGCCGGCGCGCCCTGGCTTCGAGCCAGTCCTCGCACACCCAGTAAGCCCACTCGAGGCCGCGGGCATCGAAATGGACCGAGGGCAGCATGATGCGCCGAGCCAGCTCCGCCTCGTTGGGCACCGGCGCGGAGAGGAAGGCCGTGTTGAACATCTGGAAGGCGACGCCCGCCGAGGCGATGCTGACGCCGCGCAACTCGCGGATCTCGCCGGGCGCCCGGCTGGCTGCGACGGCCCGAAACGACTCGCGCAGATTGGCGGCTACGTTCTCAAAGTCCACTCTCTGCCAGTATCGCGCGCCTTGAGCCGCATTTCCGATTCTGCTATCCTCGTTACGTTGAATTCATAAGATGGTCTTACCCGGCCGATGGGGCCGGGCCTGCCCCGAGAGGTTCACATGTCAGGCCATTCCAAATGGGCCACCATTAAGCACAAGAAGGCGGCTACGGACGCCAAGCGCGGGAAAGCGTTCACGCGCATCATCAAGGAAATCACCATCGCCGCCCGCCATGGCGGCGATCCCGACGGCAATCCCCGTTTGCGCAGCGCCATTCTGGCCGCCAAGGGCGCCAGCATGCCTTCCGACAACATCAAGAAGGCCATCATGCGCGGCACCGGCGAGCTGGAAGGCGGCCAGATCGAAGAAGTCATGTTCGAAGGGTACGGCCCCGGAGGCGCGGCCGTCCTGGTGAATGTGGCCACCGATAATCGCAACCGCACGGTCAGCGAACTCCGCCATGTCTTTTCCAAGAATAACGGCAACATGGGCGAGCAGGGCTGCGTGGCCTGGATGTTCGAGCGCAAGAGCCAGATTTTCGTGGCCAGCGGCAAGATCACCGAAGACCAGCTCATGGGCATCATCCTCGACGCCGGGGCCGACGACCTACGCAACGAGGGCGGGAGATGGGAGATCCTCTCCGCTCCCGAAGCCCACTACGCCGTCCTCAAGACGCTCGAAGCCAGCGGCATTCACGGCGAGGATGCCAGCATTGCCATGGTTCCCAAGAACCTGGTCAGGCTGGAGGGCAAGAACGCGGCGGCCATGATCAGGCTGAGCGAGGCGCTGGAAGAACACGAAGACGTGCAGAACGTTTACTCCAACTTCGATATCGACGAGAAGGAGATGGAGGCGCTGGCGCAGTAGCGTGCGGGTCCTGGGCATCGATTGCGGATCGGAACGCACCGGTTACGGCGTAATCGACAGTGACGGGCTGGATCATCGGATGGTGGCCGCGGGAGTGATTCGCACCGATCGGAAGCGTCCCTTCGAGAGACGGCTGCTGGAAATCGCGGGCGGGCTGCGGCGCCTGATTCAGGAGCACGTTCCCGACTCGGCCGCGGTGGAAGGAGTGTTTTATTCGGCCAACGTCAAGACGGCGCTGAAACTGGCTCAGGTGAGGGGGGTGGCGCTGCTGGCCATCGCCGAGGCAGACCTCGAAATGGCGGAGTACTCGCCGCTCGAAGTCAAGACCAGCGTGGTGGGATATGGCCGGGCTGAAAAGGGCCAGGTGAAGCTCATGGTGCGGTCGTTGCTGCGGCTGCCGGAGGCCATCGAATCGGAAGATGCCTGCGACGCCCTGGCAGTGGCCATCTGCCACGCTACGCATGAAGCCACCAGGCGCAAGCTGGTATAGACGGGAACCGGTATGAAGTGGAGCTTGATTCTGCTTTTCGCGAATGTTCTTCTGGCCGGCGACGGTCCCCGGCTGTTCTATTCCCGGTCCTTTCCGGGAAGCGTCCCGCCTTATTTTCAGGTGACGCTCGAGCAGAACGGAGACGCCGAGTACCGCGAGGCGCCGGACGAGGACAACCCTCTCAAGTTCCACCTCGCCGAAGCCGACACGCGCGAAGTGCTCGGCCTGGCGGAGAAACTGGACTATTTCAAACACCCGCTGGAATCGACGCTGAAAGTGGCCTTCATGGGGATGAAGACTTTCCGCTACGAGAACGGCGACGGCAAGAGCGAGGTCAAGTTCAATTTCTCCGAGGACCCCGCGGCGCGCGAGCTGGTGGACTGGTTCGAGCGCATGGCCGAATCGGCCCTGCACCGCATCGAACTCGAGCGCACGGCCAAGTACGACCGGTTGGGAGTGCTGAAAGCGCTGCTGCTGCTGGAATCGGCCATGGACCGCAAGCGGCTGGTGGGCCTGGACCAGTACCTCCCCATGCTGGACCGCATCGCCAAGAACGAAAACTACATGCACACGGCGCGGGCACGGGCGGCGGAGATCGCCGAGGCCATCCGCAACCCAAAACCATGAGATGGCTGGTGCTGCTCGCGGCGCTCGCCAGTGTGTGCCTGGCCCAGGGGCAGGAACAGGCGGACCTGGAAAAAGCGCTTTCGGAAGCCGGATCGAGCCCGCGCGAATACCTGCGCGCCCTCGAGAAGCACCTGGAGCAGTACCCGAATTCGGCGCGCCGGGCGGAGCTGGAGCGGGCGGCGGCGCGGGCCGCCATCGAGGCCCGCGACGACCAGCGCATCGTGGTTTACGGCGAGCGCGTGCTGGCGCGCCAGCCGGACGACCTGCAGATCCTCGAGCAGGTTACCCGCGCGCTGCTGGCCGGCGGCTCGAAGGAGACTTGGGAGCGCGCCCTGAAGTATGCGCGCCGGTACGAAGAGCTGGTCCGGCAGATGCAGAAGGACCACGCGCGCGCCGGGGGTGCCCTCTGGGCCCCCTCGGGGCCCAGCGCCGCCCAATGGCGCAACGAAACCGATCGCGGCATGGGACGCGCGCTCTGCGACGAGGCGCGCGCCAGCGGCAACCTGGGGCGCCTGGACGAAGCGCTGGCGCTGGCCCAGCACGCATTTGAGACCTACGCGAATGCCGATTCCGCGCGCGAGACGGCGCGCTGGTACGAACGCCTCGGAAAACCGGAAGAAGCGGCCCGCCGCCTGGCCGATGCCTTCACCATCCCCGACCCGCGCTCGACCGATGCCGGCCGGGCTCGCGACCGCGGGCGCATGGGCGAGCTGTATCGCCAGGCCAAAGGCTCGGAAAACGGCCTCGGCGACCTGGTGCTCGAGGCATACGACCGCAACGTCGCGCTGATTCACACGCGCGAGCTGACGATGCGGGAGAGCGACCCCAATGCGCAGCTCACCGACCCGATGGAGTTCACGCTCACCGGCCTCGACGGGCAGAAGCTGAGCATGACAAGCCTCAAGGGCAAGGTGGTGGTGTTCGACTTCTGGGCCACCTGGTGCGAACCGTGCCGCGGGCAGCACCTCCTCTACGAGCAAGTGAAACAGCGCTTCAAGGACAATTCCGACGTGGTGTTCCTGTCGATCGACACGGACGAGGACCGGGAGCCGGTGAGGCGTTTCCTCGAAGAGGAGAAATGGCCGGACACAGTGTACTTCGAAGACGGGCTTTCGCGGGCGCTGCGGATCGCCACGATTCCGACCACCATCGTCATCGAGAAGCGCGGCCAGGTTTTCAGCCGCATGAACGGCTACGTGCCGGAGCGGTTTGTGGAAGCGCTGACCGGGCTCATCCGCGGCGCGCTGGGGCAGTGAGTCACATCTTCAGCAGCCGGATGCTCCCGTTGGAGGTGCTCAGATCGATCAGCGGGCCGCCGTTTCCGATGACGCCTTCCAGACGGTTCTTGCTGAATTCGCCCTGCATCCGGACTTCGAAGTCGGAGGAAATGGAAGAGTTGGTGGTCCGCGCCATGACGTGGGCGTTCACCTGGTAAGGCATATGCAAGGTGATTCCGCTGTTGCTGGTGCTCACGCGGATATCGTTGTCGAATTTGGGCGGGAGACTCAATTCGACGCTGGAATTGTTGGTTTCCAGGCGCACCGGCCGGCCCGCCGGGACTTGCTCGAGCCGGGCGTTGATGCTGCCGTTCGACGTGCCGGCATCGAGCGCTCCGCGCAGCCCCGCGGTGCGGATATGGCCGTTCGAGGTATGGGCCTTGACATCGCCGTCGATGTCGATCACCTCGACGGAGCTGTTGCTGGTCTGGGCGTCCAGGCTGCCGTGTAGCGCCTGCACGCGGATCTCTCCATTGGAGGTCCGCAGCCGCGCCGGGCCGCTGCCATCCAGGGTACGGATGGCGCCGTTGGAAGTGAAAATGCGGTCCACATACGCCGCGCGGGGGATCTTGATGACGAAACGCGCTCCCATGCTGCCGCGGCGGTCCAAAGGGCGCGTCACGCGGATGGAAACCGAATCGGGACTGTTGTCGATGGCGACTTTCAGGGCGTCGGCGGCTTCCTGGGTGGGGCCGTACTTGGCGCCGCTGATGTCGACGGTTTGCTGGTCCCAGCCGGAAACCTCGACGGACCCGTTAAAGGTTTCGACCAAGAGCCTCCCGCCGGATTTCAGGGGGTAGGCGTAGTGAAAGTCCTGACGATAGCGTTCAAACCCGCCGAAATCCTCGAAATCGCAGGCTGCCAGGCAGAGCAGGGCGGCCGCCAGGATGGGAAGAAGGAGCTTCGCGCGCATAGTTGGCCTCGATTCACAGGATACGCGATAGGCGCGCGATTTGTTCCACGATACCCGAGCAGGCGGCTGCGGACTGGAGTACAATCGTGCTGATATGACACCTGAAAACGCACCGGCGGTGGAGCCGGAACCGGCGGGGATGGGCGAATTCTCGCGGCTGACCGGCGTCTTTTTCGAGCCGGGCAAGACGTTTGCGGATATCGCGGAGCGGCCGCGCTGGCTGGTTCCGTTGCTGCTGGTGATCGTGGCCGGCTTGGCCTATTACTTCGTTTACGGGCAGCACGTGGGATGGGAGCGCTTCCTGCGGCACCAGATGGAAACCAATGCACGCATGCAGCAGGCGATGGAGCGGATCCCGGCGGCGCAACGGGATGCGTCCATCGCCATGCAGACCAAGTTCGTGGGAATCGGGTATTATTTCTCGGCCATCGTCATGGTCCCGCTGATATGTTTGATCCAGGCCGCGACCGTGCTGGGGATTGCAAGCGGGCTGATGTCCGCCGGGGTCAAGTTCAAACAGCTATTCGCCATCGTCTGTTATGCCGGGCTGCCGAGCATCGTCATGCACGCGTTGGCGACGGTGGTGATGTTCCTGAAGAGCCCGGACGATTTCAACCTGATCAACCCGCTGGCGTTCAATCCGGCGGCGTTCATGGACCCGATCAACAGCTCGAAATTTCTGTACACGCTGGCCATGTCCTTGGATCTGTTTACGATCTGGTATTTTCTGCTGGCCGCCACGGGACTCAAGGCGGCCGCCGGGAAGAGGCTGTCCTTCGGCGGGGCGCTATTCGCGGTGGTTCTGCCATGGGCTGTGCTGCTGCTGATCGGCGCATCGCTCTCGGGCCTGTTCAGCTAAGCCCGGCGCGCGTGAAAGTTGAAAATTCGGAAGATAGGATTGGCTATTTGGGAGATTCGGGATAAGATGGTGTGACCCTCCCAGGGATTCATAAACTTGAGGAGAACCAGAATGGCGAAGAAGAAGCCCGCAAAGAAAATAGTAGCGAAGAAGGCAGTGAAAAAGGCCGTGAAGCCGGCCGCAAAGAAGGTAGCCCCCAAGACCGTCAAGAAAGCGGCCATGAAGCCGGTCGTGAAGAAGGCGGTCAAGAAGGTTGTGAAGCCGGCCGTGAAGCCGGTCGTGAAGCCGGCCGTGAAGCCGGTCGTGAAGAAGCCCGTCGCAAAGGTGGTCCCACAGGCCAGCGCGCCTGCGGCGCCTCCGGCTACGCCCCCTCCGGTGGCCGGTCCCCAAGACGGCGGCGGCACACCTCCCCCCGCCCCAACCAT
>Ga0187877_1004566_pt1 | contig 10570 bp, 9 predicted proteins | sample June2016WEW_17_1_3_FD_132430 | JGI IMG/M metagenome (GOLD analysis project Ga0187877, IMG submission 132430) | Peatland microbial communities from SPRUCE experiment site at the Marcell Experimental Forest, Minnesota, USA - June2016WEW_17_100 | ecosystem: Environmental > Terrestrial > Soil >... | reverse complement strand
GCCGGTGACAACCTCCTCGCGGGAGCGGTTGGCGATGTCGAGGAGGACCTTGGCGGTATCGGCGACGCGCTGAATGGAGGTGACCATCTGATCGATGGAAGCGGAAGTTTCGGCGACGCTGGAGGCCTGCACCTGGGTGTTCTTGACGACGTTTTGCACGTTGATGCTCATCTCGTGCATGGTGCTGGTGACTTCCTCGATGGCGGAGGAGGCCTGGACGCTGACCTTGGCGGATTCGTCGGCGGCACCGGCAACCTGATTGGAGCCGGCGGAGACTTGGGATGCGCCGTCGCGGGTGGTGCGCACGATTTCCTGCAAGCCGTGGGACATCCGCAGGAAGGCATTGCCAAGGGTGTCGCGCTTGGAGCGCGGAACCACTTCGACAGTGAGATCGCCTTCGGCGACGGACATGGAGACGCTGGCCATTTCCTTCAAGTAAGCGACCATGTTGTTGAAGGTGGTGGCGAGAGCGCCAATTTCGTCGTTGCGGTGGATATCAATGTTCTGGTCGAGATCGCCCGAATCGCCGATTTCCTGGGCGACGGTGATGAGGTGTTGCAGAGGCTCCGTGATGGAGCTGGCGGTGCGGAAGGCGGTCCAAAGCCCAAAAACGATGGCGAAAATCGTGCCGATGATAACGAGGATGAAGCCGATGAAGCTGGCCGTCCTGGCCGTCTTCTGGGTTTCGTCGAGAGAGCGGCTGACGTCCGAATTGGCCTGGTCAAGGACGGCGGAGGATTTCGCAAGCCAGGAGGCAGGGTCTTTCTGCAGGTAGAAGATCTGGAGGTCGGAAACGGTGGCGTCGCCGGAATCCACCTGATGGCGCTTGGCGAGGAGGGGCTTGGCAAAATTGTCGGCCCAACTGGCCTCGGTGCTCTCGACCTGGATGAGAGCGGTGCGAAGGAAATCGTTGGGGGTGCTGGACTGGCCGCGCTTGATGACGTCGCTCAGCGCGGCAAGACCGTGGTTGACCTTGTCTTCATCGCGGGGATCGCCGCTGAGGAGGAATCTATTGAGGTTCAAACGGTTCTGCATGATCTGGTCACGGACAGCCTCGGCGGCGCGGTTGCTCTCCAGGGCGTCGGTAACCTCAGCATTGGCGGAGCGGGCTTTGAGAATCGCGCCAACGTCCACAATGAGAAGAGCGACGAGCGTCAGCAGGATCGCCCCAAAACTTTTGTATAACTGCTTTTCAATGGTCATTGCGTCACTTCCTCCACTCCCCAAGACAGCAACTAACACCCAACGAGAGGACCGACCAAGAGCCGCGCGGAACCAAGCGGATCGCTACTGTTGCCCCTTAAACTCAAACTCGACGATTTGCGTGGTCTCTTCACCGGCCGCCTCGTACTTCCAATCCCTGACGGCCTCAAGGCAGGACTGCACAAGAATGGGATGTCCGCCGATGGCCCTAACACTGCGCACGCGGCCGTCTGGAGCGATAACCACTTCGATCTTGACCTTGCCCGCGATGTTCATGCGGCGGGCGAGTTCCGGGTAAGTGACCCCGGACTTAGTCTTGAGCTTGCGCTTGCCTTCGTCGTTCACCGTCTGCGCAGCGGCGAGTGACAAAACGAGTAAAGTCCCCGCAGCAGCCGCAAGAATCTTCCGCGTCCAATTGAATTGGATGTGCACCACAACCTCCCGAGGCGGAAAACTACCCCACGCAAGAGAAGGCAAGTGCAATGCCAGGGCAGGAGGAGCAAAAAGAATAGTGCTATTTTTGTGCATATGGCGAACAAGATCTTTTGTTCGAGCAAGATAGAGGATGTTGAAAATGCGAGCGCAATTTACTGGGGGCGTGAGAGCGTCTCACGGGAGCTGCGCTTCGCGTGCCAGGGTCTCACGCTGAGACTGAGAGGGAGGAGGAGAGCGGGGACAGGTAACGCATGCGTACCATTGTAAGTAAGAGGATTTGACTCAGAATGAGATGGCTGAGTAGCGTGGAACTGCGTGGCTTCTTAATTTGAGACACACGCAGAGCCCCTAAGCCCCCTATGCGTGAACGAAAGAATATTCGTGTCCGCCGCGCCGCGGCTGTCCGCGGCCGGGAAATTTCCGGTCAATCCAAGCGTGGCTATTCCCAGGAATTGATGGATTTGGTTGTGGAAGCGGCGAAGTCGCGTGACTTGCCCGTGTTTCTGGCGGGGTTTGCGGCGCGGGCCATGGAGATGTTGAAGGCGGAATGGGGAGGAGTCGGCGAGATCCTGGGAAGCAAGGTCGAGATGTACTCGCAAGGGAGGGAATTTCCCGGAGGGGAAAAGGAACGCGAGTGGGTGGTGCAGAACGTCACGCGGAAGCGGCCGGGGCTGGAGGTGCTGCCGCTGGGGGAAACGCCGAAATATTGCGCGTTCTATCCAATTTATGCGAGCGACGGAGAGTTGATGGGGACGCTGTGCCTGGTGCGAAGAAAGGCGGAGTTTACGCCGGCCGAGGACGAATTGCTGGAGGTCCTGGGAAGCCATGCGGCGCTCTCCATGGAAAAGGTGCGGCGGTTTGCGCAACTGGAGCGATCGAAGAAGCAGTGGGTGGAAGACATCGATGCCATCAGCGATTACATCGCGGTGCATGACCAGCGCGGGAGGATCGTAAGGACAAACCGCTCGCTGGCGACGCATCTGGGGAAATCGCCGGTAGCACTGGTGGGCGAGCCCATGATCAGCCTGCGGCACATCGCGGAGACGGGGAGCGCCTTGCCCTGCCCGTTTTGCCGGAACACCAGGGAAGCACGGGAAGAGTACATCGCGACGTCGGAGGGGCGGACGTTCCTGGTGTCAACGTCGCGGACGCATGGAGTGACGGACGAAGAGACGCGAACGATTCACGTCCTGAAAGACATTACAGACCGAACAGAGGCGGAGCGGCGGTACCGCGAACTATTCGACAGTATTCAGGAAGGATTGTTTTTTGCGACGCCGGAAGGGCAGTTCCTGGATGTGAATGACGCGATGGTGAGGATGCTGGGCTACGAATCGCGGGAGGAACTGCTGCAGGCGGATGTGAGCACGCATTTGTACCCAACGGCAGCGGCGAAGGAAAGACTGGTGCGGGCGATCGCGGAGCGCGGGGCGCTGCGGAATTACGAGGAAACGCTGCGGCGGAAAGACGGGAGCTTGCTGCACACGCTGCAGAACATCAGCGCGGTCAGGGATAAGCAAGGCCGGGTGGCGCAGATCCGCGGGCTGATGCTGGACGTGACGGAGCAGAGGATGTTCCAGTCGCAGTTGCAGCGGGAGCGGGACTTTAACCAGAAGATTCTGAACACCACGCAGAGCATGATCCTGGTGCTGGATACGGCGGGGCTGATCAGCTACGCGAACCGGCGGTGCTATGAAACGGGGTATCTGGAAGAGGAGATGATTGGGCACCGGCTGGTGGACTGGGTGGGAGCTTCGCACCGGAAGGATTTTGAAGCCGCGTTGCAGACGACGGCGAACGGGCAGCAAGTGGAGAATCTGGAATTGCGGGTGAGGCGGAGCGACGCCTCGATGGGCCACTTTTCCATCAGCTTGAGCCCGATGCGGGATGAATCGGACCAGGTGAACAGCGTGGTGGTGGTGATGACGGACATCACGGACGCGGCGCTGCTGCAGGCGAAACTGGCGCATTCGGAAAAGATGGCGACGATCGGGCGGCTGGTGTCCGGTGTGGCGCACGAAGTGAACAACCCGCTGGCGGCGATTCTGGGATTCACGGATTTGCTGCTGGAAAATCCGGAGATGCCGGCATCGGCGCGGGAAGACCTGCAAATCATCCTGCAGGAAACGCAGCGGACAAAGGAGATTGTGCAGGACCTGCTGCGGTTTGCGCGGCAGAGGCCGACGCAGCGCGAGCCAGTACAGGTGAACACGGTGTTGCGGCAGACCATCAAATTGCGCGGGTACGATTTTGCGAGCCACGGGGTAGAGGTCGTGGAGGAATTCGACGAGGGGATTGGGGAAACGCTGGGGGACGGGCAGCAGCTCCAGCAAGTGTTCCTGAATATCCTGAACAATGCGTACGATGCGATACAGGAATCCGGGAATCACGGAAAAATCCATATCGGGACGAAGCGCGCGGGCGATTCAATTGAGGTGACGTTTGTGGATAACGGGACGGGAGTGAGCGACCCCGAGCGTATCTTTGATCCGTTCTTTACGACCAAGCAGGCCGGAAAAGGGACGGGACTGGGATTGAGCATCTGCTACGGGATTGTGCGCGCGCATGGCGGAGAAATTCTCTGCTGGAAGAATGCAGGGGAAAGCGGGAGCACGTTCCTGGTGCGATTGCCGCGAGCGACGGAGACGGGGCTGGCCGCGGCGGCGAATGAGGCGGGGCGATGAGTTCACCGACGACGGTGCGGGCATTCTCGCCGATCCTCCTTATAGAGGACGAGACTTCGGTGAGCGCCTTCGTGCGGGCGGCACTGGAGAGGCGCGGGTACACGGTGGTGCAAGCGGCAAACGGGGATGAGGGCTTGCGGCAACTGGCCAAGGGAACGTATGCGGGAGTGATTACGGATATTCGGATGCCGGGGAAGATCAACGGCGCGGACGTGCACCAGTGGATACGGGCGAACCGGCCGGAACTGAGCGGGAGAATCATCCTGATCAGCGGGGACACGGCGAACAGCGAGACGCAGGCACTATTGATGGAAAGCGCGACGCCATGCATTGAGAAGCCATTTCGGGTCCAGGAACTTATTTCCATAGTGGAGACGACGTTCGGAAAACCATGAGCGACGATCTGAGAATTAAACTTCTGGTAGTGGACGATGAGCAGAGTATCCGCCGGCTGTGCATGACGATTGGCAGCTCGCTGGCCTACAACTGCAACGAGGCGGAGAGCGCGGAGACGGCGATTCAGCGGCTGGAGACGGACACGCCGGACCTGGTGTTGACGGACCTGAAGCTGCCGAACCAATCGGGCGTGGAACTGCTGAAACAGATCAAGGCGGTGCTGCCGCGCACGGAAGTGGCCATCATGACGGGGCACGGGTCGATTGAATCGGCCGTGGACGCGATGAAGCTGGGGGCGTACGACTACATCGAGAAGCCGTTCCGCGTGGAGAAGATGCGGCTGCTGCTGCAACGCATGGCGGAGAAAGTGCGGCTGGTGAATGAGAATGCGTTCCTGCGGGAACGCGTGAGCACGGAAGAAAACCTGGACGGAATCATTGGAACATCGTCCGGGATGCAAGATGTCTTGCGGATGATTTCGCGGCTTAAGGATACGCGAACGCCGGTGCTGATTTCCGGGGAGAGCGGGACGGGGAAAGAACTGGTGGCGCGGGCGATCCATTTTCGCGGCATGATGGCGCAAACGCCGTTTGTGGCGGTGGACTGCGGCGCGCTGGTGCCAACGCTGATGGAGAGCGAGATGTTCGGATACGAGAAGGGCGCCTTCACCGGCGCGATGAAATCGAAGAAGGGGTTGTTTCAGGCAGCGAATGGGGGGAGCATTTTCCTGGACGAAATCGGCGAATTGCCGTTGGAGATGCAGGCAAAACTCTTGCGCGTGCTGCAGGAAAAAGAGGTGCGGCCGGTGGGGAGCAATGACCGGCACGCGGTGGACGTGCGGGTGATCGCGGCAACGAACCGCGACCTGGAATCGGCGTACCGCACGGGAACGTTCCGCAAGGATCTGTATTTCCGGTTGAACGTGGTGACCGTGCACATACCGCCGCTGCGAGAGCGCCGCGCGGACATTCCAATGCTGGTGCACTATTTCCTGAACCGCTACACGCCGACCAAGCCGCTGCAAGTGACCGCGGCGGCGATGAAGAGCCTGCTGCAATACGACTGGCCCGGCAACGTGCGCGAATTGGAGAATTGCATTGCCCGGGCGGTGACGCTGGGCGACCAGGAGACGATCGACGTGCAGGACCTGCCACCGGCGATTCGCAGCGAGCAACCGGCGAGCAGCGAGATGACCCCGCTGGATGCCGCTTCCCTTTCGACGACAGCACTGGCGGAGATGGAGCGAATGACAATCCTGCGCGTGTTCGAGCAGGCGCACGGGGACAAGGCGCTGGCCGGGAAGATGCTGGGGATCAGCCGCGCGACGCTTTACCGGAAACTGAAGCGCTACAAGATTGCGCCGCGCGGGAATCCGGAGCAGGACGAAAAGGAAGCCGCAGCCCACGTAGCGGCGCGGTAGTACGTCTCAGGGAGGCGTGGGATTCTCTCAAGGAAGAGTGAGACGAAAGCGTTTCAGGCTGAGACAGATGGGCGAAGGTGCGCTGGGCGGGAAAACCTAAGTCGCGGCATTTGTGCAGGTTCCAAAGTTCGTATCCCCTCATAAATTTTGGCGGTCGGCGTGCAATTCCCTCCTCGGGACATTGTGTCCCGGTCCGTGTCGGGTGTGTTCTCACTCGCCACGCGGCCAGAACTCGCAAGATTCGCAGGTTAGTGGCAACGGGGCAGAAGCGCGAAATGACACTCATTGCGGATGAACGGGGATGTGCGGAACAGCTTGCCCGGTTCTTTCCAGCGCTTCCCGCGGTATGTTTTGCGGTGCGAGTGACGCCGCTAAGGCCCGCGCAGGGTAAATTGCAGGAACGCACGGTGCTGGAGTATGGCACGGCGGAATGTGCGATTTTCCTGTCGTACTTGCCGCTGGAATTTGCGGACCGCGTGAGGCTCGAACGAGTTGAAGGAGGACGCCCCGCGGAGGCGGCGGTGATTGCTTTGCAGTATCAAGAAGGGCGCAAAGCGGTGGCCGTGCGGTTTCTGGAAGGCCCCTGCGAATGGATGAGGCAACCGTGAACAAAATGATCACAACGTTGAACTTACCGGCTCCGCCGAAAATGGATGGTGCAAGGCAAGCACAGTGGGAAGAGATCCGCTCCGTCTTTCCCATCTATTTAGCGCTGGCCAAACATCTGCAACTCGAAATTCCCTTCCCGCCAAACAAGCGCGTATTACCGGAGAAGGCGGATCTGGACCTGTTCAGCCGCGCCCAGGCGTGGCTGGATGCCATGGACCAGCAAGTGCTGGTGCACCAGTTGCGGCACCTGCTGCAGATGACCACGCTGAATGCCAGCGAAAGCGGGCTGCGAGCGCTGATCATGCGGCACCTGCGGAAACCGGCGAAGTCCCCGATGGACCGCGACAAAATCGATTTTCTGATGGTGCAGTATTTCGCGCTCTGCGCGCCGACAAAGATTTATCACAAGCAGATCGAGCTGAACGAGGTGGCGCAGGTGATGAAGCCGGTGCTGGGAGAGACAGACACAGCGCCGCTGCCGTGGTGCGAACCGCTGGAGAAGATGATCGCGGCCTTGAGGTCGCTCAAGAGCGTGCGGGACATCCTGAAAACGGACTTCATCGAACAGGGGCGGCGAGTGAAGGAGAAAGCCGGAGGGATGTTCTACGACCCCTCGGCGATGCTGGCGTTTGTACGCTTCAATTTCCTGCTTCGGCGGACGTTGATTGAGCTGATGCATGCGGACCTGATCTTCATACGCTCCGGAATCAACCACTTGGAACAAGCCGGGGCGAAAACGGTGGATTGCCAGACGTATGGACTGACGTCCGCGGAGCCGATCGCCCGGGTGCGGGTGCTGGCGGACGACTGGAAGCAGCCATTCCAGAAGGAATACACGGAACGCTCGGTGAGTCAGGCGTTCGAAAAGCTCCTGGCCCTGCGCGCAGACGTGGATCGCACGATGGTGCGCGTGTTGGGCAAATCCGCCGATGCACCCCTCGGCAAGGCCGCCGGAGAGAATGTTCCAGCGGGTAACGTAGCGCCGGCGACGACTGGCGCGGCACGGGCGAGCGAGAAAGCGGAAGAAGCGGCGAATCGCCAGGCCGAGGAAGCGAAGCCCGAACTCGATTTCGAATCGTGCATGGATCAGGTGTGGGAGCAACTGATATCGGCGCCGCCCTCGCGCGGCCGTTCGATGACGACGGTGCGAGTGGGCGGAGCGCGGCTGCTGATGTCCTCGTGGGAAGTGGCGGCGTCTGTTACCGAAGACGGGCCGGCCGCGGAAGATTTGCGGCGCGCGGTGGTGGCGCGAGCGCTGGTGACGGCAGCGCTGGAGAAGGCCAAGGAATCGGGGAACACCACGGGACTGGACCGCGCGCTGCCGATTGCGCGCGTGGAGGTTTCGCGGCTGCAGGAACGCGTGGAACTGGCCAAACAGGCGAAAGACACGGAAGCGGCGGTGAACCTGGGAATCAGCACGAAGCGGCTGCTTTCCGCGCTGGACGAAGCCGAGAAATTGTAATTCCCTGCTGGGGAGCGATGCCAGGCAAGGAAGACAGTCAGGGAGCGTATCTCTCTTGCGAGACACGAGCGTATTGATTCTCACGGACGATGCAGAGTTTGCGCGATTGCTGAGCGCGTGCTGGCAAGTGGAACGCCAGCTTCCCGGCCTTTCCGTAGTGACAAGCGACTTATGGAAAAACGGCGACGGAGTTTGTCCCGACCTGGTGGTGATCGGACCGTTGCAGGAGGGAAAGCTGGCGGAAGCGCTGCGCACGATGGAGCCGAATGTGGCGGTGATTTTATGCGCGCCAGCGGAGGCGCAGGAACTGGCGCTTTTGCGGAAGCGCTACCCGCGGCTGTTGCACGTGCCCTTGAGAGAAGATTGGACGCAGATGGTGCTGCTGCTGGCCGGTGAGTCCTTGCGGCGAACGCAAGCGGTGAAGCAGGTGAAGCGGGCGGAACAGCGCGCGGCAGAGAATGCCAGCGAGGCGATGCTGGGACGATACATGACCGACATGAAGCACAGCGTGAATAACGCGCTCACGTCGCTGCTGGGAAACGCCGAATTGCTTTTGCTGGAGCCGGGGCAGCTTTCGGCGCAGTCGATTGCGCAAATCAAGACAATTCACACGATGGCCATGCGGATCAACGAAATCATGCAGAGATTCTCATCGCTCGCCAGCGAAGTGCGGGAGGGTGAGACGGCTTCTCAAGGTGAGACAGAAGAGGCCACGGCGTCGCGCTATCCACGCCGCTAGGCGTTTTTGGCAGGCGCGCAACTCCTGTCTTTGTAATTAGATAAAGAAAATAGAAACGCCGCAGTAAGGAACCCCCAAGCTGGCCGCTGACGTGCAATTTTCTGACGTGGAGAACTATGCGGGGTAGAAGCTCGTGCAGAAAAAAGTGCTGATTGTCGATGATTCGCCGTCGCAAGTGCGGCTGATCCAGGGATTGCTGGAGCCGGAGGGCTATTGGCCGGTGGGGTTGAATGACCCGAAACGCGTCGAAGAGGCCATCGCGGCGGAGCGGCCAAGCGTGATTTTGCTGGACGTGGTGATGCCGGGGCGAAACGGATTTCAGGTTTGCCGAGAGTTGAAGAGCAACGCGGAGTTCAATTCGATTCCGGTGATTCTGGTGACCTCGAAGGACACCGCGAGTGACAAGTACTGGGGCGAGCAGCAGGGCGCCGATGGGTACGTGACGAAGCCGTTTACGCGGGAAGAATTGCTGCGAGCCGTTCGCCGGTTCGCGTGATGGAACGGAGAAAGAGCGAAGTATGAACGACGATTTCCAACTGGCGCCCCTCCCCGCGGATGCGGAAGTCGGAGAGATGCTGGAAGCGCTGGGCAATGTTGCCGAGCGGCCGCCGGAATCGCAGTACTGCGTGTTCCGGAGCGGACGCGAGCGGTTCTGTTTGCCAGTGCTGGACGTCGAAGAGGTGCTGGAGTGGCCGCTGGTGACGAAGCTGCCGCTGGCCCCGGCGTATGTGCTGGGGATTTTCAATTTGCGCGGCGCGATTGTGCCGCTGATTGACATTGCCTTGACGGAAGGCAGACGCCCCGGGTTGCTGCCGAAGCACGTGGTGGTGGCGTCGCTGAGGAGCGACAGTCATCACGACGAGCTGCGGCTGGGGATTGCAGCGGATGAAGTAGTGGGGACCTATTCAGTGAACGAAGCGGAAGACCTGCTGGAGCAAGCGCCAGAAAACGTGCCGCACTGCGTGGGCATGCTACGACACGACGACCGGCTGGCTCTGGTGATTGATTTACGCCGGCTCCTGGAAGTTTATCCGGGGCCGAGCATCTGACGAGATTCGGAAGGTTTGGGAGGCGGGAATGAAATCGCGACTGAGTAGCACAATCTGGACGCTGGTGATCCTGAACGGCGTGGCGTTAGCCGCCGTGCTGTGGCTGGCGTACAGCGCGGGACGCCAGTCAAGCGGGGGCGCATTCGAGCCCAGTGGACTGATCATTCCGGGGATCATCGCCCTGGGGATCAGCATCGTGCTGGCGTGGAGGCTGGGAAGCGCGATCCTGACGCCGGTGAGCGAGCTCTCCGAATTCTCCGAGCGGCTGGCGGCGGGCGACGCCAAAGTGCGCGCGGACGTGTCCTCGAACGACGAGTTCGGGTACATCGCGGAGAACTTGAACCGCGCGGTGGCCAAGGTGTCGAAAGCGTCGAGCAACCAGGAAGCCAATGAAGCGCTGCAGCGGAGCATCACGGACCTGCTGGCGGTGATCAACCAGGTGGCGCGAGGCGATTTGACGTTGCGCGGGAAGGTGACCAACGACGCGCTGGGCAACGTGTCGGACTCCATCAACTACATGCTCGACAACTTCACCAAGGTGCTGGAACGCGTGCGCAAGGCGGCCATGGAAGT
>Ga0187877_1004561_pt1 | contig 10577 bp, 8 predicted proteins | sample June2016WEW_17_1_3_FD_132430 | JGI IMG/M metagenome (GOLD analysis project Ga0187877, IMG submission 132430) | Peatland microbial communities from SPRUCE experiment site at the Marcell Experimental Forest, Minnesota, USA - June2016WEW_17_100 | ecosystem: Environmental > Terrestrial > Soil >... | reverse complement strand
TGTAGGGTCGTTACCGTTAGGGGGCCAATCACGGGGAGGTCCAGCCGGCGGTCCTGTCTGGGTTTGCAGATTTTAATCACCATCACATCCCCTCTCCCTAACGTCCCTCCGCGACGGATGGTTTCATTGGTTCCCTCGATGGCCTCAACAGCCAACACCATCTGTTCCTTGACGACAACACATTGACCTATGTCCAGGCGCCCCACCCTTTTGGCGATTCTCCATCCAAAGGCCATGTCTTTCTCTTCCCGTTCCGTAGGCTTCCGCCCGCTCCAGCACCCTCGGGGAGCCATGGCGTCTTTCAGGAAAGGGATGGGGCTGACCACTCGAATCCCCTCACTTTCGACCTCTTGGGCAATGGCCCGAAGGATGGCGTCATCTTTCTTGTCTTTCAGCCGGCTCAGAACCTTGATCGCCCTCCCATCGGGTTTGGCCTCCGAGAAAAAGAGAGTCTTCGGGATTCCTCCGGCGAAAAGCGCTTTCTTTACCCCCTCCTCTTTTAGAAGGTCGATGATCTTCCCCAATTCTCCGATGTTGACCCAATGGAGAGTGTTTACCATCGCCTTCAAATTGATCTCGGTCGCCCCCCGGTGCCCGATGGCCACTACCGGGCGGCTGCCGGACCGAAGGCTGGAAGCCAAGAGCAGGGGCAGCTTTCCATCCCCGGCAATTAACCCGACGATTTCTTTCATCGACAAACGCCTCGTTTCGTTTTTTTCAAAAAATCGATGAGATGACGAATTTCTGGAAACTCGGGGACTTCCTTTTCCACTCGGTCGAGGGCCTTATGCAGGGTGAGATGAGAGCGGAAGAGGATCCGGTAAGCTTGCTTGAGAACCGCCATCGTAGATTCCGAAAAATTGTGCCGCTTCAAACCAATATTGTTCAGGCCGAAGAGCCTGGCCCGATTGCCCGCAGCCACCATGTAAGGAGGAACATCCTGGGGAACCGCGGAGGCTCCCCCGATGATTGCATAGCACCCCACCCGGACGAACTGATGGATGGCCACGAGCCCGCCCACGATGGCAAAATCTTCCACGTAGATGTGTCCGGCCAGGGTAGAACTATTGGCCATGATGAGATTGCCGTTCCCCACCTTCGTCTCTCCTCCCCCTTCCACCGTGCCCCGGTTGATGGTTACGAACTCCCGGATCACATTCTCATGGCCTACGGTCAGACGGGTCGGCTCCCCCCGGTAGCGGACGGCCTGCGGAGCTGCCCCCACGGAGACAAAAGGAAACAGGTGGCAGCGTTCTCCGATTTGGGTCCATCCCTCCACGATTACGTGGGATTCGAGGATCGTATCCTTACCGATTTCTACGTTTTCTCCAACCAGGCTGTAGGCTCCGACTTGGACCCCGGGTCCAATCCTGGCCTGGGGATGCACAATCGCCGTTGGGTGAATGTCCAATTCTCTCTCCTTAAATGGCAATCAGCCTTCAACGACCGGCTTAAAAAATTCGTTCAGGTTCTCTTATTCTTTGTTTGTTTTTTCGCTGATAGCTGTTTGCTGATTGCTGAAAGCTTCTTCTAATTCCTTAACTTTTTTCTCTAGCTCGGCCAATGCCCTTTTCATCTGTGGTAGGTTAGGGAACACCGCCTGGGCCCTCAACCATTCCCTGTGGGAAAAAGCCGGGGTTCCGGAGAGAACCTGTCCGGGAGCGACGTCCTGGGCCACTCCTGACTGAGCTCCGATCATGGCCCCATCGCCAATTTTAATGTGCCCGACCACTCCGACCTGTCCCCCCAGGGCCGCTCGATTCCCTACTTCGGTGCTTCCGGCAATGCCTACCTGAGCTACAAGGACCGTGTCTTCCCCGACGATGACGTTATGGCCGATCTGCACCAGGTTGTCGGTCTTCACCCCTCTCTTGATCCAGGTTCTGCCCATGGCCGCCCGGTCTACCGCACAATTGGCCCCCATCTCCACATCATCTTCAATGACTACGATCCCCACTTGGGGGATCTTCACGCAACGGGCTCCATCCCGGGCAAACCCGAAGCCGTCGCTTCCGATGATCGTACCCGGGTGGAGGATCACCCGTTTTCCGATGATGCAACGGCGCATGACCACCACATTGGGGTACAGGATCGTCTCTTCTCCCACCTGGACGGATTCACCCAGGTAAACCCCGGGATACAGGACCGCCCGGTCTCCGATCTCACTTCCGTCGCTGACGTAAGCAAAAGGATAGACGGAAACATCCTGGCCCAACTTCACTCCCTTCCCGATAAACGCACGGGGGTCAATCCCCCTGGGAACGTAGGGTTGGTGCTGGAAGAAGGACTGAACCTTGGCGTAAGCCAGGTAGGGATTGGACACCCGGATGACCGGCTTGGAAAATGCGGGCAGAGAGGGGGGAACGATTACCGCCGAGGCTCCAGTCTTTTCCAGGCGGGAAGCGTGTTTCAGTTCCGCCAAAAAGGCGACCTCCCCTTCTCCCGCATCCTCCAGGCTGGCGATGCCCTCCACTTCCAGCGTGCCATCCCCCTCGACTTTTCCGCCCACTAGGGTGGCCAGTTCATCCAGGCTGGCTTTTCTCTTCCTGCCTTCTCTTTTCTCAAAATTCATTTTGTTGTCTGATTGGCAATCTTGACCACTTCACCGGTCAGCTCCAGGGCTCCTGAGATATAAATAACTGCGGGCTGGTTTTTTTCCAGAATCAACGTGTATTTTCCGTCTTCGCCAATCTTTTTAATGATCTTTTCCAGATCTCTCAGGACCCGCTCGGTGAACTCTCGATCCCTTCGCCGGAGGTCTTCTTCAAAGTCCCTTTGCATTCGTTGGAGGTCCCGCAGCTTGGTCTGATAGTCCCTCTCTCTCTCCTGGCGGACACTCTCATTCAAGACCAAACCGCGCTTCTCCAGGTCCTCTTTGAGTTTTTCCAGCTCTTTCTGTTTGGCCCCGAAGGTCTTTTGTATTTTATCCACCTCTCCCGAAATCACCTTCTTGGCTTCCTGGCCGGCGTTACATTCATTCAAAGCCCTCTGCATATCCACGAAACCGATCTTCAACTCTTCCGCCCCCCAAACCGGGCAGACCAGGGCCATTCCCAAGGCCCAACAAACGATAAAAATCCCTATTTTTCTCATGCTCCTCACCTCAAAATGTTTTTTACTGTCAACTTGGAGAACCACCGCCTTATTCTATCTCAAACTTTCGGGTGAAAATTTAGAAAACCCCCCCGACGGTAAAATCCCAGCTGCTATGGACCTCCCCTGGGTTCGGATGTAAATTGTACCCCCATTCTATCCTTAGGGGACCCAAGGGGGAAATCCACCGGAAACCGAGCCCGACACTGGTCCGCAAATCACCCATATTATAAGGCTGGCCTATATCCCAGGCATTCCCTGCGTCAAAGAAGACCACTCCCTTCAGGTTGATTTCTTTGGCTATGGGAAAGATCATTTCGAAATTGAAGAGCAGCTCTTTATCGCCCCCGATGACTTCATTATTAGCGGTTGTGGGCCCGACGGTGTAGGCCTTGAACCCCCGGAGGCTGTAGATTCCTCCCAAAAGGTACCGACTGTACAGGGGAATAGCACGACCGCCATAGGGCTCAACGTATCCGATCCGGCCCCTAGCCATAAAGGTGAGGTTCCAGAAGGGGGTGGTATACCACATGGATTGGGCGGTGTACCTGAGAAAGTAATTGGTCCCGCCAAGGGGCCCCCCTGCATATTCCACGGCAATAGTGTTGTCCGATCCCTTAGTAGGGTCAAAACGATGATTCCGAGTATCTCGCCGTAAACCGACGTAGAGGGAGCTGGTGGTCGACGTCCCTTCCTGGCTTTTCAAAAGCTCTGATGCTGTGTCTGCCACATTAGCCACGTTTATTTTCTCATATCGATATTGGAGGTAGATGCGCACAGCTTCAAAGAGAGGGAAACCAAAACGAGTCATTCCGCCGGTGGTTGTAATGGAGTAGCTAGTGTAATTCCGGTAGTTGTTGTATAGGTCGACCCCGCCCAAAACCCGGCTGTCGAAGAGCCGCGGTTCGGTGAAGCTGAGGAGAAAGTATCTGGAGATGGAGCCGATTTGCGCCGAAGCTCTGACGCTTTGCCCCCTTCCAAAGAGGTTATTCTGGGAGACGGAGAGTATGGCCACCAGTTTGTCCATCGTGCTAAACCCCGCCCCCGCGCTGATCGAACCGGTAGGGCGCTCTTCCACCTGAACGTTTAAATCCATTTTATCATCCGCGCTTCCCTTTTTGGTATTAACATTCACCTCCTTAAAATATCCGAGGTAGTTCAGGTTATCTCTACTCTTTTTCAAAGCCGTCAGGCTGTATAATTCTCCCTCCAGCGTCAGGAGGTCCCGGCGGATCACCCGATCCCGGGTCTTGATATTTCCCAGGATGTTAATCCGTTCGAAATAGACTTTGCTGCCCTGGCGGATGTCCAGGATCAGATCCACCAGCGACGTATCGGGGTGAGGGATGGTTTGAGGGGTTACATCCACAAGGGCATACCCCTGGTCCGCATAGCGGTCGGTCAGGTTGGAGATCGTCTGCCGCACGTTTTCCCGGTTAAAGATCTCCCCCACATAAACCCGGACCAGCTTAAACAACTCTTCCTTGGGGGCAATCAGATCTCCCTGAACGTCGACTCGACCTACTTTAAATTGGCGTCCCTCTTCTACCGGGATGTTAATGGTAATCCCTTCCCGATCGGTGGTGAGCCGGGGCTTGCCAATTTTAACCTCGAGGAACCCCTTCGTAAGATAGAAGGCGATGACATTGTCTAAGTCTCTCTCCAGGGTATCCTCTTTGTAAGTCCCGGCCTTGGTGGCCCAGGAAAGGATATTTTTCTCCTTGGTTTCGGGCAGAACTTTTTTTAAAGTTTCATCGCTGAAGTAAAGGTTGCCCGAAAAGCCGATCTTTTTGATCCGGATCTTCTTATTCTCCTTGATCTTGAAATGGACAATGACATCCCCTTTTCTGGGAGTTTCCAGATCATACTGCACTTCAGCGGCAAAGTAAGCCTCTTCCCGGTACTTCTTGAGGATCTTGCCCACACTCTCCTGGATGGCGTTTAAATTCAGGGCCGTCCGGGGCTTTAGTTCGATGGCCTCCAGGAGTTCGCTGGTCTTAATCTCTTTATTCCCGGAAAATTTGACTTCCTTGACGATGGGCTTCTCCTCTAATACAAAAGCCACGGCCTTTTTCCGATCCCAATCCCGCATCTCTACCCGTACATCCTGGAAGAAACCCATCTGATAGATAGACTTCAGGTCCTCCCGGATGGCTGAGGGCGAATAGAGATCTCCCTCTTTGGTTTTGATTTGAGCCCGGATGGCGCTCTCCTCGATGGTCCGGTTTCCCTCCACCAGGACCTTGGCGATTAACTCCTTCTTTAAGAGTTTTATGTTCGTTTCCCGCCCGGCCTGTCGAACGATGGATTCCAGATCCCCCGGAGATTTACCCACTGCAAAGACCGAGGCCAATACTCCCTCCACGTAAACGTCCAGGATGCGGATATCCAGGCTGATGGACCCGTTGATCTGGGTAATGGACCCTACAATCATGTAGTCGGCACCCACCCCTCGCCCGACCTCCCGGGCCAGTTGCTCGTCCTTTTCGACTTTCCCTACCCGTTCCATGGCCGTCTGGATCGATTCTTCTTCAATCAGGAGGATCCGTTCATCCTTTCCCAGTTCTGCGGAGAGAAGTTTCGCCGCCTGGCTCGGCCAGGTCCGCTGCCTCTCCAGATCTGCAGAGTATATCCGGAAGGGAAGAACTCCGACTTTTACGATCTCCTGCGCCTGGGCCTTCCCTGCCGAAAACAGCAAGATACAGAAAAAAAGGCTGGAAAGAAATCGCTTGCTCATGGACAATGGTTTTTCCCCTTGGCCCGCGGGCCACGATTTCCAATTCTCTTACCTGGATGGGTGGGAGATCCACCTTTTCTCCCCTTCCCGTGGAACTCAGTCCTAGCGGAGGGATCAGCTCTTTTCCTGCAATCTGCCGTCTACCAGGCGAATTCTTCGGGTCAATTTTCCGGCCAGGAGGGGATTGTGGGTAACGATGACAATGGTAATCTTCTGTTCCCGGTTGATTTTCACCAGCAGGTTATGGACCTCTTCCCCGGTCTGGGTGTCCAGATTCCCCGTGGGTTCATCGGCTAGAATAACCCGCGGGCTTAGCATCAACGCCCTGGCCAGTGCCACTCTTTGCTGCTCTCCGCCGGAAAGTTCCCCCGGTTTATGCTGCAGCCGCTCCCCAAGCCCCAGTTGAGTCAATATCTTTTCCGCTTCTTTCTCCGCTTGGCCCTGGTTCATCCGCCGGATGAGCCCGGGCATCATGGTATTTTCCAGGGCGCTGAATTCGGGCAGGAGGTGATGGAACTGGAAGACAAAGCCGATGTGCCGGTTGCGCATCTCGGCTAACTCTCCGTTGGTGCGGCCGAAAAGATCCTGCCCCTGAAAAAACACTTTCCCCTCCGAAGGCCGGTCTAGAGCCCCCAGAATGTGGAGGAGGGTACTCTTACCAGCCCCGGACACCCCTTCGATGGCCAGCATCTCCCCCGGAAGGATGGTTAGGTCGATCCCTTTCAGGACTTCGATAACTTTGCCGCTGCCCCCAAAGATAAAAGACTTTTTCAGATGTTGCGTTTGATAAAGGGGGGCCGTCCCCGCCTCGCCAGATGGAATCAGATCATCTTCTCCTTTGCGGGGCTGTTCCGGAGTACTCCCAGCATTTGAAATTTATCCTCAAGTGATGCCTGAGGGGAGCCCTTGAGGGCTTCCCCCGGAAAGTCTTTCGCTCAAAAATCCGGCCCCGCAACTCTTCTTGGATGGGAAAAACCCGCCGGACCCCTGGGATTATCCGTCCTGTCCTTCCTTTGCTTACTCATAGCGCAGGGCCTCTGCCGGGTCGAGCCTGGAGGCCTGCCAGGAAGGGTAAAGGGTAGCTAAAAAGCTGATTCCCATCGCCGCGAGAGCGATCAGGAAAAAATCAACCCCACTCATCTTTACCGGGAGGTGGGAGATATAATACACGTCTCTGGGGAGAGAGATAAACTGGTATTCGGCCAGGATTCGGCAGATGGCGTATCCCCCGATGAGTCCCAGGACCGTTCCTACAACCCCGATGATGAGGCCTTCCAGGATGAAGATCCTCATGATGGATTGGGCCGTTGCTCCCATGGACTTGAGGATGGCGATATCCTTGTTCTTCTCCATCACGACCATGATCAGGGTGCTCACGATTCCGAAGGCGGCCACCAGGACGATGAGGACGAGGATGATGAACATAACCGTTCGCTCCAGTTTCAAGGCCGCGAAAAGGCTCCGGTTCATCTGCATCCAGTCCCTGGTCCAGAAAGGGAACCCCAATTCTTTCTGGATTCTGCGGGCCACTTCTTTTACGTTATAGATGTCTTGAACTTTCACTTCCACACCGGAGACCGTGTCATCCATCCCCAGGAATTTTTGGGCGTCTTTTAAGGAGATGTAGGCCAGAGAAGTATCATATTCGTACATCCCCGTATCGAAGATGCCGGTGACCCGGAACTTTTTCATCGGCGGGCCCAACCCCCCCATACCCACCGCTGCCAGGGCGCCGCTTGGGGAAACGACGACGACCGTGTCGTTCAGAATAATTCCCAGGTTCTGGGCCAGCTCTTTTCCCAGAAGAATCCCCGGCTGGCTGGATGGGGCCTCTCTTTCCTTCAGGCTGGCCAGGGAACCTTTTTTAACCGTGGTCTCAACGTTGATGACTCCTCCCGCCGTGTCGGGGTCGATTCCCCGAAGGACGATTCCATATACGTTGTTCTCCGAGGTGATCATCGCCTGGGTGAAGATAAAGGGGGTGGCGGCTACAACCCCGCTGACCCCTTTGACCTTTTGAATGACCTCCGGGTAATCCCGTATGGAACCTCCGTGCTGTTGGATGACTAAATGGGCATTGGTGCCCAGAATTTTATTCTTTAAATCGTCCTCGAACCCTCCCATGACCGATAAAACCACCACCAGGGCCATCACTCCCAGACCGACCCCGGCCATGGAAAGGAAGGTGATCACCGAGATGAAGATCTGCTTCCGCTTGGCCTTCAGGTATCGAAGACTGATGAAGAGTTCATAACGCATAGGCAGCAGTCAACAATGAGCCATTTAGCATGTAACCATCAGCTTTTTCCGTCAGCGGCCGGCATTCAGCCACCCGCTATGAGCTATCAGCTATGAGCTTTTTCCTTCTCGGGGCGCATCTGGGGAAAGAGAATGACGTCCCGGATCGAAGGAGAGTCGGTCAAGAGCATGACTAAGCGATCCACTCCGATCCCCTCTCCAGCAGCCGGCGGCATTCCGTACTCCAGAGCCCGGACGTAATCCTCATCCACCAATCCGGTGCTTTCCTCGTCCCCCGCCTTGGCCTTGGCTTGTTCCAGAAACCGGGCCCTCTGGTCCTGCGGGTCATTGAGCTCGGAGAAAGCATTCGCAATCTCCCGGCCGAAGATGTAGAGTTCGAACCGGTCCACCACGGTCGGGTTCTGGTCATTCTTTCGGGCCAGGGGGGAGTCTTCGATGGGATATTGGGTGACGAAGGTGGGTTGGATTAAGTTGGGCTCGGTGACTTTTTCAAAGAGGTCAACCATAACCCGGCCCAGGGTTTCGTCGCCTTTCAGGTCCATCCCCAGCCTTTTCCCGCAGGCATAGACTTTTCCGGGGTCTTCTAAATCTCCTTCCTTCAATTCCCCGTAGGCCCGCAATCCCTCCCGCAGGGTAATCCGTTTCCAGGGAGGGGCGAAATCAATCCGGGTCCCCTGATAGTCCAGGGACATCTGTCCTTTGAGCTCCTGAACCAGGGTGGAGATCATGGTTTCGGTTAGTTCCATCAGGTCATTATAAGTAGCATAGGCTTGGTAGAATTCCAGCATGGTAAATTCCGGGTTGTGCTGGGTGGAGATTCCTTCATTCCGGAAGTTGCGGTTAATCTCGAATACCCGTTCAAAACCTCCCACCAGGAGGCGCTTGAGGTACAGTTCCGGAGCCACCCGCAGGTATAGGTCCAGGTCCAGGGTATTATGATGGGTCTTGAAGGGTCGGGCCGTAGCTCCGCCCGGGATGGGCTGCATCATGGGGGTCTCCACTTCCAGGAAACCCCGCTGGGTCAAGAATCTTCTGAGGAAATCAACGGCCCGGCTTCGGGTGATGAAGATTTCCCGGGAATGGGGGTTGATTAAGAGGTCCAGATAACGCTGGCGGTACCGGGTCTCCTGGTCGGTCAAACCATGCCACTTTTCGGGGAGAGGCCGCAAGGATTTAGCCAGCAGCTCCAGTTCCTCCACCATCAGGGTAAGTTCGCCAGTCCGGGTGCGGAAAAGTTTTCCCCGTACCCCGATGATGTCGCCAATATCCAGGCGGGAAAATACTTGGAAACTCCTCGGGTCCATGTAATCACGGCGAAAATACCCCTGGATTCTTCCGGCGCGGTCCTGGAGATGACCGAAGGCCGCCTTCCCGAAATTGCTCAGGCGCATCAGGCGGCCGGTCAGGGCAAACCTCTCTTCCAGGGCCTTTAAACCCTCTTCACTCCGGCTTCCGTACTGGGTAAGGATCTCTCCGATGGAATGGCTGGCTCGAAAAGTATTCGGGTAAGGTGAAAACCCTTCTGTTTTTAATTCTTCAAATTTCTTCTTCCGCTGTAAAAAAAGCTCCTTTGATTCCTCCACGGCACACTCGATCCCATTAATTTTCGGCCCCCGAAACTCCCCTCCGACCCTCGAATCAGAAAGAAGCCGGGCCTCAAAAAAATTTAATCAAATTTTGGGGTTCATAGCCAAAATTTTCTTTAAAATATCCCAATTTCCCCCAAGAGTCAAGCAAGAGATGCCGCCCTTCAAAATAAATCGCGGATTGAGGAATGCGGATTGAGGAATAAAAAAACAGATGTTAGGCAGTCAAGAGAGAGGTGTCTGCGGGAAGAAAAACTCAACTTTTTAAAAAATCATGCCGGTTAAAGAGGGACTCCAGTTCATACCCATAATTTTTCAGATTTTCTCTCCCTCCTTCGTCACGGTCCACGATGGCCAGAACCCTGGCTACTTTTAGCCCTTCCTCCTTGGCCCTTTCGATTGCCTTGATGGTACTCCCCCCTGTGGTGACTACATCTTCTACGATGGCTACTTCCGTTCCCTCGGGGAGGTTTTGAATCCCCTCAATCCAGAGCCCCCGGCCGTGTTTCTTGGCTTCCTTGCGAATGAGAAACGCATGGATCGGGTTCCCCTCCATATAACTGATCAGCGACACAGCCGTAGCGATCGGGTCTGCTCCCAGGGTCATCCCCCCCACTCCTTGAATTTTTCCCGGGGAACTCCGCAACCGTTCAAAGAGCAGTTTCCCCACCAGGTAAGCCCCTTCGGGGTGCAAAGTGACCGGCCGGCAGTCGATGTAAAAGTCGCTCTCCTTGCCCGAGGTCAGTATGAATTTTCCTTTTCGATAAGCCTTCTCCTTCAGAAGGTTGAAGAGCTTTTCCCGCAAGTCCATAGTTCCTCCCCCAAAAGGTACGAGGATCGTGGCCCGAGCATCAAGGCCCGAGGATCGAGCATAAAGATAACAGGCCATTGTCGGTAGGTTA
>Ga0187877_1004554_pt1 | contig 10587 bp, 7 predicted proteins | sample June2016WEW_17_1_3_FD_132430 | JGI IMG/M metagenome (GOLD analysis project Ga0187877, IMG submission 132430) | Peatland microbial communities from SPRUCE experiment site at the Marcell Experimental Forest, Minnesota, USA - June2016WEW_17_100 | ecosystem: Environmental > Terrestrial > Soil >... | reverse complement strand
CACGACGGCACAGAGCCACCAGCGGGTGATGGTGCTCGAAGTGATGGGCCGTTACGCGGGCTGGATCGCGCTGCACGCCGGCATTGCCGGGGGCGCGGACGTGATCCTGATCCCGGAGATTCCGTTCAGTTATGAGCCGATGGTCGCGACGATCGCCGCGCGCGAGCGCGAGGGCAAGCATTTCACGCTGGTCGCGGTGGCGGAGGGGGCGCGGCGGCAGGGCGGTGACATGATCACCAACGGCGCGGCGGAGGGCAACCGTGAGGCTCACTTGGGCGGCATCGGCGCGATCGTGACGGCGGAGTTGCAGCGGCGTTCCGGCAAGGAGGCGCGGGTTTGCGTGCTGGGTCATCTGCAACGAGGCGGCGCGCCGACGACGTTCGACCGGGTGCTTTGCTCGCTGTTTGGCGTGAAGGCGGTGGCGTTGATCGCGGAGGGCCGTTTTGGTTACATGGTATCGCTGCGGCCGCCGGCGGTGGGCGAGGTGAAGATCACCGAGGCCATCGGCCGATTGCGCACGGTGCCGCCGGACGGCGACATGGTGCGCGCGGCGCGCGCGCTGGGGATCGGTTTTGGGGACTGAGGCGGTGGCGGTGCTTCTTCCTCACTCGTCCCCTTGGTTGTCCGGTTGTTTGTCCGCGCCGGTGACGCGGTCGGCGTGCCTCTGCCGAGCCGCTTCGTCGGCCTTCATGTCCTTCTCCATTTCGCGCACGCCGGGCAGCCGGGTGCGCTCCTTGCTGGCGAGGATGGCGGCATCGCGCGGGGTGCGCAGGATGGTCGGGCGGAGGAAGACGACGAGTTCGCTGCGGTCCTTGTTCTTGGTCGTGCTGCGGAAGAGCGCGCCCAGGCCGGGGATGTCCTGCAGCACCGGCACGCCGTTCTTGGACAGGGTGTGGCTGGTGCGGATGTAACCGCCCAGCATGATGACGTCGCCGTCCTGAACGGAGACGGTCGAGGTGGCGCTGCGGGTGCTGGTCATCGGCATGTCGCCCACGCCCGGGAAGGTCTTGAAACCGGTCAGATCGTCAATCTGCTGGTCAATGTCCATGACCACGAGGCCATCCGGGGTAATGAACGGGGTGACGTTGATCGTGGTGGTAACCTGGAGCTGGGAGAAGGAAGTGTAAGCGCCGGCGTAGAGACCGCTGGAACTGCTGCCCGAGACGTAAGGCACGGTCGAGCCTGCGGAAAAGGACGCCGGGACGGCGTGGCTGGTCTGGATGCGCGGCGTGGACAGCACTTCGACCTTCGATTTGCTGGACAACGCCTGGACGAGGACGGACATGTTGTTATTATAGGTGCCCAGGTAGCCGAGGCCGCTCGTGGGGAGTGCGTTGGTCAAGAACCCGCCGTTGATGTTGCCTTGCGAGGCAACGCTGCCAGACTGGTCCTGGAGGTAGGACTGGACGCCATAGGAGAGATCGTCGTTGAGCGTGACATCGAGGATCATGGCTTCGACGAGCACCTGGGCCATCTGGCGGTCCACTTTTTCGACCACGTTGGTGATCATGCGGAGGTCGTCCTTCGAGGCAAAGACGATGAGTGAATTGGAGCGTTCGTCGGGCACGATTTTGGCGTCGTGGAGCATCTGGTTCTGGCCCTGACCGGCGATGCCGCTGACGACTTGCTGGAGGCGGTTGTTAAAGGCGTTTCCGGCGGTCTGGCCGGGAAGCTGGCCGGGACGATTTTGATTCGCGCCGAGGGTGTTGGCCTGTTGATTCATGCCAAACTGTTGGCCGACCCCAAGGCGATTGCCGGTGCCGACGCCGCCGCCGGCGCCGCCGGTGCGACGGGAAGTCTGGCGCGCGCCCAGGGCGCCGGTGCCCCCGAGGCCGCCGCCGCCGATCAGGCCGCCCATGGTGGCGTAGATGTCCTCGACCTTGCCGTATTTGATGGGGATGACCTCGAGCTTGTAATCGCTTTCAATCTGGACGTCCACGCGCTCGACGATTTCCATCATCCGCTTGATGTTGGCCGCGTAATCCCGAAGGACCAGCGTCTGGGTGCTGTCAATCGCCACGACGCCGCCCTGAAGCTTGCCGAAGCTGCCGACGAGCTGCGCGAGTTCGCTGGGCAGCGCGTATTTCAACTGGACGACCTTGGTGATGAACTGGCCCGCTTCCGGCAGGTCGGCGGCGTCGGCATCGCTAAAGGCCGCGCCCTCTTGCAGGGCCTGCTGGCTGGGCACGGCGGTGACGAATTTGTCGCCGACGTTGATCATGGTAATGCCGTTGAGCTCGAGGACGGTGTCCATGGCGTGCATGGCTTCGCTTTTCGTCAGCCCTTTTTTGCTGGCGTCGAGGGTGATGGGCGTGTTGGGAAGGGCATAGGGACGCAGAACAACACGGTCGGTTATCTCGGCATAGATTTGCAGGAACTGGTCCAGCGGCATGCCCTGGAACCGCGTGAGGCTGTTTTCCGGCAGCAGGTCGTCAGGGCCGAGGGCGGCGAGGCTGTTGTTGGCCGGGAAGATGGCGTTGGTGGCGCCCGCGGGCAGAGGCGCCAGCGTTGGCATGGGCTGAGTGCCGGGGGCGGGTACGGGCGGCAACGAGGCCGGCACGGCCGGCTGGGGTTGGCCCGGCGCGGGGATGGCGGGGGTGACATTGGCGGGCACCGGCACGGGCGGCAGCGTGGCCGGGGCGGCCGGCTGGGGCTGGCCCGGCACGGGGATGGCGGGGGTGACATTGGTGGGCGCAACGGTGACATTGGTGGTCCGCGCGCGGCGGATGGGTGGCGAGGGCGGCATGGGCGGGGCGGGCGGGGCGTCCTGGGCCTGGAGACCAGGCGGGACCGCCAGCATGAGGCCTGCCAGCGAGCAAAGGGTAAGGAGCGTTTTCACGACTTGAGCTTATTGGTTCGATTGAGAGTGACGTTGTTGGTGACGGGCCGCCCCGGCGGGGCGGGATTAAGTTTGACTGGCTGGGGCGCTGCGGCGCGATTGGTTGCGCCTGCACGGGCACCCACGGGCCCCGGTCGTGCTGGCATCACGTTCGTGGTAACGGCCGGCGGCGGCGCGATCTTGGGTTTTTTCTGGTAACTCGCCACGAGGGTGAGCTTGCCAAGGAGCTTGTAGAGTTGCGGATCGGTGCGGAGGTCGAGATCGCGGACGCGAATCATGGAATCGCCGGCACCGAGCGCGAGCAGGAACGCCACGAGTTCCTTGTCGCCGGTGGTGGTGTCGAGGGCGACGCTTTGTTCGTCGAAGAACTGGTTGGTGGAGCCGCCGGTCGCAGCGGGCGGTTGGGTGCGGGTGCCGGTGATGAGCACATCGCTCAGGTGAGCCCGATCCTGGATGGTGTAAAGGAGCTGGACGGCCTGGTCGGAGGGCAGGACGGCGGAGCCGAGGCGCTGCAGCTTGTCGAGCCGGGTTTGGTACTCCGTGGTACGGGCGATTTCCTGCTGGTAATCGCCAAGGGTTTTGCGGGCGCTGGCGATCTGGCGGTTGACGCGGGTGAAATCGCCGGCGTGGGGCCAGACGAAGATGAAGTTCAACACGATGAACACCACGACCAGGGCCATGACGACCATGCGGCGTTCCTGGGGACGCAGGTTCAGTTTGTTGATGAAGCTGGTCATCAGAAATCGGTGCGTTTGAGGTCGCACTCAATGCTCCATCGGGCGGGTTGGTTCTGGCCGGCGAGCGGGGCCTGGATGGATTTGGTGCTGACCTGGCTGAAGAGCGGCTGGCCGTTGACGCTGGCACGGCTCAGCGATTCATTGAACTCGGTGACCTTGGACTGCTGGTCGGCGCCGACGTTGCCAAAGATCTGGAGCTTCCGGCCACGTTGGAAGCTGAAGCTGGTGAGGGTGAGCTCCGGGGGCATGGACTCGGAGGTGGCCCGCCAGCAATCGAGGGCGGCAAATTTGAGGTTGACCTGGTCCTGGAGGACAACGACGCGGGCTTTGAGCTGGAGGGCGTTGGTATAGGCGCCGTGCTGGTCGGCGAGTTGCTGTTCGAGGCCGCCTTTCTGGAAGCCTTTCCACTGGAGGTAACCGAAACAGCCCAGCAGGAAGACGAGGTACGCCAGGGCCACGCCGCCAAGTCCCCGCATCCACAGCCGGTCCACGAATTGCTGGCGGTAGCGCACCTGGAATTCAGGTGGCACCAGGTTCGCGGGCATGGGGCTGGCGGCGGCCAGGGCGGCAACCCGCGCCAGTGGCAGCGGCTCCATGAGCTCGATGGCGCCGACGGCGAGGGCGCGCAGCGGCGGTTCGAGTTCGGCGGCAAGCGCGGCTTCCGCGACCAGATGCCACCTCGCGTTGGGACTGAACCAGCCCTCCAGTTCGCCCGCCCACGCGCCCTGTCTGAGCATTTCCACCATCTGGGTGCCGGCCTCGGGCCCGGCGGACAGCCGCAGGAGATCGAGATTTTGGAGCCGGCGCTCGTGCCGCCACGCCACCAGGCAAATGATCTGCCCGGCGTCGCTGCGCGGGTAAATCCAGACGCCGTCGTCCAGGTCCGGGGTGGCCAGCAGCTCATGGAGTTGAGGCAGGTCGAGGCGGTCGGCGAGGTAGCCCAGTCCCTCCAACTCACCCAGGAAGCTCTCGACGCCGGCGCGGTCCGCCAGCAGGACGATTACGGTTTGCGTCCGCCCGTCCACCGGGGGCAGTGGTTCGAAGGTCCAGACGACCTGGGCCAGCGGCAGGGGCGAAAGCTTCTCGAGCTGGAGTTCAACCATGCCCGGCAGCTCGGCCGGGTCGCCTGCCGGCAGGTGGATGACGCGGAGGAAGACCTGGTCGGCGGGGAGCCAGGCGACATTAAGCCGCGGTTGCCAGAGGGCGGAGACGGTTTTGACGCCGAGGCGGGCGCTGGCGGCCTGGGCGGGGGAGACGACACGCTCGGCCAGGAGCTTCGCCTGGTTTCCGTCGCGTCCGAACTGCCAGAGCACGCGGTTTTCGCCCGTGCGGGCGAGGACATTGCAAAGGTGCCAGCGGGTCAGTTTCACGGGGCGGGAAGAGCCAGCGTACGCTCGTCGCCCAACAGGGCGGCGAGGTGCTGCTCGATTTGCGAGACGCGGAGGACTTCCTCGATGGTGGTGACGCCCTGCTCGACCTTGAGCCAGCCGGCCATGCGCAGTGTCTGGGTGCCCTCCTCGAGCGCTTTCTGGGCGATGGTGCTGGCCGGGGAGCGGTTCATGATGAGCGGCCGGATGGTTTCGGTCACCGCGAGTAGTTCATAGAGGCCCGTGCGTCCCTGATAGCCGAGCTGCCGGCATTTATCGCACCCGGTCCCTTTGGAGAACCGGGCCTGGCCGATCTTTTCCTCCGGGAAGCCGATCCGGCGCAGGTATTCCGGCTCGACGTGCTGTTCGGTGCGGCAATGCGGGCAGAGGGTGCGAACCAGGCGCTGGGCCATGACCGCCTCGACCGAGGAGGCGACGAGGAAGGGTTCGATGCCCATGTCAATGAGCCGCGTGAAAGCGCTCGCCGCGTCGTTCGTGTGGAGCGTGCTGAACACCAGGTGGCCCGTGAGCGCGGCGCGGATCGCGATCTCGGCTGTCTCCAGATCGCGGATTTCCCCCACCATCACCACGTTGGGGTCCTGGCGCAGGATGTGGCGCAGCCCCATGGCGAAGGTGAGGCCGATCTCCGGCCGGACGGCGATCTGGTTGATGCCTTCGATTTCGTATTCGACCGGTTCCTCGATGGTGATGATGCGCTTGGTCGGATAATTGATCTGCTGGAGGCAGGCATAGAGCGAGGTGGACTTGCCGGACCCGGTTGGCCCGGTGACCAGGAAAATCCCGTGCGGTTTGGCGATGATGCGCTCGATGATCTGCTGTTCGCGGTCGGGAAAACCGAGGTTGGTGAGGGTGATCTTCTTTTTCTCGCGGGTCAACAATCGCAGCGACACGCTCTCGCCATAGACGGTCGGCACGGTCGAAACGCGGATGTCGAGTTCGGTTTTGCGGATGCGGACGTTGATGCGGCCGTCCTGGGGCAGGCGCTTTTCGGCGATGTTCATCCCGGACATGACCTTGATGCGGGAGATGATCGCGGACTGGTAGCGCTTGAGGGTTTCGGGCATGGGTGTCTCGTAGAGTATGCCATCAATGCGGTAGCGGATCCGCAGCTTGTCCTCCATCGGCTCGAAATGGATGTCCGTCGCCCGGTCCTTGAACGCCTCCCAGATGACCTGGTTGACGAACTTGATCACGCTGGCGTCCTGGTCGCCCTCGGTGATCTCCTTGTTGAAGTTCATCTCCGGCTCCGCCGGTTCGTCCACGGCGATGCCTTCGAGGGTTTCAGCCCCGACGCCGTAGGATTCCTTGAGCGCCTTCTCGATTTCCTCGCGCGGGGCGAGCGCGAACTCGACCCGTCCGCGCGCGTCGAACTGAACCGCCCCGAGCATGGCGGGATCAAATGGATCGCTCACAGCCACCTGCAGCCGGCCCTCCTCCAGCCGCACCGGCATGACCATGTATTGAAAGGCCACCTTGGTCGAAAGTTTGCCGAGCAGCTCCTTGCGGTCCTCCTTGGGCAGGTCCTCGGGCAGGGCGACGCGCTCGTGGTACGTCCAGCCCAGCGCGGCGGCAAGGCCGCGCAGGAACACGTCCTCGCCCTGGCCGGTCTTCACCGCGTGACGCTTCTGGAGGGTGGTGAACAGGGTGTCGCGGCGCGCGGGTTCGGTGGTGCCGGGGGCGGCGGGCGGCGGGTTGCGCCACTCCTGCCGCCATCGTTCGAACTCGACGGCGTCAATCAGGCCCGCTTGGGCCAGAACGGTTTTGATGGATGGGATTGCCATGCCAGAACTGTCGGACAACCGGTTATACAACGCCACCGGGGAAAAGTTGCGCGGCCGGTGGGCGAATGGGTTGGGTCGGGTTGGGTCGGGACGGGGATTTTATGCTTTCCGAGCCGGTCACGGCCGGAGTGTAATGTCTGCCCGTGAAGCAGTTCGCCACGGTTACGGTCATCGGCCGGGACAAGACCGGCGTCATTGCCCGCGTCACCAATTTCCTGTTCGAGCACCGCGCGAACATCGAGGCGCTCGAGGAACAGGTTACGCGCGGCCAGTTCAGCATGACCCTCGAGGCCTCCTGGAGGGGCGAGGACTGGCAGCCCGAGCCCGTGCGGCGCGGGTTGGACGATCTGGCCCGCACGCTGGGCATGGAAATCAAGCTCCGCTACACCGAGCCGCGCCGGCGCCAGCGCTTTGCGCTCATGGTGACCCGCGAACCGCACTGTTTCGAGAGCATCATGGCGGAGGCGAAGGCGGGCCGGTTGAAGGCGGAACCGGCCGTGGTGCTGGGCAATCGCCCGGATCTCGAACCGCTGGCCCGGCGGCACGGCCTGCCGTTCGTGCTGGTCCCCTGGGTGGACCGCCTCGCGGCGGAAAAGCAGGTCCTGGCGGAACTGGAGGAACGCGGGATTGACTTCGTGGTGCTGGCGCGCTTCATGAAGATTCTCTCGCCGAACTTCGTGTGGCGCTACAAGAACAAGATCATCAACATCCACCCGTCGCTCCTGCCCAGTTTTCCGGGCCCCCAGGCTTACCGGCAGGCCTACGAACACGGCGTCAAAATCCTCGGGGTGACCGCCCACTTCGTCAGCATGCATCTGGACGAGGGACCGATCATTGCCCAGGACTGCCTCCGGGTGCGGCCGGAGATGACCCTGGCGGAGGTGGTGGCGGCCGGCCAGCGTTTGGAGGCGCGGGTGCTCGTCAAGGCGGTGAAGCTTTACCTGGCCAAGCGCCTTGATGTCTATTGGGGCATCGTCAAGCAAGTGTGAACCGCGGCCCGGCAGCCGCTGGTTTGGCGAGTAGCTACCGGTTTCAGCTCGCTGAACAGCCAACCCAGCCAGGAAGAAGCCATCCAGCGGATCTACCTTGTGGACCTTGAGGACCTTGCGAACCTCAAGTTCGGTCGGAGGGGAGATGTACCCACGGCTACTTTGTCAGCAGCCGCGACCGTAACACCGTAACGTCGAAGCCGTTTCCGCCTTGTCGCGACCAGGCCGCGGTGTATATTTTGCACTGTTCGCCGAGTTCGTCGCGCGAGCCCTGGGAGAGAAACGATTGTGACCGTGGAACCGGAACCGAGGAGGATCGCCGCCGGGACGGAGTTCGTCCCGCGGGATGCCAGTGGGGCGGTGAAGGTGCTGCCCGCCCGGCGGGCTCTCCGGGTCTGCTTGCTGGCCAGTCTCCTTTGTCTCCCGGGATGCGGCCGGCACAACCCGGCGCCTCCACCGTCGAGCACCCCCGCACAAGCCGGGGCGGCGTCCCCCAGCGAAGCCCGCAGCTCAACGGAGCTGGCGGAGCTAACCCAGCTTGTCCGCAAGTACGGAGCGGAACAACGACAGGCTCCCCACAGTCTGGATGAACTGGTGGCCAAAGGGTACCTGAGCAGCGTGCCGTCCGCGCCGAATGGCAAGCGGTTCGCCATCAACAAAAAACTCGAGGTCTATCTGACCGATCGCTAGCCCCCTACAGACCCGCTTATGCCCTGCAATCTTGACCAGCCAAGGAACGAATCCTGCCAACTGGGCGCCCGCGGCGACTCCCCTCACCCGCAGCCGGGGAGGGCCTTTACCTTGATCGAACTGCTGGTGGTCATCGCGATCATCGCCATTCTCGCCGCCCTGTTGTTGCCCGCGCTGGCGGGGGCGAAGGCGCGGGCGCAGCGGCTGAAGTGCATGTCCCAGGAGAAGCAACTGGGGCTGGGCCTCAGCCTGTTCGTCACCGATCACACTGACCAGTACCCGCCCACCGCCTATTCCACGGGCGACTACCAGTACCAGTTGTCGTGGGATGATTACATTAACCGCTACATCGGCGGTTCGGACCCGGATGCGGACCTGATTCTGGGCATTTCGGGTGGCCTGGCCGGCTCCTCCGTGCCCCCGATTCTCAGATGCCCGGCCGACCGGATCGAGATTTCCATCAGTTGGGCGACGTTCGGCCAGCGCCGGACCTATGCCATGAACTATGCGGGGCCGTCCTTCACGATCGAGACGGCGAATGGACCGCTGCCGCCAGCCGAATACGGGGTGGGGATCTACTACAACCTGCGCAGTTCGGCGCCCGCCTCGCTGCCGGATTGGGAACCGCGCGGCTATAAAGACACCGTGGTGATGGACCCCGCCGGCACTTTCCTGCTGGTGGAACAAGCCGAAGGCGGGAACATCGCCGGCAACGACTGGCCCTCCTTCTGCATGGGCCCCACGGGACCCGCCTCGGACCAGGACCAGAGTCCCTACCAGATTGTCTCGGGAGGCGTAGCGAACTGGGGGCAGACGACGTACGGACTGCATGCCGGCCGATTCAATTACCTCTTTCACGATGGCCACGTGGCCATTCACCGGATCACGGAAACCGTTGGCACCGGAACGACCAATAACCCGCGCGGCATGTGGACGATGAAACTAGGGGATTGAACTTGGTCCGGAGTTTCGTGTTCCGGCAGTTGAAGTGATCCACGGCGAAATTGTTCCGCGCATTCCAACGGTGCCGGGCGAGACTCTTCTGCGGGGCGGTTTCTACAAAGATGTCGCGCCTACGGCGCTGAACCGCGTCCCGACCGGCATTTACCCCATGAGCAGCTCAAAAAAAACAGCTTGGGAGTCTTTTGCAGTCGCGCAGGATTTCGCAGCAGGCGTTCAGGATTTCATGGGAGCACCTGGGATTTCGCGTCAGGAGGTCAGGGCTTCGCGGGGATGACCTGGGACTTTGCGGGAACCAGTCAGGGTTTTACGGGAACGACCGGGGTTTCACGCGAGGAGTCCACCACTTCGCGGTAAGCCTTCGGGATTTCGCGGGAACCGGCCAGCACCTTGCGGGTGGAGGCCAGGATTTCGCGGGAGCGGCAGGGAACTCGTCGTTTTCGCCGCGCGGCTCCAGTTGTTTCCCCAGAAATTCGGCTGGAGAAGCGGGCGTTTCACGGGTAATTTTCCCGGCGCGTAATGAAAGTCACCCTGAACTGGCTCAAACAATACGTTGATTTCGACTGGTCGCCCGAAGAGTTGACCGAGCGGCTCACCCTGCTCGGCCTCGAAGTCGAGGGCGTCCACAAAATCGGCGGCGAGTTCGACGGCATCGTCGTCGCGCAAATTCTCACGAAGGACAAAGTGCCCGCGGCCGACAAGCTCTCCGTCTGCAAGGTCCATGACGGGAAGGGCGAGCGCACCATTATCTGCGGCGCCCAGAACCATAACGTCGGCGACAAGGTGCCGCTCATCCTGCCGAACTTCGCGCTGCCGCTGAAGCCCGGCGACAAGGCACCGTTTGTCATCAAGGAACGAAAGGTGTTCGGCATCACCAGCCAGGGCATGATGTGCTCGCCGCAGGAACTCGGGCTGCCGGACCCAATTGAAGGCTTGCTGATCCTGCCCGGCGACGCGCCGGTCGGAAAACCGTTCGCCGAGTATCTCGGTCGCGCCGGAGGCGATGTCGTTTATGACCTCGAAATCACGCCGAACCGGCCCGACTGGAACAGCGTCATCGGCATCGCCCGCGAAATCGCCGCAGTGACGGGAAATGTTCTAAAAACGCCGAGTGTTCAGGGTTCAGTTTCAAGTGTTCAGTCAGGGCCACTCGAAACTGAAAACTTGAAACTTGAAACTTCCGCCCTCGTCGCGGTCAGGATT
>Ga0187877_1004552_pt1 | contig 10589 bp, 9 predicted proteins | sample June2016WEW_17_1_3_FD_132430 | JGI IMG/M metagenome (GOLD analysis project Ga0187877, IMG submission 132430) | Peatland microbial communities from SPRUCE experiment site at the Marcell Experimental Forest, Minnesota, USA - June2016WEW_17_100 | ecosystem: Environmental > Terrestrial > Soil >... | reverse complement strand
TGGCCCAGTTCTTCCGCTGAAAATCCGAAATGTAATAAATCTCAGACCGCCGGGCCGCTTCTTTGGCCGTCAGCCGCGCGGCCAAGGTATTCGCCAGGTTCACATCCGCGCGGCCCAGGCCGGGCTTGAGCCGGCCCAGAAACCGCTTCGCCTCGCTGTGGTCCTTGGAAAAATCCACAAAACAGCTCGCCGGGCTCGGGTCCATCAACAGGATATTGACCGCGTCCTCCACCCCGAGCGAATCGACCAGCTTGAGCGCCTCGTGCGCCGCCCGTTCCCTCGAGGTGGGCCCGTCTCCCCGATGCTCCATGCTCAGCGAGTGATCCAGCACGATCAGGACGTGCCGCCCGCCCCGGGCGGCCGGGTCGGCCCCGAACCGCTTGAGCACCGGCCGCAAAAAAGCCAGCAGCAGCAACCCCAGAAACGCCGTGCGCAGCAACAACAGAATCAGGTGCCGCCAGCGATACAGCTTCGAACGCCGGGCCATCGTCTGCTTGATCAGCTCGATCGAAGGGAACCGCAAAAAGCGCGGGATACTCTTGTTCAGCAAATGGATCACCAGCGGCAACACGAGCGCCGCCGCCAAAACGCCGAACAATGCTGAACTGGCAAAAGTCACACACTCTTTCCAAAGGTGTTCCGCCCCCGGAACCCAAGGTAAGCCTCGATCGCCTGGAGGTAGGGTTGTTGCGTGTTGACCACGGCGTGGTTGATCCGGCGGTTGTTGGCTTCGCTGGCCAGCAGTTCGATCCGGGCCTGCACGCTCGCGCGGTAGGCGGAGCGGACTTCCTCCAGCTCAACCTGGACCTCCTCCCGCGTCTCCAGGTCTTGGAACCGGGCTGCCTGGGCCGGGGGCAGGTTCAGTTCATCGGGGTCCAGCACGTGGAGCAGCAGCACCTCGAATTTCCGGTGCTGGAACTGGCCGAGGGCATCCAGGAACTCGGCGGTGTCGGTCCAGAAGTCCGACAAGATCACCAGCCGGCCGCGCTTCTTGAAGAGGATATTGCACTCGTGCAACGCGCGGCCAATGCCGGTGGTCGAGGCCGGTTCCGCCCGCTCCAGCTCGGTAATCAGGTTATGCAAGTGGCGCCGCGTCCCGCCGGGGGCCAGATACCGGTTGAGCGTCTCGGAAAACATCACCAGGGCCGCCTTGTCTCCCTGGTGAACCATCAGGTAAGCCAGCGAGGCCGCAATCTTGGCCGCCATCAGAAACTTCGATTGCCGCCCGCTCCCCGCGTAACTCATCGAGGCGCTCGCATCCACCAGCAGATAAACCACCATGTCGGTCTCCGCCTCATACTGCCGCACGAACAGCCGCCGCGACCGCCCGTATGCCCGCCAATCGATCCGGTTCACCTCGTCGCCCGGAACGTACTCCTTGTAGTCGGTGAATTCGACGGACGAGCCGCGATAGGGAGATTTGTGCTTTCCGACGAAGTACCCCTCGACTGTCGAGCGGGCGAAGACCAGCAGATTCTTGAACCGCTCCAACTCCGCCGGCAGCAGCAGCGAGTGCCGGCTGGCCACCGGGGCCGGGGCTCGCCAGAGCCGCGCCATCGCCGCCGGCACCCGCGGCGGCGCCGGAATCAGCGGCGGCGCCGGGATCAGCGGCGGAGCAGGCCAGGCCTCGCTGCGCGTCCCAATCACCGGCGGTTTGCGAACCCCCTCGCTCATTGAGTTCTCAACCCCCAACTCTCACCTCATGCCTCATACTTCATACTTTTCAGTACGCCAGTTCCCTGACTTGTTCGATGACATTCTTGACAATATCGCGCGATTTCTTGCCCGCGCCAGTGGCCCGGTAATTCGTAATCACCCGGTGCTGAAGGACGTGCGGGGCCACTTCCCGCACGTCGGCAGTCTCAGGAGTGATCTTGCCATCCAGCAGCGCCAGGGCTTTGGCCCCTAGAATGAGGTACTGCGAAGCGCGCGGACCGGCCCCCCATTCCACAAAGTCCCGCGCCACCTGCAAGCTGTCCGGGCTGCCGGGACGAGTCGCCACCGCCAGCGACACCGCGTAATCGACAACGTGGTCCGATACGGGCGCCGCCAGCACCAGCCGCTGCACGCGCAGGAGGTCTTCGGCCGCAACCGTGGGCGCCAATGCCGGCAGTTCCCGCAACGTCGTCCGCTTCACCACCTCGCTCTCCTCCGCCTTGCCGGGATAATCCAGGTAAAGGGAAAACATGAACCGATCCAGTTGCGCCTCCGGCAGCGGATATGTCCCTTCCTGCTCGATGGGGTTCTGGGTCGCCACCACCAGAAACGGGTCGGGCAGCGGGCGGGATTGGCCGCCCACGGTGACCTTGCGTTCCTGCATGGCCTCCAGCAAAGCCGCCTGGGTCTTGGGCGGGGTGCGGTTGATCTCATCGGCGAGGATGAGGTTGGCGAAAACCGGGCCCGGTTTGTACTCGTACTCCAGCCGCCGATCGCGTTCCTGGAGGACTTCCGAGCCGATGATGTCGCTGGGCATGAGGTCGGGCGTGAACTGGATGCGCTTGAAGCTCAATTGCAGGATTTCGGAAAGCGTGCGGACGATCAGCGTCTTGGCCAGGCCCGGCACCCCCACCAACAGGCAATGCCCGCGCGCGAACAGGCTCACCAGCAACAGCTTCACCACCTGCTCCTGGCCGACGATGACGCGGCCCAGTTCCCCGGTGATGCGCCCATACAACTCGTTGACTTCCTTGGGTGAAATCTCGTTCATAGCCTGGTTTTCGTGCTCTGCCTTCCCGCAATACTGCTTTTGACCATACACGCCCCGTTTCGTTCTGAGATAAACAACGCAGACAACCCCAAGTTACGAGCTTATAGGGATAGACGCGTGGCTAAATCAGCCTGAGCCTTGGTTTGCTAACGGAGCTCAAGAAAACGACGAAGCTGAGCTTCAACCTGAGATTTTAGGGCGCTTCCGAGGCGGCCCAGATTCCGGGCCACCAGAGTTTTCTTCAGTGTAAAAATCTTGTCTATCTTAATGACAGAACTACAACGGAGTCCGCACGCGGAAAACTCCGGGTCGCTGTTCGATATCAAAATGTCGAACGGTCCTTTTCCGGTTGAGTTGCTTGTAATTGCGATGAAGACCGCATCTTCTCCCGGCCGGCAAGAATCCGGGGAGATAACGAGCGCTGGGCGCGCCTTCGTGACCATTAGATCAGTGAATGGATAGCGCAGGATGACGATATCCCATTTATTCATTTACCAGGTCGTTGTAAATTTCTTCTTCCGGAGAATCCCAAAAATGAAAAGTTCCGACTTTGGCGGCGGCTGCGATTAAGTCCGCTTCGGACAATTCGGTTTGGGACTCAGCAGGCACCGTAATAAGGGCACCTTGACAAAACATGTATTCAAAGTAGGTAGTATAAAGTTCGCTCCCTTCACCGGTGGCAATCGCTCGACGCCCTACTTTGGTGGCATTTACGATGATTTCTCCACTAGGATTCGACTGGGTTATGGTGCTCATTCGGTCTTGCTCTCCATTTGTGCGACTTGGAACCGTCGTTGCAATATAATGTCATCATCGCATAGAAACTCAACATTATATACCCCTGGATTTGGGAAAACAGCGTTTCTAACCTGAAAAGTCATTTCAACGACATGGAGCGGGTCTTTGAATATCAAGGGGCCGGAAGCTGAGAACACCGGCTTTTGGTCGGATTCGTTGATGCATCGAATTCGCCCCTGCATCGTTCCCCTTCCGTTGGTCACACTGATAAAAAAGCTCATCCGAGGGTGCATCGCTGGGAAAAACTGTGCGCGAATCCGATTGAAACTCGCAACAAGCGTCTTTTCGTGGGTTGTTGCGTCGACAATCACCCGGTCGCAAATTACAAGGGCAATTCCTAATGGCCTTTCCGTTCCCATCTTGAGAGAGGTTACGGCTCGCCAATGTGCATTGTCAATCCCATAAAAGCGCGGACCGCCTGCGGCAAACATTTTTAGTGTCCATTTTCAGGATATCAACACGGAGGCGCACCACGACCCGGGAATCCCTTGGATTGTCCGTACATACGTCGATCACTAATCAAGGCTGCTTCGTCCTTTGAGGAAGGCCTGGTAGGCCTCCACGGGGATGCGCCAGAATTTGCGGCAGCTCTTGCCGACGTTGATGGCGCGCAGGGAGCCTTCTTCGATGAAATCGCGCACGTGCTGTGTGGTCACGCCGAGCCGCCGGGCCACCTGGTGAACCAGGAGCATGGCGGGCTCGGTTGCCAGTCCTCGTTGCGGCTCGTGGGGCGGCCCTCCCGGCCGCCCAAGGGCAGGTGTAACCGGGCCTCCCGGCGGCTTGCCGGCCGGTGGCAAACCACCTCTGGAATGCGAACCACACCCCGCCGCTTGCAGCCTCGGGGGCGCCTTCTTTCCCGTCCCGGGCCATGCCGCTGGCGGCCGCCGCGCGCGCGTGAATGGCCGGCCGAGCGTCGAGTGTCGAGTGTCGGGTGTGGAAATTGCCGCCGGCGGCCGCGGTGCACATACGGATGGCCGCCGCTTCCCTCGGTTGACCGCGCGCCTCCCTGGGGGGCGATGCGCCTTCGGTTTGCCTTTCGCTCTCATATCCGGATCGTTTCGGGTCAACTCCGGTTGGTGGTGCTGGCGGTTTCCGGTTTGGGCCGGATGAAGAACTGTTCATCCTGGCAAAACCGGATGCCGGCGGCCAGGCACTGCTCGGGCGAGAGCTTTTCACGGTCCGCCAGCAGCGCCTGCTTGTCCGGCTGCGGTTCGGGCTGTCTGACGTACGCGGCGGCCCAGGAAAGCCGCAAGAGCCGCCCGACGACCTCCTTCCATTTGACCTTTTTGCCCGCCGTTTCCACCCGCGGGGGCGTCAGTTCAAACCCGAACTCGGCCAGGTTTGTCTCCCGGCTCTTTTTCGAGCTGAACAGCGCCGCGCGGTGCGCGATGCAATAATCCTGTATGCCCGCCTCGCATTCCGCGATCTCGCCGAGGAGATTGGAAATCGTCCGCTGGTGCCGCTGTTCGAGTTCCGCCGCCTCGGCATCCTTGGCCGCCACCGCCTGGGTGTGCAGTATCCGTTTTCGCACCACCGCCCCAATGGCCGCTTCGAGCCCTTCCGTAGAGTTGATCGTGAGTGTTTTCATGAGTTTATCCTGTCCCTCAAAACCGGGCAGTTCGCTGACAATCGCCAGGCGCAGGGCCTCCCCCGGGGCGAGGCCCGCCGCGGCGGCCACACGGCGCAGCTTGCGGGCGTCCCCGGCCGGGAGGCGCACGCGCCGAGGCGATTGCGACCGGTGAAGGTTCATGGCGAAAGTGTGTAGCAAACAGATGCAAATGTCAAGGGGCAATTTTGGATTTTTTTCGGGGGTCCGGGGAAGGGGCGTCGAGACGCGCAAGAAGGCGCCCCCGGTTGGGAGCAGATCTGTCGCTATTCGATCGGGACGGGCGCGCGGGATTGTTTCTTGGCGGACTGGCGGGCCTTGTTGGCCAGCATTCGCTGTTTGGCGCGGCGGCTGCGGCGCCGTTTCTGGCGGCGGATTTTCTCGATGGAGGCGCGCTTGTCCAGAGGCCTCAACTGGGAGAACCAGTTTCTGCTGCACTGGGACAAAACAGCGGCCTTTGTGCGCAGGCATGGCACGACCCACAAACACGTGTTTGGCGAAGAACGAAAAGCACTCCTGCCCTTGCCTCGGAGCCTGTTCCCCGGTTCCAGACAGTTCTCCGAGGTGCGGGTCCGAGCTTCGCTGGATAGGGAAACCCTGTTAAATATGCAATCGCGCGCATTATCATTGATGAAATATGTTGAAAATTAACAAACGATAACCGCTTGATAAATGTCACGCGATATATATAACTGGAGCGTGGCATCGAGAAAGTGGTCATTTGAGTCTTGTAGCGAAGCGAAGGCGAAGCGCGCCCGGAACGGCATTCTCTGTTCACTTCGGTGAGGAAACAGGCATGCCCAGCAAGGATTCATCCAGCCGGCAGGTGCCTCCCGATTTCGCCAAGCGGATTCTGGAAGTCCGGGGAAAGTTGGGGCTGACGCAAATGGCCTTCGCCGAGCGCCTGGGGGTTTCGCACATTTCGGTCTGTCGGTGGGAAAACGACAAGGCGAAGCCGGGGTATTCGGTCTGGAGGCAGATCGTGGAGCTGGAGGGGGAGGCCTTCGGCAGCCCTAGCCCGGCCAATTTGGAACTGTTTCCAGCCTTGCGAGAGGATGCCGGGGTAGGGAGCGTTCTGAGCTTCGGCTGCCGCCCGGATGTCGTGGCGTCGGTGGTCGAGGCAGAGCGGCTGGGCTTTGGGCACTTGGCCAACCCTGGGTTCGCCGCCGAGCTCTCGCTGATTGACCCGCTGCCCCACCAGCGCATCGCCGTGTATGACGTGATGCTGAAGCAGCCACGGTTGCGGTTTCTCCTCGCGGATGATGCCGGCGCGGGCAAAACGATCATGGCCGGGCTTTACATCCGGGAAATGCTGTCGCGCAGGCTTATCCGGCGGGTGCTGGTGGTCGCGCCGGCCGGGCTGGTGGGGAACTGGCTACGGGAAATGCGGCGGTTGTTCAACCTGCCGTTCCGGGTGGTGATGGGCGCGGATGTGCGCATGGGAAACCCGTTCTTCGGAGATGACGGCGATCTGGTCATCGTGAGCGTGGATACCCTGACCGGCGACAAGATGCTTTCGCGCGTGGGGGCGCCGGAGGTGGCCCCGTATGACCTGGTGATCTTCGATGAGGCGCACAAGCTGGCCGCAAGGCGGAATCCGGACGGCACCGTCAGCAAGACGGATCGTTACCGCATCGCGGAGGCCCTTTGCGGCACGGGGAGCGACGATGCGATTGTCCTGCCGTGGCAGGCGCAGCATGTGTTGCTCTTGACGGCGACGCCGCACATGGGGGTGGACTACCCGTATTTTGCGCTGTGGCGACTGCTGGAACCGAACGTGCTGGCAACGCCAGAGGCGTTCGACGGCTACCCTGATGAGGCGAAACGGCGGAACTTCATCCGGCGGACGAAGGAAGAGATGGTCACGTTCGAAGGGCTGCCGCTCTACCCAGTGCGGGAGTCGCACACCTGGAACTTCGACCTGAATCCAGCGGAAGACGAGGTCTATCAGGCGACGACACTCTACATGCGGGCCACCTACAACCGGGCGCGGATTCTGAACCGGTCGGCGGCACGGCTGGCGATGAGCGTTTTCCAGCGGCGGCTGGCGAGTTCCTCGTATGCGCTAATGCGGTCGTTTGAGCGCCGCGTGCAGAAACTGGATGAACTGATCCGACAGATTGAGTTGGGCGAGTTATCCGCCGAGGACTTGGCCAACCAGCAGCGCCGGTTGGAATCAAGCCGTGGGTTCCGCGACGTGTTTGAATTGGAGACGGCGGACGAGGAAGAAGCGGAGAACGGCGTTGAGGAAAATGAGCGAGGGGAGGACACCCTGCTGGCGGGTGTGGTCGCCACCTCCCTGGCGGAACTGGAGTCAGAACGAGCGGAAGTGGAAAACCTGCGGCGGGCGGCGAGCGAGCTTTACGAGTCGGGCGAGGAATCGAAGTTCAACCGGATGCTGGAGGCCTTTCGCGATCCGCAGTTTGCAGACGAGAAGTTCCTGATCTTCACCGAGCACCGCGACACGCTGGAATACATCGTGACCCGTTTGAAGGGGCTGGGCTACCAGGACCAGGTGGCGAGCATTCACGGCGGGATGGACTACCGCGAGCGGGAGCAGCAGGTGGATTTCTTCCGGCGCGACACGCGGCAAGGCGGGGCGCGCTACATGGTCTGCACGGATGCGGCCGGGGAAGGGCTGAACATGCAGTTCTGCCGGCTGATGATCAACTATGACATTCCGTGGAATCCGGCGCGGATCGAGCAGCGTTTCGGGCGCATCCACCGCTACGGCCAGAAGGCCAAACTGGTGCTTCTGTTCAACCTGGTGGCGAGCAAGACCCGCGAGGGCAAGGTGCTCAAGCGGCTGCTGGAAAAGTTGGAGACGATTCGCAAGGCGCTGACGTCGGACAAAGTGTTCGACGTGATTGGGGCGCAGTTCGGAGGGATGTCGCTGCGGGATTTGATGATTCGGGCGGTCGTGGAGGACAATGCCGACGAGTTGTCAGAGCAGATTGACCGGGGGCTGACGAAGGAAAAGGCGCGGGAAACAATCCGTGCCGTGGAGCGCCGCTATCCGCGCACGGGCGATGTGGCCACGCACCTGGTGGAGCAGCGTCTCCGCTTGGAGAAAGAGGATTTACGGCGCCTGCTGCCGGGCTATGTGAGGCGGTTTTTGGAGAAGGCGTGCCCGCTGATGGGCCTTCGCCTCGAGGGCGACCTGGACTCGACTTTCGAGATTGCCGGCCAGAAGCGGGGCGCCACCGACTGGCTGTTGCCGTTGCTGGAAACGTATCCTGAGGAGGCCCGGGGAATATTCACCGTGCTGAAGCCGAAGGAGAGCGAAGCGGCCGTGTTCCTGCATCCGGGCGAGCGCGTGTTTGACCGGCTTTGCTCGCTGATTCGGGCCCGGTTTCAGCAGGCCGCACTCGCGGGGAGCGTGTTCACCGACCCGTGGACGGATGCGCCGTATTTCGTGCATGTGGCACGGGTGCAGGTCGTGCGCATAAAGCCAGCACCCCTGATCCCTCCCCCGTCCGACGGGAGAAGGGGAGAGGTGTCGCCCTCAAGCCGTGAGCCCCTGGATTGCCGGCTGGTGGCGGTGAAACAACGGCTGACCGGCGTGTGCGTGGAGATGGCGCTGGAGCAACTGCTGTTGCTGCGCGGCGTCGAGTCCGGGCCGGGGGCATCCGATTTCGCCCGGCAGCAAGGTCCGCTGGCGGTGGACCGGGCCACAAAATGGCTGAACGGAGAGTTGCTGCGGCCGCTGGTCGAGGAGCGCCAGAAGGAATTGAAGGCAACGCTGCCGCAACGGCTGGAGTTCCTGCAAAGGGGGCTTGCGTATCACGAAGCGGAGCTTGCCATCGAGCGGACGCGCCGGTCCGAGAAGGCCCGTCAGGGCGACCCGCGGGCGAAGCACCTGCTGGATCGCGTGAAGGAGCGCCAGCGCAACCTGGCGGCGCAACGCGAGCGGGCCTGCGCGGAATTGATGATGGAGCCAGACTTGGTCCGGGCGGAGGAACCGAAGTTCATCGCCCATGCGCTGGTGGTGCCGTCCACGGACCCGGAGGAGCGCAAGCGGCACGACCGTGAGGTTGAGAAGATCGCCATGCTGAAAGCGATTGGCTTCGAGGAAGAGCATGACCGGTTGGTCGTGGACGTCTCCGCGCCGGAGAAGGCAGTGATGCAAGGGCTGGAGGCATGGCCAGGTTTTGACCTGCTCTCGCGCAACGGCAAGAGCGGTCCGAACGCCATCGAGGTCAAGGGCCGGGCGGGCGTGGGCGAGATTGAAGTCTCGGACAATGAGTGGGCGAAGGCGTGCAACCTGCGGGAGCGGTATTGGCTTTACGTGGTGTTCAACTGCGCGGGCGCGCACCCTGAATTGCATCGAATCCAAGACCCCTTCCGGAAACTGATTGCACGAGCCAAGGGTGGCATGGTGCTGGATGCTTCCGCTATCCTCCAATCCGCAGAAGGGCCTGTATGAAAAGAACCGGTCTCGTTCAGGCCGCTTTGCCTTCCACGATCCACAATTCTTGTAACTGTTCAGGTGTGGGGCAGACCTCCGTTCTGCCAGTTCACGGAGCCTCCGGCTCCGTGAACCTGGTGCGGTCGGAACACCGGGCCAGAGGCCCGGCTAACCGGCAGACCAGAGGTCTGCCCCACTCTCCCACCTGAACAGTTACCAATTTTTTACCTTGAATATCGGAGAAACAATCGGCCAGGCTGAAGCAGATCAACAACAACGGTGCAGTTGCGAATGAAGACCACCATACCGCTGACGAATGCGTTAAAGCAACCGGGAGGCGCCAGGTTCTACCGATGCGCCCTGCAGGTTAATCCGTTTGCGTATCTAAAGCGGCACAACAAGCCCACGTCCTTCGTTGACGAGGCGTCGTACAACAAGGCGATTGTTGACGCTTGTCTGGCCGCAGAGATCGAGGTCATTGGTGTCGCTGACCATTACCGCATCAAAGACTCGCAGACGCTCATAGATACCGCACGCCAAGCGGGGCTGTTCGTTTTTCCTGGATTCGAAGCGAAGGCAAAGGACGGCGTCCATTTTCTCTGTTTGTTCGGTCCGTCCGTAACAGCGGACCTGGTGCAAGCGAAGATTCACGATTGCGGAATCCACGACGAATCGCAGCTATCGCCGGCAGGAAAGTACGATAGCGCGGAACTTCTCAGCGAGTGCAGGAAGTGGAGGGTGGCGGCCTGCATCGCTGCGCACGTGGCAGCGGACGATGGGTTGTTGAGGGTGCTTAAAGGCCAGCCTCGGATCTCAGCTTGGAGGGATGAAAACCTTTTGGCGTGCTCGCTGCCTCATTCGATAGATGATGCCCCCGAGGAGCTGCGTCCGATACTGCGGAATAAGAACGTTGACTACAAGCGCGAGCGAGCGAGCGCTGTTCTCAACAGCCAGGACGTTTCAGACCCCTCGGATCTGAAAAAGACCGGAGCCTCGTGCTGGATAAAAATGTCGTCGCTGTCCATTGAGGGTTTGCGCCAAGCCTTTCTCGATCCCGACTCTCGCGTTCG